>CXWJ01000136.1_pt1 | contig 109994 bp, 97 predicted proteins | sample 590841 | NCBI WGS metagenome assembly CXWJ01 (sample SAMEA3498367, study PRJEB10139) | wastewater metagenome | biome: wastewater treatment plant; material: activated sludge | place: Austria | collected 2015-01-21 | reverse complement strand
ACTTTCAAAATCCGTCACTCCGGAGAAGATCGTCCAGGTGTGGTCTGGGGTGTGGTATGGGATATGTTTTGAGTGATTCATATTACCGGATTGTCACTTTGTAAAATGCAAAGAAAACAGCAAAAAATTGAGTCCTTTGCCCCGCAGATTTTGTATTTTTAATCCCCTCAAAATTGAAGGGATTAAAACATTTGCCGCACCTGATAACATCTATATGCCATGAAAAAAGAGCAAATATCGGTTCAAGGAGTTGATATCACCGTTTTAGAAGGGGATTTCATGAGTCTCACTGATCTTGCCCGCCGTTTCGACCAGGAAGAGCCCAAAGAACTCATCAACAACTGGATGCGCCTCAAAGACACGGTCGAATTGCTCGGCGTTTGGGAGTATTTGCACAACCCCAATTTTAAAGGTGTCGAATTCGACGCCTTTAAAAGCGCAGCAGGATCGAACCGGTTTCGACTTTCGCCCACCAAATGGGTAGAAACTACTGGCGCTATTGGTTTTATCGCAAAAAAAGGTCGGTATGCAGGCGGCATTTTTGCCCACAAAGACCTTGCTTTTGCTTTTTGTTCCTGGCTAAATCCGGTATTTCACCTCTACGTCATCAAAGAATTCCAACGCCTCAAATCCATCGAAAACCCCGAATGGGACTTGCGTCGTTCCCTTTCCAAGGTCAACTACCAGTTACACCAGGAGGCCATCCGCGAACATATCCTGCCGGCCATCAAGGGCAACCGGATCCCATCGGGCTTAATAGCGTTCAGCGAAGAAGCAGATATGCTCAACCAGGCCGTTTTCGGCGTGACCGCCGAGCAGTGGCGCGCTGAAAACGCCGACCTCGTCGCCAAAGGCTACAACATGCGCGACGTAGCCGATATCTACCAACTGCTCGTACTCGCCAACATCGAAGCCTACAACGAGGTCCTCATCAACCATGAGGTCGAACGCAGCATCCGCGCCATCGAGTTGCAACGCACCGCCCAACGCCAACTCGCCGCCCTTTACAACCTCAACCACCTGCCCCTCGAAAAACTGCTTTCGCCGCTGGTGCAGCCCCTGCTCGACGAAAACACGTCGCCCGAAAAATCCTGAACCTTCCCATTCCGTTGATCGCTTTCTCGTTTCCGGTTTTAAACCCATCGGATTCGATGGGTTTAAAACCGGAACTCCCTCAACGGCATTCAATAATTAGGTGATTAAATAATTACCTAATTATTAAAATGTATGTAAGCGCTCACCGTTGTACCCGACGGCCGCAGAACCCTGTCAAATTTTAACCGTGTCGAAATCGACACCTTTAAAAATAGTGAAAGGGAGCCAATTAGATAATTACTTACTTACCTAATCAGATAATTACATCCCGGCGCAGCCGGCCACACCCTAAATCTTTTCCTCTCCCCCACCCTATCCGCAAAAGATTGTGCGCTCCTTATTCCGCCCCGTTGCCGCACTCTTTGCTTTGATGCTTTCAAGCCATTTTCCACTCTCTCTAATTAAATACTCAAATAATTAGGTAATTACAAAATTAAAGTCTCCCCTACCCTATTCGGCAGGCCTTTTTGTATTCAGCCGCAAAACTGGTCGGGAATTTTTAACGGAGTAAACCAATTGTTTGTGTCAATTTCTGACCGCCCAACCGACCGTTATCCAGCCAAAATCCGACCCGTTACTACGCAATCAAGTGGCTCGACAGTGCTTGCGGAAACCACTCCCGCCGATCAGAACACCCATCCCTACCCCACCCGACTGGTCTGCTGTTAATTTTGTAATTACACACTTACCAAAACGCATCATTGAATCTGTACCGTCGGCCCAACCGTTCCAAAAAAGTCGCCTTCATCCTCGGCGAAAGGGAGAAAAACACCCTTTTATGTAATTACCTAATTAAATAATCACTTAATTAAGTAATCAAAAAGCGCATGGAATGATATACCCCGACACACACCGGGCAAGTCGGACACCCGAAAGGCCATTTTCAAAACAGGCCCTAATTTTCGTTCTAAGCGACTTTCTTTTCCCCCCGCCCCCTTGTGAGAGAAATGAGCGAATCGTTCAATGACGGCAAAAACAATGGCGGTGGGAGTATCTTTTTCGGCACGAATGGGTTTTGTGGCTTTTTAGCCTTTCATGCGGCCTTGGTTTTGGCATTTTCTTAATTACATAATCATGTAATTATTTAATTTTTTAAGTAAATAATTAAATACTCTTTTACTTACCTAATTACAAAATGCCTTACTTTTGCCCGGCAATTCATACCAACGGCAATCATACTTAAACAAATTTCACGCTATGTCTATCATCGCAGTCGCTAATCTCAAAGGCGGAGTGGGAAAATCCACCATCAGCCAGAACCTCGCCGTCAGCATCTGGCAAGGAGGCAAGACCGTATGCATCATTGACACCGATACCGAGCAGCGTTCCACCCTCGAATGGAGCGAGCGGCGCAACGGCAACGGCCTCGAACCCATTGCGGTCTTCTTGGTCAACGAAGACAACCTTGCCACCAAAGCCAACGAAGCCGCCGACGACTTCGATGTCGTCATCATAGACGGCTCCCCGGCGCTCTCCGAAATCACCACCAAAATCGTCCTGATTGCCGATTTCGTCGTCGTGCCGGTGATGCCCAGCGGCAACGATTTCGGCGCGCTCGAAAAATTCCTCCTGCGCTACAACGACACCCGCGCCATCCAGAAGCGGCGCGGCATCGAGACCGCCGGCCTCGGCATCCTGCTCAACGAATACGACAGCAAAGCGATCGTCAACCGCACCATCTACCAGGCCATTGACCGCCTCGAAGTGCCGGTACTCGAATCCCGTGTGGCACACCGCGTCGCCTACAAGGAAGCCAACCTCACCGGCCTTGGCGTCACCGAAATGCAGGACAAGAAGGCCATCGCCGAAATTGAGGCCCTTACCAACGAAGTCCTCGAACTGCTCGAACAGGTCAGTGCCTGAGGAGCGCCCGCAATTTCCTAATATTTTAATTAGGTAATTATGTAATCATATAATTACCTTTGTAACGTCGGCGCATTTGTCCAGAACGCTGCGAGTTGTTCCCCAAGCCTTCACCGCTTAAATTCCGTATCACGCATGGCCAAGAAAAATTTCGATACCTTCCTCCAAACCGTGAAACCAGCCAGCAAGGTCTCGCCCGAAGAAATAGAAGCCATGGCCCGCGAAGTTCACGCGCCTAAAAACGAGCAGCGGGTCAAAGTTGCCGCGCAGCCGGCCGCTGCACCGCCACCCAAACCCGTAGTTGAGTCCGAACCTCGTTCAACCCAGGAACAGGGTAGGAGAGGGCGTAAGCCAAAGCCGCGCGAGGCCGAACGCCTCATCCGGGTATCCGTGGACCTCCCCGAAAGCGTGTTCATCACCCTCGGCGCCCGCTGCGTCCGCGAAAAGACCGACAAAATGGCTTACGTCCGCGCCCTCGTCGAACGCGACCTGGCCGAAGTCTGAGCGCCTGTCTCTACCGCTCCGATGCCCTCGTGTGTCCCGATGGATGCACGAGGGCTTTTTGTCTCCGCCTCCCCGCTCCCGCGCTTTTCCTCCAACACCTCCTCGCACGTCATTTTCCAAACAAAAAATTTGGCCGTACCGCCGCGCCAAAATGACACCTTTTCCCTCCAAAAAAAGGGTGTCATTAACCGCATTATGACATCCCCCCGTACCCCCCGTCGGTCAGAAATGAATTTTTTGATTTACCGAAATTTCCTAAACTTTGTGTATTCCTATTCCTGTATCGCAGGGCAGAACTTAAAACAAAACCTGTTATGGTTGCGAATCTGGATACTCACAGAAAAATAAAGTTCCTTAGTGCCGAGGAGCAGGAAGGTCTGTTGTCCAACATCCGCAACCGGAAATACCGCCTCATTTCTCTGCTCATGTTGGATTGTGGTCTGCGCCGTGGTGAAGTGGCGAGCATCCAGGTAAGCCACATTGACTTCCCGAAAGCCCTGCTCCATGTAAAAAGCCTGAAAAAGCGGGAAAAAGTAGAATGGCGCGTTATTCCGGTCCCTTCCCGGACGCTTGACGAGCTCGCCCGCTGGGTCTATGACATGAAGGAGCGCCACCCGGAAGCCTACATCTTTCCTGCCGGTCGCGGCAGCAAAACCGGTAAAGGCATCAACCCGCGCCAAATCGAAAAGCGGATCCGCCGCTACTCGCTTGGCAAATTCAGTCCGCACAGCCTGCGCCACACCTACGCCACCCGCCTGGCCGCCGAGGGCGTGGATATGTTGCGACTCAGCCGTTTACTCGGCCACAAAAAAAGCAGCACCACGGAAATCTATGCCCACGTCCCCGAAATCCAGTTGCGCGAAGCTGTACAGCGTATTGACCGCCAATCGTGGTGGCGCAGGCTCTACCGCCGCCATTTCCCCGTGCCGCGCGTCCACGTGCTGCCGACCCGGCGCGGTGAGAAGACCCAGTTCATCATCGGGCGCAAAGCCGAACTTGCCAAATTGGTCGAACTCTGCGAAAAAAAGGTAAACGTCCTGCTCACCGGCCCGCAGGGCATCGGCAAATCGCATCTGCTCGAAAACTACAATGCGGGAAAAATGCTCCGCGTGGACGACATGACGCGTGGCAAAAAAGTCCTGGCCGGCCTCGTATTGGAACTCTTCGACCAAGACAAAGACGCGGTGGTCGCAGCCGTGTATTCCAACCAGGATCGCGACGGCAACGCGCTCGTCAACCGGGATGACCTTGGCCAAATTGTGATGAAGGACAGCGAAAAACGCCTCCACGAAGTCTTGACGACCATCACTCAGCCGCAAGAATACACCATCATCATTGACCGGGGCGATTACCTGACACCCACGGCCATCCGCATTTTGGAGCGATTGAAAAATCATTTCCATCTGATTGTTGCAGCGAGAGCCATACCCATTTCCCAAGCCACCTGGCTGTCGAATTTCCAAAAAATAGAACTCAAACCCCTGAGCAGACCGGAATCCCTGGAACTCATCGAACGAATGTCCCGCGACTTTGCCGATAGGGTGGGGGACTGGGAAGCGTATCAAAACCACGTGTACGATCAAACCGGCGGCAACCCTTTGTTTATCATCGAAATGTGCGAACGGTACAGCAAGGAAGACCGTGTTGACTTCCAGGTGATGCGAGCCATCAATCACACAGCCGCCATCCCGGACATTGACATGACCGTGCCTTTTGTCGTCCTGCTTTCCTGCCTGATGATCCTGCGCTATGTCGGGCGCGAACTCGGCGACGAAGACACCGGCGCTTACAAACTCATCGGCGGCGCAGCCTTGCTGTTCCTGCTCTTTGGTCGCCCCATTTTCCGCCAGACAAAAAGAAAATACGTCTGACCGAGCGCCAGACAAATTTTGTAAATTCCATAATTCCGAAAATTCTGTTCCATGACGCTCCCCAACCACATTGTCGGCGGTGCCGTGTTCACCGGCGTTTTTGGCGCTACCATCAGTGGTATCAATCTGTTGGCTTCGCCCTGGTACATCGCGATAACGCTCGCAGCAGCCGTCTTGCCCGACGTGGACAATACTTCCAGTCCGGTCGGTCGGGCCGTCGGGCCGCTTTCCTATTGGCTCAACCGGCGCTACGGCCATCGCACGCTCACCCACTCGGTCGCGGCGCTCATCGTGCTCACCTTGATTTTCGCCTTTGCCGAACGAGCCGTTTCCGGGCATACCAGCCTCGCTTGGTTCTTCTTCTGGGGTTATCTGAGCCACATCATCCTCGATATGTGTACCGTCAACGGGGTCAAACTGTTTTATCCCTTTCACAAATCGGCCTGCGTCATCCCTGGCGATCCGCGCTACCGTTTCGAGACCGGCAACATCCGCCATGAAACCGTCTTTTTTTGCGTGGCTGTTTTGTGCGGCGTTTTTTTGGTCCCACTTTTCAAAAACGGGTTTTGGACTTCCTACAACAGACTGTTCGGTACTATCAAGCACGTTTCCAGCGAGTTCCACAAAGCCGAAGATATGCTTGAAGTCGAGTATTGGTATCGCACCGGCACAGAGCAGCGGCACGGCAAGGGTTTTTGCCTCGAAGCCACCCATTCTCGCATCCTTTTGATGGACGCGGGCAAATTTCACCACATCAACGAAGCAGAAGTGGAAGTGCAGCGGGTCGTGCCGACGCACACCGGACGGCATTTTGCTTTCAAAGACACCGCTTTTGTCAGCGTCAGCGCCGACAGCCTCAACCGCCTGTTGCTGGGCAAAAAACTGATGACGGTCGAAATCCATTCCAACGTCCAGTTTGAAGCTTCCGGCGGCATCACGCCGGAAATCGGCTACCATTTCAAAGACGACTACCTCGACGCGCTTAGGGTGCGTCCCATAGACAACAATTTTGATACAAACAGCGCCAATGGCTTGTCAAGCGTTCGTTTTCAAAGCAGTCCGCGTATTCATACGCTGAACCGCCGGATTGCCATGTTGCAATACCAATACGAAGAAAGGGCAGGGGAGTACCGCGAGGCGCAGCGCAGCATCCGCGAACTGCGCAGGCAGGGAGAGGCCATCGGCACTTCGGATGTGGCTCAATACGAACGCATCCGCCGCGAGATGCAGGAGTGGGAAAAGGTGAAAAAACCCGACGACCCTGCCGGAGAAATTGAAATACTCCGCGCGGAAATCCGGGAAATCCAGGCCGACGATACCAACCGTTTCAGGGAAAAATCCGTAGAATGGGAAAGGAAGCAAGGTGACAAACAACCTGAGATTCCTGTCTTCACCGGCTACTTGCGCTACGTGGTTTTGTCCGACTGACACGGCAACAGGTAGCGTTCACGAATTGAAAAGACAGTTTTGCCCAATATCAACACCAATTTTAACAACTCAATCGTTTGGCTACCAATATTTTTGTAAAACAAAACCCCTCGAAACTGGAAAGGCCAACGCACCCGTTAGCGCGTCAACCTTTCCTCGCTGTACCGTGATACAGTACAACTATTTGCAAAGCAAAGATACGGGCATTATTTCCGTACTTGTCTATCAAATGTTGGCCGCAAGTCAGCGGCGCGCGCACCACTGTTGGAAACAAAAACAATAAAGGGGAACGGTAGCCTACCGTCCCCCCCTCACACACAGGAGATATTCGCATATCCCGCTGCATGCAAAAAAGCCACCGCAAAAATACGGGATAGCGGATAAACCTGCTGTTATTTTTCGCCATAAGGCCCGGTGGGAGCCTCTGACTGCGGATTTAGCCCGTCGCAACGACGGCATGGTTATGCTTTTCTAACCGCTAAATCTATTCATCATGGCAAAGCAGCAACGCAGTCAGCCTGCCAAACCGCATCCCGGCGCCCCACGCGGATTCGAGCAACTGCTCGAAACCTTCGGCCTCGACGAGAAAAAACGCCTTCAAGTCCTTCGAGCCATCCGCAAAGAAGGCGAAAATCTTTCCGCTTACGTTTTTGGCAAATTACCCCCGCAAGACCTGCCCGCCGAGGAAGCGGTGTTGGGGGCTTTGATGCTCGAACGCGACGCGTATGGCCGAATCCGGCATATCTGCTCGGAAGAGACCTTTTACCTGGAAGCGCACCAGATTGTGTTCCGCGCCATTCACAACCTCCACGAACAAGGTGCGCCTATTGACTTGCTGACGGTGACTGACTGGCTTAGGAAAAACAAATTGGAGAATGCTGTCGGCGGTTCGTATCGCCTAGTCGAAATGACGGGCCGGGTAGCCAGTACCGCCCATCTCGAATACCACGTGCGGATGCTCTATCAGTTGTAGAAAATACGAGAGATGATCCGCCGCTGCTCGGAGACCATCCGTCGTGCCTACGAATTAGAGGACGTGTTCGACCTCTATGACCAAATGCACCTCGGCACCAAGTTGGTCAACCCGACCGCTTTGCTGCGCATCCGCAGCATGACCGAAGTTGTGGTAAAGGGCGCCCAGGCCAAACCACGCCGCCACCTCATGGGCAGCCTGTTGCGCGAATCTGACGTGTGTTTCATCTTTGGTGATGAAGGATGCAGTAAATCCATCCTCGCTTTCCAGATTGGCGATGCCGTGGCCGCGGGCCGCTCGGCCTTTGTCGGGCCGGAATTTTACAACGAATGCACAGAAGGCAAAAAGACCATCATCCTTGATTTCGAGTTGGACGATGAAGACGTGGCCGACCGGTATAGTGAAGAAGTGGAGGCCGAATTTTCAAAAGAGCGGACAAAGGCTTTCCACCAATTTAGCGACAATTTTTTCCGTGCCGACATCAACCCCGAGTGCGAAGACCTCAAAGACCTCGACTTGAAAATCATGCGGCAGATTGAAACGCTGGTCGAGTTCGAGCACCCCGAATTGCTCATCATTGATAACTTGTCCTGGCTCGTCAGCGAATCGCACGACCCCGGCATCGCCACTGCCTTCGTCCGCAAATTGATGACCATCAGCCGCCGCTATGCCGTTTCGGTGCTGGTCGTGGCCCACACGCCCAAGCGCAACACCGCCGAGCCGCTCGAAGCCCGCCACCTGGCCGGCGCCAAGGCCCTGTCCAACTTCGCCACCAACGTCATTGGCATTGGCATTTCCAAACTCGACGCGCACAAACGCTACATCAAGCACATCAAAAACCGCAAAGGCATCAAAGTCTTCACCGAGGAAAACGTCGCCACGTTCACAGTTGCCAAGTCTGGCCCCAACCTGATTTGGGAATATGACGGCACCACCGTCGAATCCATCCACCTGTCCATCACCGACCGCGAAGAATTCGAACGCGACATGCTCGAACGCTGCATGGACCTCCTGCGACAAGGCTACTCCTACCGCCGCATCGCCGAAAAAACCGGGCACGTTTGGTCGCACGAAAAAATCCGCCAGAAGACCAACCTGCGGGAAGCCGAAGAACGCGCCCAGCAGGATCGCCTCTCCGATCAAAATTGACAGCATCAGCCAGGTGCCTGCTGCATTTGACACCGAAGATGTCGCCAATCCCTTGACAGTTTTTGACAGTCGTATTTGAATTAAATATTTGTAAACCAGCGTGTTGAACAAGTTTGACAAGTCTTGACACCCCAAATTCTTGACACTGAAAAAATAAATACACTTTCTTTTTTTCTCTGTCAAAACCGTCAAATCTGTCAAGAGTGTCAAAAATGCCAAGCCTTGTCAAACCCTTGTCAACAAGCCCAAACCTGTTCAGCCATGACTAAAAATCCCACCGTCCGACCCGAACACCTCGCCGAGGTATTCACCGAAATCCGGATGCGCAAAGAGGTCTATCCCCGACGCATCGCCGAACGCCTGATGACCCCAAAAAGTGCCGAAAACAAAATCGCCCTGATGACCCAGGTACACGAGGTGCTGATGTGGCTGCACGAAAACAAAAAGCCTGCCGACTCCCCGTATCCGCCCGGCATCTGCGGCCTCTCTGCCCACATCAAGGAACTGAAAACCGAACTCAACTGGCGCGACCGGGTGTACAACCGAAAAGTCCTGCTCGGTCAGATGAAACCGGAAGAACGCGACCTAAAAATTCGCCTGATGGAAGAAGTAAAAGCCATGTTGGAACAAATGCAAGCCCACAACCTTGCGGTGCAAACTTCACTTTTCTAATTATACAATTAGGTAATTATGGAATTCACCGTGCTCGACACCTTCATCGTCAACGCCGTCGCGGAGCGGAGTTTCATCAATCCCAAGTACCCCCATTTCGTGCAAACGGCGCAGTCGCTCAATGCCCGTTTCGGCAGCCTGTCGGCCATCCCCGGCTATTCGGAGCTCGCCGCCATCACCGCGCCGCACATCCGCCGCATACAAACCCGCGGCGTATCCGCCGAAGAAACCGGCCTGGCTGCCAGTTTCATTGTCGGCGCCGTCAACCTGTTCCTTCAACGAAACAAACTCTGACTATGAAAACGACCCTTGTTTTGCTTGCAATAGCATCAATATCGGCCTTCGGCTGCACATCCGCCCGCATAGGGTGGGGGAGAGGCGAGTCCGCCCGCCTACCCGACTGGCTTCAACAATTCCATCGCGCCGTCCCTTTCAACGATTCGGTTGGCTGGAAAGCCCAGGCATACCGCCTGCCCGAGCCTTATGAATTGCCGGCTCGCAGACTCACGCGCCGAACCGCCATCCGCCGGTCAGCACAAATTCGCATCGAGCGATACTTGGAACTGGACAATCTGCTCGTCCACTCCGGCGCCTACCAAACCCCACCAGACGGTAGTTCTTTCAGTGTCCCGGTCACCTTTGAGTGCCGCCATTGGTTTGTCGTCACCGGCGACGGTCAACTCGCTGTCCAGCGCCTGGACTTCTACGACCGCCAATCGGCTCGCCTACAACTGGTTTTCCGCCGCGGCGATCTTGTCGCCGACATTCCCGACTTTGCGCTCGCCCGGCCACCCGCACCAGATGATCACACGATGCTGCAAACCTTCGCCATTGCACCCAAGCCGTTTTTTTACCGGCAGATACTTCCCGATACTTTGCCTCGGGGCTGGCAGATCAGCATCGAGCATTATTGGCGCTGCAAAGACCGGCTTCTGCACCTCGGCACACAGCAACACATCGTCGGCAGCCAAAAATGCTTTCTGATTCAAATAGGCGGCGAGCACTGGTTTCGGGTGGCGGAGCGGGGCAAAACCACGACCTTCCGCTACATCCTCGACGAAACCCAACCCAGCCTCTGGCAGTTGCGCCGCTTCAACGGCGAACCGCTGTGGCCTCCCGTCGCTACGACGCGGCGGTAGGACCTGTACAGCGAAACATCAGTTCGCCACATCCTTCCAATCCTTCAAAATCTTATCCACCTTGATTCAGTCCTTTTTCTCATGGGGGGCCGCGCGCAATTCGGGGGCTTACAAATACAAAAAACAATTAATTCAAAAAGAAAACATCACCACCACAATTCGTTTTAAAAATTTGATGTTGTAATTTTTTAAGTCTTTTAATATTTTTAGGTGACGGCAATCGCCTGAAAATCAATGTTTTACAAGGACAACTCTAACTACTTTGGAACGAACCATAACCTTTTTGGATGCAAGGCTAACCTTTTTGGGACTTTTTCTAACCGAATTGGGACAATGCTATAACTCTTTTGGGAGCAAGTGTAACTGAATTGCTTCGAGCCTGATGCAGCGCCTAAAACCGGGCGTTTGCACCAAATATCTGGCACTCGCAGGTTTTTGCCCTGTGCAATTCACGGCTCGATGAGCTGTTATTCCCCCTGAATTGAATGTAGACCTCAATCTTCATGCACAACTATAACCGTTTTGTAAGAAAAACTGTAACCAATTTGGGAGTTAACTATAACTTTTTTGGAACGCTCAGAACGCATCATTTTTAAAAGTAACCGATTGGGAACGTAAATAAGTCGTAGTATAACTCTTTTGGAACAAATTGCCGATGAAACTCGTCTAAGTATAACCTTTTTGGGACAAAAAATAGATGCAAGACTTTCAAACATAACTACTTTGGAGTGATTTTCCGTTCTCCTGACCCATTTAGCCGCTTATTGTAACTTCTTTGGAAAGAGTGGCTCCCAAAATGGCCGTCAGACCTCCAAATATAACTACATTGGAAAAAAATACCTTCCAATGTAGTTACATATTGCGCCAATCCAGTACGTTAGCTGCCGCTATCCGGGCAAGCATTCCAAAACGGGTATAGTTATGGCCAAATACACCAGGAAAAATCAGGGCATTGTCGTAATCAAAAAGTCCAACCAGTTGATCGAGGCGCGGTACAAATTCGACGTGTGGGAAACGCGCATCTTCCTCTCCGTGCTCTCTAACATCAAACGCGACGACGAAGATTTCAAGGTGTACCGTATCTGGTACCGCGAGGTCATCAAATCCTTTGGCCTTCGTTCCGGCCAGTCCTATGCCTTCCTGCGCGATGCCGCGCGCAGCCTTATCCGCAAGGTGTTCAACATCAGCAACGAGGATAACGGATTCCAGCGTGAGACCGAATATCACATCATCCGCAGCATCAACTACCTCACCGAAGGCGAACAGGGCCGCAGCGGTACCGAATCCCAGGAGTACATAGATATTACCATTGACCCCGACATGAAGCCCCTGTTGTTGCAACTCAAAAGCAACTTCACGGCCTACGACTTGCGCAACATCGTCAAACTCGGCGCCTACCCCGTCCGCGTGTACGAATTGTTGAAACAATACGAAAGCATCGGCGAACGCACCCTCGAATTTGAGGAAATGAAGCGGATGTTCGAACTCACCACCGAGTACCCGCACTTCGCCAATTTTTACCAGAAAATCATTCAGCCAGCCGTAGAGGACATCAACCTGCACACTGACCTCAGTGTCTCTGAAATCATTCGGGAAAAACAGGGAAAAAAGGTAGTGGCGCTCCGTTTCCGATTTCACCGCAAAAGCGACGATGAGCTGCGCAGGATGCGCGGCGAAGAGCCGAAAGCGGCCATACTCCCGCAATTGCCGTTTCCCGATTTCTCTAACCCTGCCGCCATCGCCGCCGAGGTATCCGAACCTTCATCGGTGGACCTGATTTTTACCAAATATCAGGAGGAAGTGGTGCAGGGCTTCGGGGTCACCCCGACCGCTTTCCTGTCCCTGCTCACCTCGGCGACGGAGGAGCAAGTCGCCCAGGCCGTTCGGGTCACCCGCCGCGCCAAAAACGCCCAGCAATTGAAAAACGTGGCCGGCTTCTTCATCGAAGCCCTGCGCAACGGCTACACCGACGAGCAAGAAGAAACCGGCAAGAAGAAACGCAGCGACGCCGAGAAGTCGGCCAGGAAACTCCAAGAACTGCTCGAACAACTTGCCGACCTCGAAGCCGACCGCCGCGCCGCTGCCAACGAAGTCATCCGCGAACTGACCAACGCCGACGCTTTCCTCGCCGGTGAAGCAGTTAGCAAAATCATGTCCAACACCCCCGTCCGCCAGTCGCTCGAAACTCAAACCGGCCTCACCCTCGATGCCGAGCTTCCGATGGACACTTGGCGCGAAAACAAACCCATGCGTCATGCCGTCATCCACCAGATCGAAGCCATGAAGCCCGAGGCTTTTAAGGAAGTCAAGGCAAAGTACGACGGCCCGCTGTTGAAGTTGCGGCAGGCAGTGGAGGCATTGCAGAGAGGGTAGGGTGGGGGAGAGGTTATACTTAAAAAATACAAAAATGGAAAGTGCAGCACTTCTAAAACTCATTGGCGGCGGCGAAACCAGCCGCGTTCAGTTTAAAGAGAACATCACCAACCCGCTCAGCGCGGCACAGGAACTTGTAGCCTTTGCCAATACCGAGGGCGGGCAGATCATCGTGGGTGTCGCCGACAAAACCGGGGCGATTACCGGGTTGTCGTTCGAGGACATCCAGCGCATCAGTAGCCTGTTGGTCAATGCCGCCTCGGAGGGTGTAAAGCCGCCGCTTACCATCAAAACCGAAAGTGTCGAAATAAGCGGGAAAAAGGTATTGGTCGTAACCGTGCCAGGTGGCGCCCACAAACCCTACAAAGACAAAGACGGGCTGATTTTTGTAAAGAACGGTCCCGACAAACGCAAGGTGACCAGCAATGAAGAAATGGCCCGCCTGCTCCAAGCCTCCGGCGACCTTTATGCCGAAGAAATGCCCCTGCCCTTCACCATCGCCGACGAACTGGATGCCCGCGAATTCCGCCAGTTCTACGAAGAAAAGTACCAAAACCCGCTCGACGAAACCGACTTGCCACGCCTGCTCGCCAATCTTAGGCTGGCTGACGGCCACCGCCTCAACGTGGCCGGCGCCTTGCTTTTTGCCAAACACCCGGAAAAAGTCGTCCCGCAATTTTTCATCTCCGCAGTCTGGTTTGCCGGAACCGATATCGCCGGGGAAAAATACCACGGCAGCGAAGACATTCGCGGCACGCTCCCCCAACTTTACCAGCGCGGCCTCGATTTTATGAAACGCGCCCTGAATCGTCCGCAAAACGGAAAAGACTTCAACACCCTCGGCGCCCTCGAAATCCCCGAAGTGGTCTTGAAAGAGTTGCTGGTCAACGCCCTCATCCACCGCGACTATTTCATCCGTGACAGCATCAAAATTTTCGTGTTCGACGACCGCATCGAAATCCGCAGCCCCGGCAAATTGCCCAACAACCTCACCGAAGCCCAAATACGCGCTGGCATCCGCCGCTCCCGCAACACCATCCTTGCTTCCTTAGCGCCCGATGTGCTGCCTTACAGGGGCATTGGCAGCGGTATTTTGCGTTCTTTGAAGGCCTGGCCGCATATCGAATTTGTGAATGACAAGGATGCGGAACAGTTTACTGTTAAGATCGCCAGAAAACCATTATAACTCATCATTTATTTAACCAAACCGAATACCAAAATACATCCAAATACGACACCTACCTGCCCATGTCCGACATCCTCACCCTTGGCGAACAACACGGTCTTATCCGTTTCAACGACGACCGTTCCCGCATTACTTACCTGCTATCCGACCCGAAGACCTACGGCTTTAAAGACCCGGAGGAGCTCGTCCGCGCCGAAACGTTCGTGGAACTCATCCTAGACTACAAATATCCGGTTAACCGGATTCGTTTGGAAGTGCAGGTACCACGCCGGACGCCTAATGATTGGGCCGATATAGTGGTGTTCGACGATGACGATTGGAAGAAGCCTCATATTGTTGTCGAATGCAAACGTCAGGCAGCGTCTGATGCGGAATTCACGCAAGCCATAGAGCAAGGATTTGGTAATGCTAATTCACTGAATGCTCCTTTTCTGCTTGTCACTTGCGGACTCAAATCCGTAGCTTTCAATGTCCGGGACTTTCCTCCTCTTGAACGCATCGCTAATATTATTGCCCGCCTCCCTTTCTATGGTGAAACCGGTAAAACTCGCGCAAAATTTTACAAGGGTGGTTTGGACGAACATGGCAAACCTGCTTTTGACCTTGAAGAGGTCGAACAATCTGAACTCACCAAAATATTTCAATACGCTCACCAGTCACTCTGGGCGGGCGGCAAACGCAATCCTTCGGAAGCCTTTGATGAGTTCGATAAAATCATTTTCTGCAAACTTTGGGATGAAGAGCAGGCCAAATACCGCAAACTTGGCACACCATATGACTTTCAGGAGTTTACCGGGGAAAGCGCCGAAACACTTTACCAACGTATCGTCAAAGTGTATGAGGAAGGTCGGCGCGAAGACCCCGAAGTATTCAAAGAGACAATACGCCTCTCCCCTACTGAACTAAAAACCATTGTCGGTTACTTGGCGCCAGTGAACTTACTCGCCTCGGACCTCGACAGTAAAGGCCGCGCCTTCGAGACTTTCATGACTGATTTTTTCCGGGGAGACTTCGGGCAGTATTTCACACCGCGGCCAGTGGTGGATTTTATTGTAAAGGTGCTGCCAATTGACCGTCGCCACATGGTGCTCGATACCAGTTGCGGTTCAGGGGGATTTTTGTTGTATGCTCTCAATAAAGTGCGTGATAATGCGCGGCGCGCTCGGGCCGGAGGCGCTATCGCCTCTGATGCCGACGAAAAAACTTATTGGCACGATTTCGCAAAAACCAAACTCTTCGGCATTGAAATTTCTGAGAGCATTGCCCGCACAGCCAAGATGAACATGAAAATCCACGATGACGGCCATACCAACGTCATCGCGTTCGATGGATTGGCTCCCGATACTGAAATGCAGAAAATCAACGACCGTTTTCGCTTTGGTGCGTTTGACTTCATCCTGACCAATCCACCATTTGGCTCTGTGGTAAAACAAGCCGAACAGGCCTATATGAAAAACTATGGCCTGGCGTTTCGCTCAGTCAATTGGATTGACTCCCGACTCAAAGGCGCTCACCTCCGAAGTCCACGCGAAACCCAAAGCACGGAAGTGCTTTTTATTGAGCAATGCCATAATTTCCTTCGCCCCGGCGGGATACTTGCCATCGTCGTTCCCGATGGTGTACTGACCAATAGCAGCCAGCAGGAAGTGCGCGATTGGATTGAAGAACACTACCGACTTGCAGCGGTAATATCACTTCCGCAAACCACCTTTACTCATACCGGCGCAGGTGTAAAAAGCAGTATTCTGTTCCTGCAAAAGCTCTCTGCCGACCAAACCGAGCGCATTCAAAGCCTGAAACAAACGGTTGGCGACAACATCTGGGCTCGACCCGAAGCGGCTGCCGCATGGGAGGCACTCGAATTGGAAAAAAACGATTTGCTTATGCGTGGAGTAGGGTTGGAAGAGTTTATGCAACTTGAAGCGCCTTACGAACGCTTGCCCAAACCCCGACAGCGTGAAGTCCAAAAAACGGAAGGTTTTAAACTATGGCGCGCTGAACTGAGTAGTCGTTTTAAAGACCGATTCGATGATTTGCGAGAAACCCTCGATGAGACCCGTCGGCGTGAGGTTGGGGCCCAACTCGATGATTATCCAGTTTTCATGGCTATCGTGGAGCAAATCGGCTACGATGCCACTGGCCGCCCTACCGGTCGAAACGAACTCGAAGACATCGTACCTCAACTCGCCGATTTTATCCAACGCATCTATGCCAATAGCCGGGATGCGGCTTTTTTCGGATAAGCCCCGGTTTGGACGAAAACAAGGTGTTTTTGTTAAATCGGGGCGAATTGGAAGGGCGCTTGGATCCATTTTATTATATCCCGGAACTTGTCAAATTGGAAAAGCAAATCCGGGATATTTCCAGGTACAAACTAAGTGACTTCGTGCGCGCTATCGCAGGGGGGGCGACACCCTCGGTACAGGAGGAAGAAAAATACTATTCTGACGCTGAAAATGGAGTTCCATTTATCAGGGTTCAGAATCTTACTCCGACCAACAACCTGTTTTTGGATGATTTAAAATACATCAATCAAGAGACCCATCAGAATTACTTACGCCGTAGCAAGGTATCAGAAAATGATTTGCTGGTAAAAATTACCGGCGTGGGTCGCATGGCGGTGTCAAGCGTTCCTCCATTAGGGTTTGAAGGAAACATCAACCAACATCTTGTCGTGATTAAGACAGATAGCCGGGAAATCAGTGAGACCCTTGCATCTTTCCTTAATTCAGATATTGGTGAGCGGTTGGCAACTCGGCGTTCGACGGGAGGTACCCGACCGGCATTAGACTACAAGGCGTTAAAGTCAATGCCGATAGTTTTTAGCCCCCAAATCGTCGAGGTGTTCAGAAGAGTCAATGCAGAAATTAGAGAGAAAGACCAATCAGCCGCCGCACTCCTTGCCTCCACCGACGATTACCTGCTCTCCGCTCTGAGCATTACGTTACCCCCGGCTGGGACGGGTGGATTGGAAGAGCGGGTATTTCGGCGGGGCATTTCAAAAGTAAGTGGAGGAAGATTTGACCCTGAATATTTTCACAAAGAGCGAGAAGCTGCTGTAAGTGCAGTCATGTCGGGTAATTACCCAACGAAAACACTTTGGCAAATTGCCGATTTCAAAAAAATCATACGTACCGAAAACCCTGACCAACTACCATACGTCGGATTAGAAAACGTTGAAAGTAATAGTGGGCTTTACATCTCTTATAATGAGAAGGAAGAGTTTGGAACTGCATTGCACTTTCAGTCCGGGTGGGTGCTATATGCCAAACTACGTCCTTATCTCAACAAAGTGTTGTACTCTGATTTTGATGGGTTTTGCTCTACCGAATTTGTCGTTTTGAATTCAAAAAATATTCAAAACCAGTTTCTGGCTCATTTTCTGCGCTCACAGATCATAGTTCGCCAAACCCGGCACATGATGTCTGGCAACACTTTACCAAGGTTGCAACCAGAGGACATAGAGAAGCTTCATATACCAATACCACCTTTCGATGTTCAAACCGAGATAGTCCAGACCATCGAGAAAATACGGAGGGACGCATTTCAAGCCAAAGCCGAGGGAGTACGCTTGCTTGCCGAAGCCAAGCGCGAAGTCGAGCGCCATATCCTCGGCCCTGCCACCTAAAACACCTTGCCCATGCCGCACGAAGTACATTTCACCGTCCACAGTGAAAGGCTCTTGCTCCCAGAAGTAGTGGGCCAGCGATTTGCCGAACTCATCGTGGCTGACCAGGATTATCCGCAAGTCTTCGACGAAAACGATATCCGCGACTGGGTCAGTCGTGAACGGCAGCAAATTACACCTGACGGCATGGTCAGCAGTGCATGGGTACTGCGCTATGGTTTTGCTGAGGATGCCGGAATACCCGATGCTGTTTTTATAAAAACCACCTCGGAATTTCTGAAATCGGTGAGCGATTTGCCGGGTGTAAGCCAGGTACTTAAATATCATGATACCGCGATGCACGAGCGGGCGCGGCAATATTTTGAAGAGGTATTTGAAATCGAAATGGACCTTCGCAGGGTGATAAATTACATCCTGCTCTACAATGGACGCGACGACTTGGAAAAGACCTTTAAAGATTTCAACGCCGCGACGGTTGAAAGTTATGACAAAAACCGAGCGAAAGAGTACTTTGAAAATGAATTGTATTACGTACTTTTTTCGGTGTATGGGCAGTTTCAACAGCCTCGCCCATTGCGTGACAACGAAGTCATCCAGTTGCTGACCAGTGTGGACGATATAAGTTTGTTTTTTCAAAACCTGCGTAGCCGCCCGCTCGAAACCGAGCGACACAGGGACTTTCTGAGCGCCATCAAGCAATACTTAAAGCCCATCGAAGACCTTCGAAATGCAGTAGCGCATCACCGTGCTCTTTCCAAGACCTACGAAAGCAACTATGAGAAAAGCCGCGATAACCTGCGAAACGCCATCCAGGATTTTTGGATTGCCGAACAAGACAAAGGGCTTCATTATCGGCTGCGAAACGGGTTTTTCATTTGGGAGGAAATCGTAGCCAATGAGGTAAGGGAACTGTTGGCGGGTTTTAGCACCGATGCTGCCACCAGTTCATTGAGTGTTCCGGCTATGACAACTGATTCATTTTCAACGTTGAATGATTTTTGGGAATCTCTTTTGAACAATATTTCAACGGAATATCAGAACACTGCCCCGGCAACCGATCATGAACAACGCCGTGATTATGAAGCCTTTGATGTGGAAGGCTTTGTGGAACATTTTCTTTTTGAAGAATACAATGAAATTATGGACTGGTTCAGAGAACGCCTTATCGAATCTCGCCAAAGTCCTCACTCGCCTCAAAATCCGACCTAATCCGTACGGATTACCGCTCATTGCCGGGCACAAAGAAGGTAATGAACTTCGTAAAAATGGATGTCCCCGGGCATTAAATGCCTCAAAAGCCCCTCATGGCTCCACTGGCCAGCCCTCCCCGCCGCGTCCCGCTAACGCGGGGGCGTCGGTCGCGCAGGCCGCATCGTGGTCGCGCCGGGCGAAAAGCCCTCACTTCGCTTGGCCGGGGTCTGCCCCTGCGCATTACGGGTGAAAAGGAAACACTCAATCCTTGTTTGGAAAAAACAATAATGGTTAAGCCGCCCGCCTCCATGCCCAATACGCCAACTCCTCCTCCGTCACCCGGATACCGTGGGCCGTTTCCGGCCCAATCCATACCTTGCCATTGATTAACCAGGCCTCGTAGTAGGTCATCCATTTAAGGGTTAGCGGAATGACCTCCCGCGCCATCGAAAACCGCTTTCGATACCCGATATGTGTCGGGTCGTACAGACATAAATGACCATCGGAATACATGTGTATGTCTGGATGGGGCAGAATGTCCGGTTCAAGAATGAACACCAACGGCGCCACATTGGGCTTGTAAAAAGCCCCGACGCGATACGGCTGACGGTAAGCCGGGCCGCTCACCCGCATATCAACGGACAGCATTCCGTTTCCGCGCCGAATGGTTGCTTTTGGATAACATATTTTCAGGTCCGTTTCCTGAATCATCAAATCCATGCGCTTCTCGCGGACGCTGTAAAATGGCCGGTCACTTACCATCGTGGTAAAAAGAATTGTTGGGAACCGGAATTGAGGTTGGTTTCGCTGTGATTTGGCCTCCCGGCGTGACGAATGCCTTGCCGTCGCCCCCTTCCAGTACCCTGATTTGTTCGCCTAAAAGTCTCAGTTGTTCGTTTGGAGCCACGGCCAATCCCCAACCTGCCCGCGCGGCATCGAGCAAAAGTGTCCCGTCCGGTTGCAACTGCGCCGCTTCTTTCATCACGGCTTTCAAGTAAGCTGCCCAATGGAAATGGTACTGGGTGTAATTGAAATCTTTGGCTTGAAAAATATACCGTTTCTTGGGATCCGAATCCGCTTTGCAGAAAGAGAGGGTTTGGTCCTCCATTCGGTCGCGCATATTTTGCCCCAGGACGATGCCATTTGAATCGGCGGTTTTCTGCATTTTGGCCGCCAGGCTGGTGTGAAGGCTGGTTGTAGAAAGTTCGCCGCAATCCACCGTTCCGTGCAGGCCCCAGAGTACGTCGTCGGCTTCGCCGAAATCAATCCCGATGCGGGTGTAAACTTTTTCCAGGCCATATTCCTGAAAAATGGCGGGAAGTTCATTCTGCATGAAATGGCAGAATGTCATAGCGCCGTGCAGCGCGTCCGCCACGGCCTGCCTTTCCGATAAGCGTTTTCCCCCGAAGTAACAAAAAACGCCGTCGAACATGATTCGCTGGGTGTAACCTCCAAAAAGTGAAAAAGTATGGGTTGCTGCCCGCACAACGATGTTGACAACACCATGAATCTGCTCTTTGGTCAAACGCTTGAACATATTCGTCGAACCCTTCACGTCCACAAAAAGCGAAACGATGTAATGTTCTTCGGTCATGCGTTCAGATTGTTTCAAATACGCAAAATCCGGGTGTGGCGCCAATACCGGACGTTGGTAAGACCGAATGCCGAACAGGTTGGCAATTCCTTGTAAAGGCATTTGCAGATTATCGAGTCTGACTAAACCCTCGTTGATGCTCCTGAGCATTTCCCGTTCGGGCAAGCCGCCGATGTGCGGATAATTGCGCTTTTCAGTGTCAATGCCGAGATTCAGCACGTTTCGGAGTTCTTGCAGGTAGGGTTGGTAGAGCTTCATTTATTTCAAATTGATGATTAATGCGATGGAGGCAAGAATGAGCACGGCGTACGAGACGAAAAGAAGATAGGTCGCCCACCTCAACAACCTGAACTTGTGTGCCAGGCCCTTTGACAAAAGATATACCTGACGCTGCAAGTCGCCTGTTACGTCATTTTCTTGTTGTTCTGAGAATTTGCGCAGAAAATTCGCTTCCGTCAGATTGGAAATGTCGCCGAAGAAAACAAGCGAGTTAGACCCCGACTTTTGGTAAGGCAACAAGGCCCAGGACGTAAAAAAAAGCGAGGCGGCCCATAAGAGGCACAGGGCGATTCCGAAGAATTTTAGCCAACCCGTCCAGGTGACGTCGTCTTGGAATGCGGTGTAAAATGCCGCGATTCCGCCAATGCTGAACGTGTTGATCACCAGCATCGCATTGCCTTTGCTGTTTACGGAATCGTAGTAATGGTCAAACCGCTCAATTAGAAATTTCAGATGTTCGTTTTTGTCCGGCATGTTTTGATAAAACTTGTCTGCTCTCCCCATGCAGTGATTGGAAGGATAGGCAAAAACCTTCCGTGGGTTAAAATAGAACCAATTTTTTGTTTCAAGAAGCGTGCCAATGAAAAAACAATCTATTTCGTTTTACTACGCCAATAAAATCCTGCCAAGTTGTCGTTTGTGAGTCTGGAATGACTGACAAAATATGTGGGTTTGTCAGATACAACGAGTGGGCAAAAGGCATGAAAATTGGTGAAAACGGACGTTCCGAGGTGCCGAATGCCCTTTTGCTCCTCACCGCTCCCCCGGCCAGCACTCCCCGCCGCGTCCCGCTAACGCGGGGGCGTCGGTCGCGCAGGCCACATCGTGGTCGCGCCGGGCGAAAAGCGCTCACTTCGCTTAGCCGGGGCCTGCCCCTGCGCTAACGCGCAAAGGCAGACCCCGGCAGGTATCAAATGAATTCGGCCATGACATCCAGGCATTTGCTTTGCCATTCCATCAATTTTCCCAAATTATCCACCAACGGCAGCCCCGGCCGGTAGTAGTCCGGGGGATGATGCCCGCAATTCGCGCATGGGTACCGCGAGTCTGCTTCATGGGCGGTCATAATAATAGAAAGCGGAAACAAAATGCTTGCTGCCCATATTTCGATGCGAACGCCTTTGTCCAGAGCATTGAGCAGTAACTTTACGTTGTCCAGATCACTGCAAAAAGCTACCATTTCGTCGGGGTTAATTGGGCTTTTCACCTTGTTTTGTGCAACACTCTGAAACCACACCACCATCTGTTCTTGAAAATCTTCGGGTGGACCGTCAAGCGAAATCTTTGCGGCCTTTTCGAACGATTTGAAAAGTTCGGCAAATTCTGCTGCATCCAGTTCTGCATAGTCAGCCGGTTGCAAGCTGCCAATTTTTCCTTCTTGGGTTTTTAATTGCAGATGATATTGCTGGAATACTTTTTTGGATATAGTCAGAAAATCGAGCGCCGAAGGGTCTGTTTCCAGAAGGTCCAGAACAGATTGCACTTTTTGGGACATTTTCCGGGTGCCTGCCCGGAAAATACGATAAGCCTTATGACCGATCTGACTACTCGCCAACTCGTCGAATGACACCATCGCACCTTCTAATCCCAGCGCCTTCATTGTTTTCTCGACGGATTGTTGCAAGGCAAAAATTGCCATTGGAAACTCGCCATTTTCACGAAGCAGCCTGGCAGCGTTCAAATCCTTGCGGGCAATTTCCAGAAACTGTTGAGCGATAGATTTTTGCATGGCCTCAAAACGGCGAAGTTTGGTAGTCAGTTCCCGTATGGCAATGCCCCTCACCGCTCCGCCGGCCAGCCCCGCGCTGCCGCGTCCCGCTAACGCGGGGGCGGCGCTTGTGCAGGCCACATCGTAGTTTCCTTCAAACCGCAGCTATCCACTTCGCTATGCCCTGAACAGCCCTTGCTATGCAAAGGCTGTTCAGGGCGAATGACTGAAATAAGCAAGCCTTTTGCTTGCAGGTAACATTATTGGCCGTCGAACAGACAGATCACTGATTCAAGTACATCATCTTCACTTCATACGCTCCGTTCACCACCACTTTTTCACCTTCTTCCACGCCCCTCAAAATCAACGTCCGGGTGCCGTCGTCCTCTCCCGTTTGCACATAACTCAGCGTAAACATTTCCGGCCCGTCTTTCAGGAAAACCGCCGTTTTGCCATTGATTTCGGTCAATGCCGAGTTCGGCACAGTGATATTTCGGCTGGTTTCCTGGTTCAATGCTTTTACGGTCACAAATTCGCCGATTTTAAATTCGCCTTTCGGGTTGTCCATTTCAAACAACACACGCTGGCTCTGATTGCCGGGATTCATCGTCTGGGCTTGCGAAATTAGCCGCACCTCTGCGTTCTTGTGGTCGTCGGTCGAGCAAGTCACCAAAAACTTGTTGCCTGTGCGAATCATCGGCACATCGCGGTCGTACACCTGCGCTTCTACATATACTTTGTTCAGATTTGTGATGGTGAAAAGCGTTTGCCCGGCTGATACTTCCGCGCCCGGCGCGAGTGTAAACGCGCCCACCACGCCCGAAATGGGCGCCACCAGGGCCACCGTGCGGCTGTTGGCTGTCGTGTTGGCTCCAATAGCCCGGTTTTCCAGCGTTTGTAGTTCTGTCAAAGCCTGATTATAGGCGGCCTCGGCAGCCTGCACGTCTTTCGCCGCCGCGATGTCTTCGATTTTTTTCAGACGGTCGAGTTCTCGCTTCGTGGCTGTCACGCGGGCTTTTGCAGTCTCAATTTGCACCGCCAAATTCGCATTGTTGGCTGCAATCCCAACTTGTTCAGAGGTGCCGATATTTTGCAGCAACACGGCCAGTGTCTGCCCGGCACGCACCGTCTGCCCGACCTTCACATTCACCTGCGTGATGCGTCCGTTTTGCGGAGCCACCGCCACGCCCAAGCCCCCGGAGGCTGGCACGATGGTGCCAAACATCGTCGTGGCCGACTGATAATCGCCCACCGCGATGGGCTGGGTCAGGATTTCAAACAGAAACTGTGTCTCCTTTGGCGCGTACACCGACTTCCCGTAGCCGCTTCCGCCCGATTTCGGGCCGTGCTCTTCGTCGCCGTGAGCCAAGGCTGTATTCCAGTTGGGTGTCGAAAACCACGCGCTTGTCAACAGCAGCAGCACCGTCAAGGCCCGGTTGCGCCGACGGCTGACAAACCAAACAGCCAACCCGCCGAGCAACAACCCGCCCAAAAACCATCCCCATTGGCTTGATGGGGTAGGAGAGGGAGTTTCCGCTGTTTCGGACGCCCCCAATTTTTTCCCGACGATCACGCCCGCCACCGCAATCAGGTCGGCCCCGTTGGGGTGGTTGATTTGAAAATTGAGCGTGTATGATTTGGCCTCCGGGAATGTGGCAGTCAGTTCGTACACCCCCGGCGAAAGTTGTTTGGCCTCGAATACGATTTGCAGGTTTTCAGTCGCGCTGATTTTCAATTCCGCCTTGTCCATCGGGCGATTGTTTTTGAAATCTGCAACAAAAAGCGTCAAAGTTGCCTGCTGCCCGGCGCCGATTTCCGGGTAGTAGAGGGTCAATTCGTATCGGTCACTTTGACCGTATGCCGTAAAATGGTCTTTGGCCACACCGGGATCGGTGGGTACTTCGTCGCCGTGCGCGAAGAGGGTTTGGGGAAGGGATGCAACGAAGAGAGCAAGGCTCAAAAGGAGTGAAAATTTCATTGCCTTTATTTTTTTAAGTTGAAAGTCAGTTTTTTATGAACTACTGCCCAGCGAGGTACAGCAGTTGAATGTTGGCGTTGTTCAAAGCCTGCACCTGCTCGGTGTAGTCGCGCTGAATAGCGTAGGCTTCGTCCAAAGTGCGCAAAAAAGTAACATAATCCACCTGCCCCGCCTCGCGCATCCGCAGGGCGGTGGCGATGAGGGAGCGGCTGCGTGGCAGCGCTTCGTTTTGGCTGTACCGCACCCGCGTGAGCGCTGTGGCAGCGCCTGTTTGTATCTGCTGCAATTGAATGGCGGCGGCCTGGGCTTGGGCTTGGGCGCGACTTTGGGCGGCCTGGGCTTCGCTCTCGGCGGCTTGCCGACCAGCGCGGTACTGCCCAAACCACAGCGGGATGCCGACGCTGGCGCGGAATCGGTAGTCAATCGGTGTGGACTGCAAACCCTGATTCAGGTAGCCGAGCGAGAAGTTGGGCAAAGCGCGGCTTTTGGCCAGATCAACCTGTTTTTCTGCCACTTGCACGACTTGTTGGCCGTAGGCCACCGTCGGATTGGCTTGCAGCACTGGCTGCATTCCCATGCCTGACGAGTCGGGGTTGAGCGGCAACAAATTGCCCAAATCGGCCAGCCCCGTGTACACCATCAATTGTTGCCGCGCTACGGCAGCCACCTGCTCGGCGGCGAGGCGTTCCTGGCGGACTTTGCCCGCTTCGTTTTCGGCGAGTGTTTTTTGCAAAAAATCAATCTCGCCCCCGGTAAATTGGCGGGCAGCGGTGGCGGCGAGTTGCTGATAGAGGCTGTCCCGTTGCTGCCATTGGCGGACTTGGTATTCCGCCACCTGTGCTTCCAGATACAACACCCGTACCGTATAACGAAGGTCGTTTTCGCTCACCCGCTGACCGGCTTGGGCAAGGGCGGTTTCGGCTTTGGCCACCTGCTTTTGGCGGGTATAGACGGTCGGAAACTCAAACGATTGCAGCACCCCGACGGCGTAAAATTCCCCTGTGGGGCTTTCCACGTTGACCTCCGGGTTGGGCAGGTTGAGCGCGGTTTTTTCGGCGTATTTTTTGGCCTGTGCCTCGAAAGCAGCGGCTTTGGCCGTCGGGTGGCTTTGCAGCGCAGCCTGAACAGCGGAATCGGGCGTTGTTTGCGCCCACGCCGAGGAGGCGCTCAGGCCAAAAATCAATATTTTTATCAGCAATTTCATAGCGCGTTGTGGTCGGGTTTTAGGTTCGCAGATTGTTTTTTCCCTTCAAAATACTCCTCCACCGCTTTTTTGCCCCAGGCCCAAAACACCGTTGGGGTCACAATCATGTCCAGCAAAGTGGAACTGAGCAAACCGCCCAAAATGACCGTCGCGACCGGGTAGAGAATTTCCTTGCCCGCCGCTTGTGCGTCCAGCGTCAGCGGGATCAGCGCCAGCGCCGCCACGAGTGCGGTCATCAATACCGGAACTAATCGTTCGAGCGATCCGCGCACAATCATTTTTTTGTCGAATTGCTCGCCTTCATGTTCGAGCAGGTGGAGGTAGTGAGAAATCATCATGATGCCGTTGCGCGAAGCGATGCCAGTGAGCGTGATGAAGCCCACCAAAGTCGCTACCGAGAATGTGCCGCCCGTGAGCCACACCGCCGCCACCGAGCCGACGAGGGCCAGCGGGATATTGAGCATCACCTGCGCCACAATGCGCCAGGAGCGGAAATGCGCGTACAGCACGAGGAAGATGCCCAGCAAAGCAAAAATGCTCAAAATGCCGATAAGCCGCGAAGCCTCTTTTTGTGCCTCAAATTGTCCGCCGTACTCGATGAAGTAACCTTGTGGAGGCTGTACTTTTTCTCCGACGGCCTTCTGTATGTCTGCCACGGTGCTGCCGAGGTCGCGCCCCTGTACGTTGGCCGAAACCACGATGCGACGCTGCCCGTTTTCATGGCTTACTGAATTAATGCCTTTTTCGTACTCGATATGGGCGATGCTTTCGAGCGGAATTAACACGCCTTCCGGGGTGTGTATTTGCGTCTGGCGGATGTTTTCAAGGTTCTCGCGGTCTTCCGCCACTGCCCGCAGCACGAGGTCGAAGGATTTTTGGCCGTCCAAAATTTGCGACACCACTTTGCCGCCGTACAGCACTTCGAGGTCGCGGGCCACCTCACCCGTCTGCATCCCGTAGCGTTGCAAGGCATCGCGGTCGAGGCGGATGGTGAGTTGCGGCACCAGCACCAAGCGTTCTACCTGCACGTCCACCGCGCCGGGCACGGTTTCGGCGGCTTCTTTTATCTGCCCGGCCAAGGCTCGCAATTCGGTCAAGTCTTCGCCGAATACCTTGATGGCCACCTGCGCCCGCACTCCGCTCAATAAGTGGTCGAGTCGGTGCGAAATCGGCTGACCGATGCTGACCGATACCCCGGCGAGGTTGCCGAGTTGTTTGCGAATATCGGCCACGACTTCCGTACGCGGGCGGGCGCCTTCGCGCAATTCCACCTCGATTTCCGAGTTGCTCACCGGCTCCACGTGTTCGTCAAGTTCGGCGCGACCCGTGCGCCGGGCGGTGTACTGCACATCCGGCACCCGCAGGATGAGTTGCTCGGCTACTGTACCGATTTTGTTGCTTTCTTCTAATGAAGTGCCCGCAGGAGCATACAAATTGACCGTAAAACTGCCTTCGTTGAACGGCGGAAGGAACTCCGTACCAAAACGCGTCACCATCACCATCGCCCCGATGACCAAGGCCGTTGCTGCGCCGATAACGATTTTGGAATGGCTCAAACCAAAGTTCAGGAGTTTCAAATCCTGCTTTTTCAGCCAGATCACCAAGCCGCTTTCCTTACCCTCGTTGAGTTTTGATTTTGGCAAAAGGTAACTGCACAGCGCGGGTGTGACCGTCAACGATACCACGAGCGAGGCCAAAATCGAGGTGATGTATGCGATGCCCAGCGGCGCAAAAATACGCCCTTCGATGCCCTGCAACTGGAATAGGGGCAGGAAAACCAGCACGACGATGATGGTGGCGTACACAATCGAGTTGCGCACTTCACTGCTGGCTTCATAGACCACCAGCATCGGATTTTTGGGGTTGCCGAGTTCTCTATTTTCCCGCAATCGCCTGAACACATTTTCTACGTCCACAATTGCATCGTCCACCAATTCGCCGATGGCGATGGCGAGGCCGCCCAGGGTGAGTGTGTTGATGGAAATTTCGAACCACTTGAAAACCAAAGCCGTGACGACCAATGAAAGTGGAATGGCAGTCAGTGTGATGATGGTGGTGCGAAAATTCAGGAGGAACAAAAACAGCACGATGATGACCAGAATGAAACCGTCGCGCAAGGCGACTTCCACATTGGTCAGCGAGTTGACGATGAAGTTTTTTTGCTGAAAAACCTTCGCGTTGAGCCGCACATCGGGCGGGAGTGCGGGTTGGAGTTCGGCCAACGCTTTCTCGATGTCGTCGGTCAGGTCAACGGTGCTTGCGCCGGGTTGTTTTTCTACCGTAAGGATGACAGCCGGACGGGCATTCACACTCGCGTCGCCGCGTTTGATGGCCGCGCCGAATTGTACTTCGGCCACCTGGCTCAGCAATACCGGCGAGCCTTCGCGGTTTGCCACCACCGTTCGCTGCAAGTCTTCCAAATTTTTGGAACGGCCCAGCACCGAAATCAGCACTTCCGAACCGTAGCGATTGAAAAAACTGCCTGTCGCGTTCAGGTTGGCGTTTTCGAGGGCGCGGTCGAGGTCTTCGAGAGTCAGGTTGTATTGTTTGAGTTTGGCCGACGACACCAACACTTGGTATTGCAGCCGGTCGCCGCCAATGGGGATGACCTGCGCTACGCCTTTGATGGCCAGCAGCCTTCGTCGAATCGTGAAATCGGCCAAGGTGCGCAAATCCGCCGCCGTGCTGAGGGTTTGGCCGGTGACGCTGTCGGGTTCAGCGGTCACGCCCACGAGCATGATCTGGCCCATGACCGACGAAATGGGGCCCATCACAGGCACGATGCCATTAGGCAGCGGTACGGTGGCGAGTTTTTCGGCCACGAGTTGGCGGGCGCGGAACACATCCACGTCCCAGCCGAACTCTACGAACACCAGCCCGATGCCGCGCGACGAACTGCTCCGCACGGTTTCCACGCCGGGCGAGCCGTTGAGCGCCGTCTCGATGGGCAGCGCGGCCTGCACCTCGATTTCTTCGGGCGACATCCCGCCCGCTTCGAGGAACACCGTGACGCGGGGCCGGTTGAGGTCGGGCAGCACGTCCACCGGAAGGTTCAGGGCTGTCCAACTGCCCCAAACCAGCAACAAGGCTGCCGAAGCGACCACGAAGAGGCGGTTTTGGAGGGAGAATTTTATAAGAGCGTTGAGCATAGTTTTAGCAACATTTTTCGCCTGCCTGCATCGGCGGGCATTTCACCGTGCCATAGCTGCAAAACACGCAGCAATCGCCTGGTTTGGGTTTTAACATTGTTTGGCAATTCTCACATTTATAAAAAAACTGACAGGCATCGGTTGGCATGGTTTCAGTTTTTTGAAAACCGCAGTTCGGGCAGGTAAGCGTGGATTGAAGGATTGGCACACTGGTTTTTTGTTGTCTTTTTTTCCAAAACTGCCAGCCTGCCCAACCAATAGCAGTTGTGCCAAGTAGCCAAAAAACGGGTGCGTATTGCTCGGCAAAAGCCGCAGCGAACGTTGCAGCACTACCGCCGACGACAAGTACCAACAAGGGCAGCCCGAAGCAACATAGAAAAGGTAGTATCAGGGCTGCTAATCCAGAGAACATTGCAAGCGACTCTTTTTTCATTGTGTTTATTTTTTGAAAAATGTCTGTATGGCGAGAACCTGCCCGTTTTCGCTCTGAATTTTCAGTACATAAACCCCGACAGGCAATCTGCCCACATAGACGGGTTCGCCAGCCGAAATCTCCTGTCGAAGCACCGCAAGGCCGTTTTCCGAAAGGATTTCAACACTTGTTTTGTCCTTCGGAGCTGCGGATTTGAATCGAAGGGTCAGCCAATCCGTCGCCGGGTTCGGCAGAATTTGAACCATGCCGCGCGCCGCAGGTTCGGAGGTGGCGCTGTGATGTTGAATGAAAATGGCTACCGGATTCTGGTGTAGGAAGGCGTCCGTACCCGGTGCGTAATAATTGACGCGGATGCTGTCTTCTCCGTTTGAGACGGCAAGGAGCATCAGGCCGAAACTTTCTCCCGGCGATAGTGCAAGTGTGTCAACAGGCCATGCGGGAATCTGCGGCTCTCCGTTGCGGACCACCACGCCGGCTTCTACCAAATACGGAAAAATCACCTCCCTACGGCCTGTACCTGAATGTGTGATGTTCAGGAACACGGGCAATTGGTCTAACGCGGAAAACACGGCAACATCTTCCGCGTTGTAGTCGCCCAGGGCATCGCCGGTTTTGCCATTGACCAGAAAATAATCCGGCTCGAAAGGCGGCAGGTTGCCCGCTTGCGGAGGGTCGAAATGCCATGCCGAATCGAATTCGCCCAGCAGCCAGTAATAATCTTTGAAATAGGGCGGCCCATCGGTATAGGCTGTTTTTTCACCGTCTGCGGCCAATACGGTCAGGATACCCGCCATGCCCATTTGCCCGTGAACGGGATTTTGCAGGCCGCAGTGATAAAAATAATCGCCTGTATGCGTGGCCCGGAACGCAAAAACTTCCGTGTTACCGGGCTGTACAAGCACGGGATTCGACGCTTCGCCATTGTTGGAGGTATCGCTCCCGAAACCGTGCAAATGAAAAGTATGGGCCATATTGCCCGCATTGTACACGATGACCCGCACGCTGTCGCCTTCATTTACGACAAGCCTCGGCGCGGGGTACGCAGCCGGCCCTTCGCCGGTGATGTGAAACCCCCAAACGGGCAGCGTCGTACCGTCAGGCATTTCAGCCATGCCGTCTTCCGAAGCAGTCAGTTGGAAAGTTTTCAGGGTCTGCGCCGTCAGGCCGAGCGACAAAAAAAGCGCCATGCAGATGCTCCATTTTTTCATGTTTCCCTTTTTAAAGGTTCGGATAGGAAAAGCACGGAGCTTCCGGGACGCTGCTTAGCAGCGTCCGGCGCTCCGGCAACAACTCAAAAAATCATTGTATCACAATTTGCGCCGCTCGTACTGGCAGCAGCCCGGCAGGTTGGCGTAAGCCTCATCGTTGCCTTTCACCGTGTCGGTGTCGTAGCCCGACGCGGCGATGGCTTGGTGAACCTTGTCCACGCTGGTTTGCGCCGGGTCGAACACGACACTGAATTGGTGTGTGTCCATGTTCCAGTTTGCGCTTTGCACACCGGTCACGCCTTTGGCGGCCGTCTCAATTGTTTTTTTGCACATGCCACAGTTGCCCCACACCTGGAATTGGGCAGTTTGTGTGCTTGTGGCAGTCGTCGTGGTCTTTTTTACCGGCACGGCTCCGGTGACTGGCTGTTGGGCGTATGCGTTGAGAGTGCTGAAAGCCGCTATGCAGATGAAAAACAGAATTTTCATGTTTTTGAAATTGAATCAGTTAAATGAAAAAGTGGATGGAATTGGGGCGGGGCAAAGAGAGTTTAGTGGCCACTATGCCCATCGTGCCCGCCCGATGCGGCTTGGCCTTCGGTCACCTGCACCACGAAATCAGCCGTATGCACTTTGCCCCCGGTCTGGAATTGCAGCCAGCCGCGATAAGTACCCGGCTTGGCGAAAGTGGTGTGGATGTCCAATTTGCCGCCTTCTGCCGACGGATGGGTATGGACAAACTCTTTTGACGTTACTTCCACCAGCACGAGGTGCGCTTTTTCGCCCAGATAATTCTCGAAAGTGGCCGGGTCAACGGCTTTGCCGCCCTGCTTTATAGTGACGGGGATATGCTGCTGGCTGCCCGTAGTGAAGCCCGCACCGCCATGCCCGGCTTCCATGGTCAACGTGTAACCGTCCACGGTGGTAGTCATTTTTGGTTGCGGGTAGGCGACGGCTTTGGCGGGCGCTCCGGCCACGTTGAGTTCGGTTTTATTCACCTGATTCAAGCCGCCGGTGGGCTTGTAATCCGTAAATGCCCAGTATTTGCCGCCGGCCTCGAAGCGCGTTTCGTTGTGGCCGCGACCGTTGGCGAAGTTTTCTCCCCTGGCCAGCACTTTGATGTCGTAGCTGCCCGAGGCCGAAAATTCCGGGTGGATATGGTCGAACCAGGACAGGTCGTCGCTTACGAGAATGAGGTGCATCTTTTTCTCATGCACGAGATCGAGCGGCACGGGCGCACTTTCGTTGCCTTTGATTTTAGGCGTAAACGACATCATGCCCGCCTTGCCGGCTTCGAGTTGGGCAGGATTGGCCGTGAAGGCCGTAAAATACTCGGCCTTGTTGGCTTCCGTTTCGGCCTTCACCGGCTCCAAATTCATGTTGCAGACGGGACAAGTGCCGGGCTGGTCGTAGGTCTTGCCCTTTTCGCAATTCATCGGGCAGATGTATTTCGTACCGGGGGCAGCGGCTTCGGTCGTTTGGGCTTTGTGTTTGGAATGGTCGTTTTTGCAGGCATTGAATGCCACGACCGACAGCGCGAGCGCAAGGCCCGCGATGAGCATATTTTTCATAAAAAATTGAATTTGAGAGTGTTGGAAATAAGGCTAAAAAGTGAATAGACAGATTTGAACGACTTAGAAACAAATTGTTCCAAATCATATCAATTATTCTAAACCTTTCTAAACCGAAAAAATGGGCACACGTCGGGCTGACGCGGCATCAGGCGCCGATCTTGGGCGGCTGCCAAATGGGTAGGTAAACGGCTTCGGGCAGGTGTTCGGCAAAGTAAAATGCCATTTTTCGCACCGAATCGTTGAAGAGAGATGCCGCGAAGTTGAGTGGCGTTTCGAGCGCGGAAGCTGCGCCGGAGTGACACATCAGGCCGCAACCCGGACAATGGCAACCGCCGTTGTCGTGGTCGCAGGGGCAGTTGGCGCCGGAATGCTGATGTGTGGAATCGCCGGAGCAAGAAGTTTGCGCCTCTTCTTTGGCACAGCAGGGCTTTTCGGAAGCAATCTGCTGAGTTTGTGTCGCGTTTCTGGAATGTTCGTCGCCACAAGCCCAAGCACGGTTCACCGAAGCGGCGAACAGGCTGAGGAATAATAACAATGTAGCAGGACGGAAACGCATAGAATGCACAAAGGTAAAACGGCAAAACGAAGGGAAGGTTTTTTCAACGTGGTTTTAAGATTTAATTTGGATTTTATCAGTTGTTTCCTTCGGTTTACATTTTATGTCCGGCCATCGGGTCTGATCCTTTTTTAAACACAAATTCGCTGTTCAGGAGATAAGCGCCCGACACGACCACGATTTCCCCGGATTGCAATCCCTCGACGATTTCAGTATAATCTTCATTGGCAATGCCGATGCGCACCATACGGCCTTCGAAGCCTCCATTGGCATTTTTTATCCAAACAGTCGTTCCACGACTTTCCCGTATGAGTGCGTTGGTCGGCACAGCGAGCGTTCGACGGGTTTTGCCTTTCAGGGTGATCCAGGCCTGCATACCCGGCTGATATTCACCGCTTGGGTTGGATATTTCCACGCGGGTCAGTACGATTTTGGAAGCGGCTTCGAGGTTGGGATTGACAAAACTGACCTTGCCGCTGAGTATGCGGCCCGGGTAATACGGCAAAGTGACCGAGGCTTCGCGGGTTTGAGCAAGAAAGGGCAAATCGCTGACGTACAATTGCGCTTCGGCCCAAAGCGTGCGCAAGTCGGCAAGTTTCAACACTGCCGAACCTTCTGCCACATAACTGCCTTCGGCGGGTGGGGCTTCCATGACATAACCGGAGTAGCGGCTGTAAAATGTCACGGTATTTTTCGGAATGCCGGATTGTTCGATTTCCTGCAACTGCGCTTCGGTCATGCCCCAGAGCAGCAGTTTGTTGCGGGCGGCTTCCGCAATGCGGGCAAAATCGAGGTCGGTGCTGCCATAGCGATTTTTGCTTTTCAATGCCAGCAAATAATCCTGCTGTGCGGCAGCGAGGTCTTCGCTGTACAACTCAAAAACGGCCTGCCCTGCCCGCACGTATTCGCCCGCGTTGCGCACGAAAAGGCGTTCGAGCCTGCCAGTAAGCCGTGTGGTCACGGTGTTGATGCCGTTTTGGTTTTCACGCAGCGTCGCAGCGAGGGAAATTTCTTCGCCCAGCGCTTGCAGTCGCACGGTGTCGGTCTGGATGTTGGCGAGCCGGATTTGCTCGGCGCTGAGTTTTACCTCGTTCTCTTTTTTATCGCGGGCAATTTCTACCCGAACCAAAGGCATCTTGCAGATCGGGCAAGGTCCGGGTTTTTGTTCCACAACTTGTGGGTCCATGGAACAGGTGTAGTACACATTCTCTTCCACCGGCGCCGGGGCAGGTTTGCCACAGGCGGCCAATAAAAGTATCGTGGCGAACAGACTGCGTTTACTAAACTTTTGAAGTTTAGTAAACGTCATCGCACTTTTTATTTTCAAAGTATTCATTGCCATTTATTTTGCTTTGACAAAACTCTCGCTGTCCATGAGCAATTGCCCATTTTCAGCGATTTCATCGTCGGGTGAAAGCCCCGCCGTCACTTCCAGCATCCGGCCTGAACGGTGGCTTGTATTGATTTTCCTTGACTGGAAGCCATCCGCTGTTTTTACAAAGACGATTTTGTCTCGCCCCAAATCAATTGTCGCCGATACAGGAATCCAAAGAGCCGAATGACTGCCCGTTTGCACGGTAGCGGTGAGCAAGGTGCCGGGTTTGAGCCGCCCGCCGGGATTGGGCAGGTACACCCGCGCCCGGAGATTTTTACTCCCGGAGCCATACAAGGGTTCGACGTAATTGATTCTCCCATGTATGGGGTCGGCAAACGATTCAATGTGCAATTCGACCGTTTGGCCGATTTTCAACGATTGTACAACGGAGGGGTAAAATTCGAGTATCGCCCACACGGTCGCCAGACTTTGCAAGCCGAACAGCCGCTGACCGGGCTGGACATACATACCTTCTTTCAGAGAAAGTTCGGCAGTACCAACGACGGCGGGCGGCGGCGAAGCGACCTTGTCATCTTTCATGCCACCGCCAGGCATATTTGCGGCCAGGCCGGCGCCGGGATTTTCGACGAGCAAACCGGTGTAGGGGCTGAATACCGGCAGTGACAGAAGCGGTTTACGGCTGGTTTCCACGTCGCTGATTTGTTGGTCGGTCATGCCAAGCAGGGAAAGGCGGCGGCGCGCATTTTCAAGTAGCGTCGCGTTGTGCGGGTCGTTTTCTTTCAAAAAAATCAGGTCCTGCTGTGCGGTGGCGATGTCGGGGCTGTAAATGTCGAGCAGGCGTTGGCCTTTTTGCACGGGCTGAAAGGGATAGCGGACGTATAGCCGCTCGATGCGACCACCGTAACGAGCCGACACCGCTCTGAGTTGCCGGGCGTCGTAGGTCAGGTAGCCGGGGGCTTCGATGTTCATGGACAAGGATTTGCGTTCCGGACGGATGGTAGCGGTGGCGCTCAACACATATTCGTATGTGGGTTTCAAGAGGATGGTACTACTGTCCAGCCCGGCAGTGTGTTCGGCGTGACCGTTTTCTTTTTTGACCAGATCCATACCGCAAATAGGGCAACTACCCGGTGCGTCGCGCAGGATTTCCGGGTGCATCGGGCAGGTGTACACGGCCTTTTCTTCGGCATTGTGGCTTTCGTGCCCGGTCTTTTCTTCCGGGATGTGGCCTTCATGTCCGGCGTTTTTTTGCCGGCAGGCCGCAGTCGTCAAGGCAAGCACGAGCAATCCAAAGGCGATCAGTTTACCGTTGTTCCAGTTCTTTTTCATAGTCGGTGCGGGCTTGCAGGAGTTGTTGCAGGAGGTCGAGTTGGCTCAGGCGGCTCATTTTGAGTTCGAGCCAGGCATCGAGGGTCATAAAAAGTTCGTCGGTGTTTTGCTCCCAGGCAAGCAGCGTGCTTTGGAAACGTTTGCGCTGGTTGGGGATGATGTCGCGCTCGTAGCGGTCTATTTGTTCTTGCAGCGTCTGCATCATCACGAGGCGGTCGGCGAGATTGCCCCTGATTTGGTTGACGAAGTCGGCTTTTTGCCACTCGAAAGCGGTTAGCCGGTGGTCAATACCTTCGATACGGGCCTTGACATCCTTGTTTGCCCAGGGCGCGATCGGCACTGTGATCATGCCCATGAGCGAAAATTGCCAGGGCGCTCCGCCAAATGCGAACATGTTGTCGAAGCGCAGGCCGTATTCGGGTTTCAGTTTGGAGCGCTGCCATTCCTGTTCGAGCCGGGCGATGCGGAGACTTTGCTCGATGGCGCGAAAATCGCTGCGGGCGGCGATCCGCGAGGTATCGGGCAGCAATAGCACCAGCGGCGCTTGCCATCCGGTGGTATCAATCTCGAAAGGGGTCGCTGGATCGCGCTGCATCAGGGCATTGAGCATGGCGCGTTGTTGGCGGATTTCCCCGGCGTACATGGCCTGCATCCGTTCGAGGTTGGCCAGTTCGGTTTGGGCTTTATAGACGCTGCCGAGTTTTTCGCGGTTGTACTGGAATCGCTGTTCGGCGCTTTCGATGAGCAGGCGCAAGGCTACTTTGCTTTCTTCGAGCACCGCTATTTTCTTTTCCAACACCAGCCAACGGTAATAAGCGGTTTTTGCTTCGGCAATCAACATATTCCGCATCACACCGCGCTCAGCCAATTCCATGCCCGACATGGCGCCCATATAGCGTTGTTCGGCCCGCTGCATGTTGCGATTGGGAAACATCTGTTCGCCGCTGATCATAAAAGCGCCCATGCCTTCGCTCCACCGCTCGGGATCGTACGGCGTCATCCAAAAGCCGCCGCTGACCCGGGGTGCAGGCAGGGTAATGGCGCCTTCCGCATAGGTGTCGAGTTCGCGTATCCGTGCGTCGGCGCCTTGCAAACGCGGATGCACGGTCTCGATTCGGTTCAGGATGCTGTCAATGGAGAGCGGGGTCTGCCCGCCGGCTCTGATGACTAAAAAAAGCAAGCCAGTTATAATTGTGTTCTTCATCTCAATCGTTGAGTTGTACAAGTTTCAGGTTCCCGGTTTTCTTCAATTCGTATTCTCTTACAATGGCAAACAACACCGGCAGCACAATCAGCACAAAAAGCGTGGAGGTGATCAGACCAAATACGAAGGGAATAACAATGGGTTTCATCACATCGCTGCCCGTCCCGGTGGCGAGCAGCACGGGTAACAGGCCCAGAATATCCACCATGACGGTCATCAGTTTGGGACGCAAGCGAAGCACCGCGCCGTCGTAAATAGCGTCTTCGACATCCTGGTTGGTGAAAGATTTGCTTTCTGCTTTCAGTTTGGATGATTTATCGTACAGCGAGTTGTTCATATACACGAGCATCAGGATACCCGTTTCCATGGCCACGCCAAACAGTGCAATGAATCCGACAGCCACCGCGACCGAAAAATTGACATCAAAAAAATGAAGGGAATACGCGCCGCCGACGAGTGCAACGGGAATACCGGTGAGCACAATCAGTGTCTCGCGGAAAGAATTGAAAGTGAAATACAGGATCATCATAATGATGACGAGCACAATCGGCATGATGATTTTCAAACGCTCGTTCGCGCGCACCTGGTTTTCATACTGGCCGCTCCATTCGAGGAAATATCCTTTCGGTAGTTTTTGTACAGCGCCTTCCAATTTCTTTTTGGCATCGGCAACCGTGCTGCCCAAATCGCGGTCGCGCACGTTGAACAGCAGCGTTCCGCGCAGCAGGGCATTTTCAGAATTGATCATCGGCGGCCCATCTGAAACACTGACATCGGCCACTGCCGAAAGCGGGATGGGGCCGTACGCCATCGTTTGCATTTGCAGTCGTTTCAGTTTTTCAATTTTATCCCTGAAATCCTGCGCAAAGCGGACGTTCACCGAAAAGCGTTGCCGGCCTTCAATCGTAGTAGTCACATTCATTCCACCCAGGGCGGTTTCAATGAACATATTCACGTCGTCCACCGTAAGCCCGTATCGTCCTATTTCATCTTTTCTGATTTTAATGTCCACGTACATGCCGCCGGTAATCGGTTCGGCGTACAAGTCTTTCACACCGTCCACGCCTTGCAATTCTATCCTGAACTGCTGCGCCAGTTTGTTGATGGTATCGAGATTTTGCCCGTAGATTTTTACACCCACATCCGTCCTGATCCCCGTGGAGAGCATGTTGATACGGTTGATGATGGGCTGCGTCCAGCCGTTCACCACGCCGGGGATTTGAAGTTTGGCGTTGAGTTGGTCAATGATGTCGTTTTTAGTCATCCCTTCTCGCCACTCCGACTGCGGTTTGAGCAAAATAATCGTTTCAATCATGCTCACCGGGGCGTTGTCGGTGGCGGAGTTCGCCCTGCCCGCTTTCCCCAGCACATTTTCCACTTCGGGAAAATCCTTGATGATTTTGTCCTGCACCTGCATAATGCGTTTGATTTCGGAGTTGGAAACGCTGGGCAGCGTGACAGGCATAAACAACAGCGAACCTTCATCGAGCGGAGGCATAAACTCGGTTCCGAGGTTCAGTACCAGCGGAATACTCCCCAGTACGAGCGCCAAACTCAACGCAATGGTTGTTTTTTTCCACCGCATACACAACATGATAGCAGGTGAATACATCCATCTGAAAAAGCGGGAAACGGGGTGCTTGCTTTCGGCACGGACTTTCCCTTTCAACAGCATGACCATCAGAACGGGAACGAGGAACACCACGACAAAAGCAGAGCCAATCATGGCAAAAGTCTTCGTCCACACCAGCGGCGAAAACAGTTTGTGCTCCTGCCCGGTGAGGAACAGAATCGGACTGAAAGAAACGAGCGTGATAAGGATGGAATTCACAACAGCGCTGCCAATTAGTTTGGATGATTTTTCAATCCGCGCTTCCCGTTCTTCGTTGCTGAGTATGTTATTCTGATTCATGTCCGAGTGATTTCATTGCGTTTTCAACCATTACAATGCCTGCATCTACCAAATCGCCTACTGCCAGCGCGATGCCTGCCAGCGACATGATATTGGAGGTAATCCCAAACCAGCCCATCATGATAAAGGAAATCAGCACCGACAATGGAATGGTAATCACCACTATCAGTGTGCTTCTGACGTGCAACAGAAAAATGAAAAGCACAAGGCTTACCACGATGATTTCCTCGATGACAGCTTCTTTCAGCGTGGCAATGGTGGCCTCTATCAAATCCGAGCGGTCGTAAGCCGCTTTGAATTTCACGCCCGGCGGCAGGCCTTTTTCCACGTCTTTTAGTTTTTCTTTCACGTGGTCAATCACATCTTTTGCGTTTTCGCCGTAACGCATCACGACGATGCCGCCCACCTTTTCGCCTTCGCCGTTTTCTTCCACGATGCCCAGGCGGAGCTCACCGCCCATTTGCACTGCTCCCACATCGCGCACTTTTATGGGAATAGAATTGAGGGTTTTGAGCGTGATGTTTTCAATTTCCCGAATGTCCTTGATGTAGCCCAATCCCCGAACGATGTAACCGATATCCGACTGTTCGAACTTTCTCCCGCCTACGTCGTTGTTGTTCGCCTTTATTTTTTCGGCGACCTCCATGATAGTGATGCCGTAATAATTGAGTTTCAAGGGATCCACCACCACCTGATATTGCTTCTGGAAACCGCCGTACGAGGCCACCTCGCTCACGCCTTTCACGGTTTGCAGCGCAAAGCGGATGTACCAATCCTGCAAGGCCCGCAACTCGCCCAAATCATACCCGGGCGCGTCGAGCGTGTACCAATAGACATGCCCCAAGCCTGTTCCGTCGGGGCCGAGCGTGGGCGTAATTCCTTGGGGGAGCAGCCGTTGCGCGTAGTTCAGGCGTTCCAGCACGCGTGTTCTTGCCCAATAAATGTCAACTTCGTCTTCAAAAACCACGAACACAAAACTCATCCCGAACATGCTGTTGGCGCGGATATTTTTTACTTTCGGAATGCCTTGCAGATTGCTCACGAGCGGGTAAGTCACCTGATCTTCCATGATTTGCGGGCTGCGCCCCATCCATTCGGTGAAAATGATGACCTGATTCTCCGACAAATCGGGGATGGCATCAACAGGTGTGTTCTTCACCGCGTAAATGCCATAAGCGGTGATTCCCGCAGCCATCAGCAAAACGACGATGCGGTTTTTAAGAGACCAGGTGATGAGAGCATCAATCATAGTTTTTCATTTTGAAAGAATTCCAAATGTTTACCCAGCCGGATGATGACCATGGACAGCAGACCGGTCCCGATGCTCACCCCCCAGTCGGCTGCCGACATGGGCACTACTGAAAGTGCGGTTCGTATGGGTTCAATTAGGTATAGACCAACGATGATAAAAATACAAGCAACAATGGCATACCAGACGTAGCGATTGCGGACAACCTCGGTGCGCCAAAACGGCGCGTCAATCGAACCCATATTGAAGACGTGGAACAACTGACTGAAAATCAGCGTGAAAAACAGAATATTGTTGCAACGCTCCACCAACCAGTCATCGCCTGTATGAATGAAAAAGTGACTGAAATATACGGCTCCGATAGTACCTGCCGATAATACGATGGAATAAAAGATAATCCTTCGCCAACGCGCCCGGTCAAGGATCGGCTCGTCTGTGTTGCGTGGTCGGTGCGCCATGATTGTCGGGCTTCCGGGCGTAACGCCCAATGCCAATGCGGGCAGCACGTCAGTGATAAGATTAATAAACAAAATTTGAAGTGGTTTCAATTGAAAATGCAGGAAAAGCAGCGAAACGGAAGCTATTACAAGCAATTCGCTCATATTACAGGACAACAGGAAAATGACAAATTTTCGAATGTTGTCAAAGATGACCCTCCCCTGCCGGATAGCGGCGACGATGCTGGCAAAACTATCGTCGCGCAACACCATATCGGCTACTTCTTGCGCCACCTGTGTGCCGCGTTGCCCCATTGCGATTCCGATGTCGGCTTTTTTTAACGCGGGCGCATCATTCACGCCGTCGCCGGTCATGCCTACAACTTCTTTGCGTTCCTGGAAAACCTTTACCAGATCGAGCTTTTGTTTAGGGCTGACGCGGGCGAAGATTTTGGTGGCAGCCCAGCGCGATTTATCTGTCGTGTCGAGTTCTTCATAATCCCGCATATCTTTTCCCAACACCGCGTCTGTGTCATCGGTATCCGTTATCCCCAATTGCCTGCCGATAGCTTTCGCGGTGGCAGGGTGGTCGCCGGTGACCATTACCACCTCTATACCGGCTTCCCGGCACTGACGGATAGCGTCGGGAACCTCCTCTCGCGGTGGGTCGATAAGACCAAAAAGTCCGGCGAAAATCAGGTTTTCGTCCAGTTGCTCCGATGCTTGGGCGCCGGATTTGAAAGCGCCCGCAATCACTTTTAGCCCTTGTGATGCCATTTTTTCCGCTTCGACGAGCCAGTTTGCCCGGCTTTCGGGACTCATAGGGCTGTAAGTATCGGCAGTGACTAAAAACCGGCAACTTTCGAGAATGGCTTCGGCGGCGCCTTTGGAAAAAACCATGTTGCCTTCCGGCGTCTGGTGCAGGGTTGCCATGATTTTGGTTTCGGAATTGAAAGGCATTTCCGAAATCTTGGGATATTGAAGGCGCAGGCCGGCAATATCTGCGCCCTGCCGAAGTGCGAATTTGAGCAACCCGGTTTCGAGCGGGTCGCCGATTTCGGTAAATTCTCCCTGGTGTGCAGCAATGTCAGCGTTGTTGCACAACATGGCGATTTGCAGGAGCCGGTCATACTGTGTTTTAGGCAAGCGACCGGCAGGAGGCCCTGTTTTATCGTCGCGCTTTGCCCAAATACCGCCCGGTGAAGCCAGCGCTTCAACCTCCATTTTGTTTTGCGTCAGTGTCCCGGTCTTATCGGTACAAATGACCGTAGTTCCGCCCAGGGTCTCCACAGCCGAAAGTTTGCGCACAATTACGTTGTGACGTGCAAGTTTGAGCATCCCCTGAGCCAATGCGAGGGTGGCAACGATGGGTAAGCCTTCCGGGACGGCCGCTACCGCCAGCGCAATAGCGGTTTCGAGCATTTCCACAATCGGTTTTCCGCCGATTACGCCGACAACAAAAATGACGATCACCAAGCCGACGGTAATTTTGATAAGGCGGTTACTAAGCCCGGCGAGCTTCTTTTCCAACGGCGTAGCGGCTTGTTCGGAAGTGCCGACGAGGTGGGCGATTTTTCCCAATTCGGTGTTCATGCCCGTTCCCGCGACTACCGCCCACCCATTGCCTTTGGTGACAAACGTCCCTCTAAACAGCAGGTTCGACTGTTCTGCCAATGGTGTGTCGGCAGGCAACACGGCGGGCGCTTTTTCTACCGGCACGCTCTCGCCGGTGAGTGAGGCTTCGTCCACTTGCATTTGGGCGCTGTTGTAGAGGCGAGCGTCGGCCGGAGTCATGTCCCCGGCTTCGAGGTAAATCACGTCGCCGGGTACCAACATTTCGCTGTTGATTTCCGACAAGCTGCCATCGCGGAACACTTTAACGGAAATGGAAACCATTTTTTTCAAGGCGTCCATGCTGCGTTGCGCCTGAAATTCCATGTAAAACCCGATAATGGCGTTGATCAAAATCACCACCAATATGGCTATCCCGTCTAACCATTCCTGAAAGGCGAACGACAACCCCGCAGCAACCACCAGCAGCACTACGATAGGGCTTTTAAACTGACTCAAAAAAATCACCCAGGCAGGTGTTTGTTCACTTTGGGAAATGACGTTGGGACCAACGGATTCCAATCGCGCTGCTGCTTCCGTTGCCGAAAGGCCATGAACAATATCGGCGCCCAGGCGGGAAAACAATTCATCTTCCCGCAAAGCCCAGGTGGGGATATTTGATTCGCCCAGCACTCCGTTAATATTATTTTTTTCCATGACGAATGATAGGTTGATAATATTCGGATATAGCGGTCGCGAGTATTTCCGCCACGTCAATGCGATTAGAAGGGTGTTGAATCGTGTTACAACTGATGACCTCGGCTGCCCCGGCAGCGACTAAATCATCAAAAGCATTGCCCGCAAAAACCGGGTGTACGCCCGTGCCACTCAATGTTGTTTTTGCACGTTGGCGGAGTGATTCCTGGCTCTTTCTCTTTGTAGCGGCTTTATCGGAAAATTTTTCAAAATCCGGAACACCGCCGGGTGCAGGTTGTCGGCCATATAGGCTGGGTCGAACAAATCGCCCTGGGCGGAGCCGGTCCACACGAGCCGGTTCAGGCGTCGGTCGTACACATTCAGCGTTATCGTGCTTTCGGCGTAGTCGAGCCGTTCCGTTACATAGGTGGTGCGGCTGTAAAAAAAAGGCGTGTGATAGTAGTAGTTGTTGGGGTGCGGGTAATAATAGGGGTTATACCTGCCGCCACCCGATGAGCCGTTGTGCACGGCTGAGGTCATGGTCATCTGTTTGGGCAGGCTTCGCACAACCAATTGGAGCAGCACGTCTGGCGAGTCCGGTTCTGCCTGCAACCCACGCTCGCCCATGCAATGGGTGAAATAATTCAGTGTGTTATTGCGGATGATTTGATTGTTGAAGGTCGAGTTGGCGGTGTCGCGGTCGGGCAGCCACGCGAAGGTTTTATACCGGGAGAAGTTCGCCGTGCGGTCGTAGTCGCTGTACACTTTGTTGTAAGCGCGGCATCCGGCCATCGCGGTCAGGCCGACAAGCGCCAAAAAGCTGATGATTTTTATCCTGTTCATAATTGAAAGGTTTATTCGTTAGCGCGTTTCATCAGCGTTTCATTCAAGTTGACCTCAACGCGGTCATCGAAGCCCTGTTGAAGCAAGCCGGGGTTGAAGTCACTGAGTAAAAAGAAAAAATTGGCCGACAATTGGCAAGCCACAGTACCGGCAAAAAGGTGTCGGAGCGTGGCATAGAGCGTGACGGGTCGTTCTTTACCGTTCAAATTGAGCAACCCTTCAATTTTGAAAGTTTGCAACGGATGGTCTTGTGTACTCACGATGGGTAAATCCATTTTTCCTTTGAATACCAGTTCCAGTTCGGGGTGGGTGCGGGCAAGCACGTTGAACGAGTCGCAATTACTGGTGAAAGTTTTTAGTGCTACCCGAAACTCGACTTCCGCCGTCTCGTAGTTGAGTTTCATCTTTAATTCGTGGCTCTCGGCTACCAACGCGGTGTCCATGTGCTTGCCCCATACCTGAATGTGGCCGTCACGGGCGCCAAGAATTTGCTGGGCAAAGACCGCTTGACTTACGAAAAGCAGGCTGGCGACTATCCAAAAGATTTTCATGATGCGCTATTTAAAATGACGAATTGCATCGGATTCAGCGTCAGTTTTACATACCGGATATTCCTTTCCGGTTCATCATGGCCGAGGATGGGTACTGTTTCCAGCCCGCCATGTAAGCATTTCATAGCGGTTTTCTTTTCATTTAATTCAAAATCAATCAGTACGGATTCCTCTTTCGTCCTTGTTGTTGACGAATTGAAAACCACCAAAATCTCGTCCTTAAAAAGTATCCGGGAAAAAGCCAGGGTGCATTCTTCACATTCCGGCAAGTGAAAGCGCTGGCCGCCGCCCGAAATCTCGCGGATGAACATCCGGCCGAATTTCAGCACCGGGCTTGATTGCCTGATTTGGGCGATTGCGGCAATGGATTGATAAATCGGAGTGTTGGGATTGAGCAAATTGGATTTTTTATCCCCGGGGTTGAACAGGCATTCTCGTACCGCCCAGTCGCCGTCGCCACTGCCGTCCAATCCTTGCTCTGTGCCGTAGTAAATGCAGGGTGTACCGATAGCGCAAAGCAGGAAGCCCATAGCGGCCACGATTTGCTCCGGTGTGGCATCATGACCAAAACGGCTTTTGGGATTTTGGCCGACCTGGTCGTGGTTGTCCACGAACGTTACCAGAAACTCGCCGTATTCGCCCCTGTCCAAGGCATTGCGTTGCAGGGCGGTATAGCGTTCGATGAGCCTTTCCGGTGAGGCCTTTCCTTTTATTACCTCGGGAAGCGCACCGTGCAGCGGAAAATCCAGCACGGAGTTAAGTCCGTAATACACATTTTTGTCGTTGACGGAAATCGAAGTTTTGGGACCGATATAGCTGGTGCTGACTTCATCCGGGCCAATCAATTCCCCGAACAGGAAGAAATTTTTCTTGCCCAATGAATAGGCGTATTCCCGCACGGCGGAGCAAAAACGACTGACGTCAATTTCACTCATGTGTTTCGCGGCATCCAATCGGAACCCGTCAACATCCACTTCCCGGATCCAATAACAATGCAGATCAACTAATAAGTCATGCACGTATTCTGCCTCCGGCGAGCCGTCGCTCCGAAAGGCTTTCAGGTTGCAAAAATCGCCATCCCGTGCTTCCGGGTAAGTATCGAAGTTGCGGATTTGCCCCCGACGATTGTATAATTCCGGGTTGCGCAACTCAACCGGCAATGGACGGTTTTTGGAACGCCAGCCGCCAAAGGGGAATCGTTCACCTTGAAAGTAAAAATAGTCGTTACCCTCTGCGTAAAACCAGTTGTCGCCCGAATGATCCAACACAATGTCAAGAAAAACCCGCATATCGCGTTCGTGCGCCGCGTCCACCAGGGCTTCCAAATCTTCTTTTGTGCCCCAATGTTTGTCCACTTCCAGGTAATTCTGGATGGCGTAGCCGTGGTAGGAATCGGCGTTGTTCTCAAAAACCGGGCTGAGCCACAGCGCCGTACAGCCCAGGTTTTGGATGTAATCAAGGTGCTGCGTGATGCCCCGAAGCGTACCGCCGCAACTTTTTACCAGTTGCTCTTTGGTTCCGAACCCCGGATACCGGTCAGCGTAAGCCGGTGGGTTGCGTCGGGCGTTGTCGTGAAACCGGTCCACCAGCAGGAAATAGATGAACTCCTCGCGCCATTCGCGATGGCAGTTTTTCCAATACTGTTTGCCGGGTTTGGGCGACAGGTTGATATCTTTTATGGATTTCATGGCACTATTGCGTTTTAGAGTTCAGGTACAACCTGTTGATGCGCATCATTTTATGCACAGGATCATACCGGGATAGTTCTCCATCGGTTTTAAACTCGGCTATTATCGCATCGTGAAAAGCATGGTTATCAGGGAAAGCGCCTGTCAGGTTGCCTATCGTGAGCGGTTGGATAGACCAGGCGGCGTCTTTACTGAAATACCATTTTGTTTGAGCAGGTGTTTTTCCGATTGCAGGGATGGTGACTTTGTAAATCAAAATGGCTTCTCCCGGATTGACCATCGGATAAACCTTGCCCTGAAAAAGCCGCTCGACTACCCCGGAGCAATATCGAACGGCGTACACGCTGTCTTTGGCCAGTTTGTAGGTTCTGCCGTTGTGTTTCACAATCACCCGGTTTCGCTTAAACAATGGGTCGGCATTGATTTTGTGCGATTGGCTGTCGCAACGGATGGCAAAATCCAGCTTGCCGTTCAGGAAATCTTTTGCGGTTCGGAATATGCCGCTGCTATCGGCTTGGGCGCAGACGCTTGCCGTAAAAAACAGGACAGTGAGCGGCAGCAGAAGGATATGTTTCATAACAAGTCAGATTTTGAGAATGAGTTGAATTTTTTGGCAGATAGACGCCGACCACTGTCATCACGCCATTATTGCCGATGAGCAAAAGCATACACACGCTTGTACACCTGTAAAGGGTTCAACAGTACGAAGCCCAAGAAATCTCTTAGAAGGGATTTGGAACGAAGGTCAGATGCCAACAGCAATACCTGCAAAGCCCTGTTTCATCAGAAAAGGGACTCCGTCAGAGTAAGCCGACTTGTGGCCATAGGAGAGAATCATCTAATTCCGCAGAACGAGATAAAGGAGATAAAGCGGGACTTTTGGACAACTTCGCCAATAGGAAAGAAAGGATTTGGGCGAAGATTCAGCGAGAAAGTCAGGAAATAAGAAGAGGTCAATTGCAGGTACAGACGTAGCCAAAAACTCCGGCAGAACGGGCTGCCCCAATGTCGCTAAATCCGGCTTGTAGCCATCATCTGTTTTTGAGACAAGCACCTCGTGCTCGCAGCAACCCGATTTTTCCGACTTCTCCCCGCAGGGGCAAGGGTTTTTCCGTTGGCTGTACAAATCCACCGAAGCCAGTTTCCCGCAGCAGTAATGGTAGTGAACCGTCACCCCCGATACCGCGAGCAAATAATAAGCGGAAAACAATATGATGGATAAGCGTTTCATAATTTCGTACAAAAATATTGCCCCTTCGATAGCCGGAGAATGATTGGAGTCAACGCAATGGATGACATTGATCAATTGTTCGAGCAAAAGTTGGAACATTCGACGGATTCATCTTATTAGCAACAACGGTTAGCATGAGGATGCAGCGTTTAGGGCTCCTGTGTGGCTTTTAACCCAATATTTCAGAAAACGGCGGCACTGGATTTTGCAAATACGGCCCGATCTTCTGCCAATCTTTTAATTGCTCCTCCATCGTCCGGTTGGCCAATCCCAAACCCCCGCAATGCGACATGGCAAACAATATCTGTTTGCCGGGCAAATGAAAAGGCGGGCATTTCAACAAGGCGCTCATGGGCAGGTAGGGCAAAGAAGGGAAAATGAGCCGCATCGCTTTGAATGCGCTGATGCCAAGTGTGACGACAAGCCGGGGCTGGATGATTTCAATTAACGGCGCGGTAAAGTTCACCGAGCTGTGCCGCAGCCAGTCGTGTTTCAACTCAGACGACATCCCGCCCGATTTCAGCCCCAGCACGGCATTGGTAAAAAACAGCGGCTGCGCCAACGGCGCCGACGGCAACCCGGGATCGAGGCCGATGTTGCTTAGCAGTTTCCGCAAACCCCGGTTGGTTGGATTATCGTCCGTGTCGCGCCCCTGGTTTCTGACGAAATAATTGTCGTCGCCCCAATCCTGCCCGATTACCAGCAATTCGGCATCCAGATTTCCCTGCCAAAGCGACCAGGGGCCGAGCTGCTCGCTGTCGAATTGCCCGCCGGCGATTTGCGAAGGGTTTTGCAGCCCTGCCGGAAACTCGGCGGCCTTGCGTTTTTGCACCAATTCGCGGTATACCTGCTGTTTGCCCATGACTATCAATGTTTTGTGCCGAAAACCGAGTAAATCCGCATGGTGCCGAACAGGGTATCTACTTTACCCGCTTCCTGCACTAAGGCAAATCCCGATTCGTGGAAAATCTGTGGAAGTCGCCCCTGCGCGTTTTCGCGGGTGGTTTTGAATCCGTCGAGCAATTGCACGAGATAGAAAGCCAGCCGCATTCGCCGATTGGAAGGTTTCCCCCAATCCGCTACGTGCAGGCTACCGGAAGCTTTCAGCACCCGGCGCAATTCGCGCAGGCTCCGGCGTTTTTGCGCTGGGTTCAGGTGATGCAGCACGAGACAGGTCACCACCCGGTCGAAAGTAGCGTCCGGGTAGGGGAGTATCTCACCGTTGTATTGCGCCAACTCCAAATAAACGCCCGCTTTTTCCACTTTTTGTTGCGCTATCGCCAGCGCCTCCGGGTCCACATCCACCCCGACCACTTCGGGCATCGGGTGGCGTTGTTTGAGCCGGATGGCGAGTGAAGCCGTGCCCGTGCCAAAATCAAGGATTTGTTGACCTGGGTGAATGTCTGCGCTGTCAATCAGCGCATCGCGTACCTGGGCTTCGGGGAATGCTCGCGCCATCAGCGCGTCATACCAGCGTGTGAGCCAGCGATAACGGAGAGCCGGGACGTAATTGGTAGTGCTTGCAGTTTTCATTGGCAGCATTTCTTTTTGGGGATGAACCATTTGAGTACTTTCAAAATATTGGACCACATATCATTTGAAGTTGAAAAAGGAAGTTGTCAAAATCGGCGGACGCCCTTGCGGCAGTCCGCCTTCTGTTGAAAAACCTACTTTTTGAAAATGACGGTATTCTTGTTGACACTTATTGCATCACCGTTATCCGGTGCATATAAGGTGCTCCGTTCACGGTCATTTTCAACACATATTCACCTGGCAGGAGACTGCCGACCGGCATAACCTCGCTGTATTCTCCGGCTGGCTTGGTGCTTTCCATCACATCGGCTACCCTGGCGCCGGTCAGGCTATACACTTCAAATTTGACTTTTGATTCAACTGCGACCGCGTAAGCAATCGTGGTAGAACCCACGAATGGATTGGGATAATTGGTGAGGATGACAGATTGGGGCATACTGCGCGCTTCACCCGATTCATTGCCAGTATCAGCCAGTTTTATCCCGTCAATATGATGAGGATGGTAATGATGATGACCGCCGCCATGATGCACGTTGATGGTGTGACAGATATGAGACGAACAGCCCGTTGTCGCGTCCGTAATGAACAGGCAAACAGTGTAGTGGCCAGAATGGGCATAGGTGTGATGCGGACTTTCCTCGGGGGAAGTAGTACCGTCGCCAAATTCCCAGCTGTATGTGGTGTGGTCAGTCGTCCCGGTAGAAGTATTGGTGAATTGAACTCCAAGGCCGGTAGCGTCGAGGAGGACCGTAAAAGTGGCATGACACTCATTCGCCGGTGGATGATGCACCACGACGTGGTGGCATATATGGCTGGTGCAGCCTCCATCGTCATCCGTAATGGTCAGGCAGACCAGATAGGTGCCCGGCTCGGCGTAGGTGTGTGAAGGGTTTTGCTCGGTGGACGTGTTGCCGTCGCCAAAATCCCAAACCCAGGAGCCAATTGTTCCGTCGCTGCTGGACTGGTCCGTGAAATCAATAGTTGTCTGGGCCAGGTCGGGCTGATGGGCTACAAAGGCGGCATGGCAGACAGCCGCCGGCGGATGCACCACTACGACATGATGGCAGTAAGTTTCCGTGCAATTGGGATTGTGCGCCGTAATCGTCAGGCAGGCATTGTACGTTCCGGGTGCTGCGTAAGTATGCGTTGGATTTTGTTCCGTAGAGGTATTGCCGTCGCCAAAATCCCAACTGTACGCGGTGATGTTCCCGTCGGCTGTGGATTGGTCATCGAAGACGACCGTGTTTCCATCAACAGAAAAATGAAAGCCCGGAAAGCAGTGCTGCGCGTTTACCCGTTGAAAGGATAACAGCGCACCCAACAAGAAGAGCAGAATCCCCGGATTTTTGAAAGCAGCGAAATTTGTTAAGGTCCGATTCATGTGAAGTAGAATTGATGAAGAAGAAGTAAGTGACAATTGGAGGATTGGCCCGGCAACTTTATTTTACAACCAAATCTTTTTTTAACAACTGTGCATTAAGTGCCACCACAATCGTGCTCACCGACATCAGCACCGCGCCGAACGCGGGGGAAATCATCAGTTTTGGATAAAATAGCCCCGCTGCCACCGGGATGGCCACGAGGTTGTATGCCGTCGCCCAAAACAGGTTCTGTATCATTTTCCGGTAAGTCGCTTTGCCAAAGCGCACGAGACGGAGGATGTCTTGCGGGTCGCTGTTGACCAGAATGATGTCAGCGGTTTCGGCGGCCACGTCGGTGCCGGAGCCGACGGCGATGCCCACATCGGCTTGGGCGAGCGCGGGCGCGTCGTTTACCCCGTCGCCGGTCATAGCCACGAATTCGCCCTTGGCTTGCAGTTCTTTTACGATTTCGACTTTTTGATGCGGCAGCACCTCGGCAAACACCTCATTTAGCCCAAGTTCCAGGCGCACACTTTCAGCCACCTGCTTGTTGTCGCCGGTAGCCATGATGACCTTTACACCGTCATTTTGAAAAGCGGCGACCGCGGCGGCGGAAGTTTTGCGCAGCCGGTCGGCCAGCGCGATGAACCCCACCAATTGGTCGGCCACCAGCACGAACACCACGGTTTCTGCCGTCTTGCTTTGAACCGATTCCGGCAGGGCGATGTTCTTGCTTTTCAAGTAATTGGGGCTGACCACCAGCACATCTTTTCCGCCGATTTTCCCCTGAATGCCTTGCGCTGTGAGCGACTGAAAATCGCGGACTTCGAGCAACTTAACGCTCTTTTCTTCCGCGAAGCGCACAATTCCCTGCGCTATCGGGTGCTCGGAGTTCTGCTCTAAGGAAGCGGCAAGTTGCAGAATGTCCTGTTCCTTGTATTTAGCTGCCACGGACACCACGCGATTCACGCCGAAGGCGCCTTCGGTAAGCGTGCCGGTTTTGTCGAAGACAATGGCCGTGATTTTGCGGGAATTTTCAAAAGCCGTGCGGTTGCGGATAAGCAATCCGTGCTGCGCCGACAATGCGGTGGAAATGGCGACCACCAGCGGAATGGCCAACCCCAGCGCATGCGGACAAGCGATGACCATCACTGTCACCATACGTTCGAGCGCAAAGGCCGTCGTCTGGCCTGCCCAAAGCCAATAGCCCAGCGTCAACAGCCCCGCGACAATGGCTAAGTATGTTAGCCAGCGCGCGGCTCGGTCGGCTAAGTTTTGAGTTTTGGATTTGCTGGATTGGGCTTCCTGCACCATGCGCACCACTTTTTGCAGATAACTGTCCTGCCCGGCATTGGTCACCTGGATTTTCAAGGTGCTGCTGCCGTTCACCGCTCCTGCAATGACTTTTGCGCCGATCACCTTAACTGCCGGCTGCGATTCGCCGGTCAGCATGGATTCGTTGACGTAGCTCTCGCCTTCCACCACCTCGCCGTCTGCCGGTATTTTTTCGTTGGCTTTTACCAACACCACCTGGCCGACTTGCAGGTGCTGTATCGGGTGGTCCTGCACCGAGCCGTCGGCTTGCACCACATGCGCCTCGGCAGGCATCAGGCTGACCAACATTTCCAGCGCCCGCGACGCGCCCGACACGGTTTTCATTTCAATCCAGTGGCCGAGCAGCATCACCACGATAAGCGTGGCCAATTCCCAGTAAAAATCCATCCCCGGCAGCCCGAAGGTGACCGCCACGCTGTAGACAAACGCTACTGTCGTGGCCAGCGCGATCAGCGTCATCATGCCGGGTACGCGGTGTCGCAATTCGGCCACAGCCCCGGCCAAAAACGGCTGGTTGCCGTAAGCAAATAAAATGGAGGACAGACCGAACAACACCCACTTGCGCCCCGCAAAATCGAGGTGAAACCCAAAGAAGTGCTGAATCATGTCGGACAGCAACAATATCGGCACAGTCAAAGCCAGGGACAACCAGAATTTGCGCCGAAAACCGTCCACCGAATGGCCCGCGTGTTTGTCGTGCTCACCGTGCCCACCTTCGGTTTTAGCGTGGGGAGCATGGACACCATTGGCAACAGCCGGTGACAACCGGTGTACTTGTTTTGGGGGTGGGGTGGGGTGGTGATGCTCGTGATTTTCCATATTATTGATTGTTAAGGCTGGATTTGTTTTTTTGAAAGTCGAATTTCAACACAATACCGCCGGTCAGTCGAAAAATACGGCTGACATTCCGCCCGCTTGATATTTTTCCAAAACTCACGTAGAAACCCGTTTTTCCGTTATCCGAGTAATAGGCAGTACCGCCGAATTGCCAGTACGAAACGCCGTAGGCCTGTGGTAAATCCGGCACATCGGGCACGAAATCCGCCCCGCCTTGCGTCACTTGCCGTTCTATCCAGGCATCTAAATAGTAATGTGCCGCAGGCAGACCTATTTTTGCTATAAATGTAGCATAACTCTTGGGCTTGACAACTTGATAATCAGGGCGTTGTTGGAGGATAACAGACAGGTCGCGCTCGGAGATTTCATCCAAACGCCAGTTGTATCCGCCCGTCAGGTTGATGAAAATTCCGAATTTAGACTCAAATTGAAAAAGAGCCCGCACCGGTATGACAACAGATTTTTGCCCCAAAGCACCGACAGTAACAGGCGCGTAGTCGCTCAATGGAAAACTACTGCCCATGCCCACAATGCCGTTAAAATACCCCGCATCACCAAGCGCAACCCGCAAAGGGCGATATTTGAGATACAATCCGCCGTCTTGCAACCCGCTGTTTTGATTGGTGTACACGTATGGCACGGACACGACCACATCCAGCCAGTCTGTCACCCCGTATTCGGCAAAAAAACTGAGCAGGCTGCCTCGATAAGGCAAGTTGAATACGCTGCCGTTTGCTCCGCTGAATTGTTCGGCTTGCATCCCGGAATAGGAAATCGCTACATCCAGGTGTTTGGCGCCCTTCATATAGCCATCCAGCGGTCCTTGCGCCCGGGCGAGCGAAAAGCAAACAACAAATTTTAGGAGGAGGGCGGCAAGCATTGTATTCGTCATTTTCTTAAAACAGGTATTCCTTCACGCACGTTTAATGTTTATGCCCGCTGTGGTCGTCGAACGGGTCTTGATAAACTTCTTCTTTCAGCCATTTCACATCGCGGGTTTCGAGCGCCTTGCGAATATGGCCCCAGTTATGGTTTTGAGGCCCGGCAGCGAGGTATTGCAACGCACCATTCTGGTCAGTCAGCAGCCGTTCGAGCATTTTCTGCTCGTTCAGCGACTCGATGGCAAGTTCAGCGGCTTTGTTCAGGCTTTTGTAGGCTTTGCCGTGCTTCTTTTGGGTTTCGTAGGCGATGGCTTTGTCGTAGTGAAAAAACCAGTCCGTCGCATCTCCGGCGGCTGGGGCAGGCGGCTTACTCGTGGTGCAATTCGCGCCAAGCGCCAGCAAAATCAGCAGCAAAAGAGCATTTTTCATAAAACCTTCCTTTAAGAGGGTGGCGCGAAAACCCTTCCGCGCCACCGGACATAAACAAAAACTACTAACCTCCCCAAACCTGCTTTTTTCTTTTAAAAGCCGGGCGGAAGGTGTGGAGCTCCCGACCCGGCCAAGTGCCCTGTAAGCGACTTGTTTTCTCTTTGACAGCGCACTGTTGAGGCGGTTTTATTGAACAATGACTTTCCTGACCGCGATGACGTTCTCATCTGTCTGGACTTTCAGGATATAAACCCCTGTTGGAAGCATGGACGAGAGGGGTATCTGTTCGTTCAGCATGGTCACATCGTGCAAATGGATGGGGCACAAGGGGCTTGCCCCCCGCGCGTCCACCATTGAAATCGAAACATCTGTGGGGTGTTCAAAGTCGGCTTGTATGCTCAACATATCGGCGACCGGGTTCGGCCACACACTTATCTCTTTTTCACCAAAAGTGGGATTGGGGGTGCTGGTAGTGATGAGAGCAGGGCTAAACCCCGTTTGCATCACTTCTTTGGTTGTTTCATTCTGTACAAATCCCACGACCTCCAATTGCGCCCAGTCGGGCGTCGGGTCCCCGCCGTAAATCTCCCATTGCGCTTCGATGACGACCGAATCGCCAACAGCCCAATCTGCGGGCAGTGCTGTACCGACAGCATCGGGCAACAGTTTTCGCATTACATTTTGAAAATGATTCTCGCCGTTGTACGAAGTGAAGCCCGTGATGTCCTTCTCTGTCACGGCAATCTTTGCCCTCAACTGGGGCATTCCCGAAATGGCTTGTGATGCTACAATCACCGTGCGTGTAAAAACAGTGTCGTGTGCATCGGAAAAATCGTGTGAAACTGAAATGGAAAACGGCGATGGCGCGGCATATCGGGCGTCCAAAATTGCCTGATTGAAACCGAACACGGGACCGCTCCATGTGTTGCCGTCCATGTGTCCATACGGAGCCGACGAATTGGAGTAGTAAATGCTGGCGTCGTCCACATCCGCAGGATTGTAATCGTACAACTTGGGCGTACCGAACGGTATGTTGGTTTGGTACTTGATGGAAACAATTTTCTGAGCATTGGCGTCGAGCAGTTGATTCAAACCGGGATTATAATCGGCGCACGGCGGGCAATTTTCTCCGGTGAACTCTTCAAACAACATCAACCGCTGCGATTGACCTTGCGAAGCGAATGAAAAAAACATACCGGCGATCAGCAGCATTGACCTTCTCATATTGAATATTTTTTGACGCAAGAACCAGTTATTCCGATTTGCAACAGGATGAGCCGGGCGGGAGGTGTGGAACTCCCGACCCGGCTGCGCACCCTGTATGAAAGCCCCTCAACTATTTATTTCACAAAGTCAATCTCCACCTCCACGCTGTCCACCGTGTTGCCGATGCGCAGGGTATTGCCTTCAAGGTGGTGAATCGTCCACACGTTCCCGGACAACGCGAGTTTCATATTGGCCTCATCTGCTGCCCATGTGCCGGAAGTGGGATGCGTGAAGGGCGTGATATTGGTGGTAATTTCGTAGTTGCCGCCCGTTTGCAGGTGCAGAAACATCGTCGTCGAAGCCGGTGCTGCTACGCCGTCAACCTTGATTTCGGTGGAATTCCACTCGGCGGTCAGGTTTTCGGTCAAGGTTGGGTCGTCATTTTTACAGGAGTAAAAAACCCCGCCGAACAGGAACAAAGCGGCGAAGAATAAGGGCATGATTTGCTTCATGTTTGCAAAATTTTATGTTTGAATGAATGAATTGGCGTGTCACTGGATTTCATAATTGAGCATCATCCCGCCGTCCTCGTGTTCGAGGTTGTGGCAGTGAAAGACGAACTTGCCTTTGAGGTCAGGAAAACGGACGATGATGCGCACTTTTTCGCCGGGAAAAGCCAGCACCGTGTCCTTCCAGCCGCGCTCCCAGGGCTCGACAGCGCCGCGCCCGCCTGTGCGGGAAAGCACCTGAAATTGCCCGGCGTGCAGGTGCATGGGGTGCGTCTCCGTTCCGGCGGAGTTGTCAAATTCCCAAATTTCGACCGTGCTGGCCTTCACCACTTCGTCGCGTCGGTCGGGGTCGAATGTTTTGCCGTCTATTGGATGCATCACCATGTCGCCCATATTGCCGCCGTGCTGCATCATGTGTCCGATGTTGAACGAGCGCGTGGCGACTGCCTGCGACTCCGGTATTTTTTCCACCGGCATCAGCGTGCCGGGCAGGGAAGTATTGTCGGATTCCTGCCGCGTCACTTTGAATTTCAGGATGTAAAACGCCTGCTGCCCTTGCGTTTCCGTACCGGCGAAGGCGTTGCTCTGCAAGTACAATTCCGAGCCAACGGCTTGGCCGTCGAAATCGAACAGCACATCGGCCCGTTCGCCGGGCGCAAGCAACACGGACGACACCGCGACCGGCGCATCCAGCAAACCGCCGTCCGAGCCGATGAGATGGAACATGGCGCCGCTCGAAAAAGCGAAATTGTAAATGCGGGCATTCGAGCCGTTCAGCAGCCGGAATCGGTAGCTGCGCGTGGCGACTTCGAGCACCGGCGAGGCTGTCCCGTTCACCACGATGGACTCGCCGAACATCCCGATGCTGCGGTCGTCGGTGTCGGGATTATAGGTCAGGCCGCCGTTGAGCCGTTTGTCCTGCACCACGAGCGGCACGTCGTATTCGCCCGAAGGCAAGCCCAAAGCCTCTTCTTCCGGCGAAGTGACCACGAAGAAACCCGCCAGCCCGCGCCAGGCCTGGCTGGCTGTGGCCATGTCGGGGTGCGGGTGATACCAGTAGGTGCCAGGGCGGTTTTTCACCGGGAAATTGTATTGAAACGAGCCTCCGGGCGCGGTCACATCGGTCGGGTAGCCGTCCTGCGCGGCGGGCACTTCCAGCCCGTGCCAGTGAATGTTGGTCGCTTCGCTCAAATTGTTTGCAAACGCCAGATTGAACCCTTCGCCTTGTCGAATCCGAATAGTTGGCCCCAATATGGATGCGCCGCCATATCCCAGCGCGTTCACGCTTACGTCTGTGCCGAGTTGGGCTGTGCCGGATTTTGCATCGAAAGCGGCATTGGAGCCATCCAACATGTCGGGTATAGCTAATGGATTGGAAAAAGTTCGCTCCACAACTCTGCGGGCTTTCGCTGTTTCGCCGGTGTTCATTTTTTGGCAGCGCGCGCACGAAAGCACAAGCAAAGCCGCCATCACCGCCAGTCCGGGTAATTGAATTCGTAGTTTCATTGTGTGAAAAAATTGCCGTTAAAAAATCGTTTTGCAAATCAGTGGCAACTAAAAGGCAAGTGCGGCGCGTCGTGGAGAAAGGTTGCACGAGCCATCATTTTTTCTAAATCTTCACAAAGATTTTTCGCCGCCAAAGCTCCCGGCACACCAACCAAATCACCGCCGTGAAGCTCAGCGCGAACAGCAGCGAGCCAAGTTCGACGCCCGCAACGGGGTAACACATTTTTTCGTAAATCCAGTACATCGCGTTGCGGGTTCTACCGGCCGGGTCGGTGTATTTCAGTGGCAGCATACTTCTGGCCGCCACACTCGAAAGCACGTAGGCGAACAACGGGTTTGCGCCAAAAACCAGAAACGGCCGGGCTGCTGCTTGCCAACCCTTGATATCGAGCGCCCAAATACACGCGGCTAAAAAAATCATTGCCAGCCCGGCAGTGTAAAGCACGAAAGAGCTCGTCCAGAGCAGTTTGATAATGGGAAAAATCGCACCCCACGCCAGCCCGGTAGCGATAAGCGCCAGTCCGTATTTCAATAAGTCGGACACCAGACTTTTTTTGTCCTGCTTTTTATTCGCGATCAATCCACCCGTGAGATACCCGATAACGACCGTGACGACAGCTGGCAAGGTGCTCAGCAACCCTTCCGACTCGAACGGAATACTGATGCCATGATTAAGGTGGGCCGCGCCGAGCACCGCGATGTCAATTTGCCGCACCAGATTTGTCTCAATCGAGTAGGGGTCTCCCGTGCCGCCGAACCATAATGCCGCCCAGTACCCGGCGAGCAGCAGCCCACTTGCGATGACCAGTTGCTTTTTGTTCAGCGACAAGCAGAGAAAAGCCGCCAGTCCGTAGGCCAGTCCGATGCGCTGCATCACGCCCATGATGCGCAATTCCGGCCAGTTGGTATGCACAAACGGATAAGCATTCAGTGCCACCCCGATAAGGAAAATTAGCCCTGCTCTACGAAGTATTTTCCGTGCAAGAACGGGCGACAGTTTTTGGTGGTATTTTTCAAACGAAAACCACGCCGACACCCCCACGATGTACAGGAAAAAAGGGAATATCCAATCCGCCAATGTGCAGCCGTGCCATTCGGCATGACGCAATGGCGCAAACACTGCCTCCCAATCGCCGGGCGTGTTGACGATTATCATCAGTGCGATGGTAAGACCTCGAAAAAAATCAATAGCCAGATAGCGGCTTGTGGCAACGGTTTCGGACATTTTTTATGTCTTTTTGCAGTTCATCTGCTGTAAAGCGATTTTCAAATCGTACCAACCCGACGTGCGGAAAAGGCATGAGAAATCCATCCCGTGGCGCTGACCACAGGGTGGATTTTTGGCGTTGACCAATCAATTGAAAGGGGTAGAGCGGCGGAATGAAGCCGACACGGGGGATGATTTACCGATGGTTTAGGTGCGAAACCTGAATTGCTCTTGCAACCTGATCATCCGCCCGGCTTAAAAAATTTGCTGTTGACAAACAGCACGTCTGCCTCCACCATTTGAAATTTGTTTCTTTTGCTCGCGCCAATGTGGCAATATTGATAGAAGCCATTTTCGTACAGCAGCTCGAAAATTTTGTAAAAAGGCACGGCATTTTTGTAGAATTCGAGGTACTGCACTTCCAGATACAGCACCTTGACTTTTTCTCTCAGTGTTTGCAGCCCGCCTTGCAGCACGTTGTACTCGAATCCCTGAACGTCTATTTTTACAATGTCAACCTCTTCGCTGTCGGCAAAGTATTCGGCATACCAGCTGTCCAAAGTCAAAGAGTCCACTTGAATCGTTTTGGTCTCTGCCAACGCCTCTTTGATTTCGGGATAACATCCGCCGTAGAGCGCGTCGTTCGGTTGGAGACAAGAATTGGTCGGAGAAAAATCAGAGGTATAGAAATCCAGTCTCCCGTTCGACTCGGCCAAAGCAATATCGAACAGGAAGACATTTTTCGTACCCTCGTACTTTTCGTACAATTCTCTGAAAACACGCGGAGTTGGTTCAAAAGAAAAAATGGAGGCATTGGGAAAAAGTTTGGTGATGTAATCAATCGTTTGACCCGTGTTGGCGCCTATGTCAAAAAACACAACAGGGTCATTTTTGCCAAAAAAACTGAGCAGTAAATCATCCAGCCTCGGATGCAGCATCGCCAGTTTAGAGTTGGCAAAAGGAATCCACCGAAGCATTTGCAGCAACGTCATGTCCTCATCATTTGAGCGTTTGAAAAATGAAGGGGGCGGGAATCGGGATTATCTGCTGTGGTACTTGTTGCTGTATTTTTTTCTCAAAATGGTAAGGCCGTTGTTCCAGGGCAACGTTGACCATTCCCAAAACTGCGGGTCCAATTCGGCAACAGCCCGGTACGGCCCGCCTTTGGCCCACTGGCCATCTTTGAGCGTCAAATCCGTATGATAAAACGGGTCCGTGTTTCCGTACATCAAATCGTGCAGCAACACCACGCTGCTTGGGCCGATTAACCTGTCGAGAATCTCCAACTCCTTTTTTACATGAGGATAGGAATGCCAGTCGTCAATAAAAATGACGTCAATTTTTTTCCGCTCATCCCAGGTTTCGAGAAACTCGATGGTGTCCTGCTGGCAGAATGTGTAATGGCCGGAATCCGGGATAAATTCTGTCGGCGGATTCAAATCCACAGACCACAAATGCCCGTTATTCCTTTCGGCTGCCGTCAGCAACGGTTGGGTGGTGTGCCCCTCTCTTACCCCGAGTTCCACAAAAGTTTTGCCCCTCGACGCCAATGCAATGGCGAAAATGGAAATGATGTGCCTGTCGGAATCTTCCTTGCCAGAGAGCGCCTTGTCGCAAAAAGATTTGACGGGATCCTTGGTTGAGCCGTTCGGGTGCTGTTTTAAGAGGTGATTAACGTGAATTTCGGAAACCTCGACCCCATTGGTAGGATCATGCAGCGGATAAGTGTGATTCATTGTCATGAGTTTAAAAAGTTGAATACGGGTCGGAGGGAAAGAATGAGTGCAAGGGATTAAAAAAACTGTGTCAGATTAGGGAGGCCGATTAAAAATGATAAAACAATCCGGCGCTGGCAGAAATCGAAGTTTGCCCCCTTCTCCCGGTCAGCAACTGTTCAAAAGACAGTCGCCAACGCGGCGCAAGCCCGTACTCTATTCCTGCTCCGAACAAGTAGTGCAGCACCACTTTGTTGTAGTCAACTATCGTCACCACTGGTATGTGCCCGTCCGGAAAATACAAGCCCGTATGCGCTTTGGAGAATTGCTCCACTTGTGCATTCGCGTGACCTGAGAAGCCCAACATTGCGCCACCGCGCAAGGTGCTTTTCCAGCGGCCATATCCCAAAAGCCTTTGCACACTGAGCGGTACGAGCCATTCAGTACTGCGGAGCCTGGTTTGCATGGTCACGACAAAAGGCTCGTCGTTGGGTATGTGCGAAGTGGGGTCCACCTCTTCCACAAGCAAAACCACCTCTGTGGGAATCCCTCCGTTTGAGGGAAGTGCGTACCGGAATTCGTATTGTTTCGCGCCAGGGTCGTTTGGGTTGAGGTTGACGCCGTCCATGAGGCGCAATGTGGCGATATCGGAATAGATGTGGGTGGTCGTCTGTTGCCAAAGACCAGTTTCCACACGCCAGCGCGGAGTCGGTTGATAAGCTATCGAAATGCCCGATTGCAGGCCCGTGGCCGGGTTTTGTGTGTGTTCGGCAACCGGGATGTGCCCGGTCTGATTCATGCCGGCTAATTTCTGCCACTGCCACACCGGGGCTATGTGCAACCCGACCGACCATTGGTTCAAACGGGCGCGGCGTGATGTTTCAACTGTCAAAGATGAAAGAGGCTCTGTCCTTTGCGCAATTGCCAATTGTGGTGGAGGCAGCGTAGGCAATGGAGACAAGACGATGGCATCCGATGCATCGAAAGAATCGGCCACAACTTGTTCTGAGTCGGCAACAACAGCGGCAATTACCTGAAACACTTGCTCAGGGTTTATCGGTGCTGCCTCTTTTGTCAGCACACTGCGTTTCTGCATTGGCAGCGCACCGTCTGTCGGTATTTGACGGATAGGAACATTGCCGCCGGGCAAGAGGGCAGCATTCGCCACTGTATTTTCAAAGGCGTTCACGCTGCTGCCCTCAACCGGCGCAGCTGCTTGTGGCGCGGCGACGGCAGGTTTGTCCCCCTGCATTTTCCGCATAGCCAACCCGCCAAGCAAAATTGCCAATGCCATGCCCGACAGCCACCACCAAATCACCGGGCGGCGGCGCTTGGTCAAGCGCGCCTCGACGCGCTTCCACACCCGTTCCGGGGCGGGTGGCGCATAGTCGCCGAGCGCTTCGCGGAGCAGGCGTTCTATTTCGTCAAAGTGAGTAGAGCGGTTTGTCATATCAGCATCAATGTTTTGTTCAACAGTTTTCGCAGATAGGTTTTTGCCCGAATGAGCTGAGATTTTGAAGTGCTTACGGTGATGCCCAATTCGCGGGCGATTTCTTCATGGCTGTGGTCTTCCAGGACATACAAATTGAGCACGCTGCGGAAGCCGGGAGGCATTTGTTGGAGCAGCCGCAACAGTCGTTCGGGCAGTTCTGTGTCCGATTCAATCATGCTTTCAAACTCGAATCCTTCCAGTACGTCCAAATTCAGCGTTTCGGGCAGATGTCGCTGTTTTTGCAATTGTTCCAATGCCGTGCGCACCACTATACGCCGTATCCAACCTTCCAAACTGCCTTCGCCCCGGTATTTGCAGATGTTTTGAAACACCTGCACGAAGCCTTCTTGTAACAGGTCTTCCGCTTCCGTCGGCGAATTGGCAAATCGCAAACACACACCGAACATCCTTCTGCTGTACCGTTCCCATAACACACGTTGAGCGTACCGCTCGCCTGCACAGCAGGCGGCAGCCAATACCATTTCGGCGTTGGGCAGATGTGCGTCTAATGCGTTCAATTTTCTAAAAAGAGAAGTGCGGGCTTTGAAAAAGAAAAGCTGCACGAGCCTGAAAAAAATTTACAGAAAATAAAATCCCCCATGCTGTGCGCGCACAACACGGGGGATGCCCTGATTTGAACACTTGATGGGCTGAGCCTATACTGCGCTCACCACCTCCTGTGCCTGAAATCCCGCCTCGGCCAATACCAGCGGTAACTACCTTTGAACAACCTCAATATTTAACAATCTTCCCCCACTTCCAGCCATGATTCACTTGGGTTCGAATCAAATATACGCCTGCTGGGTAATCTCGCAGGTCAACCGAAACGTTAGTGCTGGGAAATTGCAGTCCTTCGGAGAATTGCAGCTGTTTCCCCTGTATGTCCGTGAGCAAAAGCGCGGTAATGGGTTCGTTCTCTGAAATGATGGTGATTCGTTCGGTTGCCGGGTTAGGGAATATCGCCAACTGATTGGCAGCGGTCGGAGTCTCCGTTGTCCAAGTGGTGGAAGTCATGTGCGAAACACCGGTTTCAGTGCCAATCCACGCGGAGCCGTCAGTATCGAACGCGACACTCCGGACGCTGTTTCCTGCCAAGCCAGCGTTGTCTTTGTTGAGTACAGTCCAATTCAAGTCTGTATCCAATATAGCCAGGCCATTCCGGGTGCCAACCCAGGTGCGTCCCGTAGCGTCGAACACAATGCACTGGACGGTATCGTTGGGCAGGCCGGAATTGGAGACAGTGAAATAAAGTTGAGGAATACCGTCAAATCCAGAATAGACATAAATACCTGCATCCGAGGCATACCAGGTACGCCCTGAATTGTCAAAGGCCACGTAATGTGTATTGTTGCAGGCACAAGACGGGGACGAGCAAGGATATCGGTCATGCCCGCATGAATAAACGATAGTGTCCTGCATCAATTCATCCGAATAACCCTGATGGGTGTAAAAATAACCGGTCGGGTTTGCCCAAACGTAATAGCCATCGGGAGAAATAAAAAACTGGCGAATTTCTCCTGCATTGCCATTACTGCATCCAAAATCAAGGCCTTCGCAAGCTAACAGCGATTGCGGAATAATAAATGATTTCAGGCTGTCATTTTCATGATACCAAAACTCGCTATCGGTCATTGAAGTCTTGAAAATGGTGCGTTTTTTTACCGGGTCCCAACCTATACGGGTAAAAACGCCCAACCCTGTAATTGAGGCTGGAAAAATGTTAATAGAATCGCCTTGTAACCGCGCAAGGTGCACCCCGTTGATGCTGACATTCATAAACCACTTCGTACCGTCCGGCTCAAAAGAGGCATCTAACGGTAAGCCTATCGGGTCTGCCAAACCTCCATATCGAGCAGCCCATAACGTATTGTCAAATTCAGTCCTTCCTGCATTTCCTAAAAACCACTTCCGACCGCTCTCGTCTATCAGTATTTTAAAAACATTTTCAGATTTAAGCGTGTGGTTGCCCGGAAAGTAATGCTCGAAACTCGTCCCGTCGTAAAACGAAAACCCCAAATCACTGCTGAACCGGAACGAGCCGTCGTTTTCAACAGCAAAGTCAAGTGTCGCTCGGAATCCGGGACCGCTTTTTACCTCTTGAATAATCGGAGTTCCGTCATAAATCCATATCCCGTTCTGTGTCCCAATCAAAAGCCTGCCATCAGAAGTTTTCACCATTGCCGTGGGGAAGGCATAAAGTGTGTTGGGCAAGTCAATGAGCAATGATTCTTCTACCGGGGTAAAAACGCTATCGGCGAAAGTGAATAATTTGTAATCCTTGATGACCCACAGATTGCCCTGAGCATCAAACTCGAAGTCTTTAACCGGGTCATAAACATAGCCATCATACGGGTCGTAATAATAAGTATTGTAGTACGTCCATTCCAATGTAAGAGGGTTTCTGACAGCCATGCCTCTTTTCCCTCCAACATAAACTGTATTGTCAGCAGATATTTTAACTTTCAGGTCGTATTCGAAGTGGTCGTATGTAGTCCAAATGCCCGAGACTGCATCGAGCACAGAGGTTTTGTAACCGGCAGCCCAAATATCGCCATTGGAAGCCTGAGCAAGTGACTTGACGTAAAAAGGGTGCTGAATCCAAACGTTATCAGTATCCAAAACCGAAATGCCGCCGTCAGTTGCGAACCAGCGCCGGCCTTGTTGGTCAATGAGAATGTCATAGACGGTATTGCCGGCCAAGCCGTTCGCAGTCGTGTATCTTTCAAGCACATTCCCGGCAGGATCACATTTCAAAACGCCTTCTTTGGGGGCAGAAAGCCAAACCACGTTACCCTCTCGTGCGATAGCCAAGTGGTCAATTTGTTGGGTGTAGTTGGCGATAACCGTTTGCCCGAAGGCGACGGAGAAATGAACGGCAAGCAGGGTAAGGCAAATGGTAAAATTTTTCATGGTTTTACGTTTTAAAAATGAACGACCAACATTTTGAGAACGCTGTCTATGTTCCAAGTGTTCAGGTTGGTCAGTTCTGCAAAACCACCTTTCTGCTCAGCACCTTTCCCCCCGTTTCCATTTTCAAAAAATAAACCCCCGCCGGACAGTCGGGCAAGGCCAGCCGCAGGCGCCCGTCTGCATCCGGCGCAAGGCCGCCCGACCAAAAGCCGACGATCCGGCCCGATACGTCCGCCATTGAAACCGAGCGGATGGGTTCATCACCTGAAAAGGTCGTTTGCAAGAAAATCTCCCGGCTCGCCGGGTTGGGAAAAACGGAAAACGCCGGCTCAAATGCCGGGCTTTTGACCGAAACCGCTGCTTTCCCCGGCAGAATCCGCACGATTTTCGCCACCGAAGGAATATCGTCCACCATCGCCCAGAGCAAATACCAACCCGGTAAAGATTTTAAAGAATCGTTGGGGATTTCGGCACTAACGGCTTGGTTTTCAACCGAAAAATTCAAATCGAGAAAACGATTTTCACCACAATTCATCATGTGAGTAACGGCCTGAGTGCTTTGCAAAACCACCGAAGTAGGCGCGTTGGTGCGTGCCACGTCGAAATGTATCGTCTCACCGCGTTGGTAATCGGTCTTTGCCAAATTGAGGATTTGGGGACGCACACCCCGGAACAGGTACGGCGGCTCGTAAGCTTCAATAATGCTCAAAGGCGGCTCGTTGCCGGGCGCGCCTTCCCCGCCGACCACTACAATGCGACCGTCGGGCACCAGAATCGCCAAAGCGTGGTACTCGCGTTTGCGGGGCATTGGCGCGAGTCGCCGCCAGGTGTCGGCGTATGGGTCATATTGGTCGGTCAGGTCCATGTAGCCCCATTGGTTCACGGGTGTAGGGTCGGCGGGGTCTTCTTTGGCCCCGCCGAGCACGAGGATACGGCGGTCGGGAGTCAGCACCGTTTCGGAGCGCGAACGGAGCGGGGCGAAATCGGCTCCCAAAGCCCAAGTGTCAGCGATAGGGTCGTAACGCTCTACGAGATTGCCGCCGCTGCCCGCCGGGAAGGGTTTGAAGCCTATGGCAATCACATCGCCTTCCGGCAAATGTACCAGTTCATGGTCCACATGGTCGCCGTTGGGCATCCGGTTGCCCTGCACAAAATCGGCGGCCAGTTCCCATTGTCCGGTCTCCGGGTCGAACAGTTGCGGCGGGCGGAACGTCATCAGGGCTTTGCCGCTGTAAAGCGTCAGGATGGGCGATTGCTCCATGCCGATGGCCACCGTGTCGGCCCATTCGGTTTGGCCTGTGAGCGGGTCGTATAATTCGGAGGTTTTCACCCGGACGGGGTTGTTCAGCCCGCCTCCGCCTACGATGAGCAGTCGCCCGTCGGCGAGTTGGGTCATGGCAGGATACCAGCGGTAGTCGAGCATGAGCGGCATGGGCTGCCAGGTTTGCGTGGCGAGGTCGAACTGTTTGATTTTCCGCGTTCCGGGGCCGTAAATTTCCTGGTCCGTGCCGCCCGCCATAATGATCTTGTTGTTCCAAAGCAGTTTGGAGGCAGCGCAACCCTGCACCTGCATATCGCCCGGAATGGCAAGCGTATCGTCGAGCGCGGGGTTGAACACGAAAGGGTCTTTGGTATTGTGACAGTAATAAATACTGCCGTCGGGTAGCAAAACGCCGAGGTCGGTTCCGCCGAGCGGTTCGGGCGAATCCATGATCGTCGTCCATTGACCGGGCTGCGTTTCGGGTTCCAGTTGTGCATCGTGAATGACCGTGCCGACGATGCCCGTCGTGGCGTTTTGGAAAAGTTCGAAGCCGCGCGCGGCCACGTTGAAAAAAAAGTAGTAGGGGTCGAGGTTTTCAAAAAGATAGACCCCGCTGGCATCGGTGCGAGCCTCCCGGAACATGGAGGTGTCGTTAAGAAAAATGGTCGCACGGGCATTAGCCACCGGCGCGCCGCTGGGGTCGGTGACTGTGCCGGTGAGCGTTTGCGCGGAAATACTGACAATGTACCCGAAAAAGAAGTAGAGTATGAATGTGATCTTCATGTCGTTAGATTAAAATGCTGTTGTCTAAAACAATTGGTTTTGGGCGGCTTTTGTAATTCAATATGATTTGTTTCACATCTTTTTTAGGTCTGTGAATACCCGGTTGAACGCTAACTAATCGAATTGGTGCATACTTGTTTGAAAAAGGCAATTGTATGAATTTGATGTTCCCTTTGTATTGCTTTGGTTTAAATCGAAAAGGATAGTCATCTGTGTTCGCTTTAATGACAAGGCGAATTTCGTTTTCATCTTCAAAGTCTCCATCCACATAAAAGGCGCCCATTTTCGAAATGCCGGAAACTGTAAATATGCGTTCAAACTTTTCCATTATCGCTTCACTTATCTGATTCATTACCAACCTTTTTGGCAGCAAAGCCTCTTTACGGTAATAAACCACCCGGAAATCGGGAATGTTAGGGATAATTTCAAATTCAAGGCGCACTCCAAATCCTTTTTCAGCAAATCCTCGCCAAAGAGCGGCTTCTGTTTGCTCGGAAAGAATCTTTGGGTCGGCAAAAGAGGCGTAAAAAGTTTCTCGCATGATTTTTTCCCAAAATGGCTTGCCGTTCCCGTCACGCTTTTCGTCATAACCATGCAGGCCGTGATCTTCGTAAAAAGGCTGGAAATACTCGACGCTTTTTCGTTTCAGCAGGTTAAAAAGCCACAATTCCTTCGATCCGATGATATTAGTGAAGTTATCAAAAGTGGTGAAGTGATAAAACCGTCCCCCGGTAATTTGGGGGTAATAGTGGTCAAAAACCACATTGGATAATTTTTTAGTTTGTGCACCAAACAGATGTTTCCGATGCCAATCACTATTCCTCAAAAAAGAGCCTATAAACACCAAATCATCGGCGCTTACCTTCTCCTCATTTTGTAAAAAACCGTTGATAATCTCAGCCGCTTCCCCTCTGAAATTGCGATTGAGTTCATCGTTTTCTAATTGTTGTTGGAACAACTTACTGGCTCGCTCAGTCAATTTCATCGTTTATACAATTTGCGTAGTGTTGGTGAAGTAACCATAAACAACGCAAAACCCGAACAAATGGTCAACAGCCCCAGCACCGAAAAAGCCCGCAAAAGCCAGTTGCCAATGTGGTCACGGCTTTCGTAATCCATGACATGCAGCATCCATAGCCAATCGAAAACACGCCATTTTTCATTGCGGAATTTTTCCACCGTGCCCAATTCAGCGGCGACGTACACGACGGTTTGGGAAGGATGTTCAAAAGTGACGGCCCAGGCGGGCAACGCATTCTCCCGGTACTCGTGGTCGGGAGGGGTCTCATCGAGGTACGCTGCTGATAGCAAAGTCGGCGTGCCGTTGAATTGCCGGGCCGCGACTTCCACCGCCTCTTCTTTCGACAAGGCTTGGCGCAGGGCGCCGGTTTGGGCATCGGCCAGCCGGGCTTTTCGCGGATGCCGGTGTCGGGCATTTTTTTCAATAAATATCACCTGCCAGCACACCTTGTCCAGCACCGGAACCAAACGCAGGCTGAGGATGCTGTCGGGGCTTTCACCTGCGGCCCGCAGGTTGTGTACAACCGCCGAGGGCGATACCCAGGCCACCGAGTCGGGCGCGAGCAGCAGAGCAGGTCGGCGCTGATAGTCGCCGTGAATCTCGTCCATGTCCGACCAACTGAAATACAGGCCGCCAATGGTCCAAAGCAAAAATTGAGTCCCAATCGTCACGCCCATGTAGCGGTGCAATCGGCGGAGGTAGTATTGGCGGGTGTGGCGCATGATGCGAACAGGTTTATTGTTTCACAAAAGAGGCATGGCCGAGCACTGTGCCGTTCCCGGCAATCACGCGCAGACGATAAATCCCCGCTTCCAAATCTGCCACGGACAACTTGTTTTGAGCCAATGCCGTGCGGCGCAGCAACCGCCCGTCTGCCGACCAGATTTCGGCCTCGTGGGCTGTTTGCCCGCCATTTATGCCTTCGATGGCGAAGAAAACCACATCGGAAGCCGGGTTCGGCCAAAGTCGAAGGCGATTCGCCGCGACAGGCTCTTTCGCATCCAAGAGAATCGTGTCCGGCACGAGATGCACCGTCAGGGTGTAAGTGTCATCGCCGCTCAGCGCGTGGTTGTGGTTGGCGGCCAGTCCGGCGAGGTAGAGCGTGATATTGCCCATAGTGGTCGTCGGGGCTTTCCAATGGAACGTCCACGAAAGGCTGTCTGGCGGCGTAGCGTCCGCGCCGCATGGAGTGTGCGACACGTATTTGCGCGAGCCGTCGTTGAAGGTGCGCGTGCGCACCATGTCATCAATCGTAAACGTGCCGATGGTCGTATTGCCCGCATCTTTCAGGGCCAACCCGACGAATCCGAACTTATCGCGCCCGACCTGTTTCATCACGACGGTGGCATCAAACACCTCGCCGGGCGAATACAGCAAAGTGGTGTCGTTGAGCGTGAGCATCAGGCTACCGGGGCCGGTGTTGGCCGTGCCGCCGTGACAGCCCGTGCAACTGGTTTCACCCGGCGCGCCGGTATGCCCGCCCACCAAAGGCGAGTCGCAAGGGCCGGGTGGGGGAGGGGAGAAGTTCGCCAGGGCGAGCAAGGCAGCGGCAAGCATTGGAACGAGTAATGGTTTGATTGTCATGGCTTTTTCGCTATTTTATGCATGATATGATGGCTGTCGCCGAATTTGCAGAGCGCGTCGCAGTGCGTCCGCAGGTCGGAGAATAGGATGTAACGGATTTCCACGTTGTTGTTTTTTACCGCCGGGCGAGAGAGTTGCAGCGTCACGTCCTTTTCCCGTTTATCGGGGATAACGATGTAAAATACCTCGTCGCCGTCGGCAATCGAATACGACAGGTCGGTCAATCGCAGGATGCCGGAGTAAATGGAGGTGCTTTTTTCTACCTCGAAAGCGGCCACGACATTGTTGGTGTTTTTTTCAAACCATAGCACATCAATCAGTTTCACCGTGTTCAGTGTGTCGCGCTCGATCGGTAGATCTGGGAAAGTTTTTGGACAGAGAAAAGAAAAACTCTGTCCGGCGTGGGCGCGCGAACGGTCGTTGCTGGCCGGGAACACATCATAGCCGAGCGCCGTGCCGATTTTGATGAGGTGGTACTGCATTTCGGTGTGCAAGTTGTCCTCCTCATGGTCGCTGAGCACTTCACGGCGGCGTTTTTCAAGTGCCTTTTCGAGTTTTTCCCGGTCGTGGTCATTGAGGTATTCATCCGCTCCTGCCGCCATTTTCTGCGCCCCGATTTCGAACAGCAGCCCGGCCAGGCAGCCCAAATCATTGGACAGGCCGGCGGCGTTTTTGCGGTTGGTTTCCAATACGACTTCGCGCATTTTCAGATACTCAGACCAGGAACCGAGTTTTAGTTTCTGATGAAAAAGCGTATTGAAACCATTTAAAATGGCAGTGTTAAAGGGCGGCATCAGCGTCGGGTGCAGGAAATACAAAATCGAAGCGACGGCCGGCCCCAGCCCTTTGATTTTCCGGGCATCGAGCCGGATGATTTCGTCGAGCAGTATTTTTTCCGACTTGGCGTTGAGGCAGGTTCCCAGAAATTGACCGAAGGCTCGCTTGTTCTCCGCGTGTTCGTAAATATCCGGGATGCGCAATTTGGGTTTCCAGTAAAACGGGTGCGACGCGCCCTCGAATACCTGTTTTTGCTCGGTAATACACGTCATCACAAATTCGAGCGAAGAGCCTTTGAAGTCGTTGGGAAACCTGCCCTCGCGTATATCCGCCACCACCTGCAACACGCCGCGCCGGATGCTGCGAAAAGCTTTCAGCCGTTCGTCGTTGTTGACAAACCAGGTGTTGAAGACCGATTCTGGGTCGGTTTTGTATTGCTGAATGAGGGATTGGAGGTGGTGCATGGCGCGGGTGTCAATGGTGTATGGTTCCGTGACTTTCTTCTAATAGTGCCGAATTGTTGTGTTCGAGTGCTTCGATAATTGGATTCCAACTGTGCGGATGTCCATGCGAAAGTTTCCAAAGAGCGTCGTTTTTGTCGCCTTCGATCTTATCGAGCAGGTAACGAGCCTCTCCTTTCGTTATGGCCAGTTCGGCGGCTTCCCGCAAAAAATCGAAGGCTTCGTGATGCTCTTTTCCATAAATACGGTTGAGCATTCTCTCGTACAGCAGTCGCCAATCCGCTGAGCCTTCTGCTTGTTCGGCCAGTTTTGTATCTACTGTTTCCAATCGTTTTTTGCGCTCGGCTTCGTCAGCAGTTTTACCTGCTTCTGCATTTTCATCATGCAGTTTTTGAATAGTCTCGTCGTCTGCGACTGGTGGAGTGGGCCGCTTTGCAATAGGGTTTAGTAAGACAGTCACCGAAGCCATGCCGCCCTCGCAAACCGATTGAATCATGGCGAAGCGAAGGCTGTCGAGTTCGTGATAGACTTTTTGGCCCAAAAATTCGGTCATCTCGAAGTTTTCGGAAAAAACGAATACGGCAGAATTGGGGCTTTTTGACGCCAGGAGCGTTTCGTAGCGGCTTTGCAAATCAAAATTTTCGGGCGCGGGCATGACGTAAGGCTCGCCGACGGTTAGCGTTCCGAGGAAGTTGCGGGTTTGCTTTTCAATCAGTTTGATATTGTTTTTGTTGCCCCCCATGCCAGGTTTGACTTCGGTTTCGAGGCTGAGGGCGGAGTTTTCCACGTCGAGGCGTTCGAGCGAGGGTTTCGGGACAAAAAAAATCTCTCCACATTTACCGTAAGGCATGGCTAATTGGAGAATGTAGTCAGGCAGCGCGTCGCTTGCTTTTTTGCTGATGGGTTGGCTGACTAATAGGCGTAGGGGGTATTGGCGAGGAGGGGTTGTTTCGCAAGCTGCGAAGAGTGCTGCGAAAATCAAAAAGTAGAAGAAAGGACGCATAAACAGGGCATTTAGTTTTGAGTGAATCAATGAATCATATTGTACTGATGTTTCACTCCCTGAGTCGCAACCACATACTGTTGCTCCGGGGTGATTTGTTGGCCTATCATTTGGGTGAGTTCTTTGTCGGTCAGGATGCCGTTGGTGTAAAGGAAAAATCCGTCGCTTGTTCGTTCTCTCTTAACCGTTACATCCGTTGCTTTTTGCTCACCCACTGTTTGGTGAGGAGGGGCGGTGCGTTCAATCTTGTGTCTCCCGACTGTGACCGGCTGCAACTCGAAAGCGGTATCGAAGCGATGATGGCGTGGCTGTTCTGGGTCAAAAGCATGACTGGTGGCACCGGAAACGTTGTATTCGCGGTGTTCGCGGTGGATTTTTATTTCAAAAATAGCGGTGAAAATGGCGTAGCCGGTGCAGCTGATGTGGAGCAGTGCGCCAATCAGGTAGCATGTCAGGACAAACAAGGCCGTGGAGTCAAAGACTTCATAGACAGCGAAAAACCAGTAAAACTTGAAACAGGCCGATACGATGATGAGGAGGTAAAAGAAACGTTGTACAGCTCGCCGGCTGCTCAATCGTGAGCGTGCATTAGCGAGGTTTGTCCTAGCCTCAAACAGCAGTTCATTTTTCAATTTCGTGATGTTGGGTTGCGGAAGGTGAGACAAGACGGCCAAAACCACGTCGGCAAAAATGGAAACGAGGATGGCCGTAATAGCCACCCCTTCTTGGAATGCCCACCAAGTGGCAATTCCTTCCAAAAGAAAGATAGCGAAAAAGCCGACCACTTGCCATTCGAAATTCACGGTGGCAAAAAGGCCGGGGCGCGTCACGCCGAATGCCGTCATCTCGCGTTTCCTCGTGTAAAGCCAAAACGCTTTGGTGTTGGGTGACGGCTCGAAATTTTCGTTGTAGTTGAAGTCGAACATGGGCAAGAGTTTTTTTGTAAAAATGGAAGATATGGGAGCGATTTAAATAAAAAGGTAACTGCCTAAACCATCAAGACTTAACCTTCACAGCCATACGAATTTTCAAAGTCTCCCAAGCCATTGAAACGCCGCCGTCGGCAGCATCGCCCAGCGGTTGCTCCACAAAGTATTGCAATCGTTCCGTGTGCGGAGTGGGTTCGGGTTTGACCTCCGTGCGCACCACGTCGTCTTTCGGGTCGTACTCGTCCGCGAGGTGTTGTTCCCAGTTCTTGTTCAAAATCAGCGTCCAGGTTTCCTTTCCGGGAATAGTAAAAAAGGCGTACTTGCCCGCCGGAATCACTGTGCCGGCCACTTCCACGGCGCGGTCGAACTCGATGGAGGTGGCATTGTTCGCGCCTGTGACCCACACTTTTTCAAACGGCACCAAATCGCCCCAAATCGCCCGCCCGCGCACTTTGGGGGAGGAATATTGAATGGTCGCGGTGGCCGCCCCGATTTTTCCGACGGTCATCGCTTTGATGCTTTTGGGCGTAGTGTCATTTTCGACCGCATTCGGATTGTCATAAACCACTGCCTGGGCGGCGCCAACCGGCTTCTTTTTCAAAAATTCTCCCTTGGGCCCAATCCCGTGTTTATGCACCAACTCCGCCCCGTGATGTCCCGAAATCGCGACTGCCGCCGCCGCGCCAAGCAATGCCAGGGCCGTCAGCGCAACCAAAATGAATCGCTGCCGAAAATAAAGTTCGACACCTTTCAGCACTGCTCCCGCGCCGCCCAGATACACCGACCAGCGCGAATAGAGTTGGTGTTCGTCAAAAATCGCCAGCACCGCCGCACTCACCGCCTCTCGTTCGATTTGCGGATGCCGCCATGCGGCGGCAAAATAGGCCGAGGCGTAGCCCAGCACCGCAAAAGCCAGAATCGTGTAGTGAAACCCCTTGTTTTTTACAAAAAAGCCCGCCAACTGCATCACCGCTGCCAGCAACAGCAGCACGATCGGGAAGTGGACAATCATGGGGTGATAGTTTGGAAAATCTTCCATATCTGTTATTTTTCTTTCATCAACCGAAAGGTCGCTATGCGCCCTGCGGATTCTATTTTTACGAAAAGCAATCCATTGGGCAGCCCCGTCAGGTCGAGCCTACTGGCAGCGTCAGCGCCGTAATCGCGCAGCAACCGGCCGGGGCTGTCAAATACACGAATGTGCATCGGCTCGTCCCAGCCCCGGTCTGCCCGCACCTGCACGCGGTCAAAAGCGGGGTTCGGGGACAATCGCAGCGGCAATCCGTATTGCCCCGGCTCGTCGGTGGCTGTCACTAAGCCGCCGTTGATTTGGATATCGTCGAGATACAACCGGTTGCCGCCGTCCGTTACGTTGACGAAACGGATTTTTACGTACTGCTCGGTTTTGTACTGAAACAGGTTGACCGTCGCTTTTTTCCACTGCGCCGCGGTGGGAATAAACGGCGTGGTCTGTGTCGGGCCGGTCACGAGCGAGGCGCCCGATTTGGTCAGGATGTTGGTGTAATTCACCCCACAGTCTTTGGAAATCTGCACGATGAGTTCGTCCGAATAATTCGGGTCAGAGCGCGCATAAGCCCACCAAAAAGTCAGCAACAGCGCCGAATCGGGGTTGGAAGTGCTCAGGTCGAGAAAAGGCAACACGATTTCGTCGCGGGTGCCGTAGTTGATGTTCACTAAATTGTCAATGCGGGCAGAGTAGGGCGCAGAATGGGCCGCCGCCGAGTCCAACTCCCAGGTAATGCCGAGGTCGGGGTTGTAGATTTCCGCGCCTGACGAGGGAAAAATACCGTCGTCGAAGTTGGCCGAAAAGGGCAGGGACAGACCGATGCCCGGCTCGGTGACGTTGATGTAATTTTCCAAAAAGAGCGTATCGCTGCCGTTGACATTGGCGGCAATGAGCGTGACGGAAAATGTACCCAAAGTGTCGTAGGTCACCGTCGGGTTTTGCAAAACGGAGCTTGCGGGCGTGCCGCCGGGGAAAGACCACTGCCAGGAAGTAGCCGAGTTCAGCGAGCGGTCTATGAAATAAACCTTCCCGCCCAGGCAAACCTGCGGTGTCAGCGTGACAAAATCAGCCGCCACCGGGCATACCGGCGGCTCGATGTAGGCACTGTCGCAGCCCGTCGCCATCAGATTGCCGGGCGACCAAATGAGTGTCCGCACCGTGTCGAGCGTGGCCGTGATGCGGTCTTTTTGCCCCTGCGTGAACATATTTTTGCAATTGTCCGGCGAGTAGTCCATGTAATTGCGCACCTGATCGGGCAGGTTGGGGTCGTCGTTGCCGCAGGAGTTGGCATTCAGGTTGCAGGAATAGTTGGGGTTGGCCACCGGCGGCGTATCGCAGACGTAGTCACCCTCGGCGCAGGTATCTTGCCCGCAACCTCCGTTGAACGTGTGATACAGCCCGAACCAATGCCCAACCTCGTGGGTAGCTGTTCGCCCGCCGGAGGCCGCCGCCGTGCCGTTGTCGCCAAACAAATCGTGGCGCACCACGAGACCATCCTCGTCGGGCGGCGAATACGGAAAGGAGGAATACCCGCCCACATTGCCGCTTATCGTCTTTACCACATATACATTCAGGTAGTGAGTATTGTCCCAAAACGACAGGTTCTTCAAGGTGGCTCTATCTACCGGCTGGTGGTTGGTCAAAGTTGTTTTCAGCCGCACGATACCGTCCGTGCATCGCCCTTGTGGGTCTGTTTTTGCCAAACAAAACCGTACCCGCGTGTCCACGCCCGCGCCGTCGCCGGGGCTGCCGGGCAATTTGCCGTAGTCTTCATTCAGGATTTCAATTTGCCGCTCGATTTGCGCCTTGCTGATGTTTTCAGAGCCGCCATTGTGGATGACGTGTACCACCACCGGGACGATTCGGATGTCGTCGTTATTTTCTGTTACACCGTTTGGGTTCTGTTTGCCGACTGCCGCGCCGATGCGCGACTCTGCCGCTTGCAGCGTTCCTGCGGGATGCAGCACATCGAAAAGGCAAGGCGGCTCGCCGACCGGTATTTGGGCCGACAAGCCGCCTTGCACACTCACGAGGAGCAGGAGCAGGGCGTATTTTTGAAAAAAAGAGTAGTCTGACCTATATTGTTTCATGTCAAATTTTTTGCTGTTCTTTTAAAAAACGCACCCGCTTGCACACACTTTTCGCTATCGGGACGACAACAGCACCCGCTCTGTACGGCTGCCTTTGTCATTGGCGATTTGCACGAAATAATACCCTTCCGATTGTCCGGACAGGTCAACGCGCACCGACGAGCGGCCGGCTACGGGTTCATCTACGACTAATTGACCCAAGGTGTTCAGGACGCGCAACCGGTAATCAGTCGCAACATTGCCTGCTCCGAATCTGACCTCGAAAGCCCCGGCGGTCGGATTGGGCGACACAGAAAATGCCGGCCCCTTGCCCGGTTCGTTTGCAGCCACTGTGAACGGCGTATAATCCAATTGATAAACTTTGTTCTGTGTGGTGTTCACGTACCAGATTTTCCCTTCCGGCCCGATTTCGATGCCCATGATACCAGCGGGGCCGGTATCGAATCGGCCCAGCTCTACGCCTTCGTCGCCGCTGCGGTCGTAGAAAATGATTTCGCCGGTGCCGTAGTCCGATACCAGCAGATAGTCGCCGATGACGGCGATGCCGCTCGGTTTATCGAGGCTGTCAATGTACACCGACCAGTCAGCGCCGGTCACGGCCTTGTATTCATGCAAAGGCTCGGCGTAGGGTGTCAGGTTGCTGGTTGGCGTACCGGAATGGATATCTAAGCGGAGCACCCGCTTGTTTCCGTTGTCCACAATGTAGAGCCAGCCACTTTCGCGGTCGAGCGCCAGATGATTGGCAATGTGGTCGTCAATCCTGTCCACCTGTATTTCCGTGTAGCGGTGCACGATGCCATCGGAGTGGTCGTCGTTGCCGGGGCCGTGGTCTTCGCCGAAGTCATAGCGTACGATGTTCTGATTGTAACCGTCGTTCACCCAAAACACGTTTTCCTCCTCCCATTCGATGCCCATGCTGAACGGGCTTTGGTGCAGCATATCGAGATGGCTTCCGTTGCCGCCGGAAGGTTCGGCATACACCGACCAGTCGCTGGTCCAAAGTGCCGGTCCGGTAAAATGCGAGGCGCCATTTTGATGGTTGGCATCAAGCACGCCGGGCGAAGTGGCAAAGTTGCCGTTGTAACTGAATGCGATGCCCGTGGGCAGCGACATGAAATGCCAGGAATTCTGGTCTTTCTTCATTTGTGCATCCTGGGTCGGCAGTCCCGCATCGAAATAGGTGACCGTGCTGCCGCCGCTGGCCTCGGTCTTTTTATTCACTACCCAAAGGTTGGGAGCAGGGGTCGGCGCAAAAGCCAGGTCGCGGGGTTTATCCAGACCGTCGGCGGCAACGCCGATTGTTTTGATAATCACGGAGTCCGTCAGGTATTGGTCAATCAGCACCGGCTTGGGCGCCCTGAAATATACCATCTTGCCGAGTGTGTCATTGGCCGTGCTCAGGTCGGCGTTGCCATTGATATTGCCCAGCCAAACTTGAAGGGTGTAAAATCCCGTGTCTGCCGGTGTCCATAAATTGGAAAGGCTGAAATGGGCGGAGGTGAACGGTTCGACGTTCAGTCCGGTCAGCGTCTCGGTCAAGGGAGCGCCGCCGTTCACCGAATAACTCAGGTCAATGGAGTCAATCGCCGAAGCGCCCATGTTGAAAATCTGGCCGTGTACGGCAGTTGGTTTCAGGTCGTTGAAACCGTAAGTGCTGATTCTCGACAAGGCCGCGTTATAGGCAAGCGGCAGCGTGACGGTGAAATTGTACTGCCCGCCATTGCCTACGCTTTTGAACTGATAGACGGGGTAGTCGCCAATCATAATCGTAAACTTCGCGCCACCGTCGCCGTAGTCGTCCACGTGATAGAGCGTGTAAGCGGAATCGGTTTTCAGGCACCAGGGGCCGGCATTGACGGTTGCGTTGTCGCCATATCCGAATGCCGTCGTCGCGTCTTGCTGGCCACCGCCGTTGCAGCCCACCTGATTGGTATTGCCGCCGGTGGCAATGGGCGTTTGATTGCAAGTGTTTCCGGCGGATACAAGCGACCAAAAGGTTTCGTAGCCGTAAGTATCGGTCTCGACGATGAGGCGGACTTCCGTCTCGTCGGGCTGACATTGGGCATTCAGGGTTGGGGCGCACAGCAAAAGCAGGAGCGCGTTTAATAAGGTAAGGCGTAGTGTCATTTTCATAAAAAGTAGTGGTGGAAAAATGTAAAATCAATGTGGCGGAATTCTTTCGGGTTTGGGTCACTCACAGCAAATCCGGCCGAAAAATGACCAGCCGCCGCCGGTTGTATTTAAGAATCTTGCGTTTTGCCAGGTCGCGCAACACCAGTGTAACCTGCTGTCGAGAAACAGAAACCATGTCTCCGATGAAAGCCTGCGTCATTAAAAGTTTTATTTCCAGTTCACCGGTGACGAGCTTCCGCGAGTCATACTCGACCATTTCTTTCAGGAAAAAACAAACCCGTTCTTCTGTACGATTAAAACGGTAATTGAGCATCCGGTTTTCGGCTTTTTGCAAACGTGTAAATATCAAACCGTTGAACGCCCGGCAAAAGGCGAGATTCTGGCGGATAATTTTTCGAAGCGTGTCCAGTCGAAGAAGCAGAACAACGCTGTCCGAAATTGTCTCTGCGGTATATCCATACGCTCCCGGCTTGTCTATAAGGTGTTCGCCTATGGTTTCACTGTCGCGCATCAGGTACAACACCACTTGCCTTTCGTCGTCAGCTGTTTTAAAAACTTTTAGTCTTCCCTTAATCAATACGTGAAGAAACGTACCTTCCTCATCTTCATCGAACAATACATGAAACCTGGGTAAAGATTGGATCCTCGCCGATTGAAGCAGGGCTGTTTGCTCCGACCGGGTCAGATGCCGCCATAGTTCCCATGATGGAGCGATTGCCGCTAATGATTGTGCTGTCATGCCTGCGCGAAATTTTGAAACCTTAGGGTTTTCGGGAAAGAATGCCCATGAGTGTCTGCGCAATTCCAACCTACTCCGGCTTCTGATATGCCGGATTCGTCAAAAACGTCTCATCCGTCAGTGTTCTCAAAAATGCCACCAAGTCAGCCTTATCCTCGGTGGTCATTTGCAGGCCGCCGGGCTGAATGTTGTACTGCAAGAGTTCGTCCATTGTGGCCGATTGTTTCACACCCGTGTTGTAATGGTCAATCACCTCCTCCAAAGTGGCGAAACGTCCGTCGTGCATATAGGGGGGAGTCAACGCCACATTGCGCAGGCTGGGCACTTTGAACTTGGCCTGGTCCAGCGGGTCGTTGGTCACTTTTCGCCGGCCTTCGTCGGTCTGTTCGGCATCGGTGTCAAGGCCGTTGTTCATAAATTCATCGTTCGTGAAATTGAATCCCGCGTGGCAGTGAAAGCACTCTGCCCCGCGCTCCGAGCCGAAGGGGTCGAACTCGGTGAAAAACAGCACCCGCCCGCGCTCTTCGCTGTCGCTCAGCGTCGCCTGGCCGTTTTTCCATTTGTCATATTTAGCGTTGTTCGACACCATGGTCAGCATGAATTGCTCCAAAGCAAGTCCCACACGCTCGGAAGTCACCGTGGCGTCGCCAAAAGCGCGGATGAACTGGTCGGTGTATTTTTTATCCGCCGAAAGTTTGGCCACCACATTGGGCAACGTCTCATTCATTTCGAGCGGATCCTGGATGGGTTTGAGCGCCTGGTCGCGCACGTGCGGCGCCCGCCCGTCCCAGAACAAGCCATTGTGGTGCCAGGCTAAATTCATCACCGCCATCGCCTGCCGTTTGCCCGGTAAGCCTTCCACCCCGATGCTGAATTGGCGAATGTCTGAAAAAGCGTCTTCCTGTTTGTGGCAGTCGGCGCAGGCTTGCGAGCCGTCTTTCGACAGCGTTGGCTCGTAGAACAGCATCCTTCCCAACTGCACGCCAGCCACGGTCAGTTTGTTGTCGGCAGGCAAATCGGGGGCGGGGAAATAGCCCGCGTCCAGGTTGAACGGCGTGGGATCGTAGGTAGCGGGTGGGTCAACAGGGTCTTTGGAATCACAGGCGGCAAAGAATAAAGCCGGGAGTATGAAGGGCAGTAGTTTTTTCATGTTAAGGCAAATCAATTTTGACGAAATTTTGGATTGTTGACAAATGCTTCATCGGTCAGGCTGCGCAAAAAAACCAACAAATCGGCTTTTTCACCTGCCGTCAACGCCAAAGGCCGAATCAGCGTGCTTTTGTTCGGGTGCGGTTGCCCACCTGAATTATAATGTTCTACTACCGCCTCCAAAGTCGGCAGCGAACCGTCGTGCATATACGGCGCCGTGAGCGCCACGTTGCGCAGCGTGGGCACTTTGAAGCGGCCGCGATCGCTTTCCAGTTCGGTCAGCCGGAAACGACCCGGGTCGGGATAGTCGCTGTAAAGACCGTTGTTCTCAAAAGTGTAATTCGTGAAGTTGAACCCCGTGTGACATTGCGAGCAGTCAGTTTTTTCCGAAAAAAACAAGTCCATGCCGCGTTTTTCAGCCGCCGTGAGCGCCGCGTTTTTTTTCTGAAAAAAATATTGGTCGTAACGGCTTTGCCCGCTAACCAAAGTCCGCTCGAAACAGGCAATCGAGCGCGTGATGATGAAAGCGTCCGGGTCGCGGCCGTAAGCGTCACGGCTCATGCGTACATAAGATGTGTCGCGAAGCAATCGCTCCGCAATCAGCAGAATGTTGAAATCGAATTCGTTGTGCTCCTGGATGGGTACCAGAATTTGCATTTCCAGCGTCGGCACGCCGCCCTCACGAGTGAAATAGGGATGATATCCGATGTTCGCCAGCGTGGGCGCATTCCGGGTGCCGGGCCGGCCGGCCACGCCGGGACTGAATGCCACCGTATCGCTGAACGCTTTGGCGGCATGGTGACACGAAGCGCAGGACAGTGTGCTGTCGCTGGACATCGCCGGGTCGTAAAACAGTTTTTTACCCAAAGCCCAACGCGCGGTCGTCAGTTCATTCCCGTCTGGAAATGCCGGGTTGGGAAAGCCCGGTGGTACGGCCAACAGCGTCTCAGGCTCCACAAGCGGAGCCTCCGGAAGTTCTTTTCGGCAAGCGGCAAGCGCAATTGCCAGACATATCGTAACGAAGCAGACTTGTTTCATTGGAAAAAGGGGGGCGTACAAACGGAAACACGGGTATCCGCCGCACGCCCCTGCCTATAAAACTTCTTTTACTGCGTGATGACCAATTTTTCCACCACCACCGGGCGCTCGTTCTGCCACAAGTGGACGAAATACACGCCCGCGTTCAGGGTCTGGTCGAAGGCAAACGACTGGCTGCCCGCCGCTATCGGCTGGTTCAGCACCACGCGGCCCGCCAAATCGGTCAGCGAAATGCGGTAGTCGAAGCCCGCAGGCAAAGCCATCGCGGCCACGGCCTTGCCGGCCACGGCCGGATTGGGCGACACGTTGAAAGCGCCTTCAAACGCCGGGTCGAGCGTAGCCGAAGTCTCGGCGGTGAAAACGACGTTTTTCATGTTGTTCATCAGCGTCACGGCCTTGCCGGTGGAGCCATGCACAATCAGGCCGGCCGACACATTAATGCTGTTCAACACTTGCGCATAGTCAGCCACCAGATGAATGGTTTTGTCACCATTCGGGTGGGTTTCAGCGGCTGTCGAGAGCGTTACAGTCTTGTAGTTTGCATCGCCGAGCGCATGGATTTCAAAGTCATTGGCGAAGTCTGTACCCGCTTTGCCCTCGATGGCCACGAAGCGGTAGCCTGCCGACCAGCCCCATTGCATCGCCGGATTTTGCGGCGCCAGCGGGTGATTGGCCGGGTAAGAAGCCGGGTCGAGGTGATTGTGCGCCTGGTCCACGCCCACCGAAAACGTGATGCTTTCCACGTTGGCGATGTCCGGGTGCGAACCGAGGTCGTACATACTATCTACTGCCGGGCGCACCAGCAGGTACATATCCGTCATGGCCGATTCCTGGCCGCCGTCGTGGGTGATTTTGATTTCGGAAATGTAGTATTCCAGCCGGGTGATTTTGTAGTCATACGAACCGGCAGAAATGGGCGTGTTCAGCGCAAAAGGTGCGTTGCCGAGGCGCGGCGAAAGATGCAATTCGAGATTGCTCTGGGCTTGTGCGACCGACCATACGGCAAGAAAGGCAAGGCAGGAGAGGAGTAGTTTTTTCATAAACGGTTGGTTGTGTGTGAAATAATTGAGTGAAAGCAGGTTAGTTTGTTTTTACAATTTTGAAAATCGCCGTGCCGCGGGCGGTATAAACCTTCAACCAGTTCATCCCCGAAGCGAATCGTTCGGCCTGTATGCCTGCGCCGTTCGGCTGCGTCAGCAACAAGCGCCCCAACTGGTCGAACACTTCGACGCGGATTGGATTCCAGTCATTGTCGGCGGAAATACAGACGGTTTCCTGACCTGTGTTCAGCAGGGTAGGGGACACCTGCACATGCTGTTGCGCAGCATTTTCCGTCGTACCCGAAGCAGCGGCATTGACAATAAACTGCCCCATCATGCCCGTGTCCTCGTGGCTCAGGATATGACAGTGGTACATGTAGGGCATTTCCGGGTCGCTGAAATCCTCGAAGCGCATGATGAGTTTGACTGAGCCGTTCATGGGCGGCACCGTCACTACATCCTTTCGCCCGCGCAGGTTGGCAGGCGGCATATTGCCGTTCACGGACAGGACGTAAAATGAATTTCCGTGAACGTGAAACGGATGCGCCATCATGGTCTGGTTCGTGATGTTCCAGATTTCGGTGTTGCCCTGTTCGGTCGAGAAATTGACCGTTTCCATGTCGAACTTCGAACCGTTGATGAAAAAGTTGGTCATGCTCATCATCGGCTGCGCCGTCAGGCCGAAAGTGCGGGTCGAAGCGCCCGCTTGTGGCCAGGGCGTGTTGGTAGTCAGTGTGGTCGGAATCGTGGTCACCGGGTTGGTCGTAGGCGCCACTACATGGATGGTCAACAAATCAAAATCCGTGTCGTCCTTTGGTCCCATCATGCCGCCCATCATCATGGCGCCGCCGGGGTAACCAGTGGGCAATTGTGTGCCGAACTGCCGCCATTGCAAGATGCTGCCTTGCAGACCGCCCAAGTCAACGAGGATTTCGGCGCGTTCGCCCGGCCCGAGCGTCAGGCGCGTCAGGGGCACCGGCGCGTCGAGCAGCCCTGCGTCCGAAGCGATTTGTTTGAAAGGGAGGTTGTTGGCAAATCCGAAATCGAAATACCGGTGGCTCGAACCGTTGAGCAGGCGCAGGCGCACGACTTGGGCAGGCAAGTCGAGCGAGCCGTTTCGGGTACTGTTCACCAGCACCTCGTTGTCGGCCTCGTCCATTTCCACGATTTGCTGCGCATTGTCGAAAGTTTGCCATTGGAAAATGAGCGGCACGTCGTCCACACCGTAGGTGCGCGGTAAATTCAGGTCAGCCTCCTCCGCGTCGCGTACGATAATGAGGCCGGCCGCGCCTTTCACCACCTGTTTCAATGTTTTACCGTGCAAGTGCGGGTGATACCAGTAAGTGGCCGCATTGTCCAGCACGGTAAAAGAAGGCGACCAGGTCTCGTCGGCCATGATGGGCGTGTGCGGACTGCCGTCGTTCATTGCAGCCACGTGAAGGCCGTGCCAGTGTGTTGTCGTGGTGTCGCCAAGTTGATTGTGGACGTTCAACGTAACCTGCTGACCTTTTTGCAGAATAATCGTCGGTCCGAGGTGTGTGCCGTTGTAGCCGATAGTTTGAGTGGCGGTCCCCGGAAAAAAGTCCATTGTTCCGTGTTGCAAAGTCAGGTCAATGATATCGCCTGTCAGCGTGTCGGGTATGATGATGGTTGTCTGTGCCGCGACCCGTTGCGCGAATGGCAACAGTGCTACAAGTATTATTTTATTTAAAAAATTGAAATTCATTGTTTTGGAAAATAACGTGAATGAAAAAGGTGGGTGAAACTGTGCAACCATTCACGCTAATTCCGCAACGTCTTTTTTCGTAGGTAAATCGGGATTTTCTGAGGCTGCCACATCCGATGCGCGAACAGAAAAGCCCGTTGAGACTGAAAAATTTCCACCGGGAACAGCGCGGCCACACAACGCAATGCAACGCGGCAAAACCGGTGCGGCCATTTCCGGCAAGTGGCGCAAAAAGATGTCCAGCGCCGCGCCAACACCCGGTTTTGTACCCGCATCGCCCGAATCAGGCGGCACACCGGACACTCGAACCGGCTATTGAACATCCACAACTCATTGGCGCGGGTTTCCGCTCCGAGGGTTCGGAGCATAGCCACCAGCCACCTCACAAGGCGATATCGAAAAGCATCTATTTTCTGCTCAATCATCATCTCCTGGTTGCTCAAAATTGTAGGTTAATACTGGTATTGAATAACAGGCCGGTCTGACCCTTTTGCCCAAACAGGATGGGAGAGGCGCTCAAACTCCAATGCCGGCCCAAGCGGTAATCAACTCCTGCGCCGAGCAACCATGAAAGCGATACATCACCGCGTTCCTGGCTGGTCAGCGTGGGCATGTGGTTGGACGCATAACACAAATCCGCGCACGCTTCTGAAAAATGCTCTACCTGTACGGCAATGTTGCCCGGCACATTCAGCGCACCGCCGCCTTCCACAAAACCCTGCCAACGGCCGCGGCCGAACGAACGTTGCATAGTCAACGGCAGCACCCACTCTGTGCGCTGGCGCGAAGTACGCATGGTCAGCAAAAAAGGTTCGTCGGTAGGCATCGTGCTCATGGTATCCACTTGGGCAATGCGCACCGTCAGATTGGATTCATTACCGCTGGAATGTAATGCGTACTGAAATTCATACACCTTCGGGCCGAGATCGTAGGGATTGAGGCAAACGCCATCCATCAGGCGCAATTCGGCAGTGTGCGAAGAAACCTGTGTGGTGGTCCGCCGCCAAAGACCGGTATTCAACCGCCAGCGCGGATGCAGGGCAAAACGGGCAGACAGCCCTGCCTGCCAGCCGGTAGCCGGGCCTTCGCTTTGTTCGGCAAATGCCAGATGGTTCGTATGACCCGGCGCGCCGGTCACCGCCTGTTGCCACAGCCACACCGGGCCGGCCACCGCGCCGATTTCCCAGCGGCGATCGCGAACAGGTTCGATCCGAGGCGCTTGGGTAAAAAATGTCAAATCGGATTTTTTTTCGTGCTCCAATGCGGAGAGTGTCGCAACAGGAAGAAGTGTAACAAGCGGTACAGTCGTGCGAGCATTGGAGGTTTGGCCGGGCAGCGACCGGGAATTTTCGAGAGCCGTTTTTACTGGCAAAATATCAGTGTTGGCCGTTTGCCCTTGTAGGGCCGTCCCGGCGGCGGGATTTGCGCGGTGCTTTGTCCCTTCCAATGCAGGCAGAACTGCTTGGGTAGCAACTGGCGCAGCGGCGCTCCCACTGGCCGTGTTTTTTGCCGTTGTCCAAGCAATTGGCATCACAGAGGCTGACTGCGCCACTTGTACGGGCACATCCCGGACAATGGGCTTTTCGCCATTAAAACGATAAGCCATTCCAGCGAAGAGTCCTGCCATGGCTGCTCCGGCCAGCCACCACCAAAGCACGGGGCGACGGCGGCGACGTTGCGGAAGCCGCGCCTCGATACCTGCCCAAAGCTGGTCGGGCGCTTCGGGGGCATATTCGCGCAGTTCGGAACGAAGATGCTGTTCCAGGTCATCGCGCTCGAAAAGTGGCGGTTGTGTCATAACAATAGCAGTGTTTTGTCCATGAGCCGCCGCAAAAAAGCTTTGGCCCGGTTGAGTTGAGATTTGGAGGTACTGACAGTTATACCCAGTTCACGTGCGATTTCTTCGTGACTGCGCTCCTCGATGACGTACAAGTTTAGCACGGCCCGAAATCCCGGCGGCAGTTCTTGAAGCAAGGCTACCAAGCGACCCGGCTCGTCTGATTCTGTATCGGTCAAAGCCTGGTCGGTGGCGTATAGCGCCTGTTCTAATGCCATCTCGTCCAATATTTCCGTATCGAGCCGTTGTTTGTGCAGGTGTTGGATAGCAGTGCGTAGCACAATGCGCCGTACCCAACCTTCCAGACTGCCTTCCCCTCGGTATTGTCCGATGTCCCGAAACACTTGCACGAACGACTCTTGCAACAAATCTTCGGCTTCTTGTCGTGAGGTTGCAAATCGCAGGCACACCCCGAACATCCGGTTTTTGAAGTATCCCCATAGCGCATACTGCGCCTGGCGGTTGCCTGCATGACAGGCCTTCGCCAGCGCCAACCCGTCAGGGTCGTGCAGCATGTGGGTATGGTTCATACTCGTGTGTTCAAAATGTCAAGTGCGGAGCGGCGGGGAAAAAGGTTGCATAGAGCGGAAATTTATTTTTGGACTGGGCAACCTGAGGCCGAAGAACTACGCACGAAACCTCTGCGCCCCATTCGATGCGGCTTTCCGAGCCAGCCACTCCACTACAAACTGACGGCATTTCCGACATTCGTTTACATGATGCGTAAATAACCTTTCTTCGCCCCGACTCATTTCAAAGCATACCAACCTTCGGATTTCGTACGCATCAATGCAGCGATCGCCGTCGTAAAGAAGTATGTCATCCAGCAACATACAGCAAAGATAATCCTGCATCGAGCAAACTTTGAGAGAGTTTTGGAAATTCGGAATATTTTATTTATATTTGGTCTTATTTAACATAAGAATAATTATGGAAAAGAAACCGGAAGCGAGGAGGATGGTCTCTGTGTATTTTCTGTAATAAAAAAGGGTCGTTTTTATTTACAACTACTGCGATTTAATCATTAGATTTATTTAATCAATTACTGTAACTTTAACCCAATATTTAACCTTTAAATTTACAGATGCTCAAAATGCACGAAATTCTCTTCTCATTAAGACTGCCGCCGGAGATATTGCAAGCCTTTTTGGAACAAGTGACCGAGGAAACAGGTATTGCGCCTATCGAGTCATTCGACAACCCAACTCCGTCGTTAGGCCAGGATTTTATTTTCAAAACAGACAACCCCTATGACATTTTTGAACTCGGCCAATTGGTGGAGCAAGCCAAGTGGATAGCCAACTCTTTCGATGCCAGTACGAGGAGTAAAATCAAGCGGAAACAATGAGTCAGCGCAGTAAAATATGGGGCTATCTCCGCGTGAGCACCGACAGACAGGATGCCGCCACCCAACGGCGCGAAATTGAGATATGGGCCGGCGGCCAAAAAGTATATTGGATTGAAGACGTCGCTTCCGGCAAAAAAGCCATTGGCGACCGCGAACTCGGCAGCACTATTGCCGGCAAAGTGCTTCCGGGCGAAACGTTGGCTGTCACCGAGCTCTCTCGCCTGGGCCGCAACTTCTTCGAGGTAACCTCTTTTTTGCACTGGGCCATGCAGCAGAAAATCCGGGTCGTCGTCGTACGCAACAACCGCGAGTTTTCCGACAACCTCGAAAGCCAGGTTTTCGCCTTCGCTTTTGGACTGGCCGCTCAACTCGAACGCGACCTGATCAGTGAGCGTACCCGCGCCGCCCTTGCCCGCAAACGCGCCGAGGGCGTTACGTTGGGCCGACCACCCGGCGCCACCTCCATTGACACCAAACTCGACCCTGAAATCGAAAATATCCGCAAAATGACCCAAGTGGGCGTAAGTGTAGCCAGCCTCGCCCGTATGTTCAATGTATCCCGTAAAGCCCTTACGGATTATCTCATACGAAAGAATTTAAAGCCGCCAATTATTCTCTCCGCCTGATGAAAAATTTTGAAAATTCTACCATCCAGACCACTTTCACAATCAAAAATTAATGAATGCCTTGTATTTTCTGTGGCTCCCAAGAGCATCTAAATACCGTCGAACACATCGTCCCGGAGTCTTTGGGCAACACCACGTTCATGTTAAGCAAGGGCGATATATGCGACACCTGCAACGGCAAATTCTCGGAATTTGAAGGGAAAGCCCTGGGGAAATCCATCCTGGGTTTTGAACGCGCCAGATTGGGGCATAAGACCAAAAAAGGGAAGCCCGGCAAGGGGAAGACGGGGAACATCCAATTTTCCGGCAATGAGAAATTCAAAAAAAATCTGGTGGTTGCGGAAGGGTTGCAGAACGAAGATTTTAAGAATTATGATCCGGTGAAAGACACCTATCAAGTCCGCGTTGAAGGATTTGATAAAAGTGAAGTGGCTACGTCAAAAATGCTTTTGAAAATGGGCTTTGAGACCCTGTACAAGTCGAATCGCAAACTGTGGAAAAAATACAATTTTGATGAATTGAAGGCATTTGTAGATGGCAAGTCGAATAAAGATTGGCCATTTACAACACCCCGAAAGGATTTGTTCAAATTCGCAAGTATTCCAAGAATGGGAGACAAACACGCGCTGAACAAAATTCCCTGTCGGTTATTAATTTCCGAAGTGGATAAGGACAATTTAATCTTTCGATTTGAGTACGGCGGTAAAGGTGTAGCGTTTGAAATCAATTTATTGAATCGTAGTCTCGATTGGATCAAACCCCATGCGGACCAAGACAACATATTTTGTGTTTATCCGCGCCATTTTGATAAACATTTTGGGTTGCCAAAAGAAAAAGAATTAGCCGCTTTTCGTTAACCATACATTCCGGTCCAGCCAACCGGCAAGAAACACACAAATGCAAAAAAGCCATGCAAAAGAGTCAGTATGCCCAACCCAACCGGCAATACCGGTTCCCCCACGTCGCCCGCTTCAAAGACATCGAGGAAGATTTCCCGCTGGTGCAGGAGTTCCTTGATTTTGTCTGTGCCTGCCATCCGGCGCTCAATTTGGATGCGGATCGCCGCCGCCGCTTCGTCCTCGAATTTTTCGAGATTGACCCGGACAAACTCGCCGCCGAGGAAGAAGAGTTGCAACGAATCGTGGATGCCCTATGAACCGCGCCCGTTTCTTCGTGCAACGGCGAGGCTGCGCCTCGTGTCGCCGCGTTGTTGCGTGGGCGTCCCTCCCGCTGTGGCTGCTGGTCGTTGAGCCTCTGCTGGCGCAACAACCCGCTGACACCATCCCCACCATTCCGCGCCCGCTCGACTTCGACACCATATATAGTATAAGCGCAGACACTGCTTCCTCTCCCTTGGTAAGGGCCGGGGCTGCCTTCCCTCCACTCGTTACGTTGCTCACCGCCATTGACTCCTTTCACGCCGCCCGATGCGCCGCCGAAGTCGAAGAATTTCAGGACTCAAAAAAAGGCCGCTGGCTTGCCTGGCTACCCACCATCGGCGCCTCCTACGTCCCTTCGCTCGAACCCGGCCGACCCGACCGCCTTCGCCCCACCATCAGTTACAGCCTCGGCAGCGTCGAGCGCAACATCCGGCAAAGCGAGGTGCTCAAATCCAAACGGCTGGCCATCGAGGAGCGGTGCCGGCTCGACGCCCAACAAGCCAAAGAAAAAATCTGGGAAATGTACCAGCGCCGCACCCTTTTGCTCGAACAACTTCGCCACCAGGAAGAAGTATTCGCCATTGATACCCAACTCTTCGAGTTTTACACCACGCAGTTTAAGGAGGTAAAAATCCCCGCCGACTTTTATCTCGGCGAGCAGCGTAAGTATTTGGATAAAAAATTTGCCTTGCACCAGGCCGGGCTGCAAATTCGGATGCTCGAAGCCGAGATATTGGCGACAGCTCATTCAGCGCCGATTCGCTGACCACTACCCTACCCTTTCGAGCAGTGAAAAATGTTTTCTCGGCGCTCTTTTTTAAAACTTTTTGTCTATAAAAACGGCCCCGCTTCCTCGGCGTGAGAAAGCAGGGCCGTGACGGTTCGTGAGAACAGGATTTTTACGGCTTGTAGTAAAAACCAAACTTGAACGAGTACGGCTGGTGGCTTTGCCCCAGCGCCATGGTACAAGGCCAGATACTTTCCGGGAATTGCACAATCAATTCATTCCCTTCGGGCGTTCCGTGCCAATGCCAGACGTAGGGCTTGTAGGGACACAAATCCGGGTCGGGGGCTTTCAGAACCAAAAAGGAATCCGGACAAACCTCCACCGGTGTACGAAGCGTGAAAATCTGCGCGTACTCGTCGAAGAAGTAGTGCGCTTTACCTGAAAATGTATGGGCCGACGTGTCGTCGCCCCACCAGATCGTCTCCCCGTCCCAGAAGGCGCTGGCAAAGGCGTATTCCGGAGCGGAGCATGGCTGTTGTAGTGGTTCTGTGGAATTTGAATCGGCTTTTTTGCAGGAATGCCCATCCAGTACTGCAAGCACAAGAAGGACAACCGGCGCGAGCGTGGCAAAGACTCGCATAGTGTGAGAGGATTTACAACACCGGGGTGGCTAAGCCCGGCTGAGTTAAGTAATTGTAAACACAAAAGTAACAGGTTTATTTGGAGCAAAAAAGGCCATACTTGCAAGATTTTCAAAGCTTTGATTGAAATAAACATCTTTTATTATTTGAAAAAATCCCGCGTGTTAATCGAATTTTAATTCAAGATTAGGTGAGGATTAGGCCGCAAAATCTCCCTGCCGGTTTTATTGACAGTAAATTTGTATTTTGTTAAACCCTTTTGTTAACCTTCTAAATCTCAAAAAACATGGCACTTGGAGACGGCATTCGCCGAAATATCGCCTATGTTGACCCGGCGGAAAGAGCGTTGTTTCGCGACGCGCTCATCCAACTAAACCATCGGTTTTTCCCCGGCGACCGCGCCGATTCTGTTCCTGGGCATGTGTCCCTGTGGTTCAAGCAGGATGAAATCCACCAGGCAACGCACGTGCACAATGGGCCGGAGTTTCTTCCCTGGCACCGGGAAATCGTGAACCGATTGGAAGAAATGCTTCGGCAGATCAATCCTCAACTCTCACTCCATTATTGGGACTGGACGCAAGACCCGAGAAATATTCCCGACGGCAATCTCGGAGGGGGAATAACCGGGGCGTTGAACCTGTTTACCTCCGATTTTATGGGTTATGGGGGGCTTGCCAGCGCCGAAATTGGAGAGCCTTGGCTTTCTGCGGGCTATTATGTACCGGGAGCCGTACAACATAGAGATTCTACCGGCAATCCGGCGGATCCGCCAAGATTAGTGTCCCGGAGTGTTGGGGGAGGTATTATAGTTGCTCCCGCCAACCCAATGGACGATAACAATGTTGTCAACGCGCCAAACTACCCAACCATGCGAGGTTTGCTGGAAAATATCCACAATGCCATGCATGGATTTGTAAATATGGGCGGCGCACATATTTCCTTCCGCGACCCATTTGTTTTCCTCTTGCATTCCAATGTTGACCGTTTGTTTTCACGCTGGCAAACCGATCCTGCGCATACGGAAAGACTTGACTCAAATATAGTATATGGTTCAGAAAGTGGAGATGCAGGCTTAAATGGCAACGTCGAACCCTGGTCAACGGGCCACTCTTTTGACGAATTTGGCAGCGAACATTTTACCCGCCCTTGGTATGCACCTGAAAATGAAGGCGTACCCAAAAACTACAAACACCCTTCAATCATAGCGCCTCCTTGCTACGATACCAACTTCACCAACGTTCCCATCGTCGAAGTGCGCAATCCCGGGACACCCCCTATCGTCAACTTCAACGATGTGCCGGAAGGAGATACTGCCATCCGTGCGGCTATTTTCAGGATTTACGGCTGCGGCAATGCCACAATTCGGATACAAGCCGGCGGCGCACCCGCCTCTCCATTTTTCATTCTTCATCCACTCACCGGCGAACTCACGGTGCATCACGCCGCCCAACCCTATATAGAGGGGCGCATCTGGATTGCTTACACTGCGGGCGCGGCAGAGGTGCCCGTTCCGGACGGCTCTGTGACTTTCGAGTGTGTGGAGAGTGGTCAGACGTTTACCTTCACTTTGAGGGCCAATTCGATTATTCGTCCGCGCGTGGCGGTCATGCTCGCTTTGGACCAGTCCAGCAGCATGGATTGGGCGGCCGGCACCTCCGGCGCCATTCGGGTGGAAGTGTTGCGGGATGCTGCAAAGACCTTTATGGAAATTATCCCACCCGGCAACGGCGCCGGGGTCATTCGTTTCGACCATGACGCCTATCCGGTTGGCGATGCTACTTGGCCGGGCTTGGCTGTGCGCCGCATCAATACCGTCAGCCGCTTCGACCCTGACCGCGTCGCAGCCATTAACTCGGTCACGAGCCACGTCACCAATCTCGCTGGGGCTACTTCTGTGGGCGACGGTGTAGTGATGGCAAGAAACGTGCTGAACGCTCTTCCAGCAGCAGATTATCAACATAAAGCCATCATTGTCTTCACCGACGGACAGGAAAACCGCGCGGCATTTTTGGCCGATGTGAGCGGCGACATTGACAACCGAACCTTCGCAATCGGCTTGGGCAATGAAACGCAGGTTGATACGGCCAAACTCAATCTGCTGACAAACGGCACGGGCGGTTATCTTTTACTGACCGGCGTATTGAGTGCCAGTATTGACGACTATTTCCGAACGAGCAAGTATTTCCTGCAAATACTGGCCGGCGTGACCAACAATAATATCATTCTCGACCCGAACGGTTACATCGCGCCGGGCACGGTTGTTCGAATCCCTTTCCAACTCAACGAAGCAGACATCACTTGCAACCCGATTCTGCTCACGGACTTCCCGATAGTAGGCATGTCCATTGAAACGCCTCGTGGCGACATCATTGATGCCGGCAACGCTGCCGGGCTGGGTGTTGATTATTCCGAAGGCGATAATTCACGGCATTACCGCTACACGTTGCCGGTTGCATTCCCCGGCGGCAATCACACGGGCACTTGGTATGTCGTTTTGAAAGTAGAAGAAGATAAATACAAAAGGTATCTCGAAAAACTTTCGGACAACCACTCTTCCTACCGTTCATATCGCACACATGGCGCAAAGTACTCTGTCGTCATCAACACCTACTCGAATCTGAAAATGGCGGCAAGGATTGACCAAAACAGCATGGCGCCTGGCGCCACGATTACCTTGCACAGCGTCCTGACGGAGTACCAAATTCCCGTTGATCACAGAGCATCCGTCCAAGTAGAAATGACGCGCCCCGACAATACGCAGACGGTAATAAATCTGAACGAAGTGGAAGCCGGTGTTTTTGAAAATTCATTTCAGGGAAATATGGCCGGCACTTACGTTTGCCGCTTCCTGGCAAAAGGCGCAACCCTGAGAGGCACGCCGTTTACCAGAGAACAAACGCTTACCGCGGCGGTGTTCAACGGCGGCGACACACCCGGAACACCCGGCAGGCCGCAAGATGGTGACGGATCGAGCGGAGGAGGTTTGGCCGAACTATTCCAAAAGTGTTGCAGAATGCAATTGTGGTTTTGGATATTTGCCATCATCCTGCTGGCACTGATTCTTTGGGCGCTTTTACGCAGATAGGCGATTTCGTCATTTGTGAAAGCAAGAGTCGCTTCGGGCAACCGGGGCGGCTCTTGCCGTTTATTGAAGTGTTTCTTTTAATGCCTTCAATTAGACAAATAAAACACTAACTTTGCAGCAACAAAATAGTAACTGCTGTGAAAAAAGAATATCAAAACCCGTACACTGACCCCGACCAGGCCGCACTTTTCGACAAGTTGAAAGAAGCCGACAAATGGCTGCCCACCAACGCCAACGAACTGGCCGCCGCAAAATTCGACATCTCGAAGACCTATGTCCAGTTCATCCGATGGGGCAAACCCGTCGGCGGCAAACCCAAATGGAACCTCGACGTGGTACTCTTCCTGCTCCAACTCGCCGCCGACCGGAAACAGGAGGCGAAGAAGTTGTTGGAACTGGATTTGTCGTAGCCAGGGTTGAATAAATTTTTCTGTGTGCTTAAAGCGGAATTGTGCCATGACCGACGAAACCCAATCCTCAAAACCCAAAGAGATCTGCTTTCAGATGAGGCTCAACATCCCAAATGTGGACCAGATACTTTCAGCCCCACAGTTTGAACCTGTCCAGGAGGTGCATCATGCCCATTTGGTAATAGATGGGCTGAAAAGCATCAACCTCAAAATTTATCATTCCGACAAAGACTACCTCGGAGACAAACTTGCCCGCTGGATGGGCGACCAGGAAGGCGATCGCGCTTTGACTGAGAGTATTGAAGTGGTCTCTATCAACGAACGGGAGGATGTTTCAATCATTGATCTTTCGGAGAGTCGGGATACCACCTTTTCGCTCAGCACGGCTCACTACGAAAATGGACAACGGTATTTTCTGGTTGGCTTGGATAGTGTTCGGTTGGTCTTCAAGCCCCGGGAAAGAGAAACATTACCAGCGTCGGAATTTTATCTGAATGCAGCAGCAAAAAAGATAATTGAGGAAATGTACGCCTATCACGGCTTCACGCCTTTTCACGGCGAAGACGTTTGGAAAGCGCACCACTACCACGGTGATTATCAAAATTTTGGGAGCGTACAGTATCGTTTGGACTACCACTTTTATTCCCGAAAAAGCCCCGCGACGGATACCTATGTAATACACAAAGAACCCCGTCTCCTCATTCAACATGAAAATCTGCCAGAATCAGATGTTCTACACCACGCCAACCTGATTTGTGCATTGCTGTCCTTTTATGCCCAAGAGCGAATTTCGTTCGACTTTGCCCGGATACACCTGCCCGAACATACCGTCACAATTACCCGGCGAACCGAAGAGGTCATCCCTCGAAAAGGGATGCGATTGTGGCATCTGGATTTTCATGGAAAAATATTTGACCTGCTCCGAGGTGTTGATTATCAAGCGATTTCGCCCAAATCGGATTTTGTAATTCGGCTCATTGACAAATACAACCTTTGCTACTTGGTGTCGGGCGAAACCGAATTTTTGATCCTGTTCAACATCTTGGAGCAGTTAAGAAGTGACAGTGGCGGTACCGAAAAGGAAAGGGACAAATATCGGTTCATTCCACCGGAGAAAGAGGTGGACGAAGCCATCCGGGCGCGAATCCGGGAAATAGCGCCAATGGTGGAGGAAAGCGAACGCGCGTTATTTTTAGAGCAGGCGCCGAGGCAGTATTTGAACCTGAAACGAAAACCGATGCACGACCAGTTTGAGCAACTTTTTCAGCACTATCAAGTGAACTGGTCCGGCGCCAAAGTCGATTTTAAAGGCATCAAAAAACTCCGCGACGACATAGTGCATGGCGGACTTCTGGCCGGAAAGCATAAGAAAATCGAAGATGCCAATGAAGTGATGCGGGTGTTGTGCGGCAAATTGATACTACAAATGGTGGGCATTCCTGGTATCCGGTTTGGCAAATCACCGGAACCTGTCGCCTGATACTGGCTTCCTGGCCTCTCCCCCACCCACGCAGGGGCCATGCTTCGCCGGGAAACCCCACGAGGGGGTTACCCGGCTCGCACCACCCCTGCCTAGCTCACCCACAAACTGCCAGCGCACGCGGGGCCGCCTACGCACCCATCCACCGCAGGCCGCCCCGCCTTGGCTAACCCGCAGCAGCGGTGCGACAAGCGCCTGCGTTTACCGCTACTCCGAAGCATGATTTTTCGCATCTTGCAACCCAAAAACACCATATGAGCATCGCCGAACGCTTCATGCTCCTGCCTCCTGCCATAGACTACGCCGGCTTCACATTCCGGCTGCAATTCACCGAGCACAGCCAGTACGGCATCGGCATCGCTTTCGTCCTCACCGGCTGTCATTCCCGAAAAAAATACAAGCGCCTAGCTTGGGAACAAGGCTATTGGGAAGACAAATCGCCTCAACGCCAAATCTCTACCATGTTCAGCAACTACCTCTTTTACGAACCGCTCTTCGACACTTCCGACACGAGCCTCAGCCAGGCACTTCAAAACCTGCATCAGCGCCTCATCGATTACAAACTACTTCACCCGGCCGTTTACCGCCGTGCATTCGATACCGGAAACTTGATCTGTTCCCCCATTAAACTCTTGGAAGAATAAAGAGAGGTGTTTCCTTTCAAATTACTGGTGCGAGACACACTCATTCTTGTGCCTCGTATTCTTGAACCTTGACGCGACTTTCCCGGAAACAACGCACTGGCCCCTCCCCCACCCGCGCAGGAGCCATGCTTCGCCGAACAGACACCGAAAAAGGGTCTGCCCGTCTCGCACCACCCCTGCTTGGCTCACCCACAAACGGCCAACGCGCGCGGCAAAGTGGCTGAAAACGCCACATTACCGCTTTGCCAGCCCGCAGCAGCGGTGCGACAAGCGCCGTTTTTGCCGCTGCTCCGCCATGTGACATCCCACAACAACACGTAGCAGATATACCTCCTGACGCCCATATAGCCCCTTTTAATTCCCGCCAGAAAAAAAATTTCAACATATTGCTTGTTAAATTTAGCAGTGCTATTTATTTTTGCTCGACAAATTTAGCAATGCTCTAAACGCCTTGATATGTCCGACTACGGAAGTTATTTTAAAGCCCTCCGCGAGGCCAAGAGCCTGACGCTGCGTGAAGTCGAAAAGCAGACCGGCATTTCCAATGCTTACCTAAGTCAGTTGGAAACTGGCAAGGTGAAGCAGCCCTCTCCATTCAATCTGCATAAACTCGCTCAACTGTATGACGTGCCTTATGAAACGCTGATGGAAAGAGTGGGCTATCCTGTACCGCAAAACGTAGAATCGCTTGCAGCCCAGGAGCTTGTCGCGGCGCACGGCAGATTGGGCGCTCTGACCGACGACGAGGAATTGGAGTTACTGGATTACCTCAAATTCATACGAAATCGAAGAAAATGAAAGCATTCTCCATTTCCGGCTACCGCACTTTTCAAAAGTGTCAATGGCAATGGTTCTTTACCGCCAAGGCCAAGTCCGGCAACATCAAACACGATCAGCAGCGGCGCGAAATCACGATGCTGTCCCATTTAAGAACGTTGGCAGCTTGGCGCGGCCAGCTGGTGGACGATGTGCTGAGCACGGAGATGGTGGCAGCCTTTACCCAGAAGCAGCAATTTTCACTCGACGATGCCTTGGATCTTGCGCTCCGGCTTTTTGAAAAAAGGCTACGCTTTTCCCAAAATCACGAATACCGGGACGCCGACAACAAAAAGAGCCATTTGCCCGAAGAATTTTCCCCGTTGCTCGAACATGAATACAACATACCGATTAGCGACGAGCAACTGGAAGCGGCTTGGTTGGATATCGAAATCGCCCTGACAAACTTTTTCCAGAATGAGCCTTTTGTCGAGCTGCTCCGCAGTGCCGAACATCTCGATGCACAGCGAACCTTGCATTTTCAACTCGAAGGCTTTTCCGTGACCGGCACACCCGACTTAATTGTGTACACCAAGGGCCAGGCCCCATTGATTGTGGATTGGAAAGTCCATACGGAGCCGGTCAAAAGATACAACCAGCAACTATTGGTGTACGCTTTGGGGCTTCATTTGACCTTGCCGCAAAATCGGCAGCGGACGAACTGGAAAAAATTCCCGCTGACGGATTATCGCCTCGTCGAATACCAGTTGTTGAAAAATGAGTTGCGGAATTATCCCGTCACCGAAGACTATCTCGACCAAACACGGGAATTCATCATCGAGGGCGCTTACAGACTCCAACTCGCCGGCGCCGGCGACTCCTACAACTACGATGACCTGCAAGACCTGGAACAAACCGACGACCCTGAAAATTGCTTAACCTGTTCATTCAGAAAAATTTGTAATCATGAACCAAAACCGACTGAACATCAGCCCGATCTTTTTAATTGGGAACACCGCTGAACTCAACGCGGAGTATCGGCTTTTCAAAATCACCGGCCTCCAACCCGGCGCGCCGACCTTTCAACAGGACCGCCAGATTTTGATTAAAAAACTCAGCCAGAAGCTCAGACATCCTGTGACGGTGATTGTCAGAGAGTCGGCAGCATTTCTAGTGACGCGCAACGATGCCGATATCATCGGGAAAGTGCCAACTGAATATCCCAGACGTGGCGGTAACCACCTTTATTTTCAGGACACTGAACAGGTTGAACAACTCGATTTTACCAGCACTGATGAAAATACGCGGGCCATCTGCCAGCGATTTTTACAATTCAGTTTGCAAGGCCAATTGACGCGACAGCCAAAACTGTGGCAGCCCAAAGCCGGCCACCCGTTTTTCCTCAAAAAATCGGAAAAACAAAATGGCGTGGCCACATTCACCGGCTTCGTTGTCCGCGTAATGGATTTGGGAAAAAACTGGGGTATTTGCGTGGATGTCACAAAAAAGTACACCTCTGCCCGGCCATTGCCGACTTACCTAACCAAGGCGGATTTCGACCGAGACTATAAGGGAAAAGTCGTGTTTTATCCTTTCGGAGATCGTTGGTACGAGTTGCGGTTAGACGAGTGGAGCGATATGACAGCAGCCCAATATATGTACGACGACCCTGTTTTGCAACGAAGGGTTTCCTTACATAAGGCTGTTCGGGAAAGGACACCATTCCCTCATTCATCTATTTTGGCAGACTTGCCGGAAGATGCTTCCGTGTTGATTTACTACACGACAAACAAAGAATCTCGCGCCGTGCCGGCCGGCCTTTGCTTCGAAGTGTTCAGCACCAGCGATTCCGCCGCTGGCGCTATTCATCGGCAGTCCATTTTACCACCCCATATAAGGTTGCGCGAGTCGGTCCAGTGTGCGCAGGAATTTCTGCGAGGGCTTCGATTCGGTCAAAAAACGTTGAATATTCACCAAGATCCGATCCGGCTCCCGTTGCCCAAATTCGATTTCCCCGATTTTATGTTAGGAGACTCGGTAGAATTGCGTTTGCGGGATTTTCATTTCAAGCCCGACCGCCTTGCCAAAACCCGCATAGAGAAACTAACCGATGGCACGACCGGCTTTTTGAAGCCGGAACAAACCGCACTTGGGCCGCAGTATTTGTTTTTACCGCGCTCGATTTTCGATACCGTAGGGGGAAAATTCAAACGTGACCTGCAAGAACAAGTGCAAAAAATGTACCCCTGGGATACTTATAACCCGCAATTCGAATGGTATGAGAACAATCCCTCACGTCGCGCCTCCTATTCCTATGTGGAAGCTGGTACGCGTATCGTAGAGGCCGTTCGCGCCAAAGTGCGGGAGACATTCAGCGCCTATGCCGTGGTGATGATTCCTAATGATGGGAAAACACTGCGCAAGCACGACAAATTGGCTGCTATGGTTACCCGCGAACTCTACAAATCAAATATCCACGTTTCCATCATCCATGCTTCGACCGTCAACACTTGTTTTCAAGAACAGCGCACCCAGGATGGCAAAACCCAATACCGTTTGAAAGAAGATGCGGTCGGGAGATATCGCGGTTATGTCCAAAATATAGCACTAACCAAAGTTTTGTTGCTGAACAACAAATTCCCATTCCGACTGAACACGCCTTTGGCTGCCGACCTGACCATCGGCATTGATGTGAAAAACAACCTCGCCGGATTCGTAATGGTGGACAAGTATTGCCGCTTCATTCGAACCGAAATGGTGAAATCCAAACAACAAGAGAAACTTACCCGGGAAAGCGTCCGACAAACCATTTATGACCAAGTAAAAAAAGAATGGGCTTTTGGAGGCCAGCAGCCGCTAAAAATCGTGGTCATTCACCGTGATGGGCGCATTTTTGACACGGAGGAACAAGGCATCACCGATGCCGTGAAACGATTGAAAAAAGAAGGATGCCTCACCTCCGATGCCATCGTTACTATGCTCGAAATTGCCAAAACGTCCATGATTCCAGTGCGACTGATTCAGACCCGATTTAACGAAAGCCGAAACCGGGAGGAATACGACAACCCCGCTATCGGTACTTGGTTCATGCCCGATGCGCAAACCGGTTATCTTTGTACGACGGGTGCGGAATTCAGAAGCCAAGGCACATCCAAACCCTTATGTATCCGGCTAATTTCGGGTGATTTACCGTTTGAAGCAGCACTGCGCGACGTATTTTACCTCTCGACGCTTGCTTTCACAAAGCCTGACTATTGCTCCCGTCTGCCTATCACAACCAAACTACTCGACAATCGTCTGCGCGATCAAGCGAGCGAGTACGACGAAGACGAAAGCCAAAATCTTGAATGGGAGGACGATGAAAACGAACTGGACGAAATCATTCAACAAGAATTTTCTCAAATCTGATAACCATGAGCGACGTAGGTTTAAACTCAAACATTTACGACATTTCCAGTCGTTACCTCGAAATCCTCAATCGCTTTTTGGTGGAAGCCAATTACGATTCAACCACCGTTCCACCTGAATTGACGGACGAGTTGCAAATTTTTTTACAACAACTGTCGGATGTGGCCGGGCGAGATTTTCAGATTCAAATGGTTGCGCAAATCATCAATGGGTACCTGCAAAAACATTCCGACGGGGAGAAGCCCGATATTTTTCTTCGAAATTTATTTGCCCACCTTGATGCCGGTACAATTACTGGCAAGGATGCGCTTCGGCGAATTTCTGTCCTTGCGGATGCACTTGATGAAGAATGCGACGCATCTTTTTCCAGAATCCGTTTGGGTAAATAATCATTCGTTCAAACCATATCTGCCCCAGCTATGCAATATTATTTGGAGGCCGCAATAGTTGAAGTCATCGAGCGCGCCAAGCGGTTGAAAACACGATTTCCCACTCCGCCACCGTTACATTTTCAGGCACTTGCCCAACGCTGTCTTGATTTGATTGATGAGAATATTTCCGACTTGAAACTCTTGCATACTGCTCCTGAATTTCAAAACGAAGCCAATCAGTCAACTCGCTTGAAATTGTTGAAAATACGTATTCGTGAGATTGATTTGATTGAAAATGTCGCCGTTTCGGCCATAACTCGTTGTATTGATGGCGATGAAAGGATAAACAAATTCGTTCAGGGAATTTGTCGTGAAATTGACTATCCGTTGATACCGCCTACCGTTTCCGGGCTTTCGTCTGATTACTACCAAATTTACCCGAAGTTTAATCTGTTGTGTGTGCCTTTGCTGGAATGTGATTTTATGTTGCATTTGCCCGACCTGTACCACGAGCTTGCACACCCTTTGTTTTGGGCTGAGCATGACGACCGATTAAAGCCATTTCAAGAAGAGGCCAAGACTTTTTACGATATTGTGTCCGCACATTTCGACCGCGTGATAATGGAAGATCAACGCATCCATCAAGGAGTATCTTCCCATGCCTACGAAGCTTGGAAAACAAACTGGTTCAGGTGGCGAATCGAGTTCTTTTGCGATATTTTTGGAATCTGTACCGCTGGACCAGCGTATGGTTGGGCACATCTTCATCTTTCAATGAAAAGAGGAGGCAACCCGTTCGAGATTCCAGTTCACGCAAAGTCAACTCACCCGAACGATGAAGCAAGAATGCAGGTTATTCTGCACGTTCTTAATCTCATGAAATTGAATGACCACAAACGAGCCATTGCCGAACGGTGGGAAACACTGCAACAGATACACAAAAGGGAAAAAGATCAGGTCTATAAGCTAGCCTATCCACCGGAAATTTTGGAGCAATGCGCCATTCATGGGCTTCGTGCTGTTGTAGGAATAAATTGTACCATAGCGCCTCATCAGCAAGGTACCATTTTTAAGGCCCTGAACGAAGCATGGGACTTATTTTGGAACGATTATAATTCATTTTTTGAGTGGGAACAGAGAAAAATGACTGAGCTTCAACGAATGTTTACACGTTGACTCCGCCCAATCAGCCTCGTAGAGTAGTTAGTTTCTTCTTCTTTTTGGGTCTGGCCTCTCCCCCACCCGCGCAGGGGCCATGCTTCACCGGGCAACCCCACGAGGGGGTTACCCGTCTTGCACCACCCCTGCCTGCTCACCCACAACGGCCAACGCGCGCGGCAAAGTGGCTAAAAACGCCACATTGCCGCTTTGCCAGCCCGCAGCAGCGGTGCGACAAGCGCCGTTTTTGCCGCCGCTCCGCAACGCGATTTTTGCAGCATTGGTAGCGAGGAACAAGTTAATTTTGTGCCCACTATGAAACATGTCACTACAACCGGCTTTGACGAACTCGGCCAAAAAATACTGCTCATTTGCGGCCAGGAGTACAGGCAGCATCCAACCGATGCATACATGGACGATGCACTCCGGCTCATCCAACAATGGGATGACGACCAGGTAACTTTCGAGCGCATAGTGCATCTTCGAAACTACCTTCGGGAAAATTACGGTCACGGCCACGAAATCAACTTCCAAAATCTGTTGTCGCTCGCTGATTGTAAATCTTGGGTTGACGAAGTCATCAAAGCAGAATATCGCCTCGTGCTGCACGAAGAGTGGGCAAAAGACCAGCAGCGCGCAGACCTTGAAGCCAACGCCAAGATTATGGGCAGCCAAACCGCAGAACCTTCTTTGGTTGAATCTCTATAACCGGCACCCGGGGAGTTGCAAAATGGCAACTACGAATTGAGCACCCGGCAACAAACCTCCCGAACCACAACCGGGCGTTTGACAGCCGGGTTTTAAGCGGCTTGAATCCAGCCACCAGCCCAAACCCCACCCGCGCAGGGGCCATGCTTCGCCGGGCAACCCCACAAGGGGGTTACCCGTCTCGCACCGCCCCTGCCTTGCTCACCCACAGAAAGGCCAACGCACGCGGGGCCGCCTACGCACCCAACCACCGCAGGCCGCCCCGCCTTGGCCAACCCGCGCCACCCGCAATGCCCCCACCCACGCTCGACGCGAAACCCACCCGCGCGGCTTGCGGGCGGTTCCTCCCCGCCCCACCCGCTACGGCTCGACACGCCCCCAGCGGCAAAAACGTTTCCCCCCAACCCCCCAGGGGGCGTGTGCGGCTTCGGCGGCGAGGGCTTTCGGGCGACCAACCCGCAAACCCCACCCGCACGCCCGAAGCCTGACCGCCGCCATCAGCCGCACGGAAAACGCATCTACGGGGGCAGTCCGGGGCTTCCTTGCCCTGCTCTGGGGCGGCTTTCTCCCCCTCCTGTTGGGGGACGAGGGAGGCCTCACCACAGCGCCGCCGGTGGGGGCGTGTAGGTCGTCGAGCCGTCCGGGTAGGCTTCCGCAATGGGCAGCCCTGCCGCCACCGCCTTTTGCACCGTGTCCCAGGTGCCGCCCTTGCGCTCGCGCCCCGGTGCGTACAGCGCCAGCACTGCGTCAGCCTTCGCGACCAGTAGCCGGTTTCGTTCCAGCGGCGCGGCTTTGGGGTAGTGTTGTTGGTAGTCGGGTGCGTGTATCTCGGTAGGCAGCCCCTCGGCTTTGGCCCAGCTTTCGGCGTATTGGTCGGCCCCGCTTGCCCCGCCGTGCAGTATCAGCGTAGGCGCGGGCAGGCCGGCATAGTGCAGGGTTTGCAGCCCGGCGGCGATGCCTTGCAGCGTCGCCGCCCGCGATAGTTTCCGGCTTCCGGTTATCAGCAATCGCATGGCGCGTTTTTCATTTCATTGATGAAGTGTTCGGCCTCGTCGTCGCGCCAGGCTTCCCATGCCAGCCGCAGCGCCCGCACTTCGGCGGCCAGTCGCGCTATTTTTTCCGGCAGACGGGCGCCGGGCTGGGCGGTCAGGCCTTGTATTTCGCCGACTAAGGCGCAGGCTTTCAGGAAATCGTCGCCGCCGTCGAGGAAAAAGAGCGCCTCGGCATCCGCCCGGGCTTCCTGCTCGCAGCGTTCGGCAGCGGCGCGGCGGAGGGTTGCACGGCGAGGCATCGGCGGTTCTTGCAGTCCGATGGTCCAGTCGGTCGGGTGTGTAGCGGGCATGTGGCTTGTTCCGGTCATGATTTTTTTATTTTGTTAGTATAAAGTTAATAAAATGTTCCACATGGAACAATAATTTGTTTGTTAATAAAAAGTTAATATTATTATTGCTAAATTGAATAACAATAGTTTGTTTTAAAAATATCGGAGTTAAAACAATTTGTTAATAATATGTTAATTTAATTACTTTTTATTATCTTTATTATATCTTTACACTATCAATTTTAATCAAACAACTATTTGCAACATGACACACATTGAAGAATCCAACCGCCGCGCGGATGCGGTAATGCAAGCCTTCCTCCAAAGGCGCGACTATCTGGCAACCACCGCATTTGCCGCCCTTTCCGATGCCCTCGACTGGCTGAGCGGCAGCCCTTCCTTTTCCGATGTTGACCAGGCGCGCGCCTGTATCGAAGCCGCCCAAGAGCGGCTCAAAGAGATTTTTCCAACCTTGTTTGAAGCGGAGGAGTCCGGCGAATTAGCCGACGACGGACAGACTGCGAGCGAAGCTTATCGGGAGTTTCGCCGCGCAGGGGGCTTTGTCTAATCGTTAGTAAACACATTGTTATATCACATTTTTTCTTTCACCTCCTACTCGTCACCGGGTAGGGCTAAACTTCTCTTGGATTATGAAAAGCACACATGATTCCACATCTGCCGCCAACCCCGTTACCGACCTTATCAACCGAGACACCGGCGAGTTGAACGTCCTCTACCTGCCCGGCTACCCGAAAGTGATTCGCTTCGATGCCAGCCGGGGCATTTTCACCGACGATGAAAAAAATCCCGTCACGAAGGCAAAAGCGCCTTTCACCATCAAGCCGGTGGCTTTCCGCGTGTTCCGTGACGACATTCTCGGCATGGGGCCGAAGCGTTGGGCCGAGTTCTTTTTCATCAACGAGGAAGGCGTCCTCTGCAACCTGCTCGTGCATGGGTACAGCGTGGACAACCTGATGACCGTCACGCCCAAACTGTTTTACCAAAAGGCCAATCTGTGTCAGGTCGCCCTCACTTTCACCCCGGTAGAAAAAGTCAGCAAGGCCACCGAAGCGGCGGGCAAAAAGTATTTCATGTGCCAGTTTGCGGCGCAGAAACTGCCCGATGAAGAAATCGAACTGAATGCCGCTATCGGCAAGGCTCTGCCCATCTGGCGCAAAGACACTTTCTCCGGTGATGCTTGTGTCGAATTGAGCATCAACTACCGCCCGCCCGTGTTTGCCAGCACCGAAGAAGTCGCGGAAGAACACCCCGCCGAGGTCGAAATCGTGACCGAAACCGAAATCGTCAATGCCTGACCAATTCGCTGCCGCCCGCCCTGCCCGCCGACTGGCGGGAGGGCCGGGCGGAGCTTCACCTTTCAAACATTTTTAATCATGCGTACAACTATTTGCATCGTGTTACTCCTCGCCGCTCATGCGGCGACCGTCGCCCAAAAAGTGGACACCATCATCGCCTACCCCGACAAAACGCCGGAACAACAGGCGGGCAAGGTCAAAAAGTGGGCAGAAGAGCGGCTCTATTTTCAGGAATTTTGGGACGGCACAGGCGCGGGTGTGTTCAAAACCCCCGCAGCCGGTTTCGGGACACACCTGAGTTTCCGCGAGGTGAGCGTCCGCGTCGTCGGCAAAGATTCTTTGCTGCTCAAATTCAGGACAAAAGAGAATTGGAAAACCGAAGGCATCACGTTGGGACGCTGCAACGCCACCGACTTACCCGCTTCCTTGCTCGAAATCCGAAAAAGGGAAGGCGCATTTTCCGAAATCGGCGGCCAGACATGGGAACCCGGCTGGCTTTGGGAAATCATCATTTCGTGGCCTTGGGATACCGCATTCAGCGACCGCACCAAGCCTTTCGGCTTCTACATCACCTTCACCCGGCAAGAGCCGTAAACTTTCACCGCCTACCCTACCCTTTTCTCCCCTCTCCATCGGAGAGGGGGCCGGGGGGTGAGGCCTCAATTTCTCCAATTATGGCACTCAATCTATATGAAATTGTAACCGCGCGCATCATTGCCGCTCTCGAAAGCGGCAAAGCCCCTTGGCGCAAACCCTGGACGGCCTACGGCTTCCCGTCCAACTATTTCCGGCATCACACCTATCAGGGAATCAACGCCCTTGTGCTGAATTTTACCGAGTACGAACACCCGTTTTTTGCCACCCTGCACCAGGTCAACGAGCACGGCGGCAGCATCCGAAAAGGCGCGAAGGCCGAACAGGTCTATTTTTTCAAATACCTGTATTTCGACCGCGACGGGCAGAAGGTCAGCGCATTGGATTACAAAGCCTTGCGCGAAATCGGCCATCACGGGAAGTGCAAGCGGTTTTTGCAATACTTCAACGTGTTCAACGTCGCCGATTTTGAAGGCATAGAAGTCCGTTTGCCCGAGCCGCCGCCCGGCGATGGATGCGAACGCGCCGCCGCTTTGCTCCAAAATCTCCCGGAGCAGCCCCACCTGATTCGGACGGTAAAAGACCGGGCTTTTTATTCCCCCATGACCGACCGAATCAATATGCCCTACGAACGCCAGTTCCTGAGCATGGAGGAATACTACTGCACCTTTTTCCACGAATTGACCCACTGGACCGGCCACCCCGACAGACTCGACCGCATCGAACCAGCCAAATTTGGCACGGAACCTTATGCCAAAGAGGAATTGGTCGCCGAAATCGGCGCGGCCTTCCTCTGCGCCCGCACCGGCATTGCCCGTCCTGAGGTGACCGACAACACCGCCGCTTACCTGCGCGGCTGGATTGACCGGCTCAAAGGTGACAACACACTCATTTTCGATGCGGCCAGCGATGCCCGCAAAGCCGCCGCCTGGCTTTGCAATGAAGTGACCGAACCCGCCGAAGCATAAACATTATCTCCTCCCATACTCCTCCCCTCTCCGACGGAGAGGGGGGGGCGGAGGGTGAGGCCCAACCATTTTCATCATGGAAAACTTAAAAAATCTCTTCCATTTCACCCGCAAGGAACGTTTGGGCGTAGTCGCGCTGATGCTCCTTTGTGCCGTCGTTTTTTTGCTGCCGGAAGTTTGGCGACGGATCCGCCCGGAGCGCAAAACCGATTTTACGGCGTTTCAGAACGACATTGCCCGGTTCAAAGAAGAGTTTGCCCGGCAAGAAGCCATCGAACACGCCCGGCAGGACAGCCTCAAAGCCGCCGGTGTCCAAGACCGCGACCAGGACGGCCGGATTGAAGATTGGGAAATCGAGCGGCAGGAAAAATGGGACAGCACCAGCCGACAATGGGCGCGGGAAAAAGCCGAACGCCGGACGGCTTACGAGACGGAGCGCCACCAACAAGCGGCCAGCGTTGAACGCCGCAAGGCCGACTCTTGTCGCGGCCAACTGCTCAACGTTAACACCGCGACCGCCGCTGATTTCGAGCGACTGCCCGGTATCGGCCCGACGCTGGCCGGACGAATCGTGAAGTTTCGCGCCAAACTTGGCCGCTTCCCTTCGGTCGAAACCCTGGCCCGAACCTACGGACTACCCGACAGCACTTTCCGGCTAATCCGGCCTTGTTTGACGCTCAAATAATGCCTGCTTTTTGTCGAACTTCGGCCAATTCGATGGAATAAACAACTAAAAACGCCATTTTTTCACCATCATAACACACAACACGCCATGAATGCGCAAGAAATGTACGAACAAGCCATGCGCGAACTCGCCGCCAAAATCAGCCTGATCCGCTCCGGCGACCTCGCCTGCGACCATCCCATAAAACAGGGCGACAACTACGGTACTTCCTGTTCGATTTGCGGCGAGCGCCTCGCCGGATACGGCTACAATGCCCGCGACTTTTCCCTGCCCTGCCTTCACGAATGGTGGCCCACCGGAGATGGCTTTCACGAAGTTTGCACCTTCTGTGAATCCGTCCGCCTGGCGGATACATAAACTCAAATTATTGGGAAAGTCGCCCATTTTAGCAGCGTTCGTTGGGCGATTTTCCCAATTTTTTATCTTATTTTTGTTTCAAATACCACCCCGACCAACCAGCGCGGGATTAGCCACCCTGCGTAATATTTCGTTCACTAAAAAGCCTCATTTTCTCCCCCTCGCCACCGGAGAGGGGGCCGGGGGGTGAGGCGCCTCACACAGCATGAAAAAAGCCACTTTCTCCGCAGTCGCTGCACTTCTCGCAGCGGCGCTCGCCGCGTTCTGCGCCAAACAACCGGAACCCGCCGACGAGCCGACCAGTGAAATCATCACGGTTCGCTACATCTACCGGGACTTTGCCAATAGCCCTTCCATTCTCGAAGACCCCACCAAAGAGCGTTACCGCAGCGTCGCCCATTTTTTCTGCTACCAGGACGGGCGCATGGTGATGTTCAGCCCGCTTCGGCTCGATACCGCCTACTTTGAGCCGCTGACGCTGGCCGTCAGGTGTTGGAGCATCGTACCCTATACCGGCCCCCAGGAACACTACGCCGACCACATGGTCATTCGGGCCGAGATGGCAGACCCCACCATCACCCGCGACGACTTCGATTTCACTTTCAAATTGCGGGTGCTGCTCCCCTGAATACCCTCCCGGCTGGCGCGAGGCTCCGACTTGCGTTGCCCCTACCCTACCAGGTGGGACTGAATTTTTTTACCTGAAACATCTCCAATCATGTCTAAACATCCTGTTCCCGACCTCCTGATGGTGGATGCTTTTTGCGGCGCGGGCGGTGTCACTACCGGCGCCAGGGCTTCCGGCATTTGCCGCGTTGTCGCGGGCATCAACCATGACCCAGTCGCCATCGCTTCCCATGCGGCCAACCATCCCGACACCCATCATTTCATCGAGGACATTCGCACGATGCCGCTCGATGAGTTGACGAACGCCGTGGCGCGTTACCGCCGACAGTTTCCCTCGACAAAATTGAGTTTTTGGGCTTCGCTCGAATGCACCCAATTCTCAAAAGCCAAAGGCGGCAAAGCTCGTAAAGCCGACAGCCGGATGCTCGCTTGGGGTCTGCCGCGCTACATCACCGCGCTCGATCCCGACTACATCCAAATCGAAAACGTGGAAGAATTTATGAGTTGGGGCGAACTCGACGCCGAGGGAAAACCCATTTCCAAACGTGAAGGCCGCGAATACATCCGCTGGGTAAAAGCCGTCTGCGCGATGGGCTACGTCCACGACTGGCGCATCCTCAACGCCGCCGATTTTGGAGCCTACACGTCCCGCAGCCGCTTTTTCTGCGTGTTTCACAAACCCGGTCTGCCCCACGCCTGGCCGCAGCCGACCCACGCCCGCCGACCCCTGCGCGGCAATCTTTTCGCCGACGACCGCCTGCCCTGGAAGCCGGTAGCCGACGTGCTCGATTTCGACAACCTCGGCACATCCATATTTGGCCGCAAGCGCCCCATCGCCGACAAAACCATCCTGCGCATCCTGAAAGGGCTGCAAAAATACCTGCCGCCCGCGCAGATGGAGCAGCAACCTAACGTGGGGCTGCTGATGACCTACAACTCGCCGGGATATTGTCTGCCCCTCAGCGTACCGGCGGGCGCCGTCACCACCAAAGGCCACAAAGCCATCGTGACCCCGCTTTTACAAACCTATTACAACAACGGCCACACCACCCCGGTCGGTGAACCCGCCCGCACCGTCACCACCCGCGACCGCATCGGCCTTGTTTCTCCGGTGCAATGGCTCGACCGTCAGTTTTCCAACGGCTATGCTTCTCCGCTGCACGAGCCCGCAGGCAGCCTGCTGACCACGCCCAAAATGAACCTGTGCAGCGCCTTCCTCGTCAACCCGCAGTTTCAAAGTGTCGGGAGCCCGGTCACCCGACCCGCGCCGACCGTCATTGCCTCCCAACGCTCCTACCCGCTTTCCATCGCGTTCGCTTGTTGGGGTCACGAAAAATGGGTCGTGCAGGACGACGACAGCGAGGCGATGCGCGAACTCAAACAATTCATGCGCAAGCGCCAGGTGGCCGACATTTTCCTGCGGATGCTCAATGTGGACGAACTAAAAGCCATCCAGGGCTTCCCGCCCGGTTACATTTTGAAAGGCACGAAGGCGCATCAGAAAAAATTCATCGGCAATGCCGTGGTGCCGGAAATCGTGGCAGCCTGGCTGCGCGCCATCAGCCATGCCCTGCGCACCGCCGCGCTGGTCATTTTGTAGCAGTCGTAATATGGTTTTTTGGAGTAAATATCCGCCGTTTACTCATCCAAAATTTTCTTAACAAGATTGTTAAAAGTTCAAAAAAACCTCGTCTATGAAAAGTTGGCTGACCTTCCTGTTGCTCTTGACTTGTTTCAACGGCCCCTCCCCCACCCCGCCCGGCGAACCCTGCCAATCCTGTCCGTCAGCAGCCGCTATACTCGATTTCACCGGGCTTTGCGGCCAGGCCGTTGGTATCGTGGATGGCGATACCTTCAACCTGCTCCCGCTTGCCCCGGCTCCGGTCGAACCCATCCGCATCCGGCTCGAAGGCATAGATGCCCCGGAAAAAAGCCAGCCCTACGGCAAAGCCGCCAAACAGTACCTCAGCGAATTGATTTTTGGAAAAGTTGTTCGCGCCGACGGCGCTAAAAAAGACCGCAATGGGCGCCGCATCTGCACGGTGTTCGCGGCCGATACCCTCAACGTCAATCGGGCGATGGTCGCCGCCGGTTACGCCTGGCATTTCAAGAAATATTCCGACGACCCGGCGCTCGACAGCCTCGAACGAAGCGCTCGCGCCGCCCGTGCCGGGTTGTGGGCGGCCACCGAGCCGCCGATCGCGCCCTGGGACTGGCGGAAAGGGAAAAGATACAACAGGAACTAAACCCGGCAGGATTCACTATTGACTACCCCAGTACTCATATCTCGACTTTGTTACCATACCGGCGACTGCCGAATTTGAGTTGATTTGAAACACCGTCTTTTGGTGCGCATCCAGTTCCGATTTTTCCTGCTCGAATCGTTCCAGCATTGCTTTGTTGTCGGGGTGATCCGTGGGCGCGACCACGAACGGCAACCCGCTGTCCGCATCCGTTCCGTTGATGTTCCCGTCCTCCATCCGCAAATCCTTGACCCTATACATCAACGGCGGCGGATAGCGCCCCTCGGTCACCATGCCCTTTAAATCAGCAGGTACGGCATGAAAAGCACACAATACCCGCCACACTCCTTCCACAAAGTGGGTCTCCACAAACTCGCTCCGGTAAACGATGTACCGACGCCCGGCGTGTTCGAGCACAAACAGACCTTCCTCAAAAGACTGACAGATACTGCGCACACGCTCCAACTCGGCCTTGGCATCTTCAAAATATCGCTCCGGCAAAAACAGCGCGTTCAGCATGATGACGCACTGCCGGATGTGGCCTAAGGCAACAGAACCCAAAAGGCTTGGCTGGTTCGGATGCATCAGGTAATTCCGCACATCTTTTAGTCAGATTAGTGTGCCTTTTGTCGGCTTTGCTGCCTCTTTTGCGGCCAATTTCATTTATCAGGGCATTCAACACCTTCTTCCGGGTTTTCCCTTTGTTATCGAGGATTTCGAGAGTGATACCCAACGCTTTGCACCGCATCTTCACCGCCATTTCCAGCACCCGCAGCAATTTCACCAACGCTTCGTCCATCGCCGGGTAATGGTAGTAGGCGTGGGCCATGATGTGCTCGGCAATCGTGTAGCCTTCCACCACTTCCGGCGGCACGTCTTTTTGAAAACGTCCTTTGACCACGAACTTTTCTGCATAACTTTCAAAATCCGTCACTCCGGAGAAGATCGTCCAGGTGTGGTCTGGGGTGTGGTATGGGATATGTTTTGAGTGATTCATATTACCGGATTGTCACTTTGTAAAATGCAAAGAAAACAGCAAAAAATTGAGTCCTTTGCCCCGCAG
>CXWJ01000626.1_pt1 | contig 112443 bp, 83 predicted proteins | sample 590841 | NCBI WGS metagenome assembly CXWJ01 (sample SAMEA3498367, study PRJEB10139) | wastewater metagenome | biome: wastewater treatment plant; material: activated sludge | place: Austria | collected 2015-01-21 | reverse complement strand
TCTCGTGACCGGTCGTTTCCAATTTTCTGGCAACAACGGCTTCGGCAATGAGTTCGGTCACGTTGTAGCCGATCATGTGTGCACCGAGCCATTCGCCGTATTTTTTATCAAAAATCAATTTTACAAACCCTTCGGTATGTCCGGCGGCTTTGGCTTTGCCTGAAGCGGAATAGGGAAATTTGCCAACCAACACTTCGTAACCTGCTTCTTTTGCCTGCGTTTCGGTGTAACCGACGGAGGCAACTTCGGGGGAACAATAGGTGCAGCCGGGGATATTGTTGTAGTCGATCGGCTCCGGGTGATGCCCGGCAATTTTTTCCACACAAGTGATGCCTTCGGCGCTCGCTACATGCGCCAATGCCTGGGTTGCCAATACGTCGCCGATGGCATAAATGCCCGGTACATTAGTCTGATAATAATCGTCCACTTTGATGTAACCGCGATCCGTCACGATGCCAAGTTCTTCTAAGCCAATGTTTTCGGTATTGGGTGATACGCCGGCGGCGCTGAGCACTACGTCGCAGACGAGGGTCTCGGTTTTGCCGTCTTTTCGGTTTTTCATGTTGACTTTGATTTCCTTTCCGCCGGTGTCCACTGTTTCCACCGCCCAGCCCGCATAGACCTTGATGCCTTTTTTATTAAAGACTTTGCCCAATTCTTTGGAAACATCGGCGTCTTCGCGGGGCACGAGGCCTTGTTCCAAAAATTCCACAATGCTCACTTCCGTGCCGAGTGCGTGGTAGAAATAGCCGAACTCTACACCGATGGCGCCGGCGCCCACCACGACCATACGCTTGGGCTGGCTTTCGAGGCTCATGGCCTTGCGGTATTCGATGATCTTTTTACCGTCGATTTTCAGGTTGGGCAATTCCTTTGCCCGACCGCCGGTAGCGATGATGATATGTTTGGCAGTGTAATCGGCGGTTTTGCCGTCTGCATCGGTCACAACTACCTTCGGTCCTTTGGCGAGTTTGGCGCTGCCCATGATGACCGTGATCTTGTTCTTTTTCATCAGGAACTGCACCCCCTTGCTGTTGCTGTCGGCCACATCACGGCTGCGCTTGATCACGGCTCCAAAATCTGCCTCTGCTTTGCCCACTTTGATGCCGTAGGCTTCCGCGTGATTCAGGTAGTCAAACACTTGCGCACTTTTCAGCAGCGCTTTGGTAGGGATACAACCCCAGTTGAGGCAGATACCGCCGAGGCTTTCGCGCTCGATGATCGCGGTGTTCAAACCCAATTGAGATGCGCGGATGGCAGCCACGTACCCGCCGGGGCCGCTGCCTATGACAATTACATCGAAATTCATACTGAAAAATTAGTTTGGAGGAAAAATCCGGTTTAAGCGGGGCAAAGGTAGGTGGACTTACGGATTTTTTGAGAACAACACGTCCATCAATTCACCGCTTCCACCCCCACAATTTCGGGGATTTTACCACGAATGGCTTCCTGAATACCTGCACGGAGCGTCATACCCGACATGGAGCACCCTTCACACATCCCTACCCATCTGATTTTTACGTGCATATCGTCGGTGAGTTCCACAACTTCCACATCGCCGCCGTCAACGCGCAAGTGCGGGCGCACCGAGCTGAGCGCGTCTTCAATCCGGTCGAGCATTTCCTGCTTGTCTGTCATTGCTGATAATTTCATGCAAAGGTAACTGTGAAATTGGTTATTTGTTGAGAATGTTGATATTGTTGAGGGGTTGAGATGTTGAGGGGTTGAGATGTTGAGCAATGTTGATAAACTTTCAACGATTGTTTCAACTCTTCAACAACCTCAACTTTTCTCAACCCCTCAACATCCAACTCATTGTTTCAGCTTCTCCTGGTATTGTTGCCGGAATTTTTTCACTTTCGGTGCAATCACGATGGAACAATACGGTTGGTTCGGATTGTCCTTGAAGTAGTTCTGGTGGTAATCCTCCGCTTTGTAAAATTGTTCGAACGCAGTGATTTCAGTCACAATCGGGTCGTCCCAAATAGCCTGCATCGATTGTTTCACTGCTTCGGCTACCGTTTTTTGCTCGGGCGAGTGATAAAAAATAGCGGAACGATACTGTGTACCGCTATCGGCGCCCTGCCGGTTGAGGGTCGTCGGGTCGTGAAAAGTGAAAAAGACTTCCAGTATCTCTTTGAACGAAATCACCGCCGGATCGAAAGTCACGTTGATGACTTCAGCATGGCCGGTCAGGCCCGAGCATACTTCCCGATATGTGGGATTGTCCACGTGGCCGCCGGAGTAGCCGCTTTCTACTTTCGCAACGCCTTTCAAATCCTGGAAAATCGCTTCCACACACCAAAAGCACCCGGCGCCGAGGGTGGCAATTTCAGTGTTACCGGAGGGTGAGACGATGCTTGAATCTTTTGCAGCAACTGTTGTTGTCATAGATGAATCCTTTTTTGGCGAAACATTTTGAGCCGAATGGCAGCCTGCGCTCAACAGCGCAAGAAGAAAAAAAATTTGTTTCATTGTACTTCCTGTTTGATTGGTAAAAACAAACGGCGCAACCGGAAGTTTGGTTTAATCGTATTAAAAAGGCTGCTGCAAATGTCGCAGCCGCTACATTATGATTCCGTGTGTTCCTGTGCAGATTTTCTGAAAAGCGGTTAAACGGCACGACCTTGAAAGCGCATTTGCTGCTTCAATTACCGAATTGGTATAATTTCTTCAAGCCGCTGAAATGCGACGTTTTTACACGCCTGACTTCCGTGTTTCCAACTCTAACAGGGATAATTTTGCACTTTCAATATTCACTGAATAAAATCTGATCGAAATGCGCCTTCTTTTCTTTTACTTTGGATTCCTGCTTTTCAGTTCCGCTTTTTGGAGTTGCGATAAAACCGAATCACCTCAAGAACCATTACCCGCTATGTACGGCGCTGAAGCCAATCCGACAGGCGACTCCATCGGGGGAGGCGCCGGCTACAGCAAGATCGTAACGGAAGGCGATTTCGTCGTAAGCGACGTGACACAATTGATTGCCGCTTTCAATGCGGCCCAACCCGGTGACGTGATATTGGTTGCGTCCGGAGCCAGTATCGACATTTCGGGCCTGACCAACGTTGAAATCCCTGAAGGGATCACGCTTGCAGGTAACCGGGGGAAGGACGGCGCTGAAGGCCCATTGATTTTTTCCACTTCCACGCCTGCTGAAAGTGTGGTTTTTTTCGTGAAAAAAAATGTACGCATCACTGGACTTCGTTTCCGGGGGCCGGACGACAGCTATCCCGACATCGACTACGCGGTGCGCCCGGACTTAAAACTGACTTGTTTTGCCGTAGAAGGAGAAAACATCGAGGTCGAGAATTGTGAAATTTCAAATTTCAGCCGGGGCGGAGTAGAGGTATACCCCGGCGGAAAAAACGTGCATGTACACCACTGCTATTTGCACGATATTCACTCCTATCCGGTAGTTGCGCTGAATAATTCCCAACCGCCCATTATCATCGAAGCCAACCGGATTCACTGGATCTGGCATGCCACCGCCGGCAGCGGCGCTCCCGGCACGGGGTACGAAGCGCGTTACAATATTATCGTCCGCGAAGCGGCCCCCGATTCCTGGCAACCTTATGTAGGTCAACACGCTATCGATATGCACGATTATTTGCCGGTATTGCAGGAAAGAGGCTATCATATTGCGGGCGATTATATGCATATTCACCACAACTCATTCATTAACAACGCCGCCGGCGATCCATCGGTATTGACATCCTACGATGCTGCAGTCCGCGGCGTACCGCGTGTTCTGGCTGAATTCGATCACAATATTTTTCTGCAAACCGACCCCGCACAAGCCATTTTCCACCTCGACGGCAATACATGGGTTTACAACAATCTGTACGGACCGCAGCAAACATTAATTCCGATCGCGCTGCAAACCACCCCGCAGATATTGTTTGTCTACCCTCCCCCACCAGACCAGGATATACCCTTGTTGGGAGGAAACCTGGCGCTCGACATCAAAATCAACATGCTGGATACCTTGTCGCTGCGCAACGTATTGATAACGTTGAACGGCAATACGATCTATGAAAAACCGAAGGCCCCTGCCCAGGGCGAAGTGGTGATCAATACGTCGACGCTCGATCCTTCATTGCCATTCCAGGCATTGACGGTAAAAGCAACCGACAGCCGTAATGTGACCGGCGAACATACGACGGTGTTTCGGGTGGAATGAACTTATGAATGCCGAAAGGCGAATACATGAAATACGAATGACGATGTACAGCGCTGCTCCTGGGTTTGGCAGGCACGAGCGGAAAACATCATATTTCGCCTTTCATGTATTCGCCTTTCGGCATTCATACAAAAGCGGCACACGCATTTTACTCAATGACCATAATGACAGGTTAAAATTGTTATGAAAAATTCAGAATGACTCTTACTTATCGTACCACGGCAACATCCCCTTTTACTTTTTCGATTGTACCGTCGTACAGCAGCAATTCCGCATGCCAGACGAATACTGCCGGGTCCAACATCTTTCCGCTTTGGGTACCGTCCCAACCCAATTCGGGCACGTTGGGCAGGAAATTGTTGCGGACAAAAACCAGATTACCCCAGCGGTCATATATCTCAAGCAATTGGATTTCAGTGATGTAATCTGATCCGGCAAACAAGGTGAACCTGCCGTTCAGGTCCGCTGATTCCGGCTTGATCACATTGGGCGCAAACCAGCCGCCTTCCGCTTTTTCTACCAATACCCAAACGGAATCCTCCAACAAACAGCCGTTCAAATCCTGGATTTCGAGGGAATACAGGGTGTTTTCCGCAGGTTGTACTGTGATACTGAGATCGGATCCCGGTATTGTACCTACGGAATTGTGCCAGGTAATGATGGACGGCTGGGCGTTGGTTTGCGCCTCTATTTCTACCGACTCGCCGGCGGCAATGGTTTTATCCGCTCCGAGTTCTAACCAAACCGGTGGCAAGTCGTCTATTTCAAACTGCTGATTTTCACAGTTGACTGCCACGGAATATGTTCCGGGTTGACAATATTCCTGGCCGTTGAAGGTGAAACACGGCTGAGCGCAGGTAATTGTGCCCACCGTGCCGAGTTGAACCGTCGGCAACGACAGGTCTTCGCCGATCTGGAATTCCTTGATCTCGCAATTCGCTGTGTATGAGTAGGTTCCGGGTTGGCAGTATTGCTCACCGTTGAAAGTAAAACACGGCTGAGCGCAGGTGATGGTGCCCACCGTGCCGAGTTGCACCGTCGGCAACGACAGGTCTTCGCCAATCTGGAACTCTTTGATCTCGCAATTCTCTGTGTATGAGTAGGTTCCAAGCTGGCAGTATTGCTCACCGTTGAAGGTAAAACACGGTTGAGCGCAGGTGATTGTGCCCACCGTACCGAGGTGAACCGTCGGCAGCGACAGGTCTTCGCCAATCTGGAACTCTTTGATCTCGCAATTCGCTGTGTATGAATAGGTTCCGGGTTGGCAGTATTGCTCACCATTAAAGGTAAAACAAGGTTGAGCGCAGGTGATCGTGCCCACCGTGCCGAGTTGGACCAATTGCGGTTGGTTCACAACAACCGCCGTGGTTACGATACTCGAACAACCGTTCGCAGGATTGGTAGCGGTAACAGTGTAATTCGTACTGACCAAAGGTGTCACCGTTATTTCCTGCGTGGTGTCGCCGGTATTCCAGAAGTAGAGCAAATCAGACGGGACAGGAGGGGCCGTTTGCAAGATGGCGCTCTCACCCACGCATATCGGAGGAACAGGCAAAACCGGGCACCAGGGAGCGGTAATATCGCCTGCAATGACAAAATTGTCGTTGCCGCAACCATTTGGTTTGGGCACGGAATATTGGCCAGGCTGGGTGTACGTATTGCCCAAAAAGTTGACCGACAATTGATTGCAACTCAAAATCCCGGCCACGCCCAGGTCTGTATCCACAGGTGGGTTGACCCCTACAATTACCTCTTTTGTCTCAATACAGCCATTAATAGTATTGGTGGCGATAACGGTGTAGGATGTAGTCGAAGTTGGAGCAACTGTAATTTGAGAACCTGTAGCGCCATTGCTCCAGTGAAATATCACGAACGGCAAATTGGAGGAAGCCGTCAGAACAGCCGTCTCGCCGAGACAGATTTGCTGGGGTGGGCTGACATCGACAAATGGCGTAGTATTGTCCGAAACAATGGTAAAGGTGTGTTCGCCACAGCCGCCCGGGTCGGGTACGGTGTAGTTGCCCGGCTGGTTGTAGGTATTTCCCATAAAAGAAATGGAATTCACCGCACAGGTCAAAGTGCCAACCGTACCGTGATTGGTGATGGCATAAGGTTTTTCAATGATTGTCACAAAAATTACGGAATCGCAGCCCTGATACGATTCAGCCACGATCACGTGGTTGCCACCCGAGCACAATTCCTCCCCCGCGACATAGATACAATCGCCTTCGCAAATGGTTATCGGGGCCAGGTGTGTAATATAAGGCCCCAAGTTGACGAACACGGTCACAGCATCTCCGCTGGTGCAGCCGTTGGAAACATCCGTCACATAAAGAACATAGGTGGTGGTAACCGGCGGACTTACAGTCTGTTGCGACGCAGATGAACCGTTGTTCCACAAATAGGCGTATTGAACAAACGGCGGCGCACCGATCGACGCGCTTTGACCCACACAGATGTATTTATCCGGTCCCGCGTCGGCGATGGGAAAGATGATATTGTCGGTAATAATCAATTTTTTGGTCTCACAGTTCGTCTGTTCCACTATGTACTCGCCGGGTGTGCAGTAAGGTTGGCCGTTGTAGAAAAAACACGGGAAATCGCAGGTCAATTCGCCATCAATTATCTCTACGTCGTGATGTACCGTCACATCCAATGGGATAATCGGTGAAACACAACCAGGGTCGGCCCATCCGCAGGAGCAAAAATTATTGTCATCACTGAAAAAGCCGCCGCCGCCGCTCGTATCGGAAGGTGTGGTCACAGGCGCCCAATATGCTCCTACCTGGCCGGTCAATACCGTGTCGATGCCAATTAAATTCGTGTCCACCTGGACTGTGATGGTGTAAACGCCCACGCTGTCGCTCACAAAATTCATAAATGGCGGGATAGTCCAATGCAGCGCCACCGTATCAAGTTTGCACAAATCGGGCGACGGGCAGTTCTGGTTGTTGCCGCCTACGAACATGACATCGCAGCCGCCGGGTGTAAAAGTATAAGTTGCGAAATCGCCGGGGCAAAGGTCGGTCGGTCCATCTATCGTGCTGGGTGTACAGTTGGAACATATCACCGAATCGGGTTCCAGACTAAATCCATCCAGCACATGTGCCTGAAATTTGCATTCCGAGTTGTAGAAACCATCCACCGCAAGGAAGTAGACTTCGCCCGGCGCGAGACCGCTTGCTGTCAGATGAGCCACATTGCCGTCTTTTGCGGAAATAAACGTCAGCAGCGTCATTGTGTCGCAGTCACCCGAGAGCAGGAAAAAGCCGAGTTCATCACCCGTTTGGCAATCAAACACCTGAAAATCAATGGCAATAGAATCCTCGCAAGGTGCGATCCGCAACCAACCGTTGTTTTCAAATATCGGAAATGTATCGCCGGCCGACACCGGCTGATCGGGCGTAAAACCTGCATTCGTGCCACAAAAACCGTCGAGACAGCCACCTGAAAAGTACGGTGCGAGGTGGCAACTATCGGCCGGCGGAGCGGGCAGGTTGAAATTTTGGCAGTCTGGGGGGGTGTATGGAGTGCTACAGGGTGGCGGGCTGGAAATGGCTATGGGAAGAACCGGCCCTGTACAACACCGGGGGATACATTCCTTACATTCGTCCAAATCAATACCGGGGCAGTCGTGGCTCAAACTCACGGAAACGGCCCCATTTATCACAGGTTGATTAAACTTAATATCAATGGTGAGCGCATGAGGGTCTGAACTTACAATCTCTGTCCCGGGCGGCAAATTCCAATTTAAACTTACGCAATTATCCAAATAAAAGTCTGTCCAACTTTCTTCGCAGCCTGCCGACATGTTTTGCTGGCATACCGGCAAATGCAACGTCAGCGTCCCGCCGCCGCATGGGAAAGCCTGAAAACTGATGTATCCAGGTTGGGAAGCGGTGATCGAAGTCGGCGGCGTCAAATCCATACCGCCCACATCTTGAATGACAAAATCACACGCATCACCCAAAAAGCCGTCGATGATCAGAATATATGGTTCACCGGGCTCGACATTGGCAGAGATAAACAATGGCGCATTGGCTCCGCCACCAAAACCACCGTTGCAGGCAATAATTTGCCCATCGCAGGAATCCGCCAATGCAACCTGCAGCCCATCGCCGGTAGTACAATTAAAAGAAAAAACCGTTAAGGACAGATTCGTGGCACAAGGGACGATCTGAAAAAATTGCGGGTTATGGAAGTTGCCGCAAATGCCAAACCCGGGGATGTCCGGAGCGGGCACGTAGCCGGCATTATTGCCTTGATAGCCTTCCAAGCGAAAGCCGCAAATGAATTTGGCGGAATCACAAATATTGGCAGCCGGAAGGCCGCAATCCTGGGCGGAAACGCCGGCAATAAACAAAGTAGAAAATGCAATGGCGAGGAGTCGTTGTTTCATGGTCGGAAAGTTGATTTGGCCTGAGAGATACCGGCCTCCTGCCGTTGCGCTGCTCAGTGCTTTCAAAAATCTTCGCAAGCATCCGAATCGCCCAAGTGCCTTACCTTTGCATTCAACCCCACCTCCGACCCCTCCCCCCAACGGGAGTGGAGACGCAACACTCTCTACGTCTCCACTCCCGTTGGGGGGAGGGGTCGGAGGTGGGGTTGACCATTCAAAATTACCCGGCCAATGCAGTTCCGAATATTATATTTTACATTTATTTTCCTGATAATCAATGCTTGCAGCGATCGAGTCACACTCGATCCGGAACCAGCCGACGCATCTCAACTTGCGTATTTCCCGCTCCGGATTGGGAAGTATCAGGTATATCAGGTGGACAGTATCATTTATGATTTTGCCGGTGGCGGAATCGTGCGTGACTCTTTCCGGACGTTTGCAAAAGAAATCATTGCCGACACCCTGCGCGATCAGACGGGATTGCTCAACTATACCATTGAACGTTACGAACGTACAAACGATACCGCCGTCTGGACCCTGAAAAGTATTACGACGGCCTCCCGGACGGCCACTCAGGCCATTCGCACGGAGGACAATTTTCGCTTCCTGAAACTCATTTTCCCGCTCGATACCCGCAGCGAATGGGACGGCAATATGTGGATCGATAAAAACCGCGAAATCGAAATCGCAGGCGAACGCATGCGCCCTTTTACCAATTGGGAATATGAAGTGGATTCCATCGACGTTCAGGCTGTTGTCGGCCAATTCGTATTCGATTCCACGTTACTTGTGACCGAAGCCGACGACAAAAACATCATCGAACGACGGTTTTCACAAGTGCGCTACGCCAAAAATATCGGTGTTGTGTGGAGGGAACAATGGATTCTCGACTCCCAATATTGCAACCAGTCGCCGCCGCCATCCGACTGCGAGACCAAACCCTGGGATCAGAAAGCGGAAAAGGGTTACATATTACGGCAAACCATCATCGGGTTCAACTAAAAAGGCGGACAAAATTAATAGCACCAATTTTCTTTCTAACATCCTGAAAGTGAATCACCTGGACGGAAAAGATTTCCGTCCTACTACTTAAACATGGCAGAGCATCAATACGTTAATATCGGCTACACCAAAAAATTACACGGCTTGCAAGGTGAACTCAAACTCTCCATCGAAGACCGGTATTTGGAGGATTTTTTGAAAAATGAACGCATTTTCCTCGACGTAAAAGGCGCCAAAGTCCCCTATTTCGTCGCTCATGTGCGGGGCAAAGGGGAGATGATCCTCAAACTCGAAGACGTCGATTCCCGCGACGCCGCGTATGCCCTGCAGTCGCGTGAAGTTCATTTGCGCGTGCAGGACCTGATCCCCGATCACCAGCGGGAGTTTGAAATTGAAGCCGAAGAAACGCTTGAATACGAACACCTTACGGGTTTTCAATTAGTGGACAAAACCATCGGGGTCGTCGGGCAGATCGACGAAGTGCTCGAAATGCCGCAGCAGGAAATGGCATTTTTGAAATACAAAGACCGGGAAGTGTTGATCCCCCTGAACGGGCAGTTTATTACTTCGATCGACGAAAAAGGGAAAACAGTTTTTATGGATTTGCCGAACGGGTTGCTGGATGTATAAACCTGCAGGAACACATTACTTTTCATCCTGGGGCAGAAACACCTCGGCCATCATACAACGCGCCGAACCGCCGCCATACGTTTCGATGGTTTCGATCGGGCTGTAGAGCAAACGGGTGTGATGTTCCAGGGTCTTGATCTGGGCGGGGGTGAGCGAACGGTATGCCTGTTCGGACATGACGAGGATGGTTTCACCGTCAGTATTGCGTACCTGGAGCATATTCCCGGCAAAAGCGCCCATTTGTTCGAGGCTGATATCGACAATTTCCTTACCGGTTTCGCTGAATTTTTCTTCCAGCATCCGCCTTTCGGCAGCGTCACGCACGGAATCGAGGCAAATGACAACAAAAGTTTCGCCTAAAGCCATCATAACGTTGGTGTGATAGATGTCCTGCCCGTTGGCATCCACGGCGTGAAAGACGACTTGTTGGTAGCCTGTTTTTTGACACAATTCTTCCAGCAAAGCCGCATCGGTACGCGGGCTGAGGCAGGCATAAGCCAGCCGGTGTTGGTGATCGAAAATGATACTGCCCGTGCCTTCGAGAAAACGACCGCTCGCCTCGCTGCCTTCGAGATAGATTCGGTTGGCAGCGGTAAATCCCCGACCCAAAACCGCTTCGATCACTTCTTCCCGCCGCTCGAGCCGCCGGGTGGGCGCAAACATCGGGTAAGTCACGATCCAGCCCTCCTGATGAAAAGTAACCCAGTTATTGGGAAAAACAGCGTCAGGTTTGGCCGGAGCAGGCGAATCTTCCGCCACAATCACATCCACCCCTGCCTCGCGCAGTTTTTTTACAAACTCATCGAACTCGCGCATGGCAAGTTGGCGCATTTCTACGGCGTTCATATTGTCGTCGCGGCTCTGGAAAGCATTGTTGGCGGCCGTTTCTTCGTTAAAAGCGAAATTGGTCGGGCGCACCATCAGAATATGGGAAGTTGTTTGCTGACGCATAATAGTTGTTGGTTATCAGTTATTGGTTGCCGGTTCCTGGTTCCTGGTAATATAAAGTGCGGGTTAAATTGCCGGCTCCCGCAAAGGTAGGTCGGTCTCTTTTTACAGTTGAGAAATCGGATGTATTTTGGCGCGGAAATATTGACGATGGACGGTAGACGGTGGACGGTAGACGGCGTAGAGGGGTCCGCGCACCGTGTACTGTGTACCGTCTACCCTCTACCGTCTACCGTCCACCGTCCACCGTCCACTGTCTCATGCAATACGAAACCGTCATCGGACTCGAAATCCACGTGCAATTAGCCACCCGCTCGAAAGCGTTTTGCGCCGATGACGCTTCTTTCGGCGGCGCGCCCAACACACACATCGGCGTCATCAGCCTCGCGCATCCGGGTACTTTGCCGCGACTGAACAAAAAGGCCGTCGAATACGCCGTCCGGCTCGGGCTCGCACTCGGCTGCGAAATCAACCCGTGTAGTACATTCGACCGTAAAAACTACTACTATGCCGATCTGCCAAAGGGTTTCCAGACAACCCAGCAGCATAATCCGGTTTGTAAGGGTGGAGGGTGGAGGGTAGACGGTAGAGGGTGGACGGTGGACGGCGGAGAGCAGACAAAAGACGAACAGTCGGAAACCCAAGACGCGCCCTCTACCGTCTACCCTCTACCCTCTACCCTCTACCGTCTACCCTCTACCCTCTACCCTCTACCCTCTACCCTCCACCGTCTACCCTCCACCGTCCGAATCCACCACATTCATTTAGAGGAAGATGCGGGCAAAAGTCTGCACGATCAGGACCCGCACGATTCGCTAATCGACCTCAACCGGGCGGGTGTGCCCCTGCTCGAAATCGTGACCGAACCCGATTTCCGGAGCGCCGAAGAAGTCGCTGCTTTTATGACCGAGATCCGCCGCCTCGTGCGCTGGCTCGGCATTTCCGACGGCAACATGGAAGAGGGTTCTTTGCGCTGTGACGTAAATATTTCCGTCAGAAAAACAGGCGCTGCACAACTCGGCCGGCGCTGCGAAGTCAAAAACGTGAACTCCATGCGGTTTGCACGCCGCGCCATCGAATTTGAAGTGAAAAGGCAAATCGACATACTCGAATCGGGCGGCAAAGTAGTACAGGAAACCCGCGGTTTCGATACCGTTTCGGGAACAACCTACTCACTCCGGGAAAAAGAGGAAGCTCATGACTACCGTTATTTCCCGGAACCTGATTTACCCCCCGTCGTGGTTTCTCAGGTGTTTTTAGAACAAATAAAGAAGGAAATGCCGCCGCTGCCACAGGCACTGGAAATGGAATTTCAAACAAAATACGGTCTGCCCGTCAACGATGCAGTATTGCTCACCCAAGAGCGCGAAACGGCGTTTTATTTTTTACAAATGGTAGAAGGTAGAGGGTGGAGGGTAGAGGGTCGAAGGTCGAAGGTAGAGGGTGGAATGAATGATAAACCCTCTACCCTCTACCCTCTACCCTCCACCCTTCTAAGACCCATCGCGAACCTGATTATCAACAAATTACTTCCATGGGCGGCAGAAACAGGCGAACCTTTGAGTGCGTGTCCCGTAACTCCCGGCGTATGGATAGAGTTTTTGGCTCTGATTGAAGCGGGGAAAGTCAGTTCTTCCACGGCATATCAGCGATTGTTCCCGACACTTATGGAAAAACCCGGCCACTCCCCTACTCTTTTGGCGACCGAAATGAACCTCCTGCAAAGCGCCGATTCGGATTTTTTGGAAAAACTGGCCGACGATGTATTGACTCGTTTTCCCGAAAAAGTGGCCGAATACAAAAGAGGAAAAAAAGGACTCATCGGCTTTTTTATGGGTGAACTGATGAAGGCGAGCAAAGGCAAAGCCGAACCGAAAGCAACACAACAATTGTTAGAAAAAAAACTGAACTGACTTATGCAGGATGTTTCATAACATAAATACTGTTCGTTACGCAGACAATGAGAATCATACTTATCTCCGACACCCACCTGAAGCACAACAACCTGCAACTGCCGGCGGGTGAAATCCTCATCCATGCTGGCGATTTTTCCAGGCGTGGCCTTGTGCATGAAGCACAGATGTTCGTCGACTGGTTTGCCGCGCAGCCGCACCGGCACAAGATTTTTGTGGCCGGCAACCACGACTTTATTGCCGAGCGCGAACCGGCGCTTTTCGAAAGCATGATCCCTGAAAACGTGATTTACCTCAATGATTCAGGCTGCACGGTCGAAGGTATCCGCATTTGGGGCAGCCCGATCCAGCCCTGGTTTTTCGACTGGGCTTTCAACCGGCAGCGCGGCGCCGACATCCGCCGGCATTGGGATCTGATACCTGCCGATACGGAACTGCTCATCACACACGGCCCGCCCTACGGCATCCTCGATGAAGTGGTGCGCGACCCGCGACCGGTCGGATGTCGCGATTTGTTGCACAAAATCAGCGAATTACATCAACTCAAAATACACGTGTTCGGCCATATCCACGAAGGCTACGGGCAGCGCGAGGTGGGCGGCACCCTGTTTTTGAATGCTTCTGTGCTGGACGAACATTACGATTTGAAAAACAAGCCGTTTCTGGTGGATTGGGGCAGGAGCGGTGTCGCAGTGTATGATAAAAGAGTGAATATCCTATGAATTACTCCTTCTTCGACGGCACAATTCTGTCAAACGCCAGCCCGCTGTGCCCTTCACCGCGACCGGTGCGTTTTTTCACACCCAGCCAGGTAAACACCTTGCCGTTGTTCCAGCGGGTGCGTTGGAATGTTTGCATCACATAGATACCGGCCCGCGGCACTTCTTCTTCATGGATGCGGTACGGCGCGTTGTCGTCCAGGTTCTGGCGCAGCAGCACCGTGCGCGGACGCACCCGTTCGAAGGTCGGCGGGTTTTCGTCTTTCAAAAAACGCGGCATGGCGGCGCGGCGCAGTTGAATCTGGCGGTTGCTGCCCTGCACGTGTTCGGGCACGAATGGAATCCAGTTTTCCGGCACTGTAGTCATGATGTCGTAGCGGAAAGGCGCTTTCCAGTCCACCACGTCGGCGGACGGCGGCACAAAACTTTGCAGGAAGGCGAGATATTCGGCGGCTGCGACGTTGCCTGCGCGGGTGTTGCCGTGCGGCATGGGCACCGCAGTTTCGATACCCCACACCATATTTGCCATTTCATCGCGGATGAGGGCGATCTCTTCGAGCGGCTGGCTTTCCTGTATTTTCGGCACCGTCGGCAACACAAGCAAAGTCAGGTCGGCCGGTTCGTCCTGCTTCCCTTTGATGTTGAGGCTGAACATGTTCCAGCGCTGCCACGTCTCGTCGGAACCGCGCCCGGCGGCTTCCACCCAATAGCGTTCGCCGAACGTGTTGGTCACGGCCAAACCTTTGACGTTCAGCACCGAACCCGCCGGGACGGTGTACGGCAGGATGAACCAGTCGTTGGCGTACACCAGCCCGAATTCGATGAGCAGGAGTTTGGCCAGGTCGGTCGTGCCGGGTTTGATGTCGCCGAAATTGGTTTTGCCGTCCTCAAATGCCCACCAGCGCGTGTCGGGCATGCCGTTGAATCGCACGGGCGAAGGGATGAAACTCTGGGTGGTGTATTTCGATTCCACAGGCGTTTCGGGCGCGGGTACCGGCGGGTCGCCGAGTTTCTGGCCTTTGTCCCAATCAAAATTGTACCAGTCGAGCCGTTCGTGGTAGTATTCCTCGGCGGCCAGCACCTTCTCGCCGCCGTTTCCATCGGGCACGGCGCAGGCAAACTGGTACTCCAAACGCTCCGGTTGCCAGGCATCGCCTTCTTCCGGTTTGGGCTGGAAATAGAGTTTTTCGAACCACTCGACGAACAACGGTCCTGCTGTATCCGCTGCCGATTTGTCTCCGGCAGAAAGCCCGGCCACGCCATCGGAAGCCAGGTTGCCCGGCGTTTTCAAGTGAAAATACAGATCAGCGCCGTCCATCGCCCGGCCTGCGACGGCTTTGAACTGTTGCCACACTTCGGGGTGGGCACATACAGCCGCCTCGGCCTTGTTCGCCGGATTGGGTTGTTCGATCTTATACGCATCCTTGAATGCCTGCGCTGCCGTAGCCGGGATCATTTTGAGCCAGCGACGACCCATTTGCAGCCTCAGATCGAGTGCAATGTCCTGGCTGCCAATAGCGAACGGAAACGCCCGCCGTTCCACGGTCGCTTCCAGCGGCGTGTCGTGGTCGAACTTTTGCACCGCGTCGCCCACGGGCTGATACTTGGTGATGCGCTGCCCTTCCACGTGGATTTTGGCGTATACCGGCGTGCCCGCGTCGTCGCCGAGGAACTCGCCCATTTGCCACTGTTTGCAGAGCATCCACAAGGCGTCGCGCACCTCGGCGCGCAGCGCCCGGCTGAAGTTGTCGGTGCGCGGGCGCGCTTCGAGGCGGTTGTAGCGCGTAAGCGTAGGATAGAGCACCTCGCCTGTGAAGACTTCGGTGAGGTTACGGATGACGAGATTTTCGGCCATGTGGTATGTTTTTTTGTTGGCTGTCAATTGGTTGTTATTCTTACTTCCAAGGTCAATGTTCGGTGAAAAACACGGCACTTCTTCCTGGCTTTATCACAATGCTTGTTGTTAGCGAAGGACGCGAACAACGGCAACAGGCTTGCCGGGCTTTTTTTGCCTTGCTTGGTGTTCCTTTTTTCAATTTCACCATCTCCCTCGCCGCGCTTGTGTCTTTTGACCAAGCGCGAAACGCACGACGAAATCATCCTTTTTTGCCTTGCTTGGTGTTCCTTTTTTCAATTTCACCATCTCCCTCGCCGCGCTTGTGTCTTATGACCAAGCGCGAAACGTACAGCGAAATCTTCCTTTTAGCACAAGCCTTGTGATTAACAATGCACTCATTCTACACTTCCTGCCTGGTCTAAAGACACAAACAGGGGAGAGTGTTACGCCACCGCAAACCCCATCAACTCCCGCTTCGGCGGCGCCTGAAAGCCCAGTACAAGGTCTTCCTTCAGGATGCCTTTTCGCCTTGCTTGGTGTTCCTTCGCCGCGCTTGTGTCTTTTGACCAAGCGCGAAACGTACAGCGAAATCATCCTTTACGTCCACATCTCAGGATTAAGAATGCACTCATTCCACTTTTCCTGCTTGGTCGAAAGACACAAGCAGGGCGAAATGATGTCACGCAAAGACACAAAGAGCGCAAAGAATAATCTACGCTTGGCGTTCTTTGCGGCTTTGCGTGAATTTTTGATTCCGTTAATTCCGCCATGCTTGGTGTTCCACAGCCGCGCTTGTGTCTTTTGACCAAGCGCGAAACGTACAACGGAATCATCCTTTACATGCACGTCTCGTGATTAAGAATGCACCCATTCCACTTTCCTGCCTGGTCAAAAAGACACAAGCAGGGCGAAGTGACGGCTTTTCAGACTCCGGTTAGTTGGGTAAATCGTCCGCATAATCTACTGACTTACAACTATCTTATCCACATACTTATTCACCAGCGCCAGATCCGCCGCGATCGTAACCGGCCGCCATGTAGTTGCCAAAATAGTGGCCGGCAGGAACACGGACAGTTCGGTCTGGTCGAGTTGCTGGGGTTCCACGGCGCGCAGGCGGGCCATGTCGAGGGTTTCATGGAGGGTGGCCACGAGGTCGTCCCACTGCCAGGCGCCGTTGAATTGGGGTGGTGTGGCGAGCAGGATGGCCTGGGGCGGCTCGGCGTTGGGTTTGTCAAAATGGAAAGTGATACCCGTCGTCTCCGTTTCCGCCGGGATGGTCTCCGTCCATTCGTCGAGCAATAGGCCGCACTGTGCTTGTGTTTTGTTAAACCCACCCGCAGGGTAAATCGCTGTGTAGAGCAGGTTTTCGCGGTTGAGTTTGTCCTTCGCGTCGGCCGGGAATTCGAGCGCGAGCCAGGGAGCCGTCGCGTCGTGCGGCAACTGGACAGGTTGCAGGTTGGGCGCGGTTTTGCCGAATGCCTCGGCCAGGAAGGTCAGGTTTTCAACGTGGTGCATTTTCTCACGCACCCGTGCCGTGCCATACAGCCAGTCGTCGACAGGGAAGGCGTTGTTAAGGGTATTTTTTTGGTAATTAAGCAATTGTGCACGACTTGTGTAAGCGTTCGCCCATTCTTCGCCCTGATTTTCCGGAACAGTAAAGGAAGGCACCAGCACAAACTCGTCGCCGAACACCAGCCTTGCCGCCTCGGTGAGCAGTTGCACTTTTTTGTCGGGATTGGCTTCGGCATCGTGCGCAATCAATTTCGCTTCGATAGCCGCGATGCGTTTGTCGATATCCTCGATGAGTTGCTTCGTGCGGGTGTGCGCGTCTTCGGCCAGCACAACGATGAATTGCTCCACATCGTCGGTTTTGACTTCCTGCAAATCGAAATCAGAAACCGGTAGCAGGGCTTTGAAATCCGTCAACACCTCACCGATGTTCGTTTTGGAGGTTTTGCCAAAATTCTCGAAAGCGGTTTTACGCGCCTCGAACAAGGCTCTTTTAGCCTCTACCTCCGCCTGCACCTGCACGGAGTTTTTGCCCGCCGTGTCGACGAAGGTCGTAGAAATGAGCAGTTCGGCTTTTTGCAGCAATGCGATGCGCTCCGGTTCGCCGGGCAGGCCGGGAAGGGTGGCCAGCAGGGCATTGTATTCGTCGAGTTTTCCCTGCCAGCGTTCGACGGTATCGGCGGCCTTTTGCAGCATATTTTTGAAAATACTGCCTTTTGTTTCGTAGAAAACGGCGAAGCCGGTTTGTTGTAAACCATAGAGAGAGAGGGACTTGAGTGCAACGATGAAGTCATTGAGGTAATTATCAATATTCGTCAGAATAGTCGCAGTGTCGGGACCTGGCTCCGGAAAAACAACGTCGAGTTGGGTCAGCAGAGGTTGAAGCCGGGTCGTTTTTTCATTGGTCAATGCGCCAACGAGAAAATCGGCGCGGCTGCGGGCAAGCGTGATGTTGCCCTGGTTATCGGATTTCGCATCGGTCGGTAAAGCCGCATCGGTGGAGCGGAGAGGACGGGAACGCAGCAGCAAGGCCCGCAGGCTGCGAAGCATGGACGCGATTTCAAAGAAAGTGTAATCGCCGGGGCGTGTTTCCGTGTAGGTGATTTTCAGTACCACGTCAGGGCGGGGTTTGGGCGCGGCATTAACCAGCACAAAGTCACGGATGCGGTCTTCGAGTTCGGAGCGCGCTTCGAGGTTGTCCGGATTGATAAGGTACAGCAAATCAATGGCCTGCAAACCCAAATCGGCTTGCGTGACAAAGGTTTCCTGCGGGTTTCCGGTGGCAGCATCCGGATAATTGACCCGGCAACTGACTTGCGCCGGTGTGGGCAAGTAGCCGTTCACCCATTGGTGCATGGCAGGTTCGGCTTTCGCACGTGGGTTGTCCGACGGTAAGGCTGCGGCATTCGCGTCGAAATGCAGGGCCACGCGATGGGTGAGGCCGATGCCGCTACGGGGTGTTTGCACCACATCGGGCACAGGCGGGAAAGTAGCCTGGCTGTACGCGTCGAGCGTGGCTGCGGCGCGGTCGTAGTTGCCCATCACAACCTGGTGTACGCCTTCGGCAATGGCGAGATCGGCCAGTGCGTCGTAGATATCGAGCAGGCGGTTGATCTCCGAATTGATGATCGTTTGTTGCGGGCCCGTGGCATTGGGCAACTTGGCCGGCGTTGGGAACCCGAACGGATAGGTTTTCACCGAGCCATCGACGTTTTTGACGTGGCGGATCAGGTTCAGTCCGTTCACCACATTTCGGGCTTCTACGGCCTCGATCGGCACACCGTCGGGCAAATCTTCGGGGCGGGTGTACAACGGGAACACGCGGCGCAGGGGGTAAATAAACTGGTCGCACTCGGCAAAATTGTAGCGGTCGTGCAGCCCACGCTCGAACTGGTAGCCCAGTAACGCTGCGAGACTCTGTCCGTTGCGAATGCCTTCGATCATGCCCAATGCCAGGCGCACCCGTTCGGAGGCAAGGTTCACTTTCAACAGTTCCGGGTTTTGAGGCGTGGCATTGGCGATATAGCCGTTGCGCAACACGGCGGCAGTGACGGCGTGGTTGACCGACGGAGCGTGGATGTACCCTTCGTTTTTGTCGTCGCGCACCAATGGTACCTTATGACTTTCAGGGACTTGTTTGTTAAAAATTTCGTTCAGTTCCGGCTGGTTCGCGAGGTCGACCGGCTTCAGGGTTTTGTTTTCGGATTTGACATTTTCGAGCCAGCCGTAGGCGCCGAGGTAGATGCCTTTGCGGTAGGTCGAGCCTAAGTCATTGCCCTCGGCGTCGGCTTTGCGGGAATAGCGCGAGGAAGCGAGTTGGAAATTGACAAGGCCGGTCATCCAGGCGTCGAGGCGGTAGGAGGCGCAGTCGAGGTGTTCGGCAAGCAGGCGTTCGAGACGGGCGGTGGGTGTTTTTTTCAGGTGTTCGAGGGCGACGAGTTGTTCGCTCAGGTAGCGGGTGAAGTAAAGTTCGCCGAGGTTCAGCGTGATGTGATCCACGAGCGTCCGCGTCGGATGGTCGGTGATGCGCTCGTCGGGGTTGTACAGCAACTCGTAGCGGCTTTGTTCGGTCGCAATATTGTTCGCAGCAGCGGCGGTCGTCACCTCCTGATTCGACGTTTGGGTTTGTATCTGGAAAAAATGCGGCTCGCTGTACAGGGCGCGTTTTTGCTGATTATTAAGCAATTGCGCTTCGTCGAGCGCCCGGACACCCGCATCGTGGTAGCCGAGTTCGAGGGCGTGTTTGAGCAAAATGTAGAGCAGCGCGTTCGGCCATTTGTTGTCGATAAACCCGTCCTGCACCCGCACGTTGTCGAACTTCTGGGTCGCCCATTCGTGCAGCCATTCGATGTAGTTGTGGTTGTTTGTGGTGACAACGCGCAGTGCCTCGGTTTCCGACAATGGGCCTTCCTGGATAACGGGGCCGGTGAGTTTGTTGGCAAACACTTTCCAGAAAAGGTCGAACAATTTGGGGGTCTCGAGACCGGTGTAGCCCAATTGCTGGAGCCTGTTGAAGGCTTCATTGTGCAGTTCGTTGGCCGGAAGCGTTTGCCACAGGATAAACAACTGCCACATCGAAGCGATGTTGTGCTCCTGTTTTTGGGTGTTGGCATATCGCTGGTAAAACTCTACCGACGCCGGATGCAGGCCCACGATATTCAGCAAAGCCTGGTGCGGATCCGCGGGAGAATCCGGATCGACGCGGGAAACGTTTTGCACCTGCGGTTGCCAGTTGTTTTCCTGCAAATCCCTGAGGATCAGGTAGAATTTCCACAACCAGTCTTTGAACGCCGTTTTTCTTGGTTTCTCCTGAAAATAAGTCGAGTAATCAATGTACGACACTTTCTGGTCGCCGAAAACCCAACTGATTTTACTGAACGCTGAGGTGGGCAAAATGCCGTAAGGCTGCCGCCCGATGCGAATAGCAGGTATCATGCCGCGCCCGCTCACAAAACGGTTGAAGAACCAGCGCGTGTAATAGATGTCGTCGTCGTTGAACACGGGCTGGAGCAGCGTGTCCATAAAATAGCCGAATGTTGCGGGCCAAAGTGCGGCGTTCATGGCGCGGGATTCGCACTGGTCGGTATGGCCGACCAGCGGCACTTGTTTGAGCCACTCGGTATCGAGGCCGAGACTTTCCGCAAACCACTGGCCGTCGCGTTTTTGTTGCCAGTCCTCGGTTTCCGTAAATTGAGATAAACCTTTGAAAACGAAATCGTAACTCGCATCGGCGTCGTCTTCGCGGGTGTAACCCGAGTTGACATCCTCTGTGTTGTTGGTAGGCGCGCCCTGTGGTAAAAACGCAAAGCCCGTGCGGCTGAAATAATGGTGCTGAAACAAGGTTTCCAACTCGGTTTTGCCCTCGGCGGAATCCGAACTGAGCCGCAGGCCGAGTACAAACAGCCGGTCGAAACCCTGGACGGCTTGCTGAGAAGTGATATTCACTTTGAATCCCATACCCCGGCGCACGGCCTCTTCAAAATCGAGCATCCAGCGCAATTCGTCGCCGATGATGAGGTTGCCGAATTCATCGAACTGGAACTGAGATTCGGTATCGGCAGTCGGGTTCGGACTCACGTGAAAGGGCGTTTGTACCGGGGCGCTGAGTTGGTCGATTACTTTTGTATTGCCCTGGTAACCAAGCAGTACGAAGCGTTCGGGCAATAAATTTGCCTGCGCGGCCTTCATCCACGACTGGGTTTTTGTCTCCAAATCTTCTCCTTTCACGAAAATGACAAACACCATCCGCACATTCGAAGTCGCACGGGTGAAAGTAGCGGCGGGCGCTTCTTTCAGGTTGTACGGCTTGGCTTGTTCCGATAATTCAACGGCCCGGTCGTTGCCGCCGACAGCAGCAACGAAGGTATTCCAGGCTAAACTTTCGGCTCCGGCATCGCCGTCTGCCTTCCAGACTGACGTCCAATAAACGGCCAGTGCTGTTTGTTCTGTCCCCGTCAGGTAATCTTTTTCGGCGCTCACAACGAGTAACACATCGCCGTCCGCTTTTGATTGAGGTTTGACTTCCAGGGTGTTGTCGCCGTCCGGGTCGCCGGGCATCAGCGGATTGAGCGGACGGTAATGTTGCCTGATCCAGGTTGCCCGGCCCGAGCCGTGGCTTGCCACCAGTCCGCGCCAGGCGGATCGTTCGTCGCCTTCCACGCCCGCTGCGCGGAAGTATTCCCGCCAGAAAATGCGGGCACTGAGGATCTCCGTTTCAGCCAATGTTTCTTCGAACGTATCCACCAGACACTCGTCGGGGAATACCCGCACCCAGAGTTGGTGCAGCGTTCCCACAGCGGCGGTGGTTACGGTTTTGAAGCGTGTTTCGAGCCGGAGCGGGAACAGCATGATCGGAATGTCGTCGTTCATCTGAACGGCGTTGTTGCGCGGGTCGGTCCAGGTTTCCCAAAAAGTGGGATATAGGTCGGCCAATTGTCCTTTCAACCCACCCACCGCTTTTTCGCGCTCCAGTTTCAACCCTTCCAACTGCTGCCGCCGGTCTTCGAGTTCGTGGCGTTTTTTCAAATGGTCGGGGTTGTTGGCATTGAACCAACGCGCCTGTTGCTCCAATTGGGTGTTCACCTGTTTCAGTTGTTCGGTCACACGAAACAGGGCGCCTTCTGCATCGCTGTGCGCGGCGCGGGTTTGGGATAAGGCTTGTCGTATTTGTTGAAAGTCAGGCATTTGCTCAAAAAGATTAGAAGGTTTTTTTGTTTCAGGGTTTCAAAGTTGGTTTTCAGTTCAACCCCACCCCCGTCCCATCCCCCAACGGGAGGGGAGACTTAGAGTGTTCCGTAGAGAGCGCCAAAAAAAGCGTGGTGTACTCTACGTCTCCCCTCCCGTTGGGGGAGGGGTCGGGGGTGGGGTTGAACGCGGATCATCACGTCTCCGCCTGTTTCAGCATCTCGCTCCCGTGCACCGCCACCATCACCGGCACCTGGTAAAGGATGTAGGCCAGGTCGGCGGCATCGGCTTCCTTGCGCCAGGCGATGAGTTTGTCTTCGTTGTGTTGCAGCAGTTCTTCCTCGTATTCGGCTTGTGAGGTATCGGTTGGGGCTGTGAGCGGGATGTTCGGGGTCGCGTTGGTGATCTGCAGGAAACCGCCTTCGGGCAAGCCGGGCGCCGCATCTTCCCAGGCGAGGTCGCTCCAGGTGCGCTTTACGGCGTTGGGGCCGCCGATATCGAGCCCGAAACGCGGCTCGCCGGGGCGTTCTTTGATGACAAAAAACCAGCCGGCATTGTCGACGGTAGGGCTGGTGCCGTCGTTGCCTTTGGCGACTTCGGAAGTCAGGTCGAAGCCGAAGAAATATATGTCGGGGTCTACTTTTGCACTGTACAAGGGGTCTTTCAGAATGTCGCGCGGCGGATCGTCTTCGAGGCCGTCGGGGATGTCGAAAAAGTCGCGCTCTTTGGCGGGATCGAGGCCACCGGTACCGTCGGCGTTTTTGGTTTGCCACTTGGCCTTGTGTGCATAAATGACGGCGGTGGGGTATTTTTTGAGCAATTCACCGCGGATCACCAGCACCACTTCCTCTTCCTTTGCGCCGCCGACTTCACGGTTGTCGTGGTCGCCGAGCTCGGAAGTGAGTTTCCATTTGTGCAGCTCCGGGATGTCTTTGAGTTTTTCTTTCAACGCCACGAGGTCTTCGTCTTTTTCAGGTCTGTATTGACTCACATCCCAAAACTGGCGGAAAAAACTGCCGCGCTGGTCGGTCGGGTATTCGCGCCAGAGCAGTTCGCGCGACATTTCATGATTAATACCCACCATGTACGATTCGATGAATTTCTGGTTGGTTTGCAGCAGGGTAATGCTGTTTTGAGGAATCAGATTGATGTTCGGAAGGAAGTATTCATCGGAAAGTTTAACCAGAGGTTCGTACATCGGCTGATCGAACTTGGGGTACTCCATGATCTGATCGAATTTTTCCGGAAAAAACCGGATGCGATCTGGCAGGAGGATGCGTTCAAGTACAAGGCGGGGAATCGTTTTGTCGGGGTGCAGCGAAGTGACAACCTCGTTGGCAACGAATGGAAAATCAAGTTTCCGCTTGGTGGGTTCGAAGGCCGCCTTTCGGGCCGCCACATCCACGGCATACATTTCTTTCAACGCGGTTTTGAAACGGACTGCCTCTATGCTGTCGCTCGTGCCGGTTTTTGGCCGGAACGTATCGCCCGGCTCGGTGATGCGAAAATCGGGGCTTTTCGGCGCTTTGTCCACCTGCTCCGGCGATTGGGCTTTTTCCGTAAAAATCTCAGGCTGCGCGAGTTGCTTTAATATTCGGTTCATCGCCATATACAAATAGACCAGCCCGCCGACAACTGCCAAACCCGGGGCCATGAAGAGTGCAGGGGGAGCAAGCACAAGCAGCAACACGAGCAGCAGCACCGCCAAACCCAGTACCAGCCATGGCAGCCACTTGTTTTTTTTCAGCAAATTGACCAGCCATGCCGGTTTTGGTTTGGGCGTGGTTTGATCGATCAAAACCTGTTCGGTCTTGATACCCGGCGGTGTGATTTTAGGCGGCGCCGGTATAATTTCTCCTGCATTCAGGCGGGTTACCAGCGTAGCGGGCGCGATACTTTTTGAAGCAAACGGCAAATGCATGACGGCGCGGGAACGGGGCCGCACGATTTTGCGCATCGGCGCCGAAAAAGCGACCTGCGGCACCACACTCATTTTGATCTGGTGAAATACCGTCGCATTTTGCACCAGAATCCGTTTTTGCACCGGCGCAGTGAGCAACATCAGTTTGTCCGGTTGCGCCTGCATCGATTTGAAATTTTTGGTATGCCACTGGAACAAGGCCTCGTGGCTCAGTTGTGCAAAACGAATGAAATGGTTGGCTTTCACTACGTCGCCGACCTGCTCCCAGGCGGCGTTCATGTATTTTTCCTGTTGTTCCTGGATGACTTTGGTACCGAAACCTGCCGGTACCCGAAACCGCGGGTCGAGGTTGAGTTCGTGGATCCAGTTTTTGTTGTTCGGCATCGGGACGCCATCCGCTTTGGTGAGCAGGCGATCCACCGCAGCGTGCCAACGCCCGTAGAGCGGCGGCGTGATGAGCGGGTCGGGGTCGAGCAGATTGTCCGGATCAGGTATGGGTTGCGGATTGGCGCCGGCTTTCTGGTAATCGTCGGCGAGATTGAGGAATTGCGCAATGTCCTGGTTAACAGGCTGCGGGTAGTTGGTTTTGATCCAGTCTTCGTATTTATAAAACTCATCGAGGTCGCTGATGACCTCATCGGGGACACGCAGTGCGCCACCGAGTTTGAGGATGCCGCCGAGTTCGCCGTCGGGGTCGAGGCCGTCGAGGTTCCAGCCGGGCACCTGCACGTCCATGTCGCGGCGACCCACACGCTCGTCGGCGGGTTGGGCTTTCAGCAGGCGCACGAGGTATTCAAAATCGCCCACCGTGCCGGTGCGAAAATACCAGCGGTGATAATAAGGGAAATCCGTTTGGTCGGGTTTCTGGCCCCAGGCGTATTGCGAGGCAAAATCGGGGTTTATTTCGAGGCCCAGACCTGCCTGCCGACCACCTTCGAAGGCGGGTATGAGAAATGCATGGTAGGCGGCACTGGGTTTCAGTTTGCGCGGACAAAGGATTCTTGAATAAGCCAGGTCCGGGTTTTGCTTCAACGCCGCGTCCAATTTCGGTAACACGGCGTTCATATCGAGCGACAGGATTTCGGCATCGTTGGCGGCCAAATCCCGGTTGACATGGATGTGTGCCCAGGCCCAGAGTTGTTCGGGCGGCGGGAATTTGGTCGCGGCACTTTCCACGTGAATAAACGGCAAGGGTTTGTCTTTCAGGTTTTTACCATCGCTGAATTCGCCTTCTTCCAACACCACCAGCGCCAGCCAGGGACGCAGGCGGTGCAAACCGTCGTCCGCCTTGTTGGGTGTGTAGCGCCAGGGAAAATCTTCGTCATAAAAGTCGATGTACGGCAGGTAATTCGCCTCGAAATTGGTAATCCAGTCGCGCGGCTCGTTTTTAATAATGACCCGCGGATCGATGCCCACGATATCGCCCGGCCCGTAGAGTTCCACGTCTCTGGCAACGACCTCGGTGAGGGTGCCGCCGCCTTCGACGGCTTTGCCTTCGACGGTCAGTTCGAGGTGAAAACTGGCGCGCAGTTTCACCGGATCCTGGTCAGGCTGCTGGATTTTGTTGGCCAACCCCACGCGGAGGTAAGGCAGGAAGGAATATGTGGCGATAGGTTTGTCCATTTTCGTTGTTTGTTGCTCGTTGAGCGTTACTTGTTAGGTCTCACAACTAATTTCGCTCGTTCAACTCAGTCCTAATTTTGATTTACGATTAATAGATTACATGATTTACGATTGTTGATGTGATGTAGGATCATCTTATGTTTTAAGGGCGATTTATCTCGTGCGGCCCACATCATCCATCGAAAATATCTCCATCTTCCATCTCCATCAACAATCGTAAATCATGTAATCGTCATTCGTCAATCAAAAAAACTATTAAAAAACCAGAACTGATCGCCCCTTTCTTTCGGGGGAGGGACCGGGGACGGGCGCTACACCGCTTCATACTCCGGTATCACATGCAGCGCCTCGTGCAATTCAGGATTCGCTGCGACTTGTGTCTGAATAAACTGATTCGCCAAAGTCTCATTGGCAAAATTCATGGCCTGTGCGCCGAAGGCCTTGTTGTTTTCCGTAAACGCCACGGTAAAACCGGTATCCTTTACTTTCACTTTCGGGTCATCGACAAAGGGGTCGAGTTGGGATTTTGTGTGTTTCGACAACTCCGATTTGGTCACGGCCGCCCCGTTGAAATAATGGCTTAAAAACTTGTTGGTGAATGTTTTAAACCGGCGTGTGAACCGTTTGAAGTTGTTGTCGATGATGATCTGCTCGTAGCGGATATGGCGTTTTGCCATTTTGGTCGAGCCCAGTTGCTGCGCGCCGGCCGATAGCAGTACACCGCCGTGCAGGGGGTCGAATGCCCGCTGCGACAACTTCTCCGAATCGCTCATTTTCAGGTACTGCGCCTTGGCAAACTGCTCGTTGGTATCCTCTACTTTGCTCAGCCCTGCGGTGGGTTTCAGGGTAAAATCGTTGGCATCCGACGGCTGCTGACTGCCCACTTTGTCGATTTTCATATCGAAGGGCACCGCGCGCTGGCTGATGCGGAGCGTGCCGAGCGGGTGCAGCACCTGGGCGGTTTCGAGTTCCGAGAGTTTGCGGAGCGATACGAGCAGGTTGCTGCCGACGGGCAAATCCGCTTTCCAGTTGTCGAGTTTTTCGAGTTCGGCGCGAATTTTCGGCATGACTGGCACCGGAGGCAAGGTCGTGTCTTCGCTTTCGCCCCAGGTGATGTCGAAATCGGCAGAAACATCGAAGAAAAGCAGGCTGAGGGTGCCGGTACCGTGTGCCCGCCAGGGGGTGGGGCCTTCCAATGCAAATTGCAGGCGGATGCTGAACAGGCCGATGCCGAATACTTTGAGCGATATCGATGCCGATATTTCGATGATGAAATAGAACGGCGAGAACTGGAACAAGGCATCGAAGGCGAAATGCCCTTCGATCTGCGCCACACCCACGTCGATTTTGATTTCGGCAGCCGCGCCGAATTGCACGGTGTTGGAGGTAACGGCAATATACGTCTCGACCCGGATACGGGCGATACTGGTATCCAGAATGTTGATGGCAACCCGCCGCGGACTTGGGAACGGCAATGGGGGCGGGTTGAAACGCGGGTGGAAACCGCCGACGGAGACGACGAAATTGGCGTCGTCGCCCCAGGCCACCAGCAAGCCCATTTCACCTTCAAGCGTCAGGAACAATATTCTTGACTCAAATATGCTGGCGAAAAACCAGAGCCGTTTTTTGTCGAATTCGATGGCCCCGATAAAATTGATCTGTATCAAAACCAGCGGCGCATCTTCGGTGGGCAAAGCTATTTTCAGCACACCCAGAATGGCGATATTCCCCGGAATTTCTATAATAACTCCTAATGACAGACTAATCAAAGTCGGCGTTCCCCAGCCGATTTTCGCCATCGGTCCGATGAGGAACTTGCCCTCGTACGGCGGGAAAATGGTGCGCAAATCGCTGATGATGCGCGGAGCGTTTTCCACCGGATTGTCGGGGAACATGACGCTGTTGATCGCGCCGGTGCGCACACCTTCCGCGAGGGGCGGCAGGTTCATGGTGCGGTTGAGGCCGAGCAGACCGCCCACACCCAGCAAGGTAAACCCAAAGCCCAACTGGATGCCCGTCCCGAATTCTGCCGTGATGATGAGCAGCAGCGAAAATCCTTTGCTGCCGTCGGGCATTTTGGTCGTGATCAGGCCAATCGCTTTCACCGTAACGATCTGTAAAACAGACAATTCGAGCACGCCGGCGTATTCCTCGCGGTCAAAGTCGAAATAGAGATAGCCGCCGCCTTTTACCACGGCCAGGTCGATGGAGAGGCCGACACCGCTTGGCGGGCGGAAACTGAAACCGATGTCGAGGGCGCCCAGATTGCCTTTGCCGTCGGCGGGGAATTTCATGGGTACCGTAACGCCCATTTTGTCCACGACGGCTTTCAGCGGGCCCAGGTTGGCGGCCAATTGAACGGCCAGGTCTGTATGCAGGGGGACATCGGTGCCGAAGCCGACGATAATATACACACCTTTGATTTCGGCGATGCCCAGATTGATGTGGATGGGCAGCAAAATTTCGATGGCGCCGCTGCCGACTAATTGCAGTCCGGTAGAAGGCGTCCAGGTGCCAGTCAGGTCGAAGTCCGCTTCGAGGCCGAAACCGGAGAGGATTTGTTGCAAAAAGCCGTCGCCCTGGCTCAGGTCGATGACCAATTTGCCTTCCTTGATTTGCATTTCCACAGTCGGTTCGGCGTTGGCGCTGTTCGTCCCGGAGTTCCAATCGGCTTTGAAACCCATTGCGCCGCTGATTGATTTGCTTTCCAACCGGCTGCCGCCCGTGGTGCCGATGAACATGACACGCCGGTCGTCAGGGTGCTCGGCTTTCAGGCCGGCCAACATTTCAAAGGAAAATTGCGCGGGCGGGTTTTGTTTCAATTCCGCATTGAACGGCGCAGTGATTGTCCCCAGCAAGCCGGCGTTAAATGTGCCTTTCGTTGACAAGGTGGCTTTCCAGGGGCCGATGAGGTCGAAGGTTTGAATTGCCTCAAAACTCACCGGAACGTTCACTTCCAACTTCAACGCGGGTGGGATGGAGGCGTCGGCTGTCAGGGTGAAAAAATATGCGTCGAGTATGTATGGCTGGCTGCCAACTTTGTAGAGTTCAGCGGGAAAGCGGAAGCGCTCCAGCAGATTTTTTACCCGGCTGAAAAACAATTGGCCGTCAAAGTCATTTGCACCAAATTTGTATTCATCAATAAAATGCTGTTCGGGTTCGGTGAAGAGGTCAATAATGCGGTCTAAATGAACTTGCCGTCGGCGAAACCCGGCTTGCAGCGGTTTGGCCGGGTTTTCCGCAATCAAGTCGTTTTCAATCAGACCCAACACATTCAGGGCCGCTGCAAGGCTTGGCGCCTGCTTGTCCATATACTCGACGGCCATGTAATGCAGGATTTTGACCGCCAATGCTTCGCCGAACTGGTTGATTTCTGCAATTTCAGCGGGGGTGAAGCCCAATCCGCCAGCCGCGTTTTTGACCGCATTGCCCAGGTTGGCCAGTGCATTGATGAGCTGGATGATTTTTTCCAACAAATTTTTCCCCGACGAGAGCATTCCCGCTTCGTCCTCATCATCAATGGCGGTCGCCAAAGACTCGATAATGGGCGGCAGGTCGCTGACGATTCCGGCGGGCGACCCGAACGCCGCAATGACTCCCTGGCTCTGCGTAAGCGCCGGCGGCAGCCGCATGCCAAGCCGCTCCACGATATCGGGGCCAAGAAGCTCGGCGAGCGGTTCGAGCGCCTTCCCGATTTCACGCGCGATGATTTCGATTGTTCCCGGTGCACTGGGCATAAGTTATAAAATTAAAAGGGTAATTGAAGTAATTAGGGGTAATTAGGGGTAATTAGGGGTAATTAGGGTAATTGGGGTAATTAGGGTAATTAGGGTAATTGGGGTAATTAGGGGTAATTAGGGGTAATTAGGGTAATTAGGGTAATTAGGGTAATTGGGATAATTGGGGTAATTACTTCAATTACTGATAATTACCTCAATTTCCTGTTCTTTTAAAACATCCAGCAACTGCCGCACGCTAAACCCTTCGGCAAGTACCCACAACCAATCTTTCAGGTGCGTTTCGATGTCGTGGTTCAACATTTCGCTGCCATATTTTTTGACAATTTCAGCAATTCGGGTCACGCGATCAACGAGGCTAACTCCTTCTATTTCAACAGGCAAGGGGCGTTCGGGCTGAAAAGCGGTTTGCATTCCCAGGCGAATGAGCGCCGGGCCGCCATTGCGGTGCCATACGGTGGCGACCCGTTTGTTGGTGTTGATGAGCGACCGCACTTCCTGGAAATGCCGCACAACGAGTTTCTGGTAAAATTTCGCTTTTGGAATGGAAAAAAACTCGTCGCGCAAGGCCGCCAGGTCGGGAGGAGTCGCCGGGGAGAAAGGAACGGTCACCGGCTCGGCCGGCGGGGGGGAAGGGGTGCGTAAAGGAGCAGGCGGAACAGGCACTGCATCAACGGCAGCTTTCACATCGAGTTTGCCCCAGCCCCAGTCGTTGTTGGGCAAAACCTGGCCGCCAACCGGTCGCGCCGAATTTTTCAAGTCGTCCCGGATTTGGGAAAAGGAACGAGTCTTGTTTTTCTGCAACATCAGGGCTACCGCGCCGGTGACGTGGGGCGCAGCCATGCTGGTGCCGTCTAAGCTTTTGTAAAAATCGTAGCAGCAATCGCAGCAACACCCACCCTCTGCACCGGTCAAAGCGGAAGTGATGGAAACGCCGGGCGCTGTGATGTGCGGCCGGATGTTGAGGGGGTTGCCGTCGGGGAAACGCAGAAGCGGGCCCCGGCTTGAAAATGCCGCCAATGACCCGCTATTGGAGCCTTCCGTGGCGTGCGCACCGACCACGATCACGTTGTCGCCATTCGCGTAAGGGCTGACGGATGAACTAGCGGGTACTGTCACCCCGGCGCTTACTATAAAAGCAGGCCCTTTTTTCATCTGACTCCAGGCATCGAAAGGAATATCGGCCCCGCCGGTGCTTTCAAGCCGCAAATCCCATATCCCGCTTTGGTTCGAGCCGTTTTGCGGCGGCGTAAATTTTATCCAGATATCGCCGGTACTATTGCTCACCGTCACCGAGCCGCCGTTGTTGATGTTGTTGGTGTTGAAAGTTTGCGTATTGCCATTGTTCACAAAAGAGGTCAGCGCCGCATCGTTTTCATGTTTCAGAGCCATTCTTACATTCGATGACGCACAATGGATGCCTATCCAAATATCTTGTTTCAGACCGGGCGACATTCTGCATTTTACATTAATACCGGTAGCGGAAGGGATGGTACCGGTGGCGTGGCGATTTTTGTCGCCTTCATTCCCTGCAATAAAAACGACGGCAACACCTTGCGAAAAAGTGTTCAGGATATTGTCAATGGACGTAGCTTCGGAGCCGATGATGTCCCTCCGCCCTGTGTTAGTGTAAATGCTCAGGTTGATCGCCACGGGTTTTCCGCCTGCGCGGTCAATGATGAAGCGAATCGCGTCCACCATTTCCGTGCCGGTAGGGGTGGGGTCGCCGGTCGTAAGCCCGCGCATCCTGACAATAATCAGTTCTGCCTCCGGCGCCACGCCGACATAAGTATAAGCCCCGCAGCAGGCGTCGCTTTGTGAGCCGTCGCCCGCTGCAATGCCTGCCACGTGTGTGCCGTGCCCGTCGCTGTCCCTGTGCCGCACGACGCTGAAGGGATTGCTGTTGCCCAATGCTGCGGTAATTTCAAAGTTGTTGAATTGGACGCCATAACCCAATGCGACATTTCCCAAAGTGGCGTGATTGATAGGGCCGGGAACAGTTTCGCTGCCTTGTTTGGTCAGGGTTTGGTCCCAGATATGCTGGATGCGGGTGCTATTGTCGGCTTTGCGGAAAGTTTTGTGCGTGAAGTCAATACCTGTGTCTATCACGCCGATAATTACGTCTTTACCCGTGTTTCCGCTAAAATTGTCACCGCTCCGGCTCCACACCTGATTAGCCTTGATGTCGGGGATGCTATGGTCGAGGCCGACGCTTGGCGGCAAAGGTTTTTCGATGAGTATCACGTTCGGGTGTTCGGCCAGCACCTCCAGTTTGTCGAGGGCGATTTTGCCGACAACGACATTGCCGGACTGGCTCAGCACCTGAAAACCCAACGCTTTCAGAGGTTCCAGACTATCTTTATACTGGAGAAAAAAAGTGATATCTTCGGCCGACGCGGACTCTGATGCGGCATCTGCCGACGACCGGGCAGCACGCCCCGGGTAGCCTTTTTCGGCTAAAATGATTTGCAGTTCGGGTGATATTTTTTTCATCGGCTCGGAATCTGGGGTGTTTTTCACGGTTTCCAAATATCACAATTGGAAACCTGCATTTGTTTGAAAACCAAATACAAATGGTCCGTTTGCAGGAAGCGGGGATGGGCAATACGGAGTCAGGGTGCGCGGCAGCAAGGGGCGCAGTGCGTCAATACAAAGCCTCAGGAACTGAAAAACAAAAGGGGTGGCAGGAGTGCTGAACGCTCTTGGCAAAGGGGGGAGAGCAAAATCGGTCGGTATGTTTTACACATTTGGCAAATGATTAAAAATTTGAAAAAACATTGGGAGCGACAAAAGTAATCGCTTCTCACAAACGTCCAAATCCGCGACCGAATTTTAACACATAAAAGAAAAAAGAAACAGGACGCCCCGAGCGGGTTCGCCCTGTTCTTTTCACCCGTCCTGAAATTGATTTTTTTTACTGAACTTGAAAACCGGAACAAAAGTCTGCTCGTATATGATCCGTTGGCAAGCTCATTGTTTGTTCATGTTCTGTTCAAATAAATGGACAGAATTCGAGATGTATGCATCGTTTGTTCAAATAATCCGAAACCGTTTGCAGGCATCGGAAAAACCTCCATTTTTGCCCCCGTCAAGTGCATCATATAAAACAAGTGCACGGCAAAATTGAATGCAAGACCAACTCATCAACCGTTTAAAGCAACAGGACCGCGAGGCCATCGGCGAATTGTACGATGCCTACGGCGGAGCATTATTCGGCGTCGTATTGCGGATTGTGCAGTCGCGTGAACTGGCTGAACAGGTTTTGCAGGATACTTTTGTAAAGGCCTGGCGGAACGGAGCGAGTTACGACGCATCGAAAGGCCGTTTGTTTACCTGGCTCTTGAATATCGCCCGGAATACGGCCATAGATGCCACCAGGACCGCATATTTTCAGCACTACCGAAAAACCGATTCACTCGACAATTTTGTACATAAACCCGGCGGCGAGAGCATCAATCCCGATCATCTCGGTGTTAAGGAAGTTGTCGGCCGCCTTGATGAGAAGTATAAGTCGTTGATCGACCTGGTGTATTTTAAAGGCTATACGCAGGAAGAAGTGGCTGATGAAACGGGTATTCCGCTTGGCACCGTAAAAACGCGTCTGCGGCATGCCATCGGAGCATTGAGAAAACTTTTCGGTGAAAATTACGCGGCGATAGTTATTCTTGCCGCTGCGATCATTTATTGAATTGCAACACTTTCTTCGGGAAAGTGAAAAGCATACTTGAAAACCAGTAAATAACAGCGAAAGGCAGCAATGCCCGAAGTTGTGTCTCAATATTATAATGGATCTTCAATCATTCATCCAATCGGGCTTGCTCGAATCTTATGTGCTGGGACAATGCACAGCCGAAGAGCGCTCGCTTGTGGAACGCATGCTCAGCGAGCATGCCGAAGCGCGGGCCGAACTGGCAGCCATTGAAAAGGCGCTGGAAGGCTATGCTGCCGCCAATACGGTTGCCCCGCCTGCCTGGATGAAAGGACGTATCCTCGATACCATCGAAAACGAATCGACTGCTCCAAAACCGCCTGCTTCGCCGCCCTCAACCGCACCGGCTTCCCGACCTGCCAATTTAAGATTATTTCAACTCCTCGCCTTGGGATTTGCCTTGTTCGGCGGCTTCTTCTTCTTCCAAAAGTGCAATCTGGACTCGGAAAAAACCGCACTTGAAAGTCGCGTCGTTATCCTGCAAAAGCAGATCGATTCCTGCCAGGAAGCAAGCCTCCTGAAGGAAAAATTACTGCAAGTGAATCGCCTGCTGCGCGACCGCGATGATACACGTGTCGTCCCGCTGAGCAGTGGAGAAGGCGGCAAGTTCACTGCCTTCGCTTATCACAATACTGCACGCTGTGAAGTTGCGATCGATCTGATCAGCCTGCCATCACCGGAACAAGGCAAGTATTTCCAGTTATGGTCGATTGTGAATGGCGTCCCGGTGAGTATGGGTATGGTGGATTTGCAAGCCGGCGGGGGCTGGCAGATCGTTCCCTGCCAAACGGGAGCCTCCGTACTTGCCATTTCACAGGAAAGCAATCCCCGGGGAAATCCGGCACCGACACAAGTTTTGATGACAGGCACCATTCCGCCTGCGAGCGGTTGATTTCACTTGCTCTCAACTAAAGTATAACTGTATCACAAGTAACCTCACAATTGGAAAGCCATAGATTGTTCCGATATTCATGGACAACATGAGTCATCCCGAATTTTTCAACCCACGATTTTAATCGTGGGAATGGCACAAAGCGCAAGATTTCAAACCGTTTTAACGGTTTTTACACGCTTGACCGGGCGTTTGAAAACGGTTGAAACCGTTGGTTTGCCGGTCTGCCTTGGTCTCCCACGATTAAAATCGTGGGTTGAAACCAAATCTCTCCGCGTTTTGCAAAAATTCGGGATGACTCATGTTCAGACATCGGACCAAACATAATTTGGAATCTCTTTTCAAAAAGAGTGCTTATGAGACAGCCTCTTTACTTTTTTCAGCAACATGAATACAACCCGGGCGCTCCAGATTTTCCAGGTGATGCGCCTCGGCGCAGTCATTCTGACAAGCATCCTGTTGGCAAAAAGCGGGCTGAGCACCGTTGAGATCGGGGCGTATGAATTGTTGCTGTACATCGGAACGACGCTGACATTTTTTTGGGTCAACGGGCTATTGATGGGAATGCCGCCCGTATATTCCAATCTGGGCGGTGATGAACGCAAAGTATTTGTTTTCAATACTTTTCTTGTCTTTTTGGGCATATCTGCCGCGTTGTTTTGCCTGCTTTTTCTGGGTGAAAAATTCGTGACGCCCTTGTTGACCGGTCAGGCCGAAGTGCCGCATTTCAGGTTGTTCTGCCTGTATCTGTTGTTCAACCTGCCTACTTTTCCGGTGGAGTATTTTTATCTGTTGAAAGAAAAACCGCGGCATATCATCGGTTGGGGCGCGGTCACTTTCGGCTTGCACATAGCAGCATTGTTTTTGCCGGTAAAAATGGGCTGGGGTTTGCAAGGCGGATTTACGGCGCTTGCTGTCCTGGGTGCGCTGAAATTCTTCTGGACGGCAGGTTTGGTCTTTCAAATCGGGAAAATACAGGTGCGCACCGATATCATCCGGCAATACCTGCATTTTTCCGCACCGTTGACGCTCAATGTGTTGGTAGGAAATTTCGTCATCCTTTTCGATACCTGGCTGGTCGGATGGTATTACAAAGACGAGGCGACGTTTGCCATTTTCCGTTACGGTTCGCGGGAATTCCCGTTGGCAACAGCGCTTGCGACGGCACTTGGTACGGCCCTCATTCCCCTGCTGACCACAGAATTGGTCGCCGGTCTTGCAGCACTCAAGACCAAAACCCGGCAGTTGATGCACCTGTTGTTTCCGCTGACGATTTTGCTCATGTTTGTTACCAAGCCGCTTTTTCCGTTGGTTTTCAATCCGGATTTCGCAGCCAGTGCACCCTTGTTCAACATTTATCTGCTGATTACCGCCAGCAGGCTTTTGCTGCCCAATGCCATCGTCCTGGCGAAAGGTGCGCCACAAGCCATTTTTTGGGTCGGCATCATTGAATTGATCGTAAAAATCGCCCTGGGATTCCTGTTTATTCAATGGTGGGGGCTGCCCGGCGTAGCATGGTCGGCGGTGCTGGCTTTTTGGGTTGAAAAGTTGGGATTGATATGGTATTTGGAAAAAAAATGCGGTGTTCGGACGGTGGAATGGCTGGATTGGCGATGGTATTCGGGGTATGTGGCGTTGATGTTTGCGGGTTATTTTTTGTCTTGATATAACATGAATCATGCGAATCAGGGGCAAATGTGACGGCGCGCATTGCCGCCGCGAAACATTTTTTTGACAGGATCACAGAATCAACAGGATATTCCAGGCAGCTTCGCCGCCTGATGATACGCAAGCCGGCGAAGCCGACAGCAATCTTGTTGATCCTGTGATCCTGTCAAAAAAATATTTCGTCGCAAGTTAGAATCAATCGGCCGCTTCTGCCACCCGGCTAAAAAAAGGCCGTTTTTTGCCCCTGATTCGCATCAGTCATCCCCAATTTTGAAAAACAGACTTTAGAAAATCAACCCGCCTGAGCCATTATCTCCCGTATCACCCCTTCATCGCTCTCCCAATACCAACGCTCCAAACCAGGAATATCTGCTTTCCCTTCTGTTTTCTTTTTCCCGGTAAAATGAAACTCCTTCGCCCCGGTCGTTTCAGCGATCGCCCGGATATTGTCGGCAGCGATACCCGCACCGGGCATGATAGTGATACGGCCTGCGGCCTGTTCCACCATTTTTTCCAATAAAAAACGTCCTTCAAACGCCGATGGCGACTGGCCTGAACTCAACACCCGCCGGTAACCGAGCGTGACGAGTTGCTCCAAAGCCGCAGCAGGATCGACCGTAAAATCGAACGCCCGGTGGCAGACAACCTCCATATCGCGCGCCATGGCGGCCATAGCCTGCATTTTTGGCAAATCGAGTTGGCCGTCAGCGGTTAACGCGCCGACTACCACGCCGTTCGTCCCTGCTTCATGGCAAAAGCGGATGTCGTCGAGCATGATATCCAACTCCTGATCGGAGTAGCAAAAATGACCCTCCCGGGGTCGGATCAACACATTGACGGGGATCGTAAGTTGATGCACCGCTGCCCGGATCAAACCTTGTGAGGGCGTGAGTCCGCCCACGTCGAGGGCCGAGCAAAGCTCGATACGGTGCGCGCCGGCGCGCTCGGCGGCCAGGGCGGATTGGATGTTGACAGCGCAGATTTCGAAGATCATTGGTTTAGTTCTTAGTTATCGGTTCTTGGTTCTTGGTTATCGGTTATCGGTTATCGGTTATCGGTTATCGGTTATCGGTTCTTGGTTCTTGGTTATCGGTTATCATCAGCAACCAACAACCAAGAACCAAGAACCAAGAACCAACAACCGATAACCGATAACCGCCAAACAAAGGTCGTCGTATTTTCCAGATTTGCCGTACTTTCATGGCTCAACCTGTACACTTATCCGCCTATGTTTCCAATTCGACAACAGTGCTTATTGGGCCTTTTTATGCTGGTTATGAGCGCTTTACACGCACAAGACCTTCATTACTCGCAGTTTTACCTCAACCCGGTCCATCTGAGTCCGGCCCAAACGGGCATTTTTCGGGGCAACATGCGGGCAGCCGCATCCTACCGCAGCCAGTGGAAAAGTGTGCCGGTTCCTTACCAGACTATCTCGGGTACTGTGGACTGGAAAACGCTGAAACGCGACAAAAACCTGCTTTCCACCGGCTTTCAATTGCAACACGATCGCAACGGCGATGCGGCATTGACCTGGACGCAAGTAGGCGCGGTAGCGGCTGTGACACACGCTTTGGGCGAGCACCACGCCCTGTCGGCAGGCGCCGGTCTGGCCTTTGTTCAACGCGCTTATGACATTTCAAAACTGACTTTCAAAAATCAATGGTCAGGCGATGTGTTTGATTCGGCGCTTCCGACAGGTGAAAATTTTGACAAAAACTCCGGCTTCGCCCCTACCCTTTCGGCCGGTCTCAACTGGCACTACGAACCCGCCGGATCACGCAATCGCTTCGACGCCGGTATCGGGGCTTTTCATCTCAACCAACCCAAAATCAACTTCCGTGACGATGCCGACCAGCGCCTGCCCATACGCATGGCTGTAATGCTGAACGGCACATTACAAATCGGCGAATTCACCGATGTCGTGGCATTCGGCGCAGGACAACAAATGGGCGAGGCCAGCGAAATGCTCTTCGGTGGCGGTTTGCGACGCATCCTTTCCCAGGATGCTGCCATACAATTTTCACTCGCCACCCGGCTCGGCGACGCCATCATTCCGGCTTTCCAGATGGAGTGGCAAAACTGGACCGCCGGGTTGAGTTACGACTTTAATCTATCGGATTTCGACACGGCTACCAAGGGACGCGGCGGTTTTGAAATCGCCGTCGCGTACCGCACTTTGCCTGTTCCGCCGGTGAAAACTTTTAAATCCTGTCCGATTTTTTAGGCATCTGAAAAAAAATTACAAAACGGGGTTTGTATAAAAAAATGATTGATTATCAAGGTAATAAATATTTTTCTCCACCCAATAAATATTGTAAAAATTTGTCATTTCTTTGCCGCTGCACGAAAACCACAGACTGAAATCAATTCATTTTGCGTTCATCCTTTAACCTTCCAAAAAATCCCGAATCCGAAAACTGAACCCATATTTTTATGAAGTCAGTCACCAGCCTTCCAGTTTTAATCTTTTTTTTGCATTGCTCTGTTACCGTTTTTAGTCAATCCCTCCGATCTTACGAACGCGCCGGCGACGACGCTTTTAAGAAAAAAGACTACGGCGCCGCAGTGCAGCATTATGCGCATGTGCTCAAGCGCGACAACGATAATTTCACCGTCCTTTGGAAATACGGCGAGTGCGCGCGACTGTTCTACGCATACAGCGAAGCCGAAAAATCGTACGGCAAAATCGCTGCATCCAAAAAGTATATCAGGGAATATCCTTTGCTGCATTACCGGCTGGGCGAAATTAAAAAAGGCCAGGGCGATTATGCAGCAGCCATCGGGTATTTTGAAAAATTCCTGGCGGAAAAACCCGTCAAAGCCGCGCCCGAGTTTTTTGGAAGAGCCCTGGATGAAATCGAAGTGTGCCGTTCCGCACAGGCGCTCATTGCCGAAAAAAGACAAGTCGAAATCAAAAATCTCGGCAAGGGTATCAACAGCCCGTACAGCGACTTTGCGCCTGTCGTAGTCGGCGACACGCTGTTCTTTTCTTCCTATCGCTTCGATAAGAAGAACGACCGCAGCAAACCCAAATCCAAGATCACCCGGGTCATGATCTCTTCCAAAGGGGGGCGTGCCCGCGAGCCCGGACGCGGCTTTCCGACGGCCGACACGGCGCACATCGCGCATACCGCTTTTTCTCCCGACGGTCATTATGTGGTGTTCAGCGTGTGCAAGAACCTGAATGCGTACGATATCCGCTGCGAACTCTGGCTCACCGTCGTGGACCGCCGAAATCGCTGGTTGCCGCCCGTGCGCCTGCCCGAGCCCATTAATATGCCGGGTTACACCGCCACCCAACCCAGCATCGGCTACGATGCATACCACCAGGGACCGGTATTGTGGTTTTCCAGCGACCGCCCCGGCGGTCAGGGCAAACTCGACTTGTGGTACGTCCCGCTCGACACTGTGTTTTTTTGCCCCTGCGCCCTGCCGTTGCCGGGCAAAAAAATTACCCGGTTGCCCCGCTTCGAACAACCGGTGAACGCCCGGGACCTTAATACGGCGAACAATGAAGGCATGCCTTTCTTTTTTGCGCCGACACAACAATTGTACTTTAGTTCGGAAGGCTGGCCCGGTTTGGGCGGTTACGATATTTTTTCTTCAAAAAAGGACAGCGTTCTTTTTGCGAAGCCTGAAAACGCCGGCCCCGGTTTGAACAGCAGCTACAACGATGTGTATTTTTACCTCAAGCAGGACGGTCAAAACGGCTACCTCAGCAGCAACCGGCCCGGTTCCCAGTACTTAGATGAGGCCAACAAAGCATGTTGCAACGATCTCTGGTCGTTTAAATTGCCATATCCGGTACCTCCACCTCCGCCGGCAGGCAAGGACAAGGACTCCGTTCCGACCGTCACCGTCAAGTCGCCGCCCACGGAACCATCACAAACGCCCGTACCGACTCCAACCCCGCCCGATCCGCCCAAATTACAGGATTTCGTAGGGTTGCCCTTGTATTTCGACAACGACGAGCCCGACAAACGCACCCGCCGGACAACTACGCAAAAAACGTATGAGGAAACCGTTCAAACATATTTGGAACGCCAGCGCGAATACCGGGATCGTTTTTCGTCGGGGCTGCCCGACAAAAAGGTGGATGAAGCGGAGGCGTTGATCGACGATTTTTTTGAAAATGATGTCCGGCGGGGTTACGACCGTCTGGGTCAACTCTGCGACCTGCTTCTGATCCGCCTGCAAAATAGCGAATCCGTCGAGGTACTCATAAAGGGCTTCACCAGCCCGCGGGCACAGACAGACTATAATCTGAACCTTGGCAAACGCCGGATCAGCAGTGTTCGCAACCAATTCGCTGCCTTTGCCGACGGAGTTTTGCAGCCTTATTTGCGTACAGGACAATTAAAAATAACCGAAACCAGTTTTGGTGAAACAACAGCCCGTGCAGACATCAGCGATGATCTGGTGGACGAACGCAACTCGATCTATCACCCCGACGCAGCGCGCGAACGGCGTGTTGAGATTGTTGAGATTCGGGAACATTGAACGTGACAAAAAAAATATTTGTCGTTTCAAATGCCATTCGTTTAAATTTGCCGCAAGCAGAAACCGGGCGCATAACACAGCGCCTTGATTGTCAAAACCAAATTACACCCAGACCTTGGCTAAAAAACGCGTTGTTAAAGACTACGATGCCCTCCCGGAAGACATCGTTCGCCTCGTAAAAATGAAGTACCCCACCGGGTACGCCGATCACCTTGTATCATACAGCGACAAGGAAGGAAAAAAAGTATCCGCTCTGCCTTTTGAAGCGGACGATGCTTACTACCTCATCCGCATGACCATCCTCGAAGCCAAACGCCTCGTCAAGGAAGACGAAGACTTTGACGACGAAGGCGTCCTCCGGGAAGATTTCGCCGATGTGGAAGTTGGCGACGAATTCGACGGCGAAGGTGAAGATGATGATGAACTGGCCGATGGCAGTTCGGATGAAGACGATCACATCATTGTCACGCGGCGGCGCGAAGACGAAGGAGACGATATTCCCGACGATACGGAATATTAGGATTGCGGATTTTTGATCCCGGATGGAAGAACCCGAAATGTGCTTGTGCATTTCGGGTTCTTTTTTTGTCATTCACGAACGGCATTCCCATTTTTTTCCATCTTTGCCGCTGGCTTTCGGAAATATTATTTTTCCCTGTAAAAAATTTGCAAACGAATCTTCCATTCAGCACGCAATACACGGCATGGCTCTTTCTACAACGACAAACACCGGCGGCAACGACGCAAAACCGCTGCTTTCTACCCGCTCCATCTGGAATATGAGTTTTGGCTTCCTTGGCATCCAGGCGGGCTTTGCCCTCCAAAACGGCAATGCCAGCGGTATACTCCAACGCTACGGCGCCGATGTGCACGAATTGCCAAACTTTTGGCTGGTCGCTCCCATCATCGGTATGATCGTTCAGCCGATTATCGGCCATTACTCCGACCGCACCTGGAACCGTTTTGGCCGGCGCAAACCTTTTTTCCTTGCAGGAGCGATCGCAGCCTGCTTTGGCATGATGCTGATGCCCAACGCCGGATTGCTTACGATGGCGTTGTCACCGGTGTTGATGGGCGCCGGCATGCTGATGATTATGGATGCCTCGTTCAATGTCGCCATGGAGCCGTTCAGGGCCTTAGTGGCAGACAAGTTGCCTTCGCAACAACGCACACTCGGATTTTCCGTACAGACGGCACTGATCGGGATCGGAGCGGTGGTAGGCTCCTGGTTGCCGTGGTTTTTAGCCAACATCGCAGGCGTAGCGGATACAGCATCCGAAGGTTTGATCCCGGAAAATGTGAAATGGTCATTCTATCTCGGCGCGCTGGTATTCCTCGGCGCGATTTTGTGGACGGTATTGTCGACCAAAGAATATTCGCCGGAGGAGCAATTGCGTTATTCGGGTGGAGACGAAACGCCTGAAAAAGGCGGGTTGGAGTTGATTTTTAAAGACTTAGCCAACATGCCAAAGACGATGCGTCAACTTGGCGTGACGCAGTTCTTTACCTGGTTCGCTTTGTTTTCCATGTGGGTTTTCACAACACCGGCCATTGCCCACCACGTGTATGGCACCGCCATAGACGACACATCTTCAAAGTTGTACAGCGATGCGCAGAACTGGACGGGGGTCATATTCGGGGTCTATAATGCAGTTTCGGCGGTGTTTGCCCTGATGCTGCCGGCAATCGCAGCACGACTCGGGCGCAAAAAGACCCATTCGGTAGCCTTGATTTGTGGGGGACTGGGGCTGATCTCCATGTATTTTGCCCCTTCTCCCATTTTCCTCATATTCTCGATGGTAGGCGTAGGGATCGCCTGGGCAAGTATTCTGGCAATGCCCTATGCAATGCTCGCCGGTTCGCTGCCGGCGCACAAAATGGGCGTTTACATGGGTATATTCAACTTCTTCATCACAATTCCACAAATCGTGAGCGGTGTGGCCAACCGCCCCATCGTGCACAACCTGTTCGGGAACAACGCCATTTACGCTTTGGTGATGGCGGGTGTTTTGTTGTTATTGGCTGCCGTCTCGGTCACGTTTGTGGAGGATAAGGATGATGTGGTAAACTAAATTTTCAAATCCTTATCTCCCGCTGAAATGCCTGCCCGCCCGATTGCAGGCGGTATTGGTAAGTGCCGGGCCCGAGGAACCAGTCGCCGGCTTTGAAATTGAAAATATAACTGCCCGGCGTTTTATATTCGTCGAGCAAGGTGCGCAGCACATTGCCCGCTTTGTCCAGCACTTGTAGTTTCAACGGGCCTTCTTTCATGATCGAATACTTGATCTCCACCGTATCGGAGAGTGTTGCGTGCGGGTTGTGGCCGAGCAAGGCGCATTTGTCGTTGTCGCCGATGGCGGGCGCCATAGCAGGTACGAGTCCCCCGATAATGGGAAACTGTTGCTGTCCCATAACGTAATTGACCAGATCGGGCGAATTGCCGAGCCAATCCTGCAGAATGGTTGCATACACCGAGCGGAAATCGACGCTGAACGGCGGATCGGTAAAGGGGTTGGGGTCACTCAGGTCCTGATATTGGCCGGTGAAGCCATTGCCGAGCCCACCGCCAAAGAGAAGTGTATGGGTACCCCAGCCATGGTCGGTTCCGGCAGAACCGTTTTCAAAAATTGCCCGGCCGAATTCACTGAACGTCATGCTTAACACGTTGTCTTCCAATCCGCTGTTGCCGAATGCAAGGTCGTCATAAAATGTTTTGACCGCAACTGCCAGTTGATTCAGAAGGTCGAGATGCGCGTTGTATTGCGTAGCGTGGGTGTCGAAACCGCCGATTTCGACCATAAAAACCCGGGTACCGAGGTTGCCCTTGATGAGGCGCGCTACGATGGCCAATTGTTCCGCCAGCGGATTGATATCCGGATCAGGATAAGTCACGTCGTTCTTTCCGCCGGAATACGCCTGTTGGATCGTTCCGGAATAACGGAAGGCGGAGTTGGCTGCCTGCCGCACATAAGCCAGTTCGAGTTCGTGCGGGGTGTTTCCAAGCGAAGAAGTATTATACAATTGGCCGCTTTGGGCGATTTGATAAAACTCCTGCGGGCTACTGATCGCCAGCGACATATTCGCCTGATCGGACTTGAACACCAGGTTGTTTTGCAGGCCGATTTGCAGCGCCGGCGGCACTATCGGCGGCGCTTCGAGGAAAGCAGCGTAGTCCGTGCCGAGAAAACGCCCAAGCCAGCCGGTTTCCACCACCGTATCGGCATCGCTGGCCGAGGCGAGAATGTCGTAGGAACGGAAATGGCTCAGGTTCGGCTCAGGATAACCCACATTGAAAATGACTTTCATCATCCCGTCGTTCCACATCGGTTGCAAGGCATTGGTAGCCAGCGGCATTCCGTACTCCGTGCTCAGGGCCCACATATTGTTTTCCTTGATGGAAATGGTAGGCCGCATGTTATAGTAATCGGAACTTCCGCGCTTGATCACGGTATTCAAGCCATCGTTGCCACCGTCGAGCCGGATGAGCACGAGGATACGATCATTGCCACCCGCAGCGGAAAGGGAAGCCATGAGTGGTGTGGGCTGAAAAGCGCGCACCGGCAATCCGCCTAACAGCAGGCTGCCCGCCCCAAAAAGTCCGGTGGCGGAAAGAAAGTCGCGGCGCGACCAGAGGTTGTGGTCTTTTTCGTGGGCAGCGCGGTTACTCAATGTTGCGCCGGGACGTTGTTTATGTTTATCGCACATGATTCAGGTTGGGAAAAGGAGAAAGGACAAAAGGAGAAAGGCGTTTTACATCAACTGAAACTCCGGCAACTTCACCAGGTACTTCAGCAAATTCAGTACTTGCTCCGGCGCTTCGTCCCAGAACAGATTCCAGGAGCCGTCGATGAAGTAGTTTTCGGGAATACCCACTTTGAACGCACCGGTCGCCGCCTGAAGGTGTACCGGGTCGAGCGTTTGGCCGGTAAAAAAGTCTGTCAAAGCCGCCGTAATTACAGCCGGATCATTGCTCTGATTACTCACGTCGAGGGCAAGTTGACGTAAAAGGTCGAAAGCATCGTAGTTTTGGTACAACAGGTTGATCGTCTTGACAGCATATTCCCATCGAAGCGTCAGGGTGCTTTCGTTGATCCAGGGGCGGTGTTCCTTCCAGCCCGACACATTCGGCGGCTCGAACAGTTCTTCGCTGAGTATGTAAGCGTAGTACAATACTTCTTCGACCCAGTTGTTCGTGACGATCGCCGGATAGGTTACACCCGTCATTTTCAGAATAGGGATGAACGTCTCCATCGGACTTTTTATCCGGGCATTGATCAACTGCTCTTCGAAGAAATGCTCGCTTTTGAACAGTTGCTTCATAACCGGAAGCAATTCCCAATTGCCGGCTTTGAAAGTCGCTGCCAACCCATCAATCACCTGATTGTCAATATTTTGATAAACAAAATATTTGTATATTTTTCCGGGAATATAGTGCGCCACCTGGTCGGGTCGAGCCGAAAAAATCAGGTTGTGCGCATCGTCGAAGCCAAAATTGCCGGTCTGGCCGAAGATGGTTTTTTGTCCGTTGTCGTGTTTGGCAGGAACGTACGACGCCGGCGCGCAATCGTCGTCGTCGCAGGTCCAGCCGGTAAGCGCGCGTGAAATTTCGACGATATCGGCCTGAGTGTATCCGTTGCTTTCGCCCATTGTGAACAGTTCCATCAGTTCGCGGCCGTAATTTTCGTTGGGTTCGCCCACTACGTTCAGATTGCCGTTCAGGTAGTGGAGCATGGCCGGGCTTTTGCCAATGGCGAGTGTAAAATTTTTGAAATTGCCGAATGCATGTTGGTGCAGCAGCGAATAGTAGTCCCATAGCCACGAATTGCACATGTGAACGGACAATTGGGTCACAAAATGATCGGACCAGAAAAAGGCCATTTTTGCACGAATGCCTTCTCCGAGCATATCGATCAGCCAACGTCTTTTCAGTTCTTTGATGTGCGTAAAAATAAGTCCGGTATCACCACCGTATTGCGCAGCAGTCCAGTTTCCCCAGGTCGGTGTGGCCGGCTGTGGCGCGGTGGCCGCCGTGTCGAGCAATTGATCCACCAATGCAGAGGGGGTCATCAGCAAACCCTGCTGTATCTGCGCATACGTGGCGCCAAACCCCAGGCGGCGATAGAGATGCGCAACGCGGCGGGCATTCCACGGCTTGTCCGGGGTAGGCACGTATGGGTCGAGCGGGTCACCCGGAGGCCTAAAAGTGATCGTTTCAGGGTCTTTTCGGAAAAAAACTTCGGCGGCAGGCATAAAAATCGATGTTTTACAACGGTTTCTAAAAAGCAAGATTATTGAAGATTGTTCAATTCCGTGTGTTAAACATCGATTCTTGTAAAACATTTTCCAAAATGCACATTTAACAAAAACGTATTATTCTCAAATATGAGAGAGTAAGTACCTTCACTTTTAATTGGTTCAAACCAAATGCTTATGCGCCTGCGGATACTCTTTTACCTCCCCTTCTTACTCTCAACCGGGCTGTTTGCCCAAGTCACCCTGCTGTCTGAAAACTTCAGCGGCTGCGCCCTGCCCCCCGGCTGGGTAGTGAATTCCGTTGGAAACCAGTCGCCGACCTGGTCGGTCGGCATTTCGCAAAACAACGACGCACTCGGACAAAGCATCGACGGCTCCTGCTTCCTTTTCATCGACGACGAATCGGAAGGGAACGGCACCGCCGGTTATTCGCTCAGTTTTACGTCACCCGCGTTCAACGCTTCGCTGTACACTGCCGTGGAACTCACCATGGACGTGCATTACCGCGACTGGGAGGATGGCAACGACTATTTGGAAATCCTCGTGACCGATGGCGCGGTGGAAAAACTCGTTTCCCGTTTTGATAAATTCCACAAAAACAATGCACCGATCTCCGAGCATTTCTCGCTGAAATCGGACCTCGCTTTGCTGACCCAATCTGCAAGCGCCCGCCTCATCGTCCGATACAACGACGGCAACGGCGCCTGGGCATGGTGGGCTGGGGTAGACAACATCAAAATCATCGGCTCCGGCACCGGTACCAATGTCATCCGGGAATCGTTCAACGGATGCGCCAAGCCGACCGGCTGGGAAACACAGATGGTGTCGGGCACGAACGATTGGAAATTCGGCCTGCTTCCGCAAAGTTCCAATGCCATTCAAGGCGGCAATTCGATGGACGGCACTTGTTTTGCCTATTTCGACGACGACGCAAACGGGAATGTCGCCTCTTCCGTTGTCCGGCTCTCCACACCCTGGATCGACGGCTCGCAGTTTGCCAATTTTTACCTGAATTACGACGTGATCCTGCGGTATTACAAGGAAAAAATCCGGGTCATCGTAAAACACGCTTCAGGCGAAGAATTCGTCATCCGGGAATCGAACGACGACGTAGGAGGCCCCTATTTCGCTGATTACGTGCATGAAACGTTCGACATTTCGCCCTACCGCGCCCAGCAGATGCGCGTCATATTCGAATTCGACGACGGCAAGGACTGGGGTTGGTGGGCCGGTGTCGACAATGTAAAAGTGACCGGCTCAGGCGTGGCGCACGACCTGTGCAGCACGGCAGTACAACTGACTACAGGGGCGGCTTGTACCGCAGAAAATAATATATCGGCGACGTTTGAAGGTCCGGCCGCAACCTGTGCCGACAAAAGTGTGGCCGGGTTGTGGTACAAATGGCAGGCAACATTCAGCGGCACGGCGAAATTTACGACCCACGCCGAATTCAACGACGTGGTGACCGTTTTCACCGGCGCCTGTGCAAGTCCCCAACTCCTCGCCTGCAACAACCGCGACGAACACGGCTTCACCGGAGAAACGACGTATTTCCCCGTCCAATCGGGCACCCAATATCTCATTCGTGTGAGCGGCGCCGACGGCGGCTTCGGCATGCCGCGCGGCGGCCTCTGTGTGGAAATCACGCAGGGCAATGCACCGGCGCCACCCGCCAACGACAATTGTTCCACTGCATCGGCATTTACCGTCAACGGCAACTGCACCATCGTGAGCAATGCCAACGCGACGATGTCCCCTACCCTGCCTTCGCTCAACCTGCTCGCGCGCGCCGATTTGTGGTACACTTTCACGGCAGGCAGCCTGCTTGCTGGTGAAAAATTGGAAATCCAGAGCAACGCCTCTTTTTCCGATGTTATCACACTCTATTCGGGCGGCTGCAACAACTTGCAGGAGGTGGCGGGCAACCACAAAGGCGGCATCCTTGAATTGCCGGCCCTGACGGCCGGGCAAAATTATTGGGTGCAAATCGCCGGCAACTTCGCCACCATCGAGGGCAGCCTTTGCCCGCAACTGATTAAAAAACAAGCCAATGCGCCAGCGAACGACGATTGCGTGACGGCTGCCGCTATCTCTCTCGGCGCCGCCTGTGCTGCCAGCAGCAACCTGAACGCCATTCCTTCGGCTTATGTGCCGTCCTGCATCCAGTCAGTGGAGCGCGACGTGTGGTTTTCGTTCGCTGCACCGCCGTCCGGCACGGTCCACCTCAACAGCGGGGCCGATTTTGAACACGCATTAGCGGTCTGGCAAGGCGGCTGCAACAACCTTACGCAGGTTTTTTGCGCTGAAAATCCGCTGCGATGCGACGGTTTTGTAACCATCGGCGGCCTCGTATCAGGACAAACCTATTATGTGCAGGTCGCTTCCCGGAACAACAACGCCGGCGACATCTGCCTGAAGATCGTCAACGGTGTCAACCCGCCCGATTTCCTGCCTTTAGCCATCGATGTAGTTGAAGAATGTGTTGGCCAGGACACGGCAGCATTGCAGGTGACGGTGAGCGGCGGCGTTCAACCTTATGATTTTATGGGCAACACCGACGGCGAGTTGATCCTGAGCGGTGAAAACTACCTCGTCGTCGTGACCGATGCCAATGGTTGCGAGCATAGCGTGAGCGGCGTTGCGGATGCCTGCGACGTAACAAGCTGCCTACTGACGGCCTCGTTTGAAACCCAGCATCCGAAATGTTTCGGCGCCGCTACCGGTTCGCTCACCGCTTTACCCGTCGGCGGTACGACACCCTATCAATACGACTGGTCGAACAACGCAACCACAGCCACCGTCACCGGCCTGGCAGCCGGCATATATTCCGTCACGATCACCGATGCGGCAGGCTGCGTCGCGGCGATAAGCCAAACACTCGTCGCCCCGCCAGCCGTTGCCATCGCACCGGTCGGCATACATCCCAAATGTTTCGACGAGGCCACAGGCTCGATCAGCACGACTACCACCGGCGGCACACCGGCCTACGGCTATCAATGGTCGAACAATGCCACCACGGCAAATATTGGCAACCTCTCTGCCGGTGTCTATTTACTCACTGTCACCGACGCCAACGGCTGCACTGGCACTGTCAGTCAGACGCTGACCGATCCCGACCCGCTTACGATATCGCCGTTCGCCGAAAACCCGAAGTGCAACGGCGACGCCAACGGCGCCATCACGAGCAACGTGGACGGCGGAACGGCCCCATATCAATACGAGTGGTCGAACAACGCCACGACGGCAAACATCACCGGCCTGATCGCAGGCACGTATGCACTGACCGTGACCGATGATAACGGCTGCGAAAGCACAACGAGCCAAACCCTGACCGCGCCGCCGGTTATCCAGATTACGCCAGGCGTCATCGAACATCCGGATCAGGGTCAGAACAACGGCTCGATCAACACGAACGTGACGGGCGGCACCGGAACGATCACTTATATCTGGTTCAGAAACAACTCACTGTACGCCAGCGGAACAAAAGACCTTGTCAACCTTCCATTCGGCGACTACCGGCTGGAAGTGACCGACGCCAACGGCTGCACCGCCATTTTTAATTACAACCTGACGGAAACGGTGGGCACGCACGACCCGAACGAGGCGTTCTACGCCGAAGTATTCCCCAACCCTGCCGGCGACTTTGCCGTGCTGGCTGTCGCTTTTCCGCAACCGCAAACGCTCCGCCTCTCCCTCATCGATGCCGCAGGGCGGGTGCTGCATTCCTGGTCGGTGGATTACGTGACGGAGCAGCACATCCCGCTGGATTTGAAGGATTTGCCGGGCGGGGTGTACCAGTTGAAGATTCTGGCGGGGAATGAGGTGGTGGGGAGGAAGGTGGTAGTGGGGCGGTGAGGAAGAAGGTTGTGATAAGGCAGAACTTAAAAAACTTGAAGTATGAAAAAATACTTTGCAATAAGTTTGTTTTTGGTGATGATGCTCACCCGAATTCAAGCCCAAACGGACGACAAAACGCAAATCGAAACGCTCATCGAGGACCTGTATTTCGAGGGCTGGATGACAGGTGACACGGCTAAAATCGGCAAAGCGATGCATACGACCTGCCACTTGAAATTTTTTCGCGACAAATAATAAAGTGCAACAATGGAACAAAACAAAAGTGAGAACAAATCTATTCAAAGTCCCTTTTCTCAGACTTACTTCCACGGGACAAAGGCTGATCTTAAAGTCGGAGACTTCATCGAAGTAGGTCTTAACTCAAACTATGGACAAAGAAATAATGCGAAATATATCTATCTGACAGCAACCCTGGATGCCTCTATATGGGGTGCTGAGCTTGCCTTGGGGGAAGGACGTGAAAGAATTTATTTAGTAGAACCAACAGGACCTATTGAGGACGACCCCAATTTAACGGACAAAAAATTCCCGGGTAATCCTACTAAATCTTATCGCTCAAAACATCCGTTTAAAGTTGTTGGAGAAATTACTATTTGGCAAGGGCACTCACCAGAACAAGTCAAAGCAATGAAAGACGGATTAGCAAAGCTTAAAGAACAAGGTATTGAGGCAATAGAGGACTAAACTGTATATACAGAAAAACCGGAAAGAATTTGTATAATTGCACAGACCACGATAATTTTAAGACCTGCGAGGGCAACTACCCGCGTATCACATTCACCTGAAATGAGGATAACCCTGAAAACATGAAGGCAATTTGTCCAAGGCTGTTTGAAAGTTTGTGTGAATAATAAAATAATAGCGGTTATTGTATTTTTGTACCAAATCGTTCGATATGCCATTCACAGACATTCATAACGGCAACGCTTTCCGCAAGATGCCCGGCATACTCCCCGTCATCGCCGTTTCCTTACTCATTTCAGCCGTTCCCCCGCTTCTTGCACAACAGGTTACGCCTCCAAAAACATCCGTCTCCGCCGGATTCGGCGTGTTGCTCTACCAATCCGGTTTCGGCGTGGAAAACACCGCCGGTTTTGAAGTCGCCGTCGGGCACTCTGTCCGGGAACAACTGGCGGTAGAAGCGGGATTTCGGTTAGGGCTGGATCCCATACTCCCCGATATATTCCTGCGCTTGATGGCTAAGCAGCAATTCGGCATCTGGAAGCCATCTGCCGGCATCGAAAACGGCTACTCCAACCGCGCCTTTTTTGAAGGGGACAGCGATTTGCTCAAGAAAACCCGCGACGCCATGACCGATGACATGGGTCATTGGTATATTTCCTCACACATCGAACCTTTGTGTTTTGGATTTAAACACCACTGGGACATCAGCATAGCGGAAATGGACATCGGCACGCATTATAAAAGCATGGGGTCCACCATTCGCCTGAACGTGAACTTGCTGAAAGTCCGTAAATCTTTCTAAGTCCGTCTGTATGAAAGTGTTCCGCATCGCCACAATCCTTTACTTCGCAGCTGTTTCGCTATCCTGCAAAAAAGACGTCCCGGCGCTCGAAAACAAAGCGGCCGTATTGAATTTCGCCCAGTCCATCGCGGCTGAAAAAGTGTTCCCGTGGGTGGAGCAATTGGCAACGCTGCATCTGAACGACACACCCATCAGCAATGAAGGTTATCCTCCGGACAATTTATTTCCCTCGGATCATCTCACCCGCACGGCAGCCGTCGGCTTTGTGACCCACGCTTTTGCTCAAATGGGTTATGCGGCAGACACCGTCGTGCTTGGCAGCGAACCGCAGGTGGCCTACAATGTGGTCGCCGAGCACAAAGGTGTGCTGTATCCCGATGAAGTTGTGCTGGTGGCCTCGCACCTGGATGCTTTTTACGGGGGCGCCGACGACAACTGCAGCGCGGTGGCCGCCATGCTGGAAATCGCCCGCGCTGTAAAACAATACTCGTTTGCCCGCACCATCCGGTTTATCTCGTTCGACCTGGAAGAATTGGGTTCGGTGGGCAGTACGCGGTACATCGAGGCGGGTTATGCCGGTGATGTGCGCTCCGCGGTGGTCATGGACGTGATCGGGTATGCTTCCGGCCAACCGGGCAGTCAGGACGATGTAATGGGCGTTAAAGTGCCGGATACGGGCGATTTTTTGTGCGTCGTCGGCAACGAACATACCGCCGGACTGACCCAGCAGGTGGTCAACTTAGCCTACACCTCGGAGCTGGGTAAAACCGTCGGCATTATTGCTCCCGGCAACGGCAACTTTTTCCTGTCCTCGATTTTTATGCGCAGCGATCACGGCTTGCTCTGGTACAAGGGCACGCCGGCTATTTTTTTCACCGACGGCGCCAATACCCGGAATCCGAACTACCATGAGCCGACGGATCTGCCCGAAACGCTCGATGAACAATTTCTGGTACGGAACACCAGGATCATTGCCGCAACAGTTGCCATTTTAGCAGAAATACAGCCATGAAAAGAATACTTGTCAATGTAAGTTTTTTGCTAACCGCTTTGTATGCCGCTGCCCAAACGCCGGTTCACTGGGTGCCCTACATGCAGCAAAACGGGGTGTATTTTTCTTCGGATCATGTCACCAGTACGGGCGCCGGCATCGGGTTAGGACTGGCCGTTGAGATCGGCAACCATTTTCTGGTCCAATCCGACGTCAATATCTTCTGGATCAACGGCAATGCCGTTTCGACACGATTGGCGGCGGGATATAAAAGAAGCGGCACCTGGGCGCCTGCTATTCTGGGCAATGTGTCGTTGTTGTGGGGCGGAAGGACGGAAGTGTTGCTGGAAAACGGCCAAAGACCGGTGTCGCCCGTGGCGGTAGTGGGGTTGAAGGTCGCCGGGCTGCGTTTTGAAAACGACAAAGGGTTTGTTTCTGCGCTGGAACTGGGTTTCGGGTTTGGGCCCTATAAAGGCACCTGCCCGGAGGTATCGTTTTTGTGCGTCGGGGTTCGGTTGTAGGTTTTATCAATTTGAAACGCACGGGACTATCCATATTTCTTTCATGCTTATCGCTGCACACGACAGGCCTCATTGCCGAAAGGGCGCCAGTAAACTCCCCAATAAAACTCACGGATAAATCTCCTTCCTGCAAGCCTTCAACGTATTCATCAGCAGGGCCGTCACCGTCATCAGCCCCACGCCGCCCGGCACGGGTGTGATATGGCTGCATCTGGGCGCTACGGCTTCAAAATCGACGTCGCCGACCAGCCGCGAGCCGGATTTTTTGGTGTCGTCGGGGATGCGGTTGATGCCCACGTCGATCACCACGGCGCCCTCTTTTACCCAGTCGCCTTTGATGAATTGCGGGATGCCGATGGCCGCCACTACAATGTCGGCGCGGCGCACCTCGCCGGGCAGGTCCCGGGTGCGCGAGTGCGTGAGCGTCACGGTGCAGTCGCCGGGATAGCCCTTGCGGGAGAGCAAAATGCTGATGGGAGTGCCGACAATGTTGCTGCGCCCGACAACCACGCAGTGTTTGCCCGCAGTTTCGATGTTGTAGCGGCGCAGGGTTTCGACGATACCGTAGGGCGTGGCCGGCAGAAAAGCAGGCAATCCCTGGGCCATCCGCCCGAAATTGATGGGATGGAAGCCGTCCACGTCCTTGCGGTGGTCGATGGCGAGCGTAATATTTTCTTCGTCGATGTGCCTGGGGAGCGGTAATTGGACGATAAAACCATCCACATCGGGGTCGTCGTTCAGGCTGTGTACGATGTCGAGCAGTTCTTTTTCAGAAATATCGGCCTCACGGCGGATCATGCTGCTTTTGAAGCCGACCTGTTCGCAGGACTTGATTTTGGAATTGACATACACCTGGCTGGCCGGGTTTTCACCGACCAGTACGGCGGCGAGGTGCGGGATTTTGCCACCGCGTTCCCGGATCATATCCACTTCGGCGGCGAGTTCGGCTTTGATGTTTTCGGAGAGTAGTTTTCCGTCGAGCAGGATCATCGTGAGAGATGAGAGATGAATGATGAGTGTTTTTAATGCTGCAAAATTTATGAAGATTCACCTGGGAAAAATGCCTGGAGAGCCCAGGTTACGAGAGCCATTTTTCAAATCGTTTGTGTGCTTCTTCCGATGTGACCACTTTGCCCTCTTTTACTTGTTGCATCCCTTTTTCAATGGCATCGAGGACAATCAGGCGTTCCACCAGTTCGTCCAAAGAAAATTCATCAGGAAGATTTTTCACCGTATCGAGCACTTGTAGTTTTGTCATGGTGATATTTTCCGCAAAAATAAGTGAGCAGAAGGGTTATTTCAAAACAAGCGTACAGATTAATAAAAATTTTTCGATGGCAAGGGGCCCTTGAAGCATTGAAATGCCGCTTCATACACATCCGCCTTGTTCATATCCGGGCCAGGCCGTAAAAACGATACCCTGATTGAGTATAAAAATCATACTCAGGTATTTTCAAATAAATTATCGCGTATCTTTCGCGTGTAATTAAATGGCAAAAACGAAACGCGTCAGATGGAGCAAAAATTAAGAAGCACAGGCTGGTTTTCCCGTACCGGCAAAGACGGATTTATCTACCGGGCATGGTTCAAAAAGCAGGGAATCCCGCACGATGAACTGAGGGGAAAACCGATCATTGGTATCTGCAATACCTGGTCGGAATTAACACCCTGCAATTCTCATTTCAGGGACCTGGCAGAATTGGTGAAACGGGGTATCCTTGAACAAGGTGGCTTCCCGGTGGAATTTCCTGTCATGTCCCTTGGTGAAACCCTGATAAAACCTACTGCTATGCTCTACCGGAATCAGGTAAGCATCGATGTGGAAGAATCCATCAGAGCCAATCCGATGGATGGCGTGGTATTGTTGTGCGGTTGTGATAAAACGACGCCTGCATTGGTAATGGGCGCTTGCAGCGTCGATATTCCGACGATTGTTTTGTCGGGCGGAGCCATGCTGACCGGAAAACACAAAGGGAAAAGTATCAGTACCAGCGATATATGGCGATTTAACGATGATAACCGTGCGGGCAAAATGACGGATAAAGCAATGGAGATGGCCGAGTCGGGCATGTGCCGCAGCGACGGGCATTGTGCCGTCATGGGAACAGCCTCGACGATGGCCTGTATGGTGGAGGCTTTGGGCCTCTCGTTACCGCAGAATGCCGCGATCCCGGCGCCTGATTCAGCCAGGAAAGTATTGGCGCAACTGACCGGCAGGGAGATTGTAAAAATGGTCGCAGCCGACCGGAAACCATCGGATATCCTCACGAGGGAAGCCTTTGAAAATGCCATAAAAGTGAATGCCGCAATTGGCGGTTCTACCAATTTTGTCATTCATTTATTAGCCATTGCCGGAAGGGTCGGCGTGCCCCTGAACCTGCAGGATATGGATACGTATTCGGCTGATATTCCATTGATTGCCAATTTGCAGCCTTCCGGGAAGTATTTTATGGAGGATTTGTACTACGCAGGCGGGTTACCAGCCGTTATCAGGGCGTTGTTGCCCCGCTTGCACGGGGATTGTATCACGGTGAACGGCAAGACTGTCAATGACAACTATTCTGAAAGTGAATGTTTTGATCCGGACGTTATTTCGGCAATTGATCGACCATTCAATGACGTATCGGGGATTGTGGTATTGAAGGGAAATCTTTGTGAAAACGGCGCCGTCATCAAACCTTCAGCGGCCAGTAAACACCTGATGGAGCACACCGGGAAAGCCGTCGTTTTTGAAACCATCGACGATTACAAAGCGAGGATCGACGACCCCGGTCTGGAGGTGGATGAGAACAGCATACTGGTGTTGAAAAACGTCGGCCTGAAGGGGTATCCCGGTATGCCGGAAGTAGGAAATATGGGACTTCCACCCAAGTTACTTGAAAAAGGTATCACCGATATGGTACGTATTTCGGACGGACGGATGAGCGGAACGGGTTTCGGGACGGTCGTGCTGCATGTTTCGCCGGAAGCCGCATTGGGCGGAAACCTGGCATTTGTTCAGAACGGTGATTTAATCACCCTGAATGTAGCGCAAAGGCTCTTGCATTTGCATGTGGATGAGCAGGAATTGTCGGTGAGAAGAAGCAAGTTTGTACCCATCGATTTAGGGTACGAACGCGGTTATACCAAACTGTTCATCGAACACGTATTACAACCCGATGAAGGCGCCGATTTTGACTTTTTGAAAGGATCTTCAGGTGCTGACGTTCAGCGGGATTCTCACTAAATGCCTTCTAAAAACGGTATCCGCCATAACAAACTTACCACCGGTTCATTATAAATATTACCAAGAGAATTTTTTGTCTTTTATATTCAGAAGTGTAGTAACCATACCCAGGCATTTCTTAAATGATTTCTAATAACAATAAAAAGCATGAGTACATCTATTATAACACTGATAATTTCCATAATAACATCAGGGGTTACTGCAATAATAACCTATATGGTTTCAATAAAGACCAATTTGGCAAATAAACAGGAAGAAATAAAAAGAGAACAAACCTATAAATATTTTTTGCCGTTTAAATTTATTGCTGATGAACTTTTCTGGCGACTTTCACATATAGAGCAACGCATAATGGAAAAAGAAAGCATGAATGTTCAACTCACACAAAAGTTGGACAACAGGGAAATTGGATGGTTTTTCGTCGATTGGTACAATGTCAATGAAAAGACAGCAGGCGGTTATTACCTTACATCGACGATATATCTTCATGCGCAACTTTATCAGAGAATGAACGCATTGCTTCGGGAATATCCTTACCTGACACTTAAAATCAAAAAACGATTAAAAGATGTGATCCATGACAACCCCGAAGAGCAAATTAAAAGGTGTCTTGATTACGCTTCCCAAGACAGCCATATAAAGATTTGGACAAACATCGAAGAGCTTGTTTCCATTCAGGGCAATGTCACTGTAAAAAGACTTATAGATGGAATAAGGCTGTCAACAGTTATAAAAGGAGGTATCCCATATGTTTTACACACGGCTTTTGGAGATTTTATGGACTTGAAAAACGACAAGAAAGAAAGAATCGATTCCGTCAATTATGAAGATTTCTGTAGGATGGTAATGGATGAAAAACAAAGATTCAAATTTTTACCCTTGTTCCAGTTTTATTCCAAAATTGTAGATGAAGATTTCAATGTAAACAGTGCGTTTCTCAATAAGATCAGAAGTCTTATGATTTGCCTCTCGGTATTGAGACATTCGGAATTAGAATAGCGGGTTGGTTGTTAGTTATCGGTTATCAGTTGTTGGTGATTCGGTTATTTGGGTATATGGTTATTTGAGTGATTCGCGGACTTTTTTTGGCAGTTTGGCCTTTACGAGTTCGTACGACTGGCGCACGTAGTGTTTCCATTCCGCGTCGCTCAGCCACAAATATTCCAGCACATATACCCACTTGTTGCGCGCGAGATAGGGGGCGGGAATAATGCCTTCCCGGGAAATCATTTCACGAAATTCTTCGTCCGGCACCTTAAAGGAGACGCCCTCCGCCGTATCGGCGGAGGTGACGCAAAACATTTTGCCGCCAACGAGGAAGCACAGGTCGCTGCCCCATTTGACGTCTTCGGTGACGCCGGGGAAAGAGAGACAGAGATCGCGGAGTGATTCGATGTTCATAGTGCATTAATTACGTGGTCAACACGAATTTGTAAATGACTTTGTTGCAGGGCAGGGCGGTAAAAAAATCAAAGATATTTTTTACCGCCCTGCCCTGCAACAAAGTCATTCCCCTAAAACCAGCAGCCCAAATATTCCCGCATCGATCCAGCCCCGGTTTTTGTCGTCGCCTTCCACGATCACCGAGCCGATGAAGTTTTCGCGTTCCGGCGAGCGGTCGTTGTCGCAGTAGGCCAGTGCAAAGCCCATTTTTTTTCCGGCCCTCAGCGATTTCGGAATGTTATCGCCGCCGTCGGCATATTTATTTCCATCGAAGATTTTCATGGCTACTTCCCAGGTACTGATGTTGCCGGTAGTGACGCGGCGGGTAGTACAATGGTCGTCGTAATAGTGCGGCGCTTTGTCCGGTCCGATGTCGGCAGCCTTGCCGTCGAGCGCAATGTGATAAGCAAAGGCATTGTAATTGTACTGGTGGTCGCCGCCGGAAGCGTCCTCGTCCACGAATATTTCGAGGCAGTCGTCGTCCCAGTACTTGACCAGGCCGTCGGGATGGATATCGATGAGCGTGTCGTCGGTGATCTCGGCGAGGACGTAGAGGTTGTTTTCATCCCAAAGGATTTTGTACCTTCCCGAAAAATCAGCGGCGGTTGGCGGCTGCCCGATCCACACCTGGTCGAGCGGCAGCCAGGGGGCTGATTGCCATGCAGGGTCGGCGCCGGCGCCGTCGATCAGGGGAGTGCCGAAAGCCGCTGAAAAATTTTGCCTTGTGGAAACATCCGGTGTTTCAGGCTGAGAATGCTTCGTATTGCGTTGAAAAAGAACAAAAAGCACTGCGAAAAATGCAATTGCCAGGCCGATAAGCGTATCACGGTTCATATCATCATTTTGTGCAAAGGTTTTGTTTTTTTGAGAATTTGGAACAAATTTTGAAAAATGATAGCCGGTTAACTTTTATAACTGACCGATTCAAAAGCCGGTCGACCGGAAGTTCGAATTCGTGTAATGTGTGTTAAGTCTTGGCACGGTTTTCGGTCATTTGCAGGGACAGCAGGTTTTGATCCGGACGGGATAAAATTTTAATAAAGATTTTATTCCCCAAGTTTTTGAATACCTGCCGGTATCGCTAAATTTGTATTGCGATATTTTGTTACTCCCACCAAATCCGTTCTCTGAAAAAACGGATCGCACCTTTAATCTTCCTCCCGTACAAGTCCTCTTCAGGAGAATCTCACGAAAGTCGAATGACGTGGAAACTGACATAATTTGGAGGGGAACAGATATTGTTCCCATTCAACAGGATTTTATGCTGTCCACCGGGCGCAATTACCCTCAACTTTAAAAACCTGAAGCAAACGATGAACACATTGAAAATTAACGAAAACCATCTCGATTCGACCGAGCCGCGTTGGTTTGCAGTTTATACAAAATACAAGCGGGAAAAATTAGTGCAAAAACGGTTGCAGGAACAGGGGATACATGCCTACCTCCCGATTCAGCGGCTGACGCGCCGGTATGAACGAAAGGTGAAAACGGTAGAAATGCCGCTCATCAGTTGTTATGTATTCACCCGGATCACAAAGAAACAATACGTCCCGGTGTTAAATACGCCCGACGTACTTCAATTTGTCAAATTCTCTCAAAACCTGATTGCCATTCCCGAGCGTGAAATTCAACTGCTTCAGCGGATTGTCGGGGAAGGAATGGAGATGGAAGTAGAACAAAAATCATTTCACCCCGGCGAGGAAGTGGAGATTTTCTCCGGCAACCTGGCGGGTGTGAGAGGGATTTTGCTGCAAAAAGACAAGAAGAAAAATTTTGTCGTCGAACTGAACAGCATCGGTTATGCGCTGCGCATCACTGTAGACCCGGCCATACTGATACGTGTAAAACCCGGCTCCGTTCCTTCGAGGTACGCCGGCGCGAGAGGTTAATAAAAAAAAGTAATTATGGTAATTACCGTAATTACCGCAATTACCGTAATAAACTTGAAACGACCATAAATCTAACCTTCGGTGGGTATGCCGGCGTTAACAATGGAGAAAAGGCTGGAAAAAACTTTTACAAAACTCATAAGATTAAGTCCTTTGCGACTTATCGTCGGCGAAGCCGTATTTTTTCTGAAAATAAGCAACCTCGGCAATGTCATCTAATAATTTTAATAAACGAATGAAAAATTTTACCCTCCTCGGAGCCGCCGGCTATATTGCCCCGCGGCACATGCAAGCCATCAAAGACACTGGAAACACCCTCGTCGCCGCACTGGACAAACACGACAATGTGGGCATCATCGACAGTCATTTTCCGGAGGCTCATTTCTTCACGGAATTCGAACGTTTCGACCGGTTTGTGAGCAAACTGAAACGTGAACACATGGACATCGACTACGTTTCCATCTGCTCGCCCAACTACCTGCACGACGCGCACATCCGTTTTGGCCTTCGCGTCGGCGCAGACGTTATCTGTGAAAAACCATTGGTGCTCACCCCCTGGAATCTCGAAGGGCTCCGTGTGGAAGAAGAGATTAGCGGAAAATCGGTGAATACCATCCTTCAACTGCGTTTGCACCCCCACATGCTGGCGCTGAAACGCCGGGTGGATGCTGCTCCGCCCGATAAAGTGTTTGATGTGGATGTAACTTACATCACCTCGCGAGGCAATTGGTATTACGCCAGTTGGAAAAGTCAAAACGAAAAATCGGGCGGCATTGCCACTAATATCGGCGTCCATTTTTTCGATGCCCTGACCTGGATTTTTGGCGGTGTCCGCGAGAATGAAGTGCATCTCCATACCCATGACCGGGCTGCGGGTTATCTCGAACTGGAAAGGGCGCGCATACGTTGGTTCCTGAGCATCAACTATGATACAATCCCGCAAGCGGCCAAAGTCTCCAATTTTCGCACCTTCCGCTCATTCACGGTGGACGGCCAGGAAATCGAGTTCAGCGACGGCTTCAGAGACCTCCATACGAAGAGTTACGAAGCCATTCTGGACGGCAACGGATTTGGACTGGATGATGCGGCGGAAGCAGTACAGATCACTTATGACATTCGCAACGCCAAACCTTTGGGCATGACAGACACTAGTCATCCGATGGTAGCGTTACCTCTGTGCCCGCACCCTTTCGAGCGGGAGGAAATGGTTGAGTTCATGTAAATCAGGCTTTCTGATGTTGGGCTTTGGGCTGCATTTCCTCCATACGAATCAGGCCCAAAGTCCAACCTTTTTATAATCCCCCTTTCCCAAAAATCAAAAAATCGATAATCATTCACCCATCCCACTATGAAAAACTCGATTTACACACGCCACACCCCAACTACCATGTCATCCGGACCGACACATTACTTGAAAAATTTATTTTTACCCTACTTCGGCGGGCACAAAAAATTGGGTCAGCATCTTACGGTGGACATTCACGCCCACTGGCTTCCCGGCGTCGACGACGGCGCCCAAACCGAAAAAGAAGGACTGGCCCTGGTAAAAGGCTTGGCTGATCTCGGCTATCGCAAACTGATCGCAACGCCGCACATCAAAGAATCCTGTCCGAATGAGCCCAGGAATCTGCGGCGGGTGTTCGAGCATTTTAAAAAATCGGTAAAAAAAGCAGGTATCGACATCGATCTCAGCCTCGGCGCCGAGTATATGCTCGACGAAGGTTTTTCGGCACACCTCGCTTCCGGCGACCTGCTCACCCTGCACGGCAAATACGTATTGGTCGAACTGAACCCGCAACAGGTTCAAATTCTGCCGGCGCTGCAAAAAACCCTGTTCGACATCAAAGTCAAGGGCTTTCAGCCGATTCTTGCTCACCCGGAGCGTTACGGTTATTACTGCGACAACTGGCACACCATGGAAGGGCTCAAAGAAACCGGTCTGTTGTTCCAGGGCAATGCCCTGGCCGTCTACGGTCTCGAAGGCAAAGAAATGGCAAAACGGGCGCGCAGAATTCTGGATAACGGCTGGTATGAGTTTATCGGCACCGACATACACAATGCTGCACACCTGCAGCACCTCGTCAAAGTGAACCTGTCTCAGAAATTCCGCAACGGGGATTTTGTGTGAGAGGACGTGAGAGCGTGTGAGAGGCGTGAAAGGGTACGAGAGGATGAGAGAGGCATTTTTTTGCGATCAGGCACACACTTTTACCACTTTTTTCACACTTGGCACGGTTTTGTGATTACGGAAAACCGTTGAATTTAATCCTTTTGTGCCTGCCTTTGGTGAATTCACATTCACAAAAATCTCCCAACTATTAAGATGAGAAATTGTACACCAACCCCATTGCTGGTCGCATTGGTCTTTGCTTCTATTGCCATAATGAGTAGCTGCAGCGCCGTTAAGCATGAGGAAATGCTTATGCTGCAAAATGTTCAAAATCAACTGGCTGCTATCGACTCCTTCCCGGCGCTGAAAATCCAGGCAGATGACATACTGAATATCCAGGTCACCAGCAGGGTACAGGAAGCCATCACGGCATTTCAAGCCCAACCGGCACAAACCATTGCCGGTTCGGGTGAAAACGCACTCGGCGTTATGGAAGGTTACCGGGTGGATGAAGGGGGCAACATCTTTTTACCCTATTTAGGAAAAATGAAAGCCTCCGGCAAAACGATCCGTCAGTTGCGACAGGAAATCAGCAACAGCATTGTCGCTTTTATTCCCGATGCCACCGTACAAGTGCGTTTCATCAACTTCCGCGTTACCATGATCGGAGAGGTAACCCGCCCCAACGCTTACATTATCCCCAACGAACACCTCAATATCCTTGAAGCCGTTGGTATGGCAGGTGATTTCACCTCGTACGCCAAGCGCAACAACGTCCTCGTCATCCGCGAACGCAATGATGTGCGCGAATTTGGCCGCATCAATACCCAGGATTCCACGCTCTTCGTTTCGCCCTATTTTTACCTGCGTCCCAACGACGTGGTGTATGTGGAACCCCTGAAAGCAAAACAGTACGCTATTCAAGGCGACTTCCTCAACAGGTATTCGCCCGTAATTTTACCCTTAGTGACTCTGGCTACCTTCTTTATAGGTATCGCAGTTGCCAATTAAAACCATTCATAAAACAATGCTTGCGATTGCGTGATCCACAACTGCTGCAACGTTGTTATTATGCCATCGAAAACTTTCAAAAAAATAATCGAACTGTGAAAGAAGATAAAATCGATTACGGAAAATTAGTGGGTAAAGCGCTCCATTACTGGTGGCTTTATGTCCTCCTGTTCCCGCTCGCCGTCGGGCTGTCCATTCTTTACCTGCGTAAAACGCACCCGAAATACGAAGCCACCGCCATGCTCCTCATCAAAGACGAGGAAAAATCAGGGGCTGTGGTGGAACAGGCCGTACTCGACGGCCTGGGGATCAAAGACATCAAGAAAAAAGGTCTTGAAAACGAGGTATTTATCCTCAAATCCACACCGCTGATGGAGAATGTGGTCAGCAATCTCGAGCTGCAATACGAGTATTTCAGCATCGAGTGGATGAAGCGCCGCGATATCAGCAAAGACGCTCCTATCAAAGTAGTGGATTGGAAACCCGCATTCGATAATGCGACAGTGGAGGGTGATGTCGAATTCATGGGCAATGGCGCCTACCGCCTGAAAATAGAAGACGACGCCTTTCAGGGCGAATTTGGCAAAGAACTGCGGCTGCCGCAGGGAAAACTCACCCTGTCTTTCATCCGCTCGAAAGATTCGAACGGCGGCCCGGTCGGCATCCGTGTGCTGACGCCCAATGTGAAAGCGCTGGAACTCATAGAAGGGCTGGAAGTAACCGCCGTCGGCGAGCAGTCGAGTACACTGAGCCTTTCGATCAAAGACTACGTCCCTTCGCGTGCCGAAGCCGTTCTGAACGAATTGATCAAGTTGTACAACCAGCAGTCCATCGACGAAAAAAACAAGGTTTTTGAAAACAGCCTCAACCTGCTGAACGAACGGATCACCCTGATTTCGCAGGAACTGTCGGCTGCGGAAGTCGACGTTGAAAGTTACAAACGCCGTAACAACTTAGTGGAAATCAGCGCCGAAGGCAGCCTGTTGATGCGCGACCTGGCCGACTACAACAAAGAATTGGCAAGCACGGATGTGCAGTTGCAAATCCTCAGCTCGATCCAGGAATTTCTGGAAAGAAATAAAGACAACTTCGAGTTCGTGCCAACCAACCTCAATATCAACAACCTCACCCTGACCAACCAACTGACCCAATTCAACACGCAGCTATCGGACCGTGACCGGTTAAAAAACCAGTTGGGCCCTTCACACCCCGACATCATTCTGATAGACAAACAACTCCGGAACCTTCGCCAATCCATCGTCGAAAATATTCGGGGGATCAAAGCCGACATCCAGTTGGGCCGCAATGCCAAGGAACAACTCAGCGCCAGTGTGGAAAACCGCATGCAAAGCCTGCCGGGCCGCGAGCGGGGACTGCTCGACCTGGAACGCAACAAAAACCTGAAAGAAAACCTGTACCTCTACCTGTTGGAAAAACGGGAACAGTCGGCTATTTCGCTTGCCGTCACCACGGCCGCCGGTCGCGTCATCGAACCGGCAAGAGCCTTCGACCCAATCAGCCCCAAAAAGGCCCAGATATACCTGATCGCTTTATTTCTTGGCCTGGCGCTGCCGTCGGCCATCGTCTTCGGCATTTTCAGCATGAACGACAAGGTGATGAATGAAGACGATGTGCAAAGAGGCGTTGCCGCTCCCATTGCAGGAGTGCTGGCATACAGCCGGAAAAAATCGAAAGTGGTTGTCAAGGAGAACAGTACCACCGCGGCTGCCGAGATGTTCCGCTCCCTGCGGGCCAATCTCGCGTTCATTTCACCGGGTCAGAAAATGCAGGCCATTATTGTCACGTCGAGCATTCCCGGCGAAGGCAAATCCTTTATTGCCATGAACTTAGGGGTGACGCAGGCGCTGGCAGGCAAAAAAGTACTCTTGCTCGAACTCGACCTCCGCAAACCCAGCGAACAGTTCGATGAAATAGAATCTGCCGAAGAAGGTGTGGTCAATTACCTCATCGATACCTCCGTAAAATTGGACAATATCATCGAAAATACCGGGTTGCACCACAACTTCGACGTGATCCGCTGCGGTCCCAAGCCGCCGAATCCCAGCGAATTGTTGCTCTCCGACCGCCTGCGCAGTCTTATCAATCTCCTGCGCGAGCGATACGACTTTATCATCCTCGACACACCGCCGGTGGGTGTGGTGGCCGATGCCATTCAGATCAAAGATACGGCAGACGCGACCATGTATGTCGTTCGTTCCGGTTACACCCGAAAGGCACAATTGCGGATCATCAACGACATCATGCAAAAAGACAAACTCCCCCGCCCGTTCATCGTCCTGAACTCGGTGCAGTTAGATAAAAGCACGTACGGCGGGTACTACACTTCGTACTACGGAGAGGATAAATAATTGGACAAACGGACATTAGACGTCGGACATTAGACCTTAGACAATCTGCCTGAACAATCAGCCGAACGCAAACGCCCGGCACATACACCTATTTTTCCATGTCTTTAAAACAAAAGACGATTCGCGGGCTCTCCTGGGCGTTCATTGACCGTTTTGCCAACCAGATTTCGCAATTTATTTTCGGGATCATTCTGGCGCGGCTGCTTTCGCCTGCCGAATACGGTTTGATCGGGATGCTCGCTATTTTTTTCGAAGTCGCCGATACGTTTGTGATGGCCGGGTTCAGCGAAGCCCTTATTCGCAAGTCCGAGCCTACGGAGAAGGATTACTCGACGGTATTTCTGGTCAATATCGCCACCGGCATTTTTTTCTACGCCATCCTGTGCGCTCTTGCACCGGGTATCGGCTGGTTTTTCAACGAGCAGCAACTGGCCCCCATCATCTGGGTGATGGGCAGCACCATCGTCATCAATGCGCTGAGCATGGTAGCGCGGGTGCCGCTCATGAAACACATGGATTTTAAAGCCCTCGCGACCATTTCCGTGGTGGCTAATATCATATCGGGAGCGGTAGCGATCGTGCTGGCATTTAAAGGTTACGGCGTGTGGAGTTTGGTGTGGCGCAATATCGTTTACTCCATTACCAACACCGCGATGATTTTCCTTTTCAGCAGGCCGTCGTTCGGATTGCAGTTCAGTCGCGCATCGTTTAAGGAGATTTTCGGCTTCGGATCCAAACTGCTCGCTTCGCGTTTGTTTCTCGAGTTTTACAACAACCTCTATTACCTGCTCATCGGCAAGTTCTTCAGTGCCAGGGAATTGGGTCTTTATACCCGTGCCAACGGTTATAAAGACATGTTTTCGCGGACACTGCACAACGTCATCCAATCGGTCAGTTTCCCGGCCTTGTCCGAAATCAAAGACGACAACGTCCGGCTGAAAAACGCCTACCGGAAATTGGTGCAGTCCACCACTTACCTGACAGCGATCATGATGTTTGGTCTGGCCGCCGCCGCCGACAATTTTATCGTCGGCCTTATCGGACCGAAATGGTCGGACGCAATTCAGTACCTGCAACTCCTGAGTATTGTGGGCATTTTTTACCCCCTGCACTATATCAACCTGAATATCCTGGTGATCAAAGGCCATTCGGGCACCCACCTGAAATTGGAATTTTTGACCAAACTGATCGCGGTCCCGGCCCTCGTCACCGGTTTCTTTTTCGGCATCACGCCGATGATCGTCTGCATGATCTTTACCTGGATACTCGATTACTTAGTCACGTCTTCCTCCAGCGGACGTTTGATCAACTACCCCGTGAAAGAACAAATATTGGACATTCTACCTTCCTTTTTATTTGCCATCGTCATGGGCGCCGTCGTATGGCTCGCCGGTTCGGCCATGCACTTCCACCCGCTGGCAGAGTTGCTGATCCAGGTCACGTTGGGCGTTTTATTCACCGTAACGGTTTCTAACCAGTTCAGGATCAAACCTTTTCTGGAAATCAAGGAAATCGTGATGCAGAAGTTTATGAAAAAACCGGCATTGTCATGACGAATTTACGATTTTGGATTTACGATTTACGATTTTTCTGATACGAAAAATGACAGATCGTTATTCAATTCGGATCGAAAAAATCGTAAATCGTAAATCCAAAATCGTAAATCGTAAATCCTTTTCAAACATGAATGAACTCGTTTCATTGGTCGTACCTTCCTACAACAGGGCACATCTGCTGAAAGACGCCATCGAAAGTACGCTTCAACAAACCTACCCGCATTGGGAAATGATCATTGTGGATGACAAATCCACCGACAACACCGCCGAGGTCGCCAAATCGTACGCTGCAAAAGATCCGCGGGTCAAATATTTTCTGAATCCTGAAAAAGGGGTGAGTTCGGCCCGCAACTACGGCATCAAAATCGCACAGGGTCAATACATTGCATTTCTCGACGACGACGACATCAGCCTGCCGCACCGCTTCGAATCGCAGTTGAAAGCCATGAAAAAATCCGGAAACGGTTTTCTCGTGTCTGGTTTTCTCTCGAAAGACAGGGTAACAGGCGAAGTGCTGGAAGAACAAAAATTAGAGTTGAAAGCCACCTGCACGGGTTTCCCGTCGCGGTGGATGATCCGCAAAGACCTGCTCGACAAAACGGGCGGTTTCGACCAGGCAGCCGCACCGCTGGAAGACATCGAACTGAGCGCCCGGCTGGCGGCGCATGAGATATTTGCCTTGCACGACGACTTCGTAGCCGTCACTTTCCCGACGGAAGACTCGGCCAGCAGCGCCACCGACAAAAAGGTGAAGGCCCGGCTCGTATTGCTGGAAAGAGGCAAAAACGTTTTTTCTCCCTTAGAATCTGCATGGTGGGAGTTTTCGGCGGCCACCGATTACTATATGCTGGGCCAGAAAGACAAAGCGCAGGAATACCTGAAAAAAGCCGCCGCCGGAGACCCGCGCGGTTTGTACGGCTTTGCTTATCAATATTTTAAACTGACCCGGGGATTAAACGGTCCTTTTAAACGCATCAACATGAAAGTACTGTCGACGTTGCGGGAATACAACTTCCCGATGCTGGTGCGGCACCCCGTCGTCACCAATGGCTGATTCGCTGCGCGACAAATCTTTGTCCGCCTTTTTTTGGGTATTGGTGGACAAAATGGGCGGCAGCACGGCTAATTTTCTGGTTACGCTGGCGCTCGCCCGGCTGCTGCTGCCGTCGGATTTTGGCCTGGTGGCCATGGTGCTGGTGTTCTTTGAAATTTCATCGTCGTTTATCCAGAGCGGCTTCGGTTTTGCACTCGTCCGGGAAAAAACAATCACGGAAGTCGACAAATCCACCGCTTTCATTTTCAACTTAATAACAGCGCTGTCGCTTTATGCGGCGCTTTACTTCGTGGCCCCTGCCATCGCCGTTTTTTTTAATCAGGAGTTGTTGACAAATATCGTGCGGGTGATGGGTTTGAACCTGATCGTCGGCGCCTTTTCCATCGTTCAGCACGCGGTACTCGCGCAGAAAATTGATTTTAAAACGCTGACCAAAGTACGGTTGCTGGCAGTGTTCGTATCTGGTTTGTGTGCGATTGTAATGGCCTTCCACAATTTTGGAGTGTGGAGTTTGGTCGCCCGGATCGGGGTCATGGAGTTGACGAGTACCCTGTTGATTTGGGTACTGAATCCCTGGAAACCGACCTTGCAGTTTAGCCTCGGCTCCTTCAGAAAACTATTTGGTTTTGGATCTAAAATCCTGGCGGAGGCATTGATCGACAAGGGTTTCCGGCATTTGCTTCAAGTCATCATCGGCAAATTTTACCCGGCTGCCACGCTCGGTTTTTTTGCACAGGCCAATACTTTTTGCAACATGGCGGCGGGCAATTTTCTCCAGACCATACAAAAAGTGACCTACCCGGTGCTGGCGAAATTGCAGGACGATCCGCTCAAACTAAAAGCGGGTTATGGCCGGATCATATCGATGAGTTCGTTCATCATCATCCCGGTTATGACGCTGATGGGAGTACTCGCAGAACCGCTGATCGTAACATTGGCCGGTGAAAAATGGCAGGCTTCCGTACCATTTCTGCAATTGTTGTGCGTCGGCGGGGCGGTCTGGCATTTCAACAGCATCAACCTCGACGTGCTTTTAGTGTTAGGTCGGGTTGACCTCAGTCTGCGCTTAGAAATAATAAAAAAGGCGATTACCGCCGTTGCCGTCATTATTGGTATGCAATTTGGAATTTATGGTTTGGTGGCAGGACAGGTGGCGGCAGTGTACCTGGCGGTATTCATCAACACCTGGTACACAGATCGATTGCTTGGCTACCCCTTGTCGGAACAAATAAAGGATATCGCAGCGACGGTGGGTTTCAGCCTGTTGGCCGGATTTGCGGTGTTTTTATTTACTGTTTATGTAAAAACGGCTGGAATTTTTGTACTGTTTGGCGGGGGTGGCATCGGTTTTGCACTATACGGAGTACTCCACCTGACGGCATCGACAAAAGAAGTGCATTTTTTAAAAACGTTTGTTATCCCCAAAATACGAAATTTCATTACCGGTCGCGGCATTTATCCGACTTCAAAAGTTTTATAAGCCCAACCTCGAAATACTTTTTTCAAAACGTACAAAGTCAACTGATTCATAATGAAAATCACAGTAACCGGCGCCACCGGATTTTTAGGAAAGCGTGTTGTCAAAAAACTGAAAGAACGTGGCGAAAACCCCACCGTAAGTTCCCTGAGCCTCGGTGTCGATTTGCGGGATTGGGATCAAACCATCGCATTTTTTGAAAAAGAAAAACCCGAAATCCTGTTGAACTGCGCCTCCTTCGTCGGCGGCATCCAGTTCGGATACAAATACCCCGTCGACCTGTTCGAAAACAACCTCCTGATGAACGTCAACATCCTCAAGGCTGCGCGCCTGACGGGGGTGAAACGGATCGTCAACCCCATTTCCAATTGCGTATACCCCGCAAAAGCCACGCTGTTCAAAGAACCGGAAATCTGGGACGGCCCCATGCACGAATCCGTGTTGGTGTACGGCTTCGTCCGCAAAGCATTCTGGGTCGGCTCCTGGGCAGCGCACCGGCAATACGGCATGGACATCATTAACATCGTTTTGTCCAACATGTACGGCCCGGAAGACCACTTCGAAGAAGAACGCTCGCATGCTTTGGGCGCGTTGATCATGAAGTTCGTTCAGGCCAAACGCAGCGGCGCGCCCTTCGTGAATGTATGGGGCACCGGCACACCCGTCCGCGAGTGGATGCACATCGACGACGGCGCAGAGGCCATGATCCGCAGCATTCAAATGCCTGCTACCGAAGATTTTGTAAATATCGGCGTCGGCCACGGTGTTTCCGTGCTCGAATTGTGCGAACTGATTAAAGAACTTTCGGGCTATGAAGGCGAAATAAAACTCGACCCGACCAAACCCGACGGCGCCGCTTACAAAACGGTGGACGGCACGCGCGGCGAACAACTGCTCGGCTGGAAACCCGAAGTGGATTTCCGCGAAGGTGTGGCCCAGGCGATCAAATGGTACGAAGAAAATCATTGATATCATTGTCACGCAAAGACGCAAAGGTCGCCAAGCGTAGAGTACCCTTTGCGTGCTTTGCGCCTTTGCGTGATAAAATTCCTCAATCCTGTAAATCAAGTTAATCCTGTCAAAATACCTCCCGTCGAAAAAAATATTAACGCACTAACTAAACGGCATCAAGACCTGATGACAACTTTACAACCTACCGAACTCGCCATCAACGGCGGCCAACCCCTGAGCAAAGAACCAATCCTGATCCACAAGCCATCGATCAACGAGGATGACATCCGCGCTGTCACCGAAGCCATGCGCTCTACCTTCGTGAGCGGCGACGGACCGGCTTGCAGGGAATTTGAAAAACTGCTGGCTGAATACCTCGGCGTTAAGCACGCCCTCTTCCTCAATTCCTGCACCACCGCCCTCGACCTGGCTTTTATGATAAAAGACTTTCCGGCGGACAGCGAGGTTATTGTGCCGAACTTCACCTACACCAGCACCGCGCTGGGGCCGATCCTGAACAACCTCAAAGTCGTGCTGGCCGATGTGCGCCCCGACAACGGCAACCTGGATATCGAAAAATTAGAGTCGTACATCACGCCGAAAACCGTCGCGATCATGCCGGTCGATTATGCCGGCAATCCGGCGGAAATGGATGAAATCAACGCCATTGCGGCCAAATACGGCCTGTATGTGGTGCAGGATTCGGCGCAATCCATCGGTTCGAAATACAAAGGATTTTATACCGGCAACCAGGCGCATGTCACGACCTTCTCGTTCCACGGCACCAAAAACATGACCACCGGAGAAGGCGGCGCCATCGTCACCAACGACGATCACTTAGCCGACCTCATCAAGGTGATGCGCGAAAAAGGAACGGACAAATACTCTTTCCTCACAGACAACGTCACGCGCGGCTACTACGAATACGTGAACAAAGGCAATAGCTACGTACAATCCAATATCAACGGCGCGATGGGTGTGACCCAGATTGCCCGGCTCGAAGCCATGAATGCGGTGCGTCGTGAGATCGCACAGTTCTATTTGAAAGAACTGACCGGCTTGCCGGGCCTCGATTTTGTTCAGATCACGGAAGGTGCGGATCACAACTGGCACCTGTTCGGCCTGCTCGTGCCGGCGGACAAAAAATATTGGATTATGGATGCGCTCCGCGCCGAAGGCGTGATGGCCAACGTACACTACACGCCGCTGCACCGCAACAAATATTTCAAAGACCTCGGCACCGATGCTCAATTCCCCGGCTCCATGGAATTTTTCAACCGGCTGTTGCGCATACCGATCTACCCGATACTGACGGTTGAAGAAAGAGAGAAAGTAGCGGAAGCGGTGATTAAGGTGTTTTCGAACCTGTGATTTATGAATTACGATTTTGGATTTACGATTTACGATTAAAGTCCGTGCTAAAATTGATGCCTGTTGCCTACTCTAACTGGGCAAAATCGTAATTCGTAAATCCAAAATCGTAAATCGTAAATCATAAATCCAAAATCGTAATTCGTAATACCACAAAACACACTTTGATGAAAGTTTTACTCCTTGTCCCAAAACGCTACGGATTTCACCATACGTTCAAAGAGTTGTTCACCCACATGGGTGGTGAAATCCAGACCATCGACTATCACCACCTGGTAAAAGGCTGGCAGGAAAAGATCAATACACAGATGTACCGGTTGCCTGATAAATACCGGCTGCAATGGGAAAACTACTACTTTGAACGGATCAATAAATTTTACCGTGAGGAATACGACCGCCTGAAACCCGACCTGGTGTTCATTTACAACAGTGAACTGATGGTGCCGGAGACGATCCAGCATTTCAAAAAAGGCGGTTCGAAGGTGGCATTTTTCCTCGGCGACTGCCCCTATTACACACCGGCCAACCGGCATTTTTTGCCCCTGCTGTTCCATGCGGACGCGATTTACACCTACGACTCATTTTGGGTGGAGGCGATGACAAAATTAGGCATCAAAAACATCCACTATCTTTATCCCAACCTGCCGGTGCATCAGCATTTTGAGAAAAAACTGTCGCCGGAGCATTACAACGAATTGAAATCGGAGGTGCTGTACGTCGGGATGTGTTACAAAACGAGTTGGGGGATGAAAAAGGCGAAGTTTCTGAGTTGTTTCACCGAATTTGATTTAAAAATACACGGCGACGATTCGTGGCCGCGCTGGTTCGGGCATTTCCCCGAACTCAAAAAATGTTACAAGCCCCGGGTGGGCGGCGCGCATATCACGGTCGAAAAACTGAACGATATGTACAATGCCACTAAATTCGCCCCGGTGGACGCTAATCCCGGCTTGCTCAACGCCATTCACTGGCGCTTTGTGGAAGCACTCTGTTCCGGCGCTTTGCCCATTTTAGAATGGCAGCAAAACGTGGTGGAGATTTTCGGCAATGCCGATGTGCCTGCGGTGAAGAATTTCGAAGAAGCTCCCGAAATCGTGCGTTACTACCTCCAACACGAGGACAAACGCGTCGAGAAGGTGCAGTGGATGCGGAATGTCATGCTTGAAAAATATTCCATCCCGAACAATGCTCGATTCCTTACAGATACGCTCGGCCTTCGCTGAACAGGCAGCCAACCCGGCGGTACCGATTGCAACCACTGAAAGTGTAACAAAGGAGCCTTCCGATTTGCGAAAGGTAGCCCAGTTCCTTGCACTGATCTTAGTGTCCATCGGCGCCAACTATTTTGCGCCCAAGTTCATACCACCCCTCTTGTGGATTGGTACGCTGATTGCCTATTCCCGCACGAAAGACGAAGGTTTCTGGCTTGCATACTTTTTGGTGCTTTCCGACGGCTTTTTCGGCTTCTTCGGGATGTACGCGGCCATGATCAATATCATACCCGGTCTGCCGGGTGTGGAAGCAGGTCAGATTTATATCATTCTGGGGATCGTCAAGGCATACGGCCGGCCGATCAATTATACGCCGTTTTACAACAACATATTGAAGATTCTGCTGATTTACCTGGCATTTTTGCTGGTGCAGGGATATGTGATAGGCGTTTCCCTTGAAATAAACGTGCAGTTTCGGTTGATCAAGTGGATCGTGCCGCTTTTCATGCTTTACTCCATTCCCCGCCTGTTTACACGGGTAGAGCAATACCGCGATGTGTTCTTGTACCTTTTTCCCGTAGCGTTAATGGCCTTGGGGGCGCAAATATTCACCCTCGTTCAGGCCCATTCGCCGATGCAATATTTCGGTGTGGCAAAAAAAGCCAAGTTTGCCATCAAAGTCACCAAGGAAAAAACATACCGGGGATTGTACAATGAGATGATTTTGCTCATCACGTTCTTTGGCGCACTGTTCTTTCTGGCTTTCAGACCCGGCAAGTATTTTAAAACCGGTTATTTGTTCGCAATTTTATTGGCCAATTTCGCATCGGTGTTTCTTTCAGCCACACGCGGTTGGGTGATCTGTTTTTCATTTTCTTTGATATTTTCCCTGATTTTCGTGTTGCGGCTAAGTCCCAAAAGGATTGTAACCTTGTTGGTTTTGTGTGTTGTGTTTATGTTTGGCGCGCAATATATACCCGTCATCGGGTTGCAAATAACGAACGCCGTCAAACGCCTTTTGACATTAGAAAAATTAGCGGAAGGGGATATGTCGGCAGGCGGCACTCTGATACGCCTGAATACGCGCGGCCCGCGGGTCATGAAAAAATTTGAGGAAACGCCGCTGACCGGTTTAGGATTTTCTACCGAGTTCATGGAGCATGACGACTTCCATGTGGGCAATCAGAACATTTTGATGCACTCCGGTATCATCGGTTATGCCCTGCTGCACTTCTTTTTTATTTATTTCATGTTCAATCTGTTCGTGCGCAACATGTACCTGCCGCCTGAGCACACGTATAAAGGGACCTTGCTCATATTCTGCATCTTTTTCCCGGCGTGGTTCATGCTGCACTCCTCATCCCAGCAGTTTTTTTCCTATTATCAAACCGTTCAAGGCGCTATCATACAGGCGGTGTTCTTTAGTTTGGGGGCATTGATGTATGAAAAATCCTCCGAAGAAGAATGAAATCGAAATCAGTCCATTATACCCTCTGGCAAATTGGTCCGGGGGGTATGGAGTTGGGGGTGAAGCATTACAGCGAGCGATTTTCCCAACAACGAAAACTGTACGCCTACGGCCTGCGCCCGACAAACCAGCAGATTTTTGACGAATCAAAAATCGAAGTGACGGTTGGGAACGGAGGCAGGGTGCAGCCATACCTGCAATACTTTCGCTATTGCCGCCGGTACAAAAATGATATTTTTCACCTGCAAAACGGTGGCCCGCTGGTCATGATACTCACCCTCCTGGCAGGGGTGAAGAACATAGTGTATCACATTCACGGCACGATATATTGGAAAACCGCTTTTCAAAAAGTGTATCTGAAAACGGCCTGGCTGATCGTCAGGATGTTGCTGCCGTTTTCGAAAACGACTTTTGTTGCAAACTCTAAATACAGCGCAAATATTTTCCGCGAAAAAGTGTTGCCTGTTTCTTTGGCCGTGATCTACAACGGCTTAGACGTGCAAAGATTTTCTGCAAAAAAATGGTTGCGTACCGATCTGAAGAAGATCGGGTTTGCAGGGCGGCTGGCGATTGGCAAAAATGTAGACCAGGTCATCCGGTTGTTTGATGCATTGGCAGAAAAATGTCCGAATGCCGAACTGCACATTGCCGGCGACGGCATACTTCGTCCGGCATTGGAGGAACAGGCGCAAAAAAGTCCGTACGCCGGGCGTATCGTATTTCATGGCCATGTGCAGGATATTCCGGCGTTTTATGCCTCGATGGATCTGTTTCTTTTTTTGAGCGCTTATGAGTCGTTTGGCAATGTTATTGCCGAGGCCTTGTTGACCGGATTGCCAACGCTTACCAGCAATGTGCCGGTATTTGAAGAGATTTACGGAAATGATTCAGGTTTCAACCTGGGCGATCCCAAAAATTTTGAACAAATGAAACTTAAATTTCTGAAAAACATAGAGGAATTCCCCCGCCTCGCCCGCAAAGCATACGACATCAGTACCGGTGTCGAAACGCAATGCAGCATAGAAAATCATTTGAGACAAATAGAGCATGTCTATGAGAAATATTAGTCCGCCTGTTTTTTACTACCACTCGGTAGCACCCAAACTTTATGACGGCTGGCTGCTCAAGTTTTTGACCCTGAGGCTGGCCAATTTCGAGCAGCAGATGGCATACCTCCAGGACCACAACTTCCAGTCCATTTTTATGGACGAGTGGCTTCGTATCCGCATCGGTCATAAAACTTCGACCGGCAAAGAAGTGTGTCTCACATTCGACGACGGTCTGCTCGACAATTGGGTGTATGCCTGGCCGGTAGCGAAAAAATACGGTATGAAATTCACCATTTTTGTTTCGCCGGAATGTATCGAGCCACGTTCCATCGTCCGCCCGACCCTCGAAGACGTGTGGAGCGGAAAATGTAAGCCGGAAGCGCTGGAAGCGCTGGGTTACCTGTCATGGGAAGAGATAAAAATCATGCAGGAGTCGGGCGTCGTGGATATCCAGTCGCACACCATGACCCATGCGAAATACCTCTCCTCCCCTACCCTGCGCGGATTCTATTACGGCGGTTTCAAAGGCTACCACCCGATCCTCAATGCCAATCCGGGCTTGCGGGCAACTTACATGCGCGACGCCAATTTTGAAAACCGCCTGCCGCTCGGCACGCCGCTTTTTGAAGAAACTTCGTCGGTTGTCGTGAAAAAACACGTTATCAATAAGGAATTCATTCAAGAAGCAACCGAGTTGGCCCAAAAACACCACCTGAAAAACGAATCGGAACGGCCTGATTTTGAAAAAGCAGCCCGTCAGATTTACGACGACTATGCCCGGGCGGGCAAACTGCTCGACAGCATGGAAAAAGACGAAGATTACCGCACGCGGCTCAAATACGAAATTGTTGATTCCAAGCGCATCATCGAGGAAAAACTCGGCAAACCCGTCCAATTTCTTTGCTGGCCGCATGGCGACAACAATTCGGCAGCGCATACATTGGCTAAAGAATCGGGTTATTTGGCAACCACCTCGGGTAAAATGCTCCGCGAACAAAATGAGGCAGATCGCATTCCCCGCCTCGCCGCCGATTTTGAAAACAGCCCCTGGGTAAATCGCCAGAAATTTCATTTCAAAGTCGGCGCACACTACCGCAAACAACCCTATTATGCGATCGCCCGCCTCAACGAACTCAAAAACAAGGTTTCCCAACGCTGATGTTTTTCTATATAGATTACCGGCCTTCAAGCGCTTCGGCGATACAAGTCGTCCAACTTGCTAACGGGGAGGCACTCCCTCCCAGCCCTGAGCACAACATCCTGTATGCACAGGCGGGCAAACAACGTATGATGGTATTCGACGTGCCCGGCGGGAAATTCCTGCTCCTCGGCGATCCGGTATTTGTGTTCAATGCGTCGCTGTTAAGGCGCATCGTACCCGAAGCGGGCATTGTGCAGCAAAATATTCTGTATCAGGAAATTAAGGGGCATTATTACTGGTTCTTTTTGTCCGACGTTTCGGTTACCTCCGGCTTGCCTGTGGCAAACCCGCAACTACTTTGCGGCAACGCTTTCGGCGCGATATACCCGGTGTATTATGCCCATGAAAATGACCGTATCATGGTCAGTTCTTCTTCCCGTTTGCTGGCAGAAAAAACGAACGCGGTTTCAAAAGACAAGCGAAATTTACTCGAACGCCTGCTTTTCAACTACCCGTTTTTTAACTCTACGTGGTGGAGCGGCGTCCAATTGCTGGAAGCCCACCGGTATCTGAAAACCGACCGGGACGGAACAGGCGTCGCAGGTGATTTTGAAATCAGCGGGCATTTTGGCGCCCCGGAAGATAGTTCGCGCGATAGTCTGCCCGGCCTGGTGGATTTATTTCAAAAAGAAACCGAACTCTTTTTTCCCGACGAACCGTTCGCCATTTCGCTCACAGGAGGATTTGACGGCAGAACGCTCGTGGCAGCGGCCAAAAAAGCAAACCGCAACTTTTTTGCCTATAGTTTCGGGCGGCCCGATTCCACGGATGTCACCATGCCCGCAGCACAGGCAGCACGACTACGTATACCGTATTACCCGATTCACCTGGACGACCGGTATGTTGATTCCCATTCACTTGAATCCGCCTGGAATTTCATGCGTTTAACGGAGTTCAACGGCAATTTTGGCCGCCCGCATTATCATTACGCAGCACGGACGCTGGCTGAAAAAACCAACTATATCCTGACCGGCAATTTTGGGAGCGAACTATTCCGCGCACTGCACCTGCCCGGTGTCATGATGAGCGAATGCCTGATCCGGATTTTTTCGGCGCAGGACAATTCATGGAAAGATTTTTTAAAACAATGCGCCGAAAACTGGGATAGACATTTTTTCCAATACGAAACAGACGCATTGATAGCAGATATAGAAAAATATCTGGATAAGATGAAGGGATGGGAAGCCAACCACAAATTTTACCATTTCGTGTTTTCAGAGATTTTCAGAAAATATTTTGGCCCGGAATTGGTAATGCAAAGCGCATACCTCAACAACCGGACCCCATACCTGAACCTGCATTTTTTCCGGGAGCTGAACAAGACGATTTGGTCGGGCGTACACGCCCGTTTGTTTGAGAAAGTAAAAAGCAAACGAATGAAAGGCCAAATGTTCTATGCGACTTTTATCCGGCAGGCCGACCCCAAACTATACCACCTGAAAACCAACAAAGGATATAGTCCGTCCGATGTGCTCGAACCCATGCGTTTGCCTTTGCTGGCAGGGCGTGTCGTATGGCACAAATATCTGAATCATAATGAAATAGATGACAATTCGGTACAGGCTTTTATCCAAAGATACCACCGGGAAATCGCCGGGCGGATTGCGCAGCACAGTCCTTCGTTTTTCCAATCACGGTTTGAAAAATCTTTTCAGGACATCAGAGATGAAAAAAACATCGAAAGTTTAGTTAAATTTTTCTCGATCGCAGCAGGATGGGAAGCGGCGGGCAACATTATCGGAGCTGCGGCATTAACAGAATGAAAATACTGTTTTCCTGAAGAATACACCTCCAAAATGCCCGGTTTAAAAATAACGCCATCATCGTTTTAATAAAACCAAAGTGCAACAAACAATTGAAGTCAGTCCGGTCATAGCAGCGCCCATTTCCTATACATATCCCGATCAGGATTTTTGGGTTGAATACTCAGAACTATGGGAAAACAGCCTCCACAGACCGGTATTCAAATCCCCCCACTATATTCAGTACCTGGCCGACCGGTACAGGAAGGATTTTGCAGTATACCGGTTTGTGATCGACGGCAAGTTGAAAGGGGTTATTTTTTTCCGGAAAACCAGGACCGAGTACCGGCTTCTGACGGATGTAAAAGCGGATCACAACTTTTTTGTAATCCATAAAAGCTGCACCAACGAACAGATCGAAGAGTTTTTTACCCGCTTTCTGGCAGCGGTGAATAAAGAAAACTGGTCGTTGGTGTTGCGCGTTCAACCGTTGTGGGCTTCTTACATGACGATTTTTGTGAAAGCCGTCAATGCGAGCGGGATGTTCTGGAACGTCGCCAAACGTTCGGTTTGCCCGGTTTTGGAAGAAGCAACAGCAAAAGAATTGTATGACAAGTTGAACAGTTCAAGAGAATTGCGATACCGGGTCAGCAGAATAAAAAGTCAATTGAACGGCGAATTCGAGATACTGACCGGCGATGAAGATATGGAGAATTGGGTTAAACAATTTTGCGCGTTACACCGTAAGCGCTGGGACGGTACCGAAAGCCCTTCGCGATATAAAAACGATGACGAGGAAAAATTTCTGAGAGACTGTTTGTTGTCGTGGGCGCATGACCGGGTTTTGGTCCGTTTTGCGGTAAAAGTGAAGGGCGAAAGAATTGGATTTGTTATTTGCCTGATACAGCAAAACTCACTGATCCACCACTCAACTGCTTATGAAGATGAATACTATAAATACAGCCCCGGAAAAGCGTTAATCCTGGTGATTGCCGAATGGATGAAAAACCACAACCTGAACATCCTTGATTTTGGAGAAGGTGCAGAATCGTACAAATACGCATATACGAATAAGGAGATGGAACTCAACGAAATTTCAGTGTCTTCCATTGCTAACCTGTCGTTTATATTCAAGGTGAAACTCAGGCAGGTATTCAGTGAAAAAGTAAGTGATAATCCCGGATTGAAAAGATTTTACAAAGAAAAAATAAAACCGCTTACACAGCGGGCGAAGTTTTAGAGCAAACTGATACTAATCCGCGATACGGTTACCTTATCGCATCATCCCGCTTCAGTTTGCCCTGTCAATTCTCCCTGCAAAAATTAATTATGATGAGAACCGCCATCATTACGGCTTTTCCGGATCAGCAATTCTGGGATGCTTTTGCCGGGTTATGGGCAAATAGTTCACAGCGTTCCGTGTTCCAGGGATTGCATTATATCCGCTATTTGGCAAAGCAAAACGAACGGTCGCTGGCTATTTTCGCTTGTCACAAAGGCGAGGAACTGGTGGGTGCTGCCTTCTTTTACAACGATAACGGGATTTATAAACTTTTGAGCGATATCAAGTCCGATTACAATTTTGTAACAATTCATAAGGATTGTACAGAAAATGAGGTTCATATTTTTTTTAATAACTTCTTCAGGGAGGTTAAAAAACGGAATTGGACCCTTATTTTGGGTTATCAGCCATCGTGGGCAAGTTATTTGGATATACTGGAGCAGGAAGGAAAATCAGCAGGTTTGTTTACGGCAGTATCCAAACATTCCGTTTGCCCGGTATTGGAAGGAGAAACGCCCAAAGCGATCCTCGACTGGTTCAATGGCCTCAAAAACTACCGGTACTATGTGAACCGGCTAAAAAAACAGCAAAATGCTGAATTTGAGGTTTTTACGGGTGAAGAAGAATTGGATGACTGGGTTGGNNCGGATGACTGGGTTGGAGAGTTTTGCGCCTGCCATATTAAACGCTGGACCAATACTCCCACACCTTCCGATTACAACGTGGCTGAAATACAGGAACTGACCCGGGAGGTTTTCCGTGCATGGGCAAAAGATGGTTTCCTAACCCGCTTTTCCATCCGCATCGGCAACGAACGTATTGCTTTTAACGTGGCGCTCCGACAGGACGATGCGCTTGTAGGGCACGCGCAGGCTTATGATCCTGAATTCGGAAAATTCAGCCCGGGGAAAGCCCTTATGTATTTCATCGGTGAATGGATGTCGGGCAATGGATTCAGGAAAATTGATTTTGGCAAAGGGGGGGAGGCCTATAAGTTCGGAATGACCAACGGCGAGCTGGAACTCTATAAGATTTTTATCTCCCACTATTCCAACGTCCCGTTTGTAGTAAAATCCAAGCTGGAAAAAACTGTGCGCTCCAGCCCCGGTTTTATCGCAATATACCGCGGCAAAATAAAACCGAAACTTCAGGAAGCGCGTATCCGGGTCCGGGGAGGAATAGCAAAACTGTTTTAGTTTTTAATCTGCAATTTCAAAATACCCTCCCTAAATTTTCAAATTGAAAAATCCTGCTTTGCATGAAAGGTTCTTTTACTTACACTTATCCCGATAATAACTTTTGGGATGCCTATGCCGGTCTTTGGGAAAACAGTCTGCAAAAGCCTGTATTCCAGACACCGCGTTTCATCCAATATTTGGCAAAAAGATTTGAACGAACGCTGGCTGTTTATCAATGTTATTCGGGCGATAAACTCATCGGCGCAGCTTTTTTTCAAAATGACTCGGGCATTTACAAACTGCTCAGTGAAATCAAAGCGGACTATAATTTCTTCGTGATACACAAGGATTGTACTGCCGAAGAAACGGAGTTTTTCTTTCAGTTCTTTTTTGAAGAAGTAAAAAGACAAAACTGGACGATGGTACTGAGTTATCAGCCATCCTGGGCGCCTTATATGGGCGAGCTCGAACGGATCGGGAAATCCAATAGCTTGTACCTGAATATCTCCAGACACTCTGTATGCCCTATGCTCCATACGGAAACACCGGAACAGATGATGGAGCAATTCAAGAAATCGAAAGAACTCAAATACTCTATGAACCGGTTGATAAAACAACAAGGCGCGGTATTTGAAGTATATACCGATGATGAAGATATCGACAACTGGTCCGATCAGTTTTGCCGCTGCCATGTGAAACGTTGGAAGACGACAACCACGCCCTCCAGATACGACACGACAGACATGCAGGAACTGAACCGGGAGTGTATGAGAGCGTGGGCGAAGGATAACTTTCTGATCCGTTTTTCTGTCCGCATCGGCGAAGAAAGAATAGCATTCAATGCAGTACTGCTGCAAGGCGATTCTTTGGTAGGACATGCACAGGCTTTCGACCCGGACTATTATAAATACAGCCCCGGAAAAGCCCTGATGTACGCCATCGGAGAATGGATGTTGAGCCGCCGGTTGACCAAACTTGATTTTGGGAAGGGTGGCGAAGCGTACAAAGCGAACATGACCAATCTGGAGCCGGAACTGCATAAAATATTCATTTCCAGTTATTTCAATCTCCCTTTCGTCCTGAAGACCCAATTAGAAACATCCCTTCGGGCCAATTCAGGGCTGATAAGATTATATCGCCAGAAAATAAAACCCAAAATACAGGGAGCCCGGCTCATGTTTGGGACCCAGACACAAAGAATTTTAGGCAATACAAAAGTGCCGAAACCACATGGGCTCGGCACTATGATTGCAACATTTGGCTTCGACACCATCGAAGAAATCCTGTTGCTAACAAATTTTATCTGACAACACACCTTCATTGAGGGCAGTTTTACTATACCCTCTCTAACAATCCATATTTCATATCATGCGCAAACTCCGTCTTGCCATATTAAAGGTAGAAATTGACAAAGACTACACCCTGTGGGAAACCGTCTGCCACGAAATGCGTGACTACGTCGAATGGGAATCCATCGATATTGACCATGCCGATTGGCTGGAACGGGTGAAAAACGGGCGTTTCGACGGCCTGCTCGCCATTCCTCCCGGCATTACCAACGCCTGTAAAAATATGTATGATGAGCGGGTGCGCATTCTTAATACGATACTCGATTTGCCGGTTTATCCTTTTCTCGAGGAAATCGAAGTGTATGAAAACAAGAAGTACCTGTCATACTGGCTTGCCGCCAACGATATTCCTCACCCGAAAACATGGGTGTTTTATCAGCAGGAGGAAGCGCTGCAATTTGTCGCACAATCTAAAATGCCGGTGGTTGGAAAGGCCAATGTCGGCGCATCGGGGCGCGGCATTACGATCCTGAAGTCAAATATTGACGCCGTGGAATACGTGGAAAATACCTTTTCCGGCAAAGGGGCTACCCGAAGTACCGGTCCGAACCTGCAAAAGAAAGGACTGGTGGTACGGGCAATAAAAAAATTAGCCAACCCCAGGGAATTTATGGAACGGCTGCAACATTACAAAACCGAGAGTTCCGAAGTGCAACGCGAATACGTCATCTTTCAGGAATTTATCCCGCACAACTACGAATGGCGTTGTGTACGCATCGGCGACTCGTTTTTTGCCCATAAAAAAATGGTGAAAGGAGAAAAAGCGAGCGGAAGCCTGATAAAAGGTTATGAAAATCCGCCTTTTAAATTGCTCGATTTCGTGAAAGAAGTGACCGACAAACGCCATTTCCGCTCGCAATCGGTCGATATCTTCGAAACCGCCGACGGACGCTACTTAGTCAACGAAATGCAATGCACTTTCGGCCAGAGCGACCCCTACCAAATGCTGGTGGACGGTGTGCCCGGTCGCTACCGCCTGATCGATGAAAAATGGACCTTCGAAGCGGGCGATTTCAACAAATACAAATCGTTCCTGCTCCGCCTCGAATATTTCGTGGAAGTGCTCACCTCCAATCAGTTAGAGTTGCAACAATGAAAGTTTTATTTGTGGTCAGCGGCAACAATCAGTATTATGATGTCGCACCCTTTATCCGGTCGCAGGGAGATTCGCTTGTGCAGGAAGGCGTCGAGATTTCATACTTTCCGATACTCGGTAAAGGAATGCTCAACTACCTGAAAAACGTGCTGCCACTGCGCAAACACCTGAAAAACAACCCGGTGGACGTCATTCACGCCCATTATTCCTTGTGTGGCTGGGTCGCAGTGCTGGCTTCCGGAGGCATCCCGGTGGTGATGTCCTTTATGGGCGACGATTTGTTTGGCTCGCATATTGGTCTGGGTAAGTTAAAATTTAAAAGTTGGCTCATCACCTGGCTGAGCAAAATGCTGCAGCCTTTTGTCGATGCCATTATATGCAAATCGCAACACATGGTGGACGCGATTGCGCGCAAAAGCGTAACCCACCTGATACCGAACGGCGTCCGGCTCGAACAATTCAAATTGTACGATAAGACATTGCGCAAGGAACTCGGCCTGGACAAAGACAAAAAGTACGTCCTTTTTCTCGGCGACCCTTCGGACAACAACAAAAACGTCGCCCTTGTGGAAGCCGCTTTGGACATCCTCGACCGCACTGATGTAGAGTTGCTTATCCGCTACAAAGTGTCGCATGAGGCGGTGGTCAAATACCTGAATGTCGCCGACGTATTCACACTCTGTTCCTTTTCGGAGGGCTCGCCCAATGTGGTCAAGGAAGCGATGGCATGCAATTGTCCGATGGTCGTCACCAACGCCGGCGATGCCGCCTGGGTTGTGGGCAATGCGCCGGGTTGCTATGTTTCACCCTCTTATGAACCCGGGGATTTTGCAAAAAAACTCCGGCTCGCACTGCAATATGCCGAAAAAAATGGTCGCACACAAGGGCGCGACCGATTACTGGCACTTGGTTTGGATGCAAAGCATATTGCCGAAAAAGTTATCGGAGTGTACCGGTCGGTCGCAAAGAAACAGTCGCGAACAACAATGAAAGAGGGCGTCCCGGTCAGGTCGTCATAATTTTATTGCCCGGCACTTTCAAACCATTTGAACTTAAACCTTCACAACTTCAAATCAAAAGTACTCGAAAAAATCAATACTACTATGTGTGGAATCTCCGGTATAATACACCTCGACCGATCTCCCGTGCCCGAGCCGCAAATCTGGGACATGATAAAAGCCATGAAACATCGGGGGCCCAACGACAACGGCACCTTCTTTGAGGATGGCATCGGGTTTGGATTTGTGCGACTGAGCATCATTGACCTCAGCCCTGCGGGCCATCAACCAATGTTTTCCCATGATGAGCGGTATGTCATCATTTTCAACGGAGAAATATTCAACTACGTTGAACTCCGCGAGGAATTGATCGCCAAAGGCCACCAGTTCCGCACAAAAACGGACACGGAAGTGCTGATCACTTCTTATGTTGAATGGGGGGAAGACATGTTGCATCGCCTGAACGGGATGTGGACATTCGTCATCTATGACCGCAAGGAAAAAACCGTTTTCGGCTCCCGCGACCGCTACGGCATCAAGCCGTTGTATTACGCCATCGACGGCAACCGGCTCTTCTTCGCTTCGGAAATACCTTCCATTCTCGCAGTAATGGGCCGCAAGCCGACCGCCGACCAATCAGCCCTGTACGACTTTCTGATATTCAATCGTACCGACCAGGATGAGAACACCTTTTTCTCCGAAATAAAAAAGATCAACCACGGGTGTTATTTCAAACTCCGGGTCGCCCCCGGTCAGGGTGGCGTCAGGCAGGCAATGAGCATCACCAAATGGTACGACCTGCGCAAAGAGATGAAAGAGCCCTTCAAAGACCCGGAAGAATTCCGCGAAATGTTTGTCTCCTCCATCGCCCTGCGGCTGCGCAGCGATGTGCCCATCGGCGTTTGCCTGAGCGGCGGCCTCGATTCGTCGAGTATCGTCTCTACCATGATAAAAGACTTCGACAAACGCGACGTACACACATTTTCAGCGGTTTACGGTGAAGGTAGGTTCGGCGACGAGTCCAAGTTCATTCACCTGTACAAAGACGAACTTCCCAATATGCACTACATCATGCCGGACGATAAGACCATTATGGCCGATATCCCCGAAATGGTGCGCGCACATGCCGAACCGATTGCGAGTACCGGCCCGTATGCACAATACAAGGTCATGGAACTCGCCAAAGAGCACGTCACAGTGACTCTCGATGGTCAGGGCGCCGACGAAATGTTGGGCGGTTACCACTACTTCTTCGGTTTTCACTTTAAAAACCTGTTGCTCAAAGGCAAGTTAGGCGGTATGACCTCTGAAATGATTTCCTATTACCGCAAGCACAAATCCATGCTGGCCCTGATTAGTTTTATCCTGTTCATGCTCCCGGCAGGCGTCCGCGCCCGCGCCCGTGCCATGGAAAAAGGGTATATCGACGAAGAATTTTTCAGCGCCAACTCCGTCCATGCCAGCTCGATTGCGGATGAGCTTTACGGATCCGCCACCCTTCAGGACGCGCTGATCAACCACTTTGAATACAAACTCGAACACCTGCTCAAGTGGGAAGACCGCAACTCGATGTGGTTTTCCCTCGAAGCCCGCGTCCCTTTTCTCGACCACCGGCTCGTCGAGCGCACCCTGACCATGCCCGATGATATGATTATCCGCGACGGCATGACCAAACACGTGCTCCGTGAAGCCATGAAAGGCCGTCTTCCGGAGCCAATACGCATGCGCCGCGACAAAATCGGTTTCGGCACACCGCACGACGAGTGGTTTCGCACACCCGCTTTTCAGGAATACATCAGAGGGATTATTCACTCGCAATCATTTGCTACACGTGGCTTAATGGATGTGAAAAAAGTGCAATCCATCTACGAACAACATGTTCGCAAGGAAGGGAATCACGGCAAAGAGATATGGAAATGGCTCCACCTGGAAAACTGGTTTAACAAGTTCATTGATTGATGAAAAAACTACTTTACAAAATACTCCGCTACTCCGGATTAGTCTTCCTGTTCCGCGAGATCATTCAGCGGAACAAGGTAACCCTGCTGCTCTACCACGACATCAGCAAGGAAACCGCCGAAAAGACCTTCCCGTGGCTGGCTAAACGTTATAATATTGTTGCCCTCCATGACTTCATCGAAGCTTGCAAAAATCAAAACGCCCGGTCACTTCCAAAAAAAGCACTCATTATCACTTTCGATGACGGCCACGTCCGAAACTACCAATTGCTGCCGGTCGTACAACGTATGAACCTGCCCGTTACTATTTTCCTCTGTGCAGGCATCATCGATACCAACAGGCACTACTGGTTTACCTACAAACATCCGTCGTTGTCGAAATCGGCTTTGAAACGCGCGTCCAACAAAAACCGCCTCAAAATGCTGCGTAACGTCGGTTTCAGTCCGGATCGTGAATTTCAGACGCCTCAAGCCATGAACCGCCAGCAGATTGCAGAAATAAGAAGCCACTTTGATTTGCAGGCCCATACCATGAGTCACCCTTGTCTTCCCCGCTGTACCGGCGAGGAGGCCCGGGAAGAAATATTCTTATCCAAACAGTTTTTGGAAAAAGATTACGGCCTGAAAATCAATTCGATCGCCTATCCAAACGGCGACTATTCCGACCGCGACATCGCTTTGGCCAAAGAAGCCGGCTATGAATGCGGGGTGACGGTCGACTTTGGCTACAATACACCCCAAACCGACCTGTTCCGGCTCAAACGCCTGAGCGTCAACGATACTTCCAATCTCGACGAATTAGCCGTGAAAGCCAGCGGGGTATGGCAGTTTTTTAAAACCCGCAACGGACGGAAACAGGGGTTTGGGTGGAACGAACGCACCGAAAATTGACTCATAACAAGACAAAAAATAACAATGCAAATACAACTCTACACCACCCACACGCAATTCAAAAACGCCGGGTTTGCCGATGCTTTTGAACAGTTTTTGCAGGCCCACCCCAACGGCAACTTTTTCCAAAGCGCCGTATTTTTCGAGTTTATCGAAAGCGTGCCTGAATACAAACCCTTTTTACTCGTCGCTACCAATGAAGGCGGCAGCATCACCGGTTCTTTGCTTGGCGTATTTCAAACCAGCGGAACGGGTGTCAAATCCTGGCTTTCGCGCCGGCTCATCGTTTGGGGCGGCCCGATGGTGGCTGCCGCTACACCCGCTCAGGTGCAAGCCGTGACGCGGGGATTGCTTACAGAACTGAAGAAACACGCCAGCAGCCGCTCCATCTACGTCGAGTTCCGCAACTTCTTCGACACCGCTGAGATGCAAAAAACCTTCGAACAAAGCGGGTTTGAGTATAAGGCGCACCTGAACTATTTGGTAAAAACCGATGAAGAAGCTGCGGTAAAAAAACGCGTGAGCAGCAGCCGGATCCGGCAGATCAAGTCCAGCCTGAAAATGGGCGCCGAAATCACCGAAGCGCGTTCGGAAGACGATGTGGTGGCCTTTTATAAAATACTCCATACGCTGTACAAAGAGAAGGTGAAGAAGCCGCTCAGCGGCCCAGATTTGTTTCTAAAATTCTGGAAATCAGGCATTGGCAAGTTCTTCGTCGTGCTGTATGAAGGAAGGGTCATCGGCGGTATCATGTGTCCGGTTTTTGCAAACAAAGTCATCTACGAATGGTACGTCTGCGGCGAGGACGGCTTGGCACAAGGTTTGCATCCGAGCGTACTTGCAACCTGGGCGCCCATCGAATACGGCTATCAGCATGGTTTCGACCATTTCGATTTTCTCGGCGCCGGCAAGCCCGACCAGGATTACGGCGTACGAGAGTTCAAAGCCCGTTTCGGCGGCGACGAAGTGAATTTCGGCAGGTACGAAATGGTCGTCAACAAACCGCTCTTCGAGGTCGGCAAACTTGGATTGAAAGTGTATCAAAGTATTAAATAGACGGTTGAGCGGTTGAGGGGTTTAGAAGTTGAGGGGTTGAGGGGTTGAGTAAAAAAAATCTCATCCTTGCAACTCCTCAACTCCTCAACCGCTCAACCACTCAACTCCTCAACCCAATAATAAATGCGCATCTTATTCGACATCGGCCACCCGGGTCACGTTCACCTCTTCAAACACCTGGCGCACCTGCTCCAGAAAGACGGCGCAGAGGTGCTGTTCACGGCCAGAGACAAAGAGTTTGAAATCGAACTGCTCCGTGCGGAGGGCTTCCGTTTTAAAAACTTCGGCAAACACTACAAAAGTCTGTGGGGGAAACTCTGGGGATTGGTGAAATTTGATTTCCAGATGTTTATCACCGGCTTGCAGTTCAAACCCGATTTGTTGGTCAGCCACGGCTCCATCTACGCCGCGCATGCCGCGTTTGTTTTGGGTAAAAAACACCTGTCGCTCGAAGATTCGGGCAATATGGAGCAAATCGTGCTGTACCGCCCTTTCACCGATGCGATTCTGACGCCCGACGTACTGCCGGAAGACCTCGGCCCCAAGCAAATCCGCTACGAGGGCTATCACGAAATTGCATATCTGCACCCGCAGTTTTTCAAACCCAATCCGCAGGTGTACGGCTGGCTGGGGTTGAACAAAGGTGAAAAGTTCGCCATCGTGCGTCTCGTATCCTGGAATGCCACCCACGACGCAGGGCATAAAGGACTGAGTAATGAAGACAAAAGCAAACTGGTGCGGAAACTGTCGAAACAGATGCGGGTTTTCATCACCTCCGAAAAAGAACTTTCCGCGGAACTCAAGCCCATGCAGATCAAAATTGCTCCGGAAAAACTGCACCATGCGCTGGCGTTCGCCGACCTGGTAGTAAGCGAGGGCGCCACCATCGCTTCCGAAGCGGGGGTGCTGGGTACGCCGACCATTTATATCAACAGCATCACCCGGAGTTATTGCCAGGATCAGGAGCGTTACGGCACGGTGTACAATACCAGCGACTCCGATAAGGTGCTGGCGCTCGTGGATGACATTTTGAAACAAGACCGCGAATCATTTCGCGAACGCAGCCGGCAGTTGTTGGCCGACAAGGTCAATGTCACGCAGTTTTTGTATGATTTTATACAAAAAAACTATGTGAAAGCCAAAGTGGACAAGTCACTGAAGCCGGCAGCAGTCGGGAAAAGTCTGGAAGGCTGAGTAACGCTAAAAAAACAAGTTCGCTTTTCCATTACCGGGCTGTCATTCCGACCCTCTCACCCATTTTTTTTGAAAACCGATCATCATGCTTTTCAATTCTCTCGATTTTGCCATATTTCTGCCGATCGTGTTCGCACTATTCTGGTCGGTTGGGCGACTCGGCTCGAAGGTGCAAAACTGGATTTTGCTAACTGCCAGTTACATCTTCTACGGGTTCTGGGACTGGCGCTTTCTGGGGTTGCTCGCTTTCAGTTCCGCATTCGACTATTTTGTGGGTGCCGCTTTGTACAAACAGACAGACAAGCGCAAACGGAAATCGTTTTTCTGGGCGAGCGTAGCCGTAAACCTGACTTTGCTCGGCTTTTTCAAATACTATAACTTCTTCACCGAAAGTTTTGTCAATGCTTTTTCATTTTTCGGTCAGGAAGTAAGCCTCGGAACGCTCAAGGTTTTGTTGCCCGTCGGTATCAGTTTTTATACTTTTCAGTCCATGAGTTACGCCTTTGATATCTACCGGCGCGAACTCGAACCCGTCAAGGATATTGTTCCGTTCATGACGTTCGTGGCTTTTTTCCCACACATGGTGGCCGGGCCGATTCAAAGAGCCTCCTTCTTTCTTCCGCAGTTTCTCACCCACAAGCAATTCAGTTACGACCTTGCCTCAAAGGGGATGAAACTCATGCTCTTCGGTTTTTTTATGAAAGTTGTGATAGCCGACAGGCTTGGACTTTATGTGAACGCGGTGTACAACAATGTCGATATGCACACCGGATGGTCGTATCTCATGGCCACCTTTTTCTTTGCTTTTCAAATTTACGGTGATTTCGCCGGGTATTCGCTGATAGCGATCGGTTGTGCGTTGCTGTTCGGGTTTCACATGTCGCCCAATTTCAACCGGCCTTATTTTTCAGCGTCGTTCCGTCAATTCTGGAGCCGCTGGCACATTTCGCTTTCAACCTGGTTCAAAGATTACCTCTATATCCCGCTCGGCGGCAGCCGGGGCAGCAAGGGGCGCACCTACGCCAACCTCTTTGCCACTTTCGTCATCAGCGGCCTTTGGCACGGTGCAAACTGGACATTTGTGGTCTGGGGCGCCATTCACGGCGCATTCCAGATACTGGAGCGTGTGGCACAGGAATTGACATTTCCAAAATTGCCCAAACTCCTCGCTATTCCCCTGGTGTTCGCGGGCGTGTGCCTGGCCTGGGTGTTTTTCCGCGCGAATACGGTACAGGATGCTTTTCAGGTTGTCGGCGGTATGTTCACCAATCTGAATGGAAGTCCGCATATCGGCGACATCGGCATTTTCGCTTTCTCGGTCATGGGCATTCTGATGCTCCTCCTCATCGAATTCGCCCAGGAATATTACCCCAATGTCAGCCTGCTCAGCCACCGTTTGGCGCCTGTGCGCTACGCAACCATGCTGACAATGCTGGTCTGGATCATTACGCTCGGCGTATTTGACGGAAGTCAATTTATCTATTTCGTATTCTGAAAAGTGAATGCAGATTTGTTTATCAACGCTTTATCAACCCGAACGAACTCTTGTCAACCATAAAAAATGAGAAAATTTTTTACAAAAATCGGCCTTGTTCTCGCGCTGTTGACGGGCGTGGACGTGCTGGCGGGTGTGGCTCTGGACTGGCTCCGCGACCATTCGCCGGACGGGCGCTATTACAAAACCAAATACTCGCTCGAAGCCTGCAAGGAGGATGTGGTCGTGATCGGAAGTTCGCGCGGGGAGATCAATTATGTATCTCAAATCATCGAAGATTCGCTCGGCCTGTCCTGCTGGAACGCCAGCCGGGGTGGTCAGGGCACCCCTTATTTTCGCGCCATTCAGGAAGGATTGCTGACCCGCTATGCTCCCAAAATAGTGATCCTCAACATTGACGACAATGATTTGGAAACGCCGCCCAACTACGAACACGCGGGTGTGCTGCGGCCTTTTTATAAAAACCACCCGGAGATCCGCCCGATTTTGGACAAGACTTCCACATTCGAATGGTTGTTGATGCAATCCCGTTTATATGCCTACAATTCAAGTTATTATTACTTGATCCGCCCCTATTTCATACAGGGTTTGGACGGTAAAACGAGCGACAAGGGTTGGAAACCGCGCTTAGAAAAAATGAGTGCGGAAATCAACGGAGACATCGAACCCGAACCGAATAAAGTCCCGCTGGACCCGGAATCTGTCGCCCTGTTCGACACCTTGATCAATAAATTTCAGCAACGCGGTTGCAAAGTGTTTCTCGTCGTGTCGCCCAATTACGGTCGCATCGTGAGCGCGTCTTCAGCCATCGGGTATCTGCGTAAAACCTCTCGGGAACGCGATATTCCGCTGTTCATTTATTCCAACGATACCGCTTTTATCACAAAACCAGGCTATTTTGTCGACCCCGACCACCTGAACGTTGAAGGCGCTCAAATTTTTACGCAGCATTTAATCCGGCAAATCAAGCCGCTCGTTCATTCTAATCATCTCTCCCATCATGATGACACGGTACGTTAAGTATATCAGGAGAAAGTGGGCTAACTTCAGTTTTTCCAAAAAAGTTGACATAAAACACTCAAAACCGGTAATCACCTTTACCTTCGACGACGCGCCTATTTCGGCATTTCTCAATGGCGGCAATATTCTGGCGAAATTCGGATTTGGTGGTACTTTTTATATTTCTTTGTCCCTGATGAATGGCCCGGATCCTGAAACGCGGTTCACCACGGCACACCTGAAAAACGCAGTCGCACAACATCACGAACTCGGCTGTCACACGTATGGCCATACGGATTTGTCGAAGACCATCGCAGCGACAGGCATCGCCGATATCGAACAAAACCAAAAAGTATTGCAAACGCTGCTGCCGGGGACAGAATTTAAAAACTTTTCCTATCCATTCGGTTCGGAGACCCGACTGGTTAAAAAGTATGCAAGCACCCGGTTCAGAAGTGCGCGCGGCATCGAGGAAGGGATCAACCTGGAAGGGACAGATTTATGCAACCTCAAGACCGTCAAACTCTACGAAAGGAAATACCCGCTCGAGTATATTTTTGAAAAAATCAATGAAGTTCAAAAAAACAACGGCTGGCTCATTTTTTATACCCACGACGTAGATCAACATTTTACCGACTGGGGCTGTTCGCCGCAGTATTTTGAATCGGTTGTTCACGAGTGCGCCAAAAGAGGCATAACAGTTGCTACCATCAACGAAGCTTTAAATCAGATAGAAAACGCATAAATCGCGATATGAAAGTAAATTTACTCATCACCGGCGGCGCCGGATTCATCGGCTCCAATCTTGTGGAGCGTTTTCTCGACGACGAACGCATCGGCCTCGTCCGGGTACTCGACGACCTTTCCAACGGGTTATACGAAAACATCGCCCCTTTTGAATTTCACCCGAAATTTGAATTCATCGAAGGCGATATCTGCGATTACGCTACCTGTCGCCGTGCCATGAAGAGCATCCACAAAGTGACGCACCAGGCTGCGCTTGGCTCGGTACCGCGCTCTATCGAAAACCCCATGCGCACCAACGAAGTAAATGTGGGCGGCACGGTCAACATACTCCATGCTGCAAAAGAAGAAGGCGCCGACCGGGTTGTGCTGGCTTTCTCGTCGAGCACTTATGGCGACAGCCGCGAACTTCCCAAAGTGGAAGAGCGCATCGGCAATCCGCTGTCGCCTTATGCCGTGAGCAAACTCGCCTGCGAACATTATGCACACGTGTTTCGCAAAACCTATCAACTCAATTTCGTCGGCCTCCGCTACTTTAATATCTTCGGTCCCAAACAAAACCCCGATAATCCTTACGCCGCAGTGATTCCGCTTTTTTGCCGGGCTTTCATCGAAGGCCATGCACCCCGCATCAACGGCGACGGTATGCACAGCCGTGATTTCACGTATGTGGAAAATGTGATGCACGCCAACGATCTGGCGCTCTTTACTGATAATAATGATGCCCTCGATCAGGTGTACAATGTCGCTTGTGGCGACCAGGTCACGCTCAACGAGATGGTGGATATGCTGCGCCAGATCACAGGAAAAGACATTCGCCCGGTGTATGGCCCCGAGCGCATCGGCGACGTCAAACACTCCAATGCTGACATCACAAAAATTCGCACAAAACTGGGCTACGAACCCAAAGTAAAGATGTTCGAAGGGATGAAAAAAGTATATGAGTGGAACAAAAAGGTGTACGAAGAGCGCCAGGCAGAAGTACATTCCTGAACAATTGGTTTGCCGGCTGCGGCCCGCCCGATCATCAAAACACACAACTCTTACTCCACTTTCCAATGCGCGACTTCACGGTTTCGGCCTACCAGCAGCTGCTCGACAGCCTGCAACAAGCCGGCTATCAATTCCAGACTTTCGCAGATTTTTTGCAAAAACCCGCCGACCGCAGCATCATGCTGCGGCACGACGTGGACGACCGCAAACTGCATTCACTCGAATTTGCCCGCGTCCAGCACAAGCGCGGCATCGCCGGCACCTATTATTTCCGGATGGTGCCCGAAAGTTTCGACGAAACGGTGATCCGGGAAATTCACGAGATGGGACACGAAATCGGCTATCACTATGAAGACATGGATTTTGCCGGCGGCGACCCGCACCAGGCTATAAAACTATTTGAACAACATATAAAAAAACTACGTCAGGTGGCGCCCGTGTCTACTATCTGCATGCATGGAAGCCCCAAATCGAAATACGACAATAAAGATGTGTGGAAACATTACGATTATAGAAACTATAAGATTACAGGAGAGCCTTATTTCGATATTGATTTTACAAAAATATTCTATCTGACGGATACCGGCCGTATGTGGGACGGCCACAAAGTGAGCGTAAGAGATAAAGTTAGTAACCATTTCGGTCTAACTTTTCATACAACTTTTCAAATTATTGATAGTATTCGTAATGGGAAATTCCCTGATAAAGTGATGTTTAATTTCCATCCGCAGCGCTGGACGGATGATTCTATCCTGTGGTTGAAAGAGAAAAATACACAGCGGGTTAAAAATCTGGCTAAGTATTTGTTGATAAAGATGCGACACACGATCCCCACCGATTACAGCGCACCGGCGTAAGAAGGGCAGCGTGTCAGCGATACGCTTAATACCGGTTAAATCTCTCCCCCCGCCTCCTCCATACGGAGTATTGCTTTCTTTTTTTGAAGTTAGCGCCCCCCGTTCTCCGGATTGGAAGGTATGCGTGTTAATCAATACAAACCATGCTGAAAATGGAACAACCATTACACTACGTCGAAACCGAGACACAAACCACACAACACAATCTGTACCGCAAGGTACTTTACACAGAGGTACCGGCACAGGTAGTCGATCTCATTGAAAAAACGGTTGATTTGGATAATCCATGGGATGTGGCTATCTTACAAACCTCATCACCGATCAACCTCATCAATCTGGTCTCCTGCCGCGGCTATGACGAATCGGGCGTCGGTTGCATCATTAATTTGAAGCAACTCAACGATATCCGTTTCGTTAATAAATTCCTCGAATCGGCCAACGAGTATCTGCGTCCGGGCAGCCTTTTCATCGGTTGTGTGGAGACGGCCCGTCAGCGTGAAGAGCGTCTTATGGCAAAATTTTCCTGGCCGCTCAACAAGGTGTACTACTTCTTCGACTTTTGGGTCAAACGCGTGTGGCCCAAACTCCCATATCTGAAGCAATTGTATTTTTTCATAACCGCAGGCCGTAGCCGGGTTATTTCCGAAATGGAAACTTACGGCCGCTTGTACTCCTGCGGCTTCCGCCTCGTCAATACCATCAATGCGGAAGGAATGCTGTATTTCGTGGCTGAAAAAACCGGCGATCCGGATTACAACAACGAAGCCTCTTACGGCCCGCTCATCAAATTGCGGCGCGTGGGGAAAAACGGCAAGGTGTTCAGGGTGTATAAATTCCGCACGATGTACCCCTTTTCCGAATACCTGCAACAATACGTGTATGAAACACAAGGCTTGCAGGACGGCGGCAAATTGAAAGAAGACCCGCGGGTGAATTCGCTGGGGCGTTTCCTGCGCAAGTTCTGGCTCGACGAGTTGCCCATGATCGCCAACCTGCTGAAAGGCGACCTGAAAATATTCGGCGTACGACCGCTCAGCCGCCATTACATGAGCTTGTATCCGCAGGATTTCCAGGAATACCGCAAGCAGTTCAAACCCGGCCTGATTCCGCCGTTCTACGCCGATATGCCGAAAACGCTGGAAGAAATCGTAGCGTCCGAAGCCCGTTATCTGCAGGCCTGCGAGCGCAACCCATTCTGGACGGATGTGCGTTACCTGTTCAAAGCGGCTTACAACATCCTGATCAAACGGGCGAGAAGCAAATAGTTTTCAGAAATCCACATACATAAATATCAGAATGGGCAACCGGGCGAAAGCTCGGTTGCCCATTCTCTTTTTGCGAATTGACATATTATAACTCACGTCGTTAAGTTTATTACATCAGATTGAATGAGGCCGTCAGGTGCTAAGCGTTTTAAGTGTACTCTACGTTTTTGTCATTCTGGAAGAATCTACCCGACATTCACTTTTCAGATGATTCGAAGAATGAGAGTCAGGAAGATTCTTCCAGAATGACAAAAACGTAGAGTACCCCTAAAACCCATAGCATACTTATCCGTGATGCGCCGCATAAGCCGCCTCTACTTTTTCCCGGAATTGGTCGTGGACTTCCGATGGGATTTTGTGGCGGATAGATTGCAGGAATTGCCGCAGTTTCAGGTATTCGCTTTCGGTAAGGATATCGTCTTCCATAAAGGCGTTGAAGAGCTCAAGGAAGTTCTCACTCACATTGCGTGCGAATTCGATGCGCTTTACCTTGTCTTCAATGAAGGCAAGGAAGTACAACCCTTCGGTATAATTGAGTTTCCGGCGCATCACCAGGTCGTCTACTTCGTATTTTATTTCTTCCAGGCGGCGACCGGCAACTTCAGCGCTGATCAGTTGTGTCTCAAAACCGTGGTACACTTGTTGGGCGCGTTCGCCATACAGACGTATGAGTTGCTCGCGGCGACGAAATACCCACCAACCGGCCAGCATAGTGAGCAAAGCCGTGGCAGCCACCATCGTTATTTCGACCAGATAGCCTGTGTCTTCCAAATATTGTATTTGCCGCGCCAGAAAATTGGAGCCGGGTTCCAACCCTTCCGTGCGCACTGTGAAATCGAGCGCGTCGAAATCATCGTCTGTGAGCGGCCGCGCCGGGTGAAGCGCATTGATGTGGTTGAGATATACCTCTTTGAGTTTAGGCAAATCCTGTGCGCGGTAAAAATTGCGCACATTGCTGCCGTGGCCGAGTTGGAAGCCCGGGGCATACCGGTCTGCCAGCAGCCGGTTGGTTTTCAGGAAGTAAAAAAGAAATTGATGCAATTGCGTCGTGTCGTGCAAAGCGGCCAGCCGGCTTTTTTCTTCAGTGTCCGGATTTGTTTTGGCAGACAATTTTTCTGCCTGCTGGCGCAACAGGGCGAGTAGTTCGCGGGCATCGGGTTGCAGGATGTATTGTCGGCCGAGGCGTTTGAAATGTTCTTCATTCATCTCGACCAGCGAACCCGGGCCGAGGTGTGTGACGGAGAAAAAGTAAAAATTCAGCGGTATCCCCACCGCTTTACCGCCCAAAACGGCTGAATCGCGCGGGCTGCTGAGCGATTCCCAAAGTTCCGGGCCAAAGAATGTTTCCGGGTTGATTTTGTCGAGGTTGTCGGCGACGGCCACAAACTTCTGTTCCGGGTGTCGACGGCAGCGTTCCCAAAATTCGAGGAGCTTACCCGGCACAAACCGGTCGTCGAGTTCGTAGCCGATGTATTTTTTATGGAGTTCCAGATCGAACTGCGGCGCACAATTAATTTCGAGGAAGTTTTCGGGACTGCTTGCGAGCAGGCGCGCCATGTTTTTGGTCAATTTCGTGCCGCCTGCCCCGGTCACACCGGAGACGACCATAAACCGCCGTTCGACGGCTGATTGAGTGAACGTCTTGAAACGCGTCCATTCGATGACCGGGACGTAGGGCCTGGAAACCAGGCGCAACGCCGTGGAATCGCCCGGACGGTAGGTTGAACCATGCAATTGACAGTACAGGCGCTGCAACGAATCGGGCACTTCACCGATGAGCACATGACGCCCGTGCAATAGTTCGCCTGATTCAAGCCAAACGGTATCGGTTCGGTTGCGGAGACCAAACCAGCAACCGACAACCATTAACGGCATGAGGTACAACAACAAACGACCGCGAGGAAGTGGGATATTCAATAGATTAAACATTTTTGTGGGGCGAAGGTACGTTTTTTAACAGATGTGCGACCGGTTGGAGCGGCGAGTTGCAAGGTAAAGAAGAATTAAAATGAATTTGCAACAACATCAATTAACCATCTGTGCAGGCAAAAGGAAAAGTCCGGACAACTTACTTTTGCCCCATGAGCCAACACAACTATCCAACCCCCACGACCTTCACCCGCGCCCGCAGCGGCGAATTGTTCGAAGAAGCCAAACGATATTTCCCCGGCGGCGTACACAGCCCGGTGCGGGCGTTCAAAAGCGTACAGGGCCCACCTATATTTTTTGAAAAAGGCGAAGGCTGTCATATCCACGACGTCGATGGACAAGCCTTTGTGGACTTCTGCTGTTCCTGGGGGCCGCTGATCCTCGGCCATTGCCCACCGGCGGTGGTACAGCGTGTGCAGGAGACGGTGGCCAACGGGATGTCGTTCGGTACACCCACGCCGCACGACAATCTGATCGGCAAACTGATTCTGGACCATCACCGCTACATCGAAATGATCCGTTTCGTGAGCAGCGGCACGGAGGCGGTGATGAGCGCCCTGCGACTGGCAAGGGGCGTGACCGGTAAAAGCAAAGTCATCAAATTCGAAGGCTGCTACCACGGGCACGTGGATTCCATGCTGGTGAAAGCCGGATCAGGACTGGTTACATTTGGCATCAGTACGTCGGCGGGTATCCCCGAATCCTTTGCAAAAGAGACGATTGTGGTGCCGTTGGCCGATCCTGAAGCATTGGAAGCGGCGCTGCGCGAACACGCGGGCGATGTGGCTTGCGTGATCGTCGAACCGGTGCCGGCCAACAACGGCTTGTTGCTGCAAGACGCCGGTTTTTTGCAGTTTTTAAGGGATAAAACCCGGGAGTATGGCGTATTGCTCATTTTTGATGAAGTCATCTCCGGTTTCCGTGTAGGTTTCGAGGGCGCTACAGGTTATTACAATATTCAGCCGGATATTCTGACCTTCGGCAAGATCATCGGCGGCGGCATGCCTGTGGGAGCGTATGCGGCGAGTAAGGAAATCATGGAACACGTCGCGCCGGTCGGCCCGGTGTATCAGGCAGGTACATTGAGCGCCAACCCGGTGGCGATGGCTGCGGGGTACGCTACGCTGACAGAGTTGCTTAAACCCGGTTTTTATGAAAATTTAGAGGCAAAAACGCGGCGATTCACCACCCGTTTGCAAAACTTCTGCGACCAAAAAGGTTATGAAGTTACTTTCCCAAGCATCGGATCCATTTTCTGGCCGACGTTCACCCGGCAGCATATTCGCCGCTCCGACGAAATAGACGGCACACGTATGGAATTTTTCAAAAAAATGCATCTGGAGTGTTTAAAACGCGGCGTTTATTTCGGGCCCTCGGGTTATGAAGTGGGTTTCGTGTCGGCGGCACACACGGACGCCGATCTGGATTTTGCCGCGGAAAAGATATGCGAAAGTCTGGAGTTGGTGATGGGTTGATCGGGCTGTTTTCCCGCAGATTTACGCAGAAAAAACTCGCAGATACACGCAGATTTCAGGGTGCTATCTGCGGACATCTGCAGACATTTTTCTGCGTAAATCTGCGGGAAAAATTGCTTTTCAACCCTGGCTGTCAATCCCATTTGAAATAAGTACCGATCGAGAAGGCGGGCCTTTGAGGCACGTATTGCCCCCATGCGGCGCCGGCCCCTGACAGATTGAGTCCCCAAAAACGATTGAATTCGACGATACTTTTCAGGCCGACCGAAAGCCAGCCCTGGTCGTTGACATACAATCCTGTGTATACGTCGGGGAGCGGTTGGGGGCGTGAGCCATTTTCCAGCGAACCTGTGTATTCGGAAAAAGCGATCAGCCAAATACGCCAGAAGTGGACGCCGCCTTCCACGCCGGTATTGATAAAATGGCTGTAATCATTGGTGCGGTAGCCGTAACCGCCGTAGGCAAACCAGTAAAAATTCCCGTAACCCATTCCCGCACTGAGCATGGGCAATACCGTCAGGGCATCGTAGCCGGTGCTCAAACCGGTATTTGCCTGGTAATTGGATACGGGCAACCCCACGCGCAAGGTTCCGGCAAACGCAATTTTTTCGGCACTGAATTGATATCGCACCCCCAACTGGGTGTTGCCCAAACCTGAAATGGTCCCGGAGTCAATTTGTTCGGCCATGTAGGGCCATTCCGGATTCAACGCTCCCCGCTTGTTGAACACGACGGGTATCGCTGCCAACACGGTGGTACGCTTTGAAAGTCCGTATTCGCCATACAATTGCAGGGCATTTTCGGAAACCTCCCGCGGCAGTTGAATAGATTCATCCCCCGTTCCATATACGGAAGAGTAGGAAGAAATGAACTGCCACGATGCCTGTGCGTAAAAACCCGCCTTGCTGCGCGACCAGGGGCTTTGCGCAGGAAGGGCAAAATGTAAAAGGCAAAAGACAAAAAGCAGAAATCGGAGCATAGAAAAAAATGAGAGATGAACGATGAACGATGAGCGATGAGCTATGAGTTATGAACGATGAACGATGAATAATAAATGTTAAGTTGCAAGCAGATGACTGATCGGGCGATTAGCAGATTCAATTGCTCATCGTTCATCGTTCATAACTCATAACTCTAAGAAGGTTTGTATTCACCCTGAATCGCCGTTTTCACCACGCGGATAAACGTTTTTTCGTCGACCATGAGCCGAACGACAGGACCGTCAATTTTGGTGATTTTGCCGATAATGCCGGAATTGGTGACGACCTCCAAACCCTCACGCAGGCTCTCCTGGAACTTCTGCGTGTCTTTTTGCCGCTTGATTTGCGGGCGGATCAGGAAAAAATAAAAAACGATCAGGATCAGAAAGGGGAACAGCATGCTGATAAGCGCACTGCTACCTCCTGGCTGCGCTTGCAGAAAAATGAATTGTAACATGGTTGTCAGTTCTTTATGAAAGAAAAACACCCCGCCGGTTGGAGCAGGGTGCGCAAAAGTATAAAAAGGTTTCAAGGTTAGAGGGTTTCAGGGTTTCAAGGTTGTGCGAACCTTGAAACCCTGAAACCCTCTAACCTTGAAACCTTTTACAGTTTGAACATACCGTCGTCGATACCGCCGTTGACTTTCAACTCTGTCACGACGGCTTTGAGCGGCACGGGGAAAACACCCGTGATGGTGACGGTGTTGGGAAACAACACACCATTGGCTTCTTTATAGTCTGAAAAATCGGTGGTCATGGTAGTCGGCTGGCCGTCCTGACCGGGCACGCTGCTGACTTCACGCATCTTCAGGCTGCTCTTCATGTCGTAATATTCGGTGGTCTTTTTACCATCGGGGCGCTGCACTTCAATGACGTAGGCGTTGTTGCCGTCGATCTGTTCCAGACCCTTGAGTGTCAGTTTGTAACCGCCCGATATATACGATGCTTCCTTGCAGAACAAAGCCTGTTCTTTCAGGTCGTTGAGGTCTTCGCCTTCCAGATTACGGGCGCCGCCCATGCCGGTTTCTTTGCCTTTCTCACCGTCGAACTTTCGATTCGACATGGACGCGCCGTTCATGGTCATGTCCGTAACGACTTTACCATCTTTTTGCCAGGTCTTCAGGATGAGTTCCGGGCCGCCGGTTTTCATCACACTGGTAGTCGTCATGTCTTTGATCGTAGCCAGTTTGGACGTACCGCCGATGGCATTAACGTAATCTTCGATGACTTTTTCGGCAGTCATACCCGCCGGTACCACTGCGGTGGATGGAACGATCGGATTGCCGTACACGTCGTAGAAATTGACCTTGCCATCGGGCGAAAACTGCTTGATACGATCTACTACATCATCCTTATTGCCTACGACGAGAATGTGGGCACGGTCAGGATGGATGTACGTTTTCGCAGAAGCCAATACCTCTTCGGCACTGGTGTTTTGCAGCACTTGCAGGTATTTTTCGTAATAGTCGGCCGGCAGACCATAGCGTGCTGTCGTGAGCGCGAAGCTGGCAACGGTACCGGGTTGTTCGAGGCTGCGGGAAAACTGACCGGTGATGAAATTTTTCATCGTTTGCAGTTCGGTGGCCGGCACCTCTTCCGTCCGCATCCGGTTCAGTTCTTTCTGAAATTCAATAATAGAACTGTCCGTCACGGCATTGCGCACGCTGGCCTGCGCAGAAAACGAACCTACTAACCTGTCGGCATTGATTGTACTGTATGCACCGTACGTCCAGCCGTGTGTTTCGCGCAGATTGGCGTTCAGGCGGCTGTTAGTCGAACCGCCGCCCAAAATATTGTTCAGCAGACGGGTGGTGATAGCCTCGGTGGTGCCGGGCAGCAGATCGATGGGGTATGTGATGCTGATGACCGATTGAACGGCGCCGGGTTTGTGTACAAACGCCACCTGAGTTTTTTCAGGCGCTTTTGGCACGGCGTATTTGTATTTCGGTACATCGCCTTTTTGCCACTGACCAAAATACTGCCTGGCATATTTTTCAACCTGGGCTTTCGTCACATCGCCTACCACTACTAAATAGGAAATATTGGGCTTGAAATACGTGTTGTAATGCCCCTTGATCTGGTCGAGGTTGATTTTTGCCAGCGACTCCTCGGTCATGATTTCACCGTAAGGGTGGTTTTTGCCGTAGCGCAGGATGGAACTGACATTGCCGGCAATGGCATCGGCATCGTCTTTATTGGCAGCGAGGTTGCTTTCCGCCTGGCGTTTGGCTTTTTCCAGTTCCTCTGCCGGGAAAGTCGGGTTGAGCAACACATCAGACATGATGTCGAGCAGTTTGTCCGAATGTTTGGAAAGGCAGGCGCCGTTTACCCCGTTGGCGCTGGAAGAAAGCGACGCGCCGATAAAGTCCACCGCTTCGTCGATTTGCGCCTTCGTACGGGTTTTGGTGCCTTTGGACAGCAGTGTGCCCATCATCTCGACATACCCCGCAGCGTCTTTTTCCTGCACGGGGTCGTTGTCCACAAAAATCTGGTACGAAACCCTCGGCAATTTGTGATTCTCCACCACAATGACGGTGAGTCCATTGTCAAGTTTGAATGTTTCGGCTTTGCCGATGCGAATCTTAGGCGCGCTGCCGGGTGTCGGCGAAACCTTGCGCGCATCGCCGCCCGGGATCGGAATAGCGGGCGCCCCGCTGGGGGTTTGCTGCGCAAAAACGGAGGCAGAAAATGCCGTCGCCAATACAAATGCGAATACGGCAGTTATTTTTGAAAAATGCTTCATTTTTTATTTTTTCAATTTGAAATAAACCATTTGGATTTACGATTTTGGATTTACGATTTACGATTATTTCGATCCGAATTAAACAACGATCTGTCATGCTTCGTAACCATGATAATCGTAAATCCAAAATCGTAAATCGTAAATTCTGCCTTTTCAGGGTTGTTTCGTTTTGGGCAGCCAGTACAGCACCACGCGGGCATTTTTGTTGAAATACTTGTTGGCGGCGGTGCGGATGTCTTCGCGCGTCACTTTGCGGTAGCGGTCGAGTTCAGTATTGATCAGGTTGGCGTCGCCAAAGTACATTTCGTAATTGGCAAGGCTTTCGGCGATCCCGGCCACGGTGTTGTTAGCGGTCACGAAGTCGTTTTCCACCTGGTTCTGGAGTTTTTGAAATTCGGTTTCCGGTATCAGGTTGGTTTGCACATCGCCGATGACGGCATCCATGGATTTTTCCAGTTCGGAAGGCTCGACCCCCATGTTGCCGATGGCAAAACAGATGTTCACGCCCGGGTCTTCCAGATCAAGCGGAAAAGAGCCCGCGAACACGGCTTTTTGTTGTTCGTCCACGATGTTTTTTTGCATCCGGCTGCTTTCGCCCTGGCTGAGGAGCATGCCGAGCATTTTCACGGCATAAAAATCTTTGGTGCCTTGTGCCGGAATGTGGTAACCGAGGATAACAGCCGGGAGTTGTACGTTGTCGTACACGGTATCGCGCGACTCGCGTGTCAGGGGTGGTTCCTGCGGAAATTTGCGCTGGATTTCGCCCTTGCCGCGCGGGATGCCTTTGAAATAGGAATCAACCAGCTTTTTGGTCTGTTCGATGTCGATGTCGCCCGCGATGGAAAGGATCGCATTGTCGGGGCGATAAAAATCACTGTAAAACTGCTTGTAATCAGCCTCTTGTGCCGCATCGAGGTCTTCCATGGAACCGATCACCGAACTCTTGTAGGGGTGTACCTTGTAGAGGCGTTTGAGGGTTTCTTCCAGCAAGCGACCGTAGGGTTGGTTGTCCACGCGCAGGCGGCGTTCTTCTTTCACAACCTGTCGTTGGGTTTCGATGCCTACATTTTCGACTTTGGCGTGCAGCATCCGCTCGCTTTCAAGCCAGAGGCCCAGGGCCAGTTGGTTGGAGGGCAGTACTTCATGATAATACGTGCGGTCGTACCAGGTATTGGCGTTGTTGGTGCCGCCGGCATTGTTGACATAATCATCAAATTCGCCGCGTTTGATGTTTTCAGAGCCTTCGAACAACAAATGTTCAAAGAAATGTGCGAAACCCGAACGGTTGGGCTTTTCATTTTTGGAGCCGACGTGATACATGACCGATACGGCTACAATCGGTGTGGTGTGGTCTTCGTGGAGCAGCACTTTCAAGCCGTTGGGCATATCGTATTCTACGAACTTGATGTTCTGAGCGATTGCGGACTGAAGCAGGAAAGCGCAAAAGAAAAGGGGCAAAAGAGATCTCTTCATGGCCTGTTTTATTTGTGAAAATGAAAATCGCCGCGAAGGTGAGGGAAGTAGAGGCGAAAACGTACGGGTTTAGATGAATGTTTGTCGCCGTTCGGCAAAAAACACGGAAGCCCGGCTCAATTGGCCGGGCTTCCGTACTTCTTTAATCAGCTTTGGGTTCGCCAAAAGTGATTTTTTTATAAATGATGCGAAGCGGGAGTTTGGTTTGAAAATAGTCGAGCGGAATTTCATCCGCCAGATTGCTGAACGTTTCGTATTCCCATTTTTCGCCGGCTTTTTTGCGGCTATACATCGCCACCAACGGTTCGTATTGATCGATTATCAGGTAATATCGCAGGGTTGGGAAGTTCTCCGTGTACTCTTTGAGTTTGGTTTTGTGATCCCGGGTAAATGAGTCGTCAGAAGTCACTTCAATCACCAGTTCTGCGTCTTTCACTTCATGTGTCTGTTTGATGGAGGCGGTAGGCACGATCATTACAGCCGGGTAGCGGTACAATTTGCCTTCTATGACGCGAAGTTTGATAGATAGACGGAATACATCGTATTGCTTATCATCTAAAATGGACAAGAAAAAAATTTCACAGTTTTGGCCAATGCGATTGGCATCAATTGATTCACCTGGCATAAGTTCTAGTTTTCCATAATAAAATTCGTGGCGCTCTTCCGAGTGCTTTTCCAACTCGAAATACTCCTCTGCGGTAAACAGTCTTTCTCCAGCGGCGATCTTAGCATCAACCATAAGTCTAAATTTTGAGCAAATATAAGTAGTTTTTTCAAAAAACAGGGGCGGCAATTGGCCGCCCCCTATGTTCCATAAGAGTTTTTTAAAATAAAATCGCACCGTCTGCCGTCAACCGTCCACCGTCTGCCGTCCACCCTCCACCGTCATATCACCTTATCGGCGCAGGACGAAGAGGCGAACGCATCGGGCTTGGCTTTGAACACGAAGCCCATGCTGAGGATGTAGCCCATCGCCTCTTTGAGAGCGGTGTTGCTCGCAAACGACGGGTCGGTGTTGATGTCGGCGTGCACTTCGAGCGCCACGTCATGCTCGTCGAGCAGGTGGCAGAGCGCATAGGCAACTTCCACCGAACGCCCCACTTCGAGGATCATACGTTCGCGCAGGCTGGTTTTGCGGCTGGTTTTTTCATTGGAGATGAACATAAAACCGCCGCGTTGGATGCGCAGGAATACGATGACGGTGGCAAAATGCACCTCTTCGCCGATCACCTGTGAGTCGGTGCCGATGCACACTTTGAGTTTGTGGCCATCAGCCTTTTCGCGGCGGATGGTTTCTTCCACTGCGGTCAGCAGCGGTTGTTCGATACGTTGGCCGTTGAGCCTTCTCCACTCCATGATGTTTACTGATTGGTTAAACTAAGTGAAATTGTAAATGGCTAAACTGTACCGGCTGAAAAGGGGTTCCTTAAAATTGAACGCCCAAAAATGGCACTTTTCTGCAAAATTGTTTTGTCGCCGGCCAAAATTTAATGTATAAATAAACAATACATTTGTCGCACGGGTTCCGATGCCCCAACAATGATTCAGTCCATGACAACAATTCCGATCTGGAAAATGCAGCTTTTTATGCTGTGGAAACTCCCCGCAGCGTGGTTTATGGGTATTCGCGTCCGTTCGTGCGACGGTGCGAGAGCCGTCGTAAGCCTGCCCTACGGCTGGCTTTCACAGAACCCTTTTCGTTCCACTTATTTCGCGGCACAATGCGCTGCGGGTGAGATGTCGACAGGAACGCTGGCATTGATACATATACAGGACAAACCGCCGGTCTCGCTGCTGGTGACCCGTGTGGAGGCCGATTTTTTGAAAAAAGCGTCGGAAACACTGCTTTTCACCTGCGAAGACGGGGAAGCGCTGGAATCAGCGATTCAACGGGCTGTCGAAACCGACGAAGCCCAGGTATTCCGGGCGGCTTCCGTCGGCAGGTTGCCGGATGGAACCGAAGCGTCCAGGGTGTGGATCACCTGGTCGTTCAAGCGAAAAAACAAAACTACTTGAAAGGTAGTCAGAACAGCAACGGTTGAATTTCCAACACCTCCTGCCACACGACCGATACCGTGGCCAACACCGGGTAGTAGACATTGCGCACGTAAAATTTTAAACGGCGGCGATTGGGCTCAAAACCCATTTTTTCAAACAGATGTGAGTAAAAAGTCGAGTAGTCGTCTTCAGTGAGGTCGTGATGCTTATTCACCAAACAACGCCCGAATACGGCGAATTGCACCATCACTGCGGCGTATACCGGTATCGACCATTGCCAACTGAACAGAAACGGCGCTACCCATGCCAGCAGTGTGACCAGCAGATGCAGCCAAAAGAACAGTTCGGTTTTGAATGCTTTGACGTTCATTATCAACTTAATAAACCTTTTTGCGCATCAACCAATCGGGCTGCGGGTCGTTGCCTACCCAAAAAGTTTCCACGCCAAATATCTCGAAACCGTTCCGTTCGTAGAACCGGATCGATCGCGGCGACTTTTGCCAGACGCTGAGCCAAAGCCAGATGGCCCCCACCTCGCGGGTGCGTTCTTCCGAAAACCGTATCAGTTTTTCACCGATTCGCCGACCTTGAAAATCCTGTAAAACGTAGATGCGTTCCAACTGGACGGCCTCTCCTGCGAAATCACCGGGAGCATTGGGCATGCGATTGAAGTTCAATTTCAGATAGGCGGCCGGTTGTTCGCCGATCCAGGCAAAATAAAACTCCGTGCCGGGAGTGGTAAGATCGGCTCCCATTTTTTCAAGCGTGAAATTTTCCCGGCAGTATGTTTCGAAATCTTCCGGCGCATTCTGATCCTGCCAGGCGTCGCGAAAGGTCGTTTCGGCGAGATCCCGAAGCATGGCAGCTTCAGACAATGTTACGGGCCGAATTTCACATAATGACTCCATCGCCGCGTGTCTTGAGAAAGTTTAACTGTGATGAAAAAGTGGCAAAATGGTCGTCAAATGTACGGTTGACTCAGATAAATTTTCTCAAAAACGCTAATGTCCCGTCCATATCCACATGCAACACCCGGTCGCCTTCCAACCTGGGAACCACTTCCCTGTATTGTTCATATATTGCTTCGATGCGCGGCGACGAGCGCAAGGGCCTGCGGTATTCCAGCGCCTGCATGGCCACCATGAATTCGATCGCCAGCAAGCGTTCGAGGTTGAGTACAATCCGTCGCGCTTTGGTGGCAGCATTGGCGGCCATGCTCACATGGTCTTCCTGACCGTTGCAACTGACGATACTGTCCACCGACGCCGGCATACACAGTCCCTTGTTCTGGCTGACGATCGCCGCAGCAGTATATTGGGCGATCATCATACCCGAATGCAGGCCCGGGTCGTCGGTCAGGAATGCAGGCAAACCGCGTTGACCGCCGATGAGTTGATAAATTCTGCGTTCTGAAATACTACCCAATTCCGACAATGCAATACCGAGATAATCGAGCGGAAGCGCCAGGGGTTGCGCGTGGAAATTGCCCCCGGAAAGGATCAGGTCGTCGTCGGGGAAAAGGTTGGGGTTGTCCGTCACCGAATTGATCTCCGTCGTCAGCATTTGCCTGATGTGTGCAATCGCATCGCGGCTGGCGCCGTGCACCTGTGGTACGCATCGAAAAGCATAAGGGTCTTGCACACTCGTTTTTTCCGTAGCGGCTATTTCGCTGTCGCGCAGCAAGTCCAGCACATTTTCCGCCACTGCCAATTGTCCCGCATGGGGGCGGATGCGGTGGATATGGGCGTCGAGCGGCGACAGACGGCAGTTGAACGCATCGTACCCGATGGCGGCATTCAGGTCTGCTATATTTGCCAGGCGATCACTTTCGAGCAAACACCACACGGCGTAGGCGGCGGAGAACTGCGTACCGTTGAGCAAGGCCAGTGCCTCTTTGGCTTTGAATGCCAGGAGCGGCCAGCCCCGCAGTTGCAGCACGACATCCGAACGCTGCCGGCGGCCTTCGTACCACACTTCACCGAGGCCGATGAGCGGCAAACTCAAATGTGCCAGCGGCGCCAGGTCGCCCGAAGCGCCGAGCGACCCCAGTTCGAATACGACCGGCAAAATATCGGCATTGTAAAAATCGATCAGCCGCTGCACAACTTTCTCCCGCGCCCCGGAGTAGCCGTAAGAAAGGCTCTGAATTTTGAGCAGGAGCATCAGGCGTACTACCTCAGGCGGCACCGGATCGCCCATGCCGGCGGCGTGGCTCACGACTAAGTTGTGCTGCAATTGTTCGATGTCTTCCTCCGATATCCGGATATCGCACAGCGATCCGAAACCGGTGTTGATCCCGTAAAACAGTTCGTCGGAATGGGCGAGTTTGTGATCGAGGTATTCGCGGCAGTGGTGGATGCGGCGCCGCGCTTCTTCAGAAAGCGCCAGCGGTTGTTTTTTGGAAATAACCGTGTGAATTTGGTCGAGTGAAAGATGGTCAGGACTGATGTGGTGCGTCATGATGCGGTTTTACTGAAAATGCGGGGGCAAATGTAGGAAAAGCATGGTGTACAGGTGTTCGTTAAAATCACTGAAAGCAGGGTTAAACAGAGGTTAAGGTTGGGTCTGAGCGGAGCGTATTTAAGAATATAATTTACTGAAAATGAATTAGTTAATTTTTATTTACCAAAAAATTTTAAAAATGAAAAGCAACTTCCCACAGGCAAGCTACGTCAGAAATCCGCGTTTGGTAGTAAAATGCCCTACTTTTGGCGCAGAAAAAATAGAAAAAGGTTTCAGGGTTTCAGGTTTCAGGGTTTCAAGGTTCAGCGTACCACAACCCTGCAACCTTGAAACCAGAAACCCTGAAACCTTCAAACCTTTAACATCAACATTATTCTTTTGCAACCATGATCAAGAAAATCATTTCGACTGCCCTTTTCGCTTTCGCTCTGACGGCCGTAGCCACGGCACAACGTATTGCCTATGTAGACGTTACGGCAGTATTGGAAAGCCTTCCGGAATACCAGAAAGCACAGGAATCACTCGACAAAGTCGCCACACAATGGCGCCAGGAAATCGCACAGGAACAGGACAAAGTGAAAGGCCTGTACAGCAAGTATCAGGCGGAACAAGTGTTGCTCAGCGAAGAAATGAAGAAGCAACGCGAAGAAGAAATCATGAACAAGGAAAAAGAAGTGCGTGAATTGCAACGCCAGAAATTCGGCCCGGAAGGTGCTTTGTTCAAAAAACGCGAAGAACTTGTGAAGCCGATTCAGGACAAAGTATATGCCACCATCCAGAAATTCGCCGAAGATAAAGGTTACGAATTCATTTTTGAAAAAGGCAGCGCGTCAGGCATGTTGTACGCCGACAAGCGCAACGACAAAACCGAAGATGTAAAAACGATGCTGAAAAAGGGATAGAAAGGGTTTCAGGGTTTCAAGGTTACTGGGTTGGGAATCAATTCAATGGTGTAACTTTGCAACCCTGAAACATTGAAACCCTGAAACCATATTAACATTCAACTCATTCACAATGAACAAATTTATCACGCTTACACTCGGGCTGATGCTGACCGTGGTCACCGGGGCATTTTCTCAAAAGTTTGGCTATTGCAACTCGGCGATCCTGCTTACCCAAATGCCGGAAGTTAAGGCCGCCGACAGCGATTTGCAGGCTTTTCAGACACAATTGACAAAAAAGGGACAGGAACGGGTGAGAGCCCTCCAGGAAGCCGCTGCCGAACTGGACCGGAAGAAACAACAGGGCACTATTTCACCGAAGGACTCCGATGCGCAATACGCAAAATTGGAAGAAGAACGCGAGAGCATTGCCAAATATGAGCAGGAAGTATATCAAAAACTTACGCAAAAACGGGAAGAACTCTACAAACCCTTACTCGACAAGGTAAATAAAGCCATGGCGGATGTGGCTACGGAAAATGGCTACGCATTGGTTTTCGATGCCAGCACCCAGATTTTGGTCTACGCCCATGAATCGCTCGATGTCACCAAAATGGTGAAAACGAAGTTGGGGATAGCGAACTGAAAGACGGTTATTGAATGCCGAAAGGCGAATACATGAAATACGAAATACGATGTTTTCCGCACGTACTTACCCAACCCGGGAGCAGCGCCTTACATCGTCAATCGCATTTCATGTATTCGCCTTTCGGCATTCATAAAAGATCGTCAATCGTATTTCATGTATTCGCCTTTCGGCATTCATACAAGTGGGTGTCAGCGTTTTACTCAATGACCAAAATCATAGGTTAAAATTGCCTCTCATGAAAAATTTGGGATAACTCATATTTATTCCAACTTTTTGACAATCAATTTTTTCGACTCATAGCAGCCACTTCGATCATCTTGTCTTCCACCGTGCGTACGAGTTCGTTGAATTTTGCGCTGTGCTTCACTTCGAGGTTGCGGTTAAAGGGCAGATCCACCGTGATATGGTGTACAAATCGCCCCGGATTGGCGGCCATGATGTAGATATCGTCGCCGAGGTAGACGGCTTCTTCGATGTCGTGGGTAACAAACACAATCGTCGGCTGGAACTTGAGCCACACATCCTCCAGCATATCCTGCATTTGCAGGCGGGTGTTGATGTCGAGCGCACCGAAGGGCTCGTCCATCAGCAGGATTTCGGAATTCGCGATCAAACTGCGGGCTATGGCAACCCGCTGCAATTGTCCGCCCGAAAGCGTAGGGTACATAGCGTATTTGTTTTCATGCCCGGCGAGACCGACCAGTTCGATCATTTCCGAAGCGCGACGCCGGCGTTCTTTCGCCTCCACATTTTGAAATTCAAGGCCCAACTCCACATTTTCCAGCACGGTCAGCCAGGGCAGGGAGGAATATTGCTGAAACACCATGCCCGCCCGGATGCCCGAATCCGCCACGGGTTTGTCGCGCAGCAACACCTCCCCGCTCGTCGGCTTCTGCAGGCCGGCGATGTAGCGCAGGATGGTGCTTTTTCCGCAACCCGACGCGCCAAGAATGATGACGAACTGCCCCTGCCCGGGTTTGTCTTCCACGAGAAAATTGACGTCCTGTAAAATGGGCGCTTTACCGCCGCCATAGTCCTGCGTGACGTTTTTCAGTTCGATAATATTGGAAAGTTCGGTGTTTTTGATTTTGAGCATGGTAAATTGTGATTAGCGTAATTGGAGTAATTGGAGTAATTGGAGTAATTGGAGTAATTGGAGTAATTGGAGTAATTACCGTAATTACCGTAATTACCGTAATTACCGTAATTTCTGTAATTCCCCTATCATTGCCTGTTCAAATTCCTGACCTTATTATGCATCCTACCCGTCTGCATCCGCTTGATTTCGTTGTATTTGCGCTTTATTTCGTCGTCGTCGCCACCTACGGATACTGGGTGTGGCGGCGCAAACAGCAGGGCAATAATACGACAGCCGGATATTTTTTAGCGGAAGGAGCGCTGACTTATTGGGCGATCGGCGCTTCTTTGATCGCTTCGAATATTTCCGCCGAGCATTTTATCGGCATGTCGGGGTCGGGTTTTGCCATCGGGCTGGCGATTTCCACCTACGAATGGATGTCGGCGGCGACACTACTGGTGGTGGCGGTGTTTTTCATCCCGGTTTATTTGAAAAACAACATCTACACAATGCCCCAGTTTCTGCGCGAACGGTACAGCCCGCTCGTAGCGACGCTGATGGCGGTGTTTTGGCTGCTGGCTTATGTATTCGTCAACCTGACCTCCATTCTGTACCTCGGCGCACTGGCGCTGGAACTGACAACCGGACTCGATTTTTATTGGGCGATCGCGGGGTTGGCCGTTTTTTCCATTGTCATCACGGTCGGCGGAATGCGGGTGATCGGCTATACCGACGTGGTGCAGGTGGCTGTGCTGGTGCTGGGTGGTCTGGCAACGGTTTGGCTGGCGCTGAATATGGTGGCCGAGCATTACGGCGGGAGCGGCGTTATCGCCGGGCTGGCTTTGCTGCGTGAAAAAGCGCCCTCGCATTTTCACATGATTTTGCCGAAAACGCACCCTTATTACAAAGATCTGCCGGGCCTGACCGTGCTGATCGGCGCCATGTGGATCAACAACCTCAACTATTGGGGCTGCAACCAGTACATCATCCAGCGGGCGCTCGGCGCCGACCTGAACACGGCGCGTAAAGGGATTCTTTTCGCCGCATTTTTGAAACTACTGATCCCGGTGATCGTAGTGCTGCCGGGCATCGCTGCATTCGTGCTGCACTCGGAAGGTATGTTCCAGACGGAAATGACCGACGCGACAGGTACGGTAAAACCCGATTTCGCCTACCCTACCCTGCTCAATTTGTTGCCGATGGGCATGAAAGGGCTGGCGTTTGCAGCGCTGATCGCCGCCATCGTGGCTTCGCTGGCAGGTAAAGCCAACAGCGTGGCTACCATTTTCAGCCTCGATATTTACAAAAGGTATTTTGACAAAACGGCTTCCGAAGCCAAACTCGTCCGCGTAGGCAAAATTGCAGTGGTAGTCTCCATGCTGCTGGCCATTGCCGTCGCGCCGCAATTGCGCTCGCTCGAACAGACCTATCAGTTTATCCAGGAATACATGAGCTTTATAACACCGGGGGCTTTCGCCATCTTTTTGCTCGGCATGTTCTGGCGGCGTACTACTTCGGCGGCGGCACTGGCAGCGGCGCTGCTGACCATACCGCTGTCGGCCTTGTACAAGTTTTTTGCGCCTGAAATCCCCTTTCTCGACCGCCTCGGCTGGGTCTTTGTCATCATCCTGGGCCTGATGGTGGTCATCTCCCTGCTGCAAAGAAAGGAGAGCCGCATGGTGGAAATCGACCCGAAATTGTTCCGCGTAGAGCCGTCGTTCGTGGTGGGCGGGGTGATTATTTGCGGGATTTTGACGGCATTATACACGGTGTTTTGGTGACAGGGGAATGAATTTGCCGGGGCGG
>CXWJ01000952.1_pt1 | contig 123164 bp, 111 predicted proteins | sample 590841 | NCBI WGS metagenome assembly CXWJ01 (sample SAMEA3498367, study PRJEB10139) | wastewater metagenome | biome: wastewater treatment plant; material: activated sludge | place: Austria | collected 2015-01-21 | reverse complement strand
CGGACTGATCTACGGCGTTCTCTACGTCTCCCCTCCCTGTGGGGGAGGGGCCGGGGGTGGGGTAGAGCACCCACACCATCGCTGCCATCGCCAGGTTCCAGGGGATGACCACCCAATTCCAGTCCAATTTCAGCAGAAAAATGATGATAACCCCATGAAAACCAATAACAATCCATCGAAAGTAACGCCGGGTTCTTTCCCAAAGCAGACCGGCGGCGAACATCATTTCTAATAAGGCGATGGCATAACCCAAAATAGGAAATTTGCCAAAGGGTTGCGTGAAAGTGAAGGCTTCGCAAAACCAGGAGAAATTGTCTTCCGCAAAATACGGGGTTAGTTTGTTGAATCCGCTCCAGCAATAAACGCCTGCCAACAACCATCTTAAAGCATTGCCCGTATTGATCTGCTTTTCTTTTTTTTCAAATAAAACCGCCGTAAAAACCAGCAGGTAAAACCATACCCAGGGTTGCAAGCGGTTGAGATCGAGGCAACAAAGCAGGAGCATCCAGGTAATAAGCAAGGCCGGCAACCATTTTTTTTGGAAAAAAATACCTGCACACAGTATCAAGGCGATGGTGAAATAGGGTTGTATGATGGTGTTCAAGTCCGCACTGTTGCCGACCTTCACGCTGCCAAAAAGGGGAAGAAGGGGAAACGCCTCGCGGGACAAGCCATCCCAAAGCGGCAACGACAAAAGCACACCTCCCAACAAGCCGAGTGCGGCGATGCGGGCAATTGTTTCTGAAGTGGATTTTTTAATAAGATACACGGATTGTCAATGCATTAGACAAGCAGTTAAATTTTTCGCACCAGCAATTTTCCTTTTAGCAGGCCCTTTTCCAGCAAGGTCGTTTCCAGGTCTGCCGCAGCCTTTTTTGCCGCTGCTTCCGACGATTGCACCCGGCCAAGCCAGACAATGAAGCCGCTTCCTCCGCCTTCGAAACAACTGCGCGGACTGGATTGGGCAGTGACGCCGTTCGTTTTTAAAGTCGATGCGCGTGCTGCTGCATAATCCTGTTTGCCAAATGCATTGTCCTGCACCACCCAACCGTTTTTGCCCGCCAGACTGCCGCAGGGGTCGCTGGCCGTTGTTGTTGTTGCTGCTGTTGTTGTCTTGGGTTTGGAAGCGGTTTTAGGCGGCGTTGCTGCAGGTTTTCCCGTATACTCTTCTTCCTCGTCGTCGTCACTCCCGCTCAGGTCGATGGTTTGGATATCTTCTTCCGGTGCATTTTTGGCAATCGGGTATTGTTTCGGCACGCCCTTCGGTTTGCCGTCGAAGGGTATCGGCGGCCCGTCGAGCACATAACCCGGTTCGTCTTCCGGGTTGGCGCCGCCGCGCCAGTTTTGCAATTTTTCGAGGTCTGCCATATCCTCTTCTTTACGGGTCAGCACATCTAAACACATCGGTACAATTGCCAGGGTAGAAAGCACGAAAACCCATTTTTGTACTGTTTGACCGCTCATAAACCGGTTAAATACCGAGGTCGTCTGGTCGAAAGGTTTGCTCAATATGCTCCATACGTACTTTTTAAACGGCTCGATCACGAGGTATTGCGCCCAATGTTTGATTTTGTTCCACCAGGTTTGCACCAGTGCGGGAGGACGCAAATTACTTGCGGTCGTCATGGCCGTCATATCCTGGTACCACTGCGAGCGCGTCAGCCATTGTACCATCCGGCGTTCTTTTCCGAAAATGCCGAGCCGCGACGGTGCGTTCAGCACCCGTACTTCTCCCTCCTCCGGCACGAGGGCCAGGCCGAAACCATTGTAGACGCATTGGTTTTTCAATTCGATCAGATAAGGATCGCTCGGGGCGGGAAATACATCGTCGGCCAGTGCCACCCATTGTTCATCCGCCTCGTAGCGTTTGAACTGTTCGACGGCAAAAATATAGCGGTATTTGCGCCAGCGCTGCATGGTGAAATACCATCCGAAAAAACCGATGGTAAATGTGCCGATGATCAGGCCGAGATTCCCTGTGGCATGCAGATCGAGCAGCCAGGGAAGTTGGGTTTCATAAAAAAAAGCGTAGACGACTGCCGAAAAAAATGCACCGAATGCCACGGCATCCCATATAAAATAGACGAGATTGAGGGTAAATTTTACTTCGCCTGCTTTTTCACGCGAAGTCGCTTCACACGCACAGACAAAGGGTGAGTCATCGCTCTTGCGGAAACTCATCACGATGTCGGCGACCAAGCCGCCTTCGCTCACGTTGTCGAACTTCACCTGTATGGAATCGGCAGGCGGCTCGTACCGGTGTTTGTAAAAATTTTTGAGAAACGGTACAAAACGCCGTTTCACAAAATCCTCCGGTAGCCCGCCCGGCATATCTCCAAATGAATTATTTTCTGTACTTTCCATAGATACTGAAACCTTGAACATTGGGGCCATACACATCTTCCCGGGCGTTTTACTTTTCACATTCCGGGTGTCGTTCTGCCGATGTTCCTGGATTTGAATATTACTTCATTCATTTACCGCCAAACTCGTTCCATACTTTTTGCACACAGCAGGCAGCCAATTTTCATGAAGGCGTTTTGAAACGTAAGATTTTGATTTTGAATTTTTTAAAGTTTGAAAAACAGATTGCAAAAATCGAATATTTTTTAAAGTGTGTGAACCAAAATTGTAAAAACATATTTTGCTCGGTGCCATGCAGCATATTACCTGGGACATCATCCTTGCCGGTTCGGGCCTTTCCGGTCTCACACTTGCGCTCGAATGCGCCAGCCGCCCTTATTTTCAGGATAAAAAAATCCTGCTGATTGACCGGGATGCAAAAACGAAAAACGACCGCACCTGGTGTTTTTGGGCCACCGATGAAGAAGTGACGACCTTGCCTCCCGTTGTGTTCAACACCTGGGATCGCTGTCTTTTTTTCGGAGCAAACTTTGAAGACACCCTCGATATTGCCCCTTATCGCTACCGGATGGTGCGCGGCCTCGATTTTTACAATTGGGCAAAGAAAGAACTGGATAAAAGCCCTCATATTCATCGCATTACAGCCAACATTACCGGTTTGAACCCCGGGACAGGGATGGTTTTAACCGACCAGGGTAATTTTACCGGGCAATGGGTTTTTAATTCGGCTCTGACCAAAATCCCCCTGCTCCCCCAAGCGAGTGCCTTATACCCCAACCCACCACTCTCCCCCAATCCCCAATCCCCAATCTCCAATCCCCAATCCCCAACATATACCCACTTGCTCCAGCACTTCAAAGGTTACCTGATCGAAACGCCCGATCCGGTCTTCGATCCTGCTGTGATGACATTCATGGATTACCGGCTCGAACAACAGGGAGAACACCGGTTTGTGTATGTGCTGCCATTTTCGGAAAAAAGGGCGTTGGTGGAATTCACCGTTTTTTCTCCGGCGTTGTGCCCTGCTGAAGTGTATGATGCCGAATTGAACCGGTATATCCGGGCGTTTTTGAAAATCGATACGTTTTGCATCGAGGAAGAAGAATTCGGCGTGATCCCGATGAGCGATTATCCTTTTACGCCGGCTGCCGGGGGGCACGTCATCCACATCGGTACGGCGGGCGGTTTTGTAAAAGCATCGAGCGGCTATGCGTTCAAGCGAACGCAACGCAAACTCCGCGCCTTTGCCGCAGATTGGGAGCAAACGGGTACGCCCAACCCCGGCCTGCTGCGTTCTTCGTGGCGCTACCGGTTTTATGATTCTGTCATGCTGCGGGTGCTGAAAGACAATGCCGTCAGCGGCGAATCATTTTTTACCGGCTTGTTCCAAAAACTTCCTGCGGCACTCGTGTTGCGTTTTCTCGATGAAGACTCTACCTTCGCCGATGATATTCAACTACTTAGCGCGCCACCCACCTGGCCTTTTTTCAAAACGGCATTGAAACAAATACCCGTTCTTTCAAAAATCTGAATTGTAAAATTGAAATGACGGCACATTATTCCTAAGTAACATGAGTCATCCCGAATTTTGAAAAACAGGCTTTGGTTCACTATTATACTGAAAATCAAGTCTTTTAACTGCCCAGCGGGGTTGAATATTGGTAGAAATATTGCCTTCAAACAGACCTAAGCCCCAGCGGGGCGGAATATGAAGGNNTGGGTGTCATTTTCTACCAATATTCAGCCCCGCTGGGGCAAAAATTCGGGATGACTCATGTTACTTAGGGTAAGCGCATCACAATTTTAAAGTTCAATTGAAAAAAGCCAAATTTTATTGATTTAAGATTGATGATTACATGATTTAAGATTGTTGATGTTGATGGACTATGTCAGAAATTTGATGTCACGTGTGGAAACATCAAAAATCTACAATCATGTAATCGTCAATCGGCAATCAAAATACCCGGAGATCAAATTTTGATGCGTATGCCCTAACATTATCTCTGAATACTAAGCCCTGAAACAATGTAACACCAGCAGGTATGGACAACAATCCGCATGCCTCAATCCCCAATCTCCAATCCCCAATCCCTACCTGCTTCCGCGTCGGCATTACCGGTGGTATCGGGAGCGGGAAGACGACGGTTTGCCGGATTTTCGAGGCGCTCGGTATTCCGGTTTACTACGCAGATGAATGGGCAAAATGGCTGATCGGCAATGAGGAAGTGGTTAAAAAAGGTATTGTGGAAATTTTCGGCCCGGAAGCCTATCTGCCCGACGGAGCATATAACAGGCCGTACGTTGCCCGTATCGTTTTTGAAAATAAAGAAAAACTGACTGCTCTGAATGCCCTTGTGCATCCAGCCGTTGAACGCCACAGCCGTGCCTGGCACGTGCGTCAATCCGAAACCGGTGTGCCGTACAGCCTGAAAGAAGCCGCCCTGATGATTGAAAGCGGCAGCCATCAATTCCTTGATTTCCTGATCGTTGTGACTGCTCCTGAATCCTTGCGCATCCAACGGGTCATGCAACGGGACGGTATTTCGGAAGCGCAGGTGCGCGCCCGGATGATGAGCCAACTGCCTGAAGCGGAAAAGTTGAAACTGGCAGATTTTGTCATTGCCAACGATGGTGCGCAAATGTTGATTCCACAAGTGTGGCGGATTCACCGGGCATTGTGCCTGCAGGTCTGACTGACTGTAAGGTACTGGCATTTTTGAGGTGTCGTGGCTGAGGTACGAAGCGGCGAAATCTCAAAAATGTAAAAAATGTTTTGAAAACCCCGTGTATACTTTGTACTTTTGCGGCTCGAATTTTGAAAACACAGGTTTACAACAAATTTTTGCAAAAATAAAGTCATGAAAAAAGATATCCATCCGTCCAGCTATCGTATGGTTGTGTTCAAAGACATCTCTACCGACGATGCATTTTTGGGCAAATCCTGCGTAAACGCAAAAGAAACCATTACCTGGGAAGACGGCAAAGAATACCCGCTCGTGAAAATGGAGATTTCGGCTTACAGCCATCCCTTCTTCACCGGCAAAATGAAATTTGTGGACACGGCAGGCCGTATCGACAAGTTCAACAAGAAATTCGCAAAATTTACCAAGTAATCGCCGCTCCCGGCGCGATTTTTGAAAAGTCCCGATAGGCTTCCCTGCACGTTGGGACTTTTTTCGTTGATAGTTGTTGGTTCCTGGTTTCTGGTTCCTGGTTCCTGGTTCCTGGTGGCTGGTTGTTCGTTTGATACGGAATCCAAAAACCAGAAACCAGGAACCAACAACTAAGAACCAGTACCGAAATGAATATCATCCTCTTCGACTCCGACGCCCGCAACCACCTCCTGCCCCTCACAGCTACCCGGCCCATGGGCGAACTGCGCGTAGGCATACTTACTTTGCGCGAAAAATGGGAACGGCTGCTGCGCGGCACGGCCTCCTATATCACCCAGGAATATTTACAGGAAAAATTCCCGATTCACATCGAGGATGAAAATCTGATTGTCAACGCAGGCATCCTGCCGAACACACAACTATGCCTCCGGATCCAGGCGTTGGAACTGAATGAAGCCCTGCTTTACAACGGCGAACTCGTGGCAGCCCGGCTCAACGAAGCCCAGTTCGAACAACTCATTGAAGACGAAGAGGTGCATTCGCTGCAAGGCGTCGAGGTGGAAAGCACAATTCCGATTGTGCAGTTGAACCGGCTGTGGGAATTGACGCTTTTATCCAAACAAGCCATCCCCGACGATTTTGCGCTGCTGACCAAAGGCCGCAAATCGCAGCCCGTTTCACCCACCAACCGGGTGGTGGGCCCTTTGGAAAACCTGTTCCTTGAAGAGGGCGCCGTCATGGAGTGTTGTATGCTGAACACTACCGGCGGCCCGATTTATATCGGCAAAAATGCTGAGGTGATGGAAGGTGCATTGTTGCGCGGCCCGGTTTCCATCGGATCGGATACAATTGTCAGGATGGGCGCTAAAATATATGGCGCCACCTCCATTGGCCCCAACTGCCGTGTAGGCGGTGAAGTGACACGTTCCATTATGCTTGCCAATTCCAACAAGGCGCACGACGGTTTTCTCGGCGACGCGGTGCTGGGCGAGTGGTGCAACATCGGCGCCGACACCAACAATTCCAACCTGAAAAACAACTACGGGGAAGTAAAACTCTGGGATTACGAGGCGGAACGTTTTGAACAAACCGGGCAGCAGTTCGTGGGTCTCGTCATGGGCGATCACGCCCGCTGCGGTATCAATACCATGTTCAACACCGGCACGGTAGTAGGTGTATTCGCCAATGTATTCGGCGCCGGATTTTTGCGCAACTTTATCCCCGATTTTGCCTGGGGCGGCGACGGCGGCGGTTATCGCACTTATAAGTTTAACGAAGCCTGCGAAACGGCAGCCCGCGTCATGGGACGCCGCCAACAGCCTTTCACCGATCTCGAAAAGGCAATTTATTACCATGTGTACGACCGCACATTGAAGTTTCGCAGTTGGGAAAAATGAGTTGGAACATCATTGACTCAAAATTATACAACAAAAATGAGCGACCATGAAAACAAAAAAAGAATTAAAAGACGATTACAAACAGTTAAAATTCCCGATGGGCGTGTTTCAAATAAGGAACACGGTAAACGGAAAGATTTATATTGAAAGCAGCGTAAATTTGGACGCGATATGGAACAGGCATCGGACCGAATTGAACTTCGGGGGGCACCGCAACCCAATCCTCCAGAAGGAGTGGAAAGAGTTTGGAGAAGAAAATTTCAGATTTGAGGTTTTATCTGAACTGGAACAACGAGAGGGAGAAACGACTGATCCCAAAAAAGAATTGAAGTTGCTCGAACAAATGTACATCGAAGAACTCCAGCCGTTTGAAGCGAAAGGTTATCACAAGCCACCCACGCCGAAATGACGAAGTACGACCAACGCGGTGTTTCCGCTACCAAAGACGAAGTCCACGCTGCTATCAAGCACCTGGATAAAGGCTTGTATCCCAATGCTTTTTGCAAAATTCTTCCCGATCTTGCGGCGAACAGCGCCCGGCACTGCAACCTGCTGCACGCCGATACGGCAGGAACTAAAACCAGCCTTGCCTACCTGTACTGGCGCGAAACGGGCGACCTGTCCGTCTGGCCCGGCATCGCTCAGGATGCGATCGTCATGAACCTCGACGACATGGCTTGTGTGGGCTGCACCGGCAATATCATGCTCAGCAGTACCATCGGCAGGAATAAAACACTGATTCCGGGCGAGGTCATCGCGGCAGTGATACGCGGCACCACAGACTTTATAGAAAAAATGCACGCGCACGGCGTGGAAATCCACCTCGCCGGAGGGGAAACTGCCGACGTGGGCGATATTGTGCGCACTATCGACGTGGGGTTCACGGCTTTTGCCCGCATGAAACGCAGCGATGTGTTGGTCAACCAGATCCGCCCCGGCGATGTAATCGTGGGATTGGCATCGTTCGGGCAGGCGACTTACGAAGATGCCTACAACGGTGGCATGGGCAGCAACGGCCTCACCGCTGCCCGCCATGATGTGCTGTCAAAAATTTATGCCGAAAAATACCCTGAAAGTTTTGATCCGAAACTACCCGGCGAGGTTGTTTATACTGGTAATCAAAAACTTACAGATACTATCACGATAAACGGGCAACAAACCACTGTCGGGAAATTATTGCTGTCGCCTACCCGGACTTATTTGCCTGTGTTGCAGGAGATGTTACATCAGTATGGCAAAAAAATACACGGTCTTATTCACGTTACCGGCGGCGGACAGACGAAAGTGCTGAAATTTGTAAAAGACGTGCACATCGTAAAAGACAACCTTTTTGAGGTGCCGCCGTTATTCCGACTGATTCAGGAAAACAGCGGCACGGCCTGGCGCGAAATGTACCAGGTGTTCAATATGGGCCACCGCATGGAAATCTACCTGCCTGGCCGTTATGCCGACCAGGTGATGGCGATTGCGGAGAAATATGGCATCGAGGCCCGCATTCTTGGTAAAGTGAAACGGGCGACAGGAGAAAAAGTGACCGTGAAAAGCCCGTTCGGAAAGTTTGAATTTTTAGGTTGATAAAGGTGGGTGTCTCTTAAGTCGGTGATTTGTTTATATGGTGATTTGTTTATGTGATGATTATGCTGAATGGGTGGGCGTAACGCAATAACCAAATCCTCAAATAAACAAATAAACAGACTTAAGAGACAGCCTCCTCATAAACTTTTAATTACAATGAGAAAACTGCTCTTAGTTACCCTTTTCGCCATCGCGTTTTTGGCTTGTACCGACAAAGCCGGCATACTCCGGGGACGCCTCGATGCGCTCGACAAAGAATTTAGCGGCGCTGATGTAACAGATAAAAAGAAAGCGGAAGAGTTCATTGTCACTGCGGAACAATTGGCCGCATTGATCAAAGAAAAAGATCCCGACCAATATGCCGACCTGATCCTGAAAACAGCCGGCCTGGCAAAAACGATTGGAGAGCCGCAAAAAGCGGTGGAACTCTACACCCAACTGGCGGAAGGCATGCCGGATCACCCGAAAGCCCCGACCGCTTTGTTTATGCTGGGCTTCGTCTATGAAAATGACCTTGGCGACCTTGCCAAAGCCAGGTCCGTCTACGAATCTTTCCTCCAAAAATATCCGGATGACCCCGGATTTGCCGACGACGCAAAGTTTTCCATAGAGCATCTTGGCGTACCGTCCGACACACTTGCCAAAATGTTTGAGCAAATGAACAAGGACAGCACGCGTGTTGGTCAATGAATTTTTCAAATCAATTTATTGAGTTTGCCCGAACTACTAATCCGGACAGCCGCCTGCGTTTTGCGCCCACGCCATCCGGCTACCTGCACATCGGCAACGCACTGAATTTTACGCTCAACTGGCTCGTCGCCCGGCTCGGCGGCGGCAAAATTCTCCTCCGTATCGATGACCTCGATGCGGAGCGCAAACGACCGGAGTATGTGGCCGATATTTTTGAACGTCTCCAATGGTTGGGTCTGGATTGGGATGAAGGGCCGGGGCTTGTTCATAGTGAGGCGGTGACTTCAAGTCACCGCCTCACTACCGCGATTGCCGATTTTGAACAAAACTGGTCGCAACACCGCCGTTTGCCATTGTATTTCAATGTGTTGGAGAAACTTCGCGACACCGGGATGCTTTTTGCCTGCCGGAAATCACGCCGCGACCTGGAGCCTTTCGGCAGCACATACCCGCCCGAATTTCGCGATCAAAACCTGCGCCTCGACGACCCGGATGTGGCCTGGCGCATCCGAACGCCGCCGAACTTTACGATGCCCGATTTTGTGGTGCGCCGCCGCGACGGACTTCCTGCCTACCAAATAGCCAGCCTGGTCGATGATGTGCAATTCGGTATCACCCACGTCATTCGGGGTGAAGATTTGGAAGCATCTACCCAGGCGCAGTGTTTCCTTGCCGAATGCCTCAACGAGGCGGATTTTTTGAAAATTCAATTTTTGCACCATCCGCTTATTACGAACGAACAAGGGGAAAAACTCTCTAAATCAATGGGGGCGACTTCGCTCAAGGCGATGCAGGAGGGTGGGGCAGGGGCGGAGCCGGTGTTCCGGCGGGTAGGAGAACTGTTGGGGTTTGCCGAAACGACTTCCGCTTTGGGTTTGCTTGAGCGGCTCAGATCACAAGTCAAAGTTTCGACAGGATTGACATGATTGACATGATTTAGAGACTTGTTTCTAAAATAACAGAATCCTGTAAATCTTGTCAATCCTGTCGAAAAATGGTACTTGTCGGTTTTTTCAATTTCCTTCAGCAAATTTCATTTGCCAGTCCTCTACCTTTTTTGTCCGCTTCCAACCTTCGGCAGCGCAGAGATCAGCAATTTCTTTGGTTGATCCGGCCAACTTCGTCCCGGGATATTTCTGTTGGATGTATGCCCACACACTTTTATAGTCATTCGTAATGTCTTGGTTTTCACTGTTGTAAATGGGGGTGTTATCGGCGCCGCTTACGAGCACGAGGCGCGTCCAGCGTTCCGATTCTTTGGTCTCTTCAGTGAGCGCGAAATGTGGGTTTTCCCGGTTGAATTTTTCCCAAAACGCAGCGCGGTCGGCCAGTTCTTCCAGCGAAATGATGATGCCGCCGTCATCCCAGGCCGGTTGATCGCCTTCCTTAACTTCCTGATCGAGGTAAACTTTCATTGCCGGCGTGACTTTGGCGCCGAAGAACGCCTGCAACCTGTTCCAATCCACAACGGGGAACACCATGCCTTCTCCCTGGGCCAACTCAAAGCCGTTTTCAGCCAGCGATTGGGTGACCGGGTTTTTCCCCATGTCAAACTTGTGATTGGCTATCGCCTCATAGTCCTCACTTTTCCACTCCATTTTTTCGGTGAGTGTATAAAACTCGCCTTCACGTTCCATACGGAAAAGGAATTGCTCCAGCAAAATGAACCCTGCGTCGGCAAGCGAGCCGTTGGCCGAACTGAAATTAGCAGAAACATAATCCCATGCTTTTTTTCCACTGTCCAGTTTTTTGGCATCCAGGGTTTTGAGAAAACCGGTGAATGATGCGAGTTTTTCCAAATCGGGGATTTCCGGGCGGCTGCCGGCATACACCCGCTGCAAAGCGCCGCCAAAAACCCAACCTGTTTTTGGTTCGGATGCCCGGGTAACAACCTGAAAATACGGCTCCAGATACATGATATCGCGCAGCGTGACCTCTTCCTTGTTTTCCGATACTTCGCCCGTACCATCCACAAATTCGCCCTCCGCCAATTGGGCGATGACCTGACCGTTTTTACCCGGCTGGTCGCGCAGGTTCAGTTTGTCGACCGTAGTAACATACAGAAAAACTTCCGGCTTGGCAGGCTGTTGCTCCGGAACGCCTGTGGAGGAGGCTTGCTTTTGCTCTTGTTTGCAGGCAAAGAATGATATTGCCGGGAACACGGCAAGCATGATGTATTTGATCGGTTTCATCATTCGTGGATATGTATTCCCTGCCATTCGACAGGTTTTGATATGTTTTTTTGACAGGATCGCAGGATTTACAGGATGAAAGGGTACTGCAATAAATCCTGTAAATCCTGCGATCCTGTCAAAAAAACGAAAAACACCTGTCAAATCAACGCATAAACGCTCCCCGGCACTATTGTCAGCAACGCAATTAACAGCAAACCCACCAAAACGGCCCATCGAATACTTGTCGGGAGATTCACCGCGTAGGCGTTTTCTTCCCTGGTGAAATACATGGCAATGATGATTTTAAAGTAGTAATAAATCGAAATCGCCGAGTTGATGACCGCCAGCACGACAAGCCAGGGATATTTGGCAAATACTGCCGTAAACAGGAAATATTTGCCGAAAAAGCCGGCTGTCGGGGGAATGCCTGCCAACGATAGCATCGAAATCGCCAGCACTGCTGCCAGCAGCGGCTGTTTCTTGCTCAGTCCGTTGAATGCCGCGAAGGAACCGTCGCCATTTTGCTCAGCCACCAGCATATAAGCGCCGAAGGCACAAATTGTTGCCAGCGAATAAGTTAAAGTATAAAATAGCATGGCGCGGTCGCCGCCTTCAGTGCCGATGGCCAGTATGGCAAGCATCAGATAACCTGCATGGGAAATGGACGAGTAAGCGATCATCCGTTTGAAATCCGTCTGGAAAATCGCCGTCACGTTGGCCACAGTCATGGTCAGCGCCGCCACCACCACTATCGGTAGGCTCCAGAAACTCTCGGCGCCCGGGAAGGCCATTGAAAACAGGCGGTAAAACGCTGCGAATCCCGCCGTTTTTACCACTGTCGCCATAAAAGCCGTTACCAGATTGGGGCTGCCCTGGTACACGTCCGGCGCCCAGAAATGGAACGGCACAGCGGAGACTTTAAAACTCAGACCGATGATTATCAACAGAATACCCACGTTGAGCATGCCTGCCGAAATGGTACCGGATTCAATCGCGCGGGCAATTGCGTTCAAATCGAAACTCCCGGTAGCGCCATACGCCAGCGTCATACCGAACAGCAGAATCCCCGTTGCAAAAGCACCCATCAGGAAATATTTGAGCGCGGCTTCATTTCCTGCAACGTCGCTGCGGCGGCTGCCGGCCAGTACGTACAGCGGTATGGAGAGAATTTCGATACCGATAAACAGCATAACCATGTTGGTAAACGAAAACATGACCAATGCACCGCACAAACTGAACAGGATGAGGCCGTAGTTGTCGCCCAGCGTTTCGTTCAGGTTGCGGAAACCCCAGCCCGACAAGCCGATGATAAGCGTGGTCGCCAGGATCGCCACGCCTGAAAAAGCCAGCGCGAAGGCGTCGAAATGGAACATGGCGGGATACATGTCGTTCCAGCCCGGAGGTGGCCCGGCAAAAACACCACCCAGCGCCAACAGGCTGCCAATGAGGGCGATCGGTTGCAATAAACCGCGTTTTCCGGTGAGTCCTGTGAAGAGGACGGCGATTGCGGTGAAGAAGAGTATGAGTAATGCTGTCATTTCGGAATTTTAATATGGTCTTTTACCAGGGTCTTGTCTTTGATCGAAGAAGTTGGAAATGAACATTTTGGTACCGCGCACCCGGTAGAACATTATTTTATGTTGACCAATCGAAGCAAACCTAATGGTGCTGTTCTTTTTTGCTAACCGTCCCATTTCAGGATATTTTTTCAATACTTCGATTCTTTTCAAGGTACTGGCAGTCAAATTTTCGGCGGCTTGGTGTGCGCCTTCATTTTCAAGATAATCAAGCATTTCGCGGAATCGCCTGATTGCCTTTTGAGTCCAAGTTACTGTGGTAACCATTTTTTAAAATGCTTCAAGGCATCCTCGTGCGAGACCCAGTTTTTTTCATTAAAACTCTCTTCGTGGGCTTGCTCAATGTCGGCGCGCTGTTCAGGCGTAAGTCGGCCCCACAGGTCATTAGGGCTGTTTTTTTCTCGAAGAAATTCCAAAATGATTTGGTAGAGTTCTTCCACGCTGGATTCGTCTTCCAGTTGGGTAATCATCTCTACCATGTTGTATTTCAATTCGATAGTTGCACTCATGACTCAAATTTTTTACAAAAATAAACGAAATTGCTCAAACCTCGCTCATCGAATTACAATAGTCGCCTTTCCAAATACTACTTTATCCCCTGTCCTCAACTTTTTCCGTTTCTGCGTTTCTACCGCACCATTCACCCGCACCTCTCTGTTGCTGATCCGGATGTTCGCCTCGCCGCCTGTGCCGACTAAATGCAACACTTTCAGCAGGTTATTGAGCGTAATGTGATCCTGGCCTTGCAGTTCAAATTCCATTTTTCAAATCATTTTCTCGTTTGGCTTTGCGTTTTTCCTGAAAGTAGAAAAACACCATTGCCACAATGAACACAAAAACTGCTGTTGCGATTTGGACCAGCCAGTTTATTTCAGTGTTAAAAAGGAACCGGACAGAAGAGGCTATGAGTACTGCCAATGTAAATTTCAGGGCATTCAAAAGGGCAGATTTCCACATTGTTTGAAGTTTTAGTTTTTTACTTCATAACGTCCTTTTCTGTTAACTTCCACTTCCGGTACGACTCTTTTTTGTTCAAAAAACGCGTAAACCGGCTGCAAATTTTCCCAAAAACTGCGATTGCTGCTGTTGAAAAAATTGCTGTCTTTCAAATCCTGCATGTTCATGTCGTCCAGCCGGCAAGGAAAAATATGCACCGGAATCTGCTCCTGACCACCGGTTGTTGCATCCAAAGCCAGCAAATACACTTCCTCGATATTGGGGTCTTTAATCGGAATACAACCGACCGACATGCAGTTTCCGTGTATATAAATCTCGCCGCCCGGTTTTTCTTTATCCGAAAAATACAAATCGGATTCGTTGGGGTAGTTGATCCGCATCGACAGGTGAAAATTGCTTTTGGGGTTGAACCCGTCGATAAAATACACACCTTCAGGCACCTGCGAATCTCCCTGTTTTCGTTTCGGCCCCAATTTCCCCGGTACATAACAAATCGGATACGAGCGAAACAGACCAAAAACCGAGTCTTTTTTCACCCACAATTCCAGCCGTTTTTCCTGTTTGAATGCCCGAAGAAAAATCTCGCTGCCGGGTCTTGCTCCAAAATCGCGCACCGCTTTTTCAAGTTTTGCGCCGATCGAATCCCGCGCCGCTGTCACTCTGTCCGTATCGTTTTCAAGGGTTTGTCCGTCGGTTTTTGGGGCGCAACAACAAAAGAGAATGAGCAATGAAAGAAGTCCGATTCGCATATTGAGAGCGTTTTCTTTCAAGATGCAAACCGGGCAAATTCTGGCGGTCAAATCACCAAATCAACATCTCCCCCAATCCTTCAAAACTGCACCGCCCCCAATATTTTATTCACACTTCCATCGGTAAGATTCAGCACTACCTGCGGGAAAAAACCAAGCACTAGCACCAATCCCGCGATCACACCCAGCACGACCCACTCGTTGGTATTAACATCCTGAAATTGAGCCGTTTCGCGGTTCGCCTCGCCGAACATTGCCAGGCCGTAAGCCCGCAGCATATACACTGCGCCAAAGATAATCGTCAAACCAGCCACCCCGCCGAGCCAGACGTTGTAGTTCCACACGCCGTTCAGGAGCAGGAACTCTCCCGGAAAACCGTTGGTCAACGGCACGGCCACCGAGCCGAGCATCACGATCATAAACAGCGCGGCCAATTTCGGTGCGGACCTGGCAATCCCGCCCATATCGGCCAGCGTACGGGTGCCGATGCGCCGCTCGATGAGGTCGACGATAAAGAACAGCCCTACCACGTTGATGCCGTGATTGAGCATCTGGACCAGACTGCCCTGTACGCCCGATTTGTTCCAGGCCAGCACACCTGCTGCGATGAGGCCGACGTGTGCGATGGAAGAGTACGCAACAAGCCGCTTGAAGTCGCTCTGTTTCACCGCGATGATGCTCGCATACACGATACCAACGACGGCCAGCACCATAAATACCGGCGTCCAGTAATGCATACCTTCCGGCGCGAGCGGCACCATCCAGCGAATGACGCCGTAGATGCCCATTTTCAGCATGATACCCGCCAGCAACATCGTTCCGCCCGTCGGCGAAGTCACATAAGTGTCAGGCTGCCAGGTGTGGAAGGGGAACACGGGCATTTTCACCGCAAAAGCAAGGAAAAAACCGAGCATGACCCAGTTGGCAGTTGCAGTCGGCAGTTGCACCTGCACGAGGTCGACCCAGGCAAACGAGTGATTTCCTGGTGTTTGCAGATAAACGTAGAGCAACGAAACCAGCATGAACAACGACCCGACGAACGTGTAGATGAAAAACTTCAGGGTGATGCGAATGCGGTCTTGCCCGCCCCAGATCGCGCAAATGAAGTAGATCGGAATAAGCGCCAGTTCGTAAAAAATATAGAACAAAAGCCCGTCCTGCGCCATAAAAACGCCATTCAAAGCGCCCAGCATCATCAAAACGAGGCCGTAATAGCGCGGTTCGTTGTCGAATGCACGGCTGAAACTACTCAACACGATGAGCGGTGCGAGCAGGTTGGTCAGCAGCACCATGAGCAGGCTCACGCCGTCCATGCCAATGCTGAATGAGATGCCCGCATCGGCGACCCAGGGTACATTGAATGTGTGATTCAAAGACCCGTCGCTGTTGAAGCCAATGCAGGCGAAGGCGCTCACTGCAAGATTAACCAATGCCGCTGCAAGCGCGATGGTGCGCGATCCGGCAGGACGGGCAAGCAGCAAAAACGCTGAGGCAATGAAAGGGATAAGTATCAGTACAAGTGACATTCGTCAGTCTTTCGTTATTTTTTTAGATTTGGTACAACGGACAAAGTTACGGCAATCCCCTGCGCTTGTACAGGATGGCCCTGCCAAATTCGGAAACAAATACTTTGTCGTATGCTTGATCCAATTGGGCGAAAATTTCCTGCGTGTAGGGGTGATCCTTAAATTCTTCCCGGTAACTCAACATCAGCACATAATCGATGTTTTGCGCTGAACGACTGTTGTAACTCAGGATATCGGCACGGGGCGGACGGTGGTCGAAATTGACGCCGTCCTTGTCCGTTGAAGCGTACATGTTGGGTGCGCTGCGCGCGATGATCGGGAAATACCAGTAGTTGGCTTCGTAATTGTCGGAAATAGCCGCCGAACGGGTCGTGCCTAAGTAACAATCGACATGCGTGAAAAGCCAGTTCCGGTTGGCGATTGTTTTGCCGTCGGGTGTCTGTCCGGACCAGTCGTAATTCAGGGCCAGTATGGTTGCCGGGTTCCCGATGTGCGCATCGGCGCTGAAAACTTCTTTGGCGTATTCCGAAGCGTTTTGGTGGATGGGCATACGCGCGACTATAAAACCTACAGCGAGTGCAAGCGCGGCCAACGAACCTGCGACTTTCGACCACGAGGGAAAACCCGCCGTTGCAGCCCAGAACAACATAGCAAAATACGGTATCATCCCCATGCGCAACGGTACTTCCAGCCCTCCTGCAATACTGCTTGGCGGATTGAGCACGCTGTATATGACCAAAAAGAAGAACAACAACAGGCCATCAGCCGGAAACAAGCGACGTTCGCGCAACCGCAGTACGATCGCGCCGACAAAGATTAAAACGCACACAATCGCCGTCGCAGTCGCCAGGTCGCGTTCCGTGGAGTTCATTGTCACCAGGACTGACAATTTACCGATGCTTTCCAAGGTGTTTTTCAGTTCCGGCGTATTTTTATCAACCGACCACTCCCGGCGAAATATGAATTCTGCAAAAAGGACGAGCATCGGCAATGCGCTCAATATCAATCCGCTCAGCCGGGTGATCAATTTATTTCGGCTTTGTTGCCAGCCTTTCTTCCGAAAATCAAAAAACCACAAACCTGCCAGCATCGCCGCCATCATCATGCCTGCAAAGGACAAACCCATCGGGTGGGCTGAAAATTGCAGCAATATCAGCATCGCTGTAACGACAAGGACTCTTAAGCGATGGTCGTCGCGCTTGCGCCACCACCACCCGACCACCCAAAACCACAGCGCGAGACTCAGGGAATTGTTGAAAAATCCCATCATCAGCAACTTGTGGTAACAAAACAGCAACCCCAACGAACTGATAAATTTGGCTTGCGGATTGATTTGACTGACGAGAAAACGGAACCCCAGTCCGAATACCAGCATGTATAAAGTGAAAAATATCTTTTCCGTCAAACCCGGGTTGAAAAACGCCAGCAAGGGCATCGTCATCAGATTATACAGCCAGTTCGGGTCGAAATTCGTGTTTAAAAAGTAAAAGGGTTTGTAAAAGTCCTTGTTCACTCCCTGGTACCAGTCCAGCAGCACCTTCGAGTTGAATAAATGACAGGGGCCGTCGCCGGTAACGAAAAAATCGAGTTTCCACACCGGTATCATCCACAGCGCAAGTATTGTGTAGAAAACTACGGGTTCGATGATTGCTAATTTTTTCTTCATGGCAGACTGTTGCATTCATTCGATTCGTCCGACGAATGCAGAAGTATTATTTCAGTTGATACAGTACGTTGCGTTCGTTGCGCCAAACTTCTGTAAGCAGATTTCCATAGTCTTTTATAAAGCGTTTCAAGGGATCATCGGCTTCCAACAGCCAGTTGTTGACTAAAACATATTGGACCGAGAACGCGCGGAATTCGTTCAATACGGTTTCGGAGTTTTCGTGGCGTCCCCAATGCATACTTTTTTTTCGGGCGTACAAACCCAGAATAAGCGGATGATGATAAGCCAGTATCGCATCGGCGGGCATGCTATCCCGCACATATCGATAAGCCTGCCGGTTGCTTTCATGTTGCGGTGCTCCGACATCTTCCAGCAGATTTTTTTCGCCAATCTTTTCGTCCAGCCGGTAATATTCTCCATACAACAACAATGGAATGAGTAACCATTTTATGCTGTTGGTTACGCTTCCCTCTGCTTTGACGCTTTGAATGCCGGCCACACAAAATATTATCAGCAACGGAATCGCAGGAACCAGGTACCTGAGCCCTTGGGCCAGTGGCCATACGACCAATACAGATACAAACACCAACAACAAAATACGATAGAACCGGAACACCTTCCCCGCTGCAACGACCAGCCCCGTCAGCGTAAAACCCAATGCTACTGCACCTCCAAGTCTGGCTGCTATATCTGCACTTTTAATACCGAACGGCATTTCCGGCTCCAACTGGAAAAAATTGAACAAGATCGTAAGACTGGTGTCTAAATTGGCACGCAATATTTTTAAAATGGAATCGCCAAATACAAACTGATCGAAATAGGAGCCGCCTTTGGGGAGTTCGAAGCATATCCCATGTATGAAAAATTGAATTCCTGCTGCCATACCGGATACGATTGCCAAAAATTTGAGGTCGCTTTGTATAATCCCAAACTTCCGTTGCTTCATCCATAAGCCGATATGGGCTACAAACACGTCGGTAAAAAAAGCCAGCAACAATACCACCCCGTTGGCACGTGTTATCCAGGCCAATCCAGCCAGAAATCCACATATCAGGGCATTTTTGATCTTGCTGCGATCATTGTGGACGTACCAGTAGGCGCTCAACAAAAGCCAGCAAGTGAACAGGTGATCCGGTAAAATCGCATTTTTCGCAGCAAACATGTATGGATTAAACAGCAATAGCAAACTCGCTCCCGTCGAAACCGGGGTTGAAAAGTGTTTTCGCAGCATAAAAAACAGCACCAATCCCGTCATCCACCATGTCACGGTCACAAACTGTACGAACACCATCAAATCGAGGCCAAACATCGCGTACAAAGGCGCCAGCACCATCGGAAACCCCATCGGATAAGCGGGCGGGGCCAGGTATGGCAGCGCAGGATTGTAGATGTAATAACTTTCCCGGATCGGCTTGCCTTCCACAACTTGTCGTGCCTGGCCTATATAACCCGCATAATCTCCACCCCAACTTTGTTGAGGATTGCACGGCCAAAGCAATACTTGCAAAGCCCCCAAAAAAATCATCGCGGCGATCAGATCAGGCCAATGTTTGCGAAAAAAGTTTGACATGCAATTAGTTAAGTTGCGGAACAACAAAGGATTAAAATCATCTATCATCTTGTAACCCGCCCGTTTTAACGGAAGGGCTACGATGAACCCACTCAACACATCTATCTTCTTTACAAGACATCCGCATTTACCCCAATATCCGCACAAAACCATATTTCACCATAAACTCCTGGCATTCTTCTTCAAAGGTTTTGGTTCGATGGTGTTCTTCCTGATTCTTGATGCTTATACTCACACAAACAACGTCAACAACAACAACACCGCCCCCGCAACCATACCCAACAGGTAGTACTCGATATTCCCGTTCTGCAATTTCCGAAACTCCGCTCCTAACCGTTGCACCCCCGCTCCGATACCATTCACAAGGCCGTCGATAGCCTGAATGTCAACGTAATGGTGGAAGAACCTTGAAAGCGTACCAACAGGTTTGACGATCAGGAAGTCATAAATTTCATCCACGTAGAATTTGTTGGCAATGATGCGTGTCAGGCCGGTTTGTTCGGCATCCGGCACGGGCAGGTTCGACTTTCTGCCATAGATAAAATACAACCCGACGATAATGATTACCGCCAGTGAGGTGGTAAAGATCATCAGCGTCCATTCGGTCGAAGCATCCAGATGCATTTCGGCCATGGGGATAACCGGAAAACCGGTGGCGCCCACACCGGCAAACCAGTGGGCCAGCCATTGTTCATTGCCGAGGTGCAGAAAATGCGGCGTATTCAAAAAACCGCCAAAGATTGACAGAACTGCCAGAATCATAAGCGGCACGGTCATCACTGCCGGGCTCTCGTGGAGATGATGTTTTTGCTCCGCTGTGCCGCGAAACGCGCCGAAGAAAGTGACATACAGCAAACGGCACATATAAATCGCCGTGAGCATCGCGCCCAAGCCTGCAAAACCCCACCAGAGTTTGCCGCCGTGCGCCCACGTGTAGGCAAAAATTTCGTCTTTCGAGAAGAAGCCCGACATGAGCGGAAAACCCGCAATGGCAAATGTACCGATGAGAAACACCCAGAATGTGACGGGCATCGCTTTGCGCAGGCCGCCCATCTTGCGGATATCCTGCTCGCCGCCCATGCCGTGGATCACACTGCCTGCCGAGAGAAATAACAGGGCTTTGAAAAACGCGTGCGTGGTGACGTGGAAGATCGCACTGGCGTAAGCGCCCATGCCGAGCGCCACGAACATCAAACCCAATTGGGACACGGTGGAATACGCCAATACCTTTTTAATATCATTTTGCCTTAAACCGATAACGGCTGCGAACAAGCAGGTAATCAGGCCGATAAAGGCCACGAAGTGCATGGCATCGGGCGAAAGCGAGTAGAGCGGGTTGCACCGCGCAACCAAGTAAACACCCGCCGTCACCATCGTGGCAGCGTGGATGAGCGCCGACACGGGGGTTGGGCCGGCCATTGCGTCGGGGAGCCAGGTGTAGAGCGGAATTTGAGCGCTTTTGCCCATTGCGCCGATGAATAGCAGGATGCAAATCAGCGTCACGACACCCGCCTCGGGTTGTACCGTCGACAGGCCGGCGAAAATTTCGGAGAAACTAAGACTGCCGAACGTCTTGAAAATCAGGAAAATACCGAGCAGCAACCCCAGGTCGCCGATGCGGTTCATGATGAATGCCTTGCGGGCGGCGGCGCCAAATTCTTTGTTGGTGTACCAAAAACCGATCAGCAGGTAGGAGCACAATCCCACGCCTTCCCAGCCGAAAAACAACATCAGGAGGTTGTCGCCCATCACCAGCAGCAGCATCGAAAATATGAACAGGTTGAGGTAGGCGAAGAACTTCCAGAAACCCTCGTCGTCGTGCATGTAACCGATGCTGTACACGTGGATGAGAAAGCCCACGCCGGTGACGATCAGCATCATCCACACGGAAAGGTGGTCGACGAGAAAACCGAAGTTGACGTGCAGGCTGCCGACACTCAGGAAGTTGTATAAGGTCGACTGGATCGGCCCTGTGGCGGCGACCTGGTTGAAACAAGCCACGCTCAACAGGAACGAGGCCAGCAAGGCGCCCGAGCCGATGATGCCGACGGCGTTTTTCGACAGTTTTTTGCCGAACAACCCGTTGATCAGGAACCCGATGAAGGGCAGGAAAGGGATGAGTGGTATAAGTTGTATGAGTTGGTTCATAATTCCGTTTTGTGCGAATCGGGGTCGTTTTGAATCTTGTTTTGTTCTTCTTTGATTTTTTCCAGCTCCTCCGCATCTGCCAAATCTTTTAATCTGCCTGCTCTTTTTTTAGTCTGGACAAGGTCATCGAACCCAATAAAATTTACCATGACTCCACCTAATTTTCTTTCTTCTTTTTTGCCAAAACACGAATCGAAGTCAAATCCCTCCATTTCCATAATCAGGTCAATCCGATATGGCTCGTGTCCCAATTGAACAACAACTTTAGGGTTTGAAAAGTCATCAACGCCCAGCCCAAGCGAGCTAAAGCCAAAATGGTCAAGTGCTTTGAGCAGTTTTTCGATGTTTTTCCGGTCAAGCCAAATCCAAAAGTCAATGTCTTTGGTGTATCTCGGGTATCCGTGATAATTTACTGCATATCCGCCCACCACGAGGTACTTGACCTCATGTTCGTTTAACGATGCGATAAACTCTTTGAAGTCCTTTTCTATCTGCATAAAGCCGTTTGTTTACTTCTGTGCGGATTTTCTGGAGTTCAGTCATCCGCTGAGTCGGGGTAAGAGAGAGCCAATAACGAATGTTGGAGTTGTCCTCTCCTTTTTTTACAAACCGAACGATTTTTTCCATAGTGAATGTGGCTTGGAGGTTAATTACGGAGTTTATCCAGCAGAGAAATATCCGTGCTTTTCGTATTCCGATAGATCATCACCAGAATGCCGAGACCGACTGCCGCTTCCGCTGCCGCCACAACCATGATGAAAAACACCATGATCTGCCCCTGGGCATCATTGAGGTAGGTGGAAAAAGCAGCCAGCAGCAGGTTCACGGCGTTGAGCATGAGTTCGACGCACATGAGCACGACGATGGCGTTGCGGCGGATAAGTACCCCGAATACCCCGATGACAAACAGCAGGGTGCTGAGGTAGACGTAGTAGTCGATAGGGATAAGACGTATGGTTTCTATCATTTTGAGTTATGAGTTATGAGCTATGAATGATGAATTACGAGTCATATAGCTAATAACTCATAATTCATAACTGATGAAATTCAATCCTTCAAATCCCTTTTCCCCACCAACACCGCTCCCACCATCGCGGCCAGGAACAGGATGCCGGCAATCTCGAACGGTACTACAAAGTCGGTAAAGAGAACTATGCCGAGGTTTTCGACCAAGCCGACTTCTCCGTTGGCTTCAGCAGGAATATTCACCTGGATGCTGCCGCGCAGGGCGCCTACCAACGTCACCAACAACAGGCCGGCAGCGATGGCAGCACCGATTTTCCACCCCCTCGATTTTTGAGGTTCGGTATCGGCATTGAGGTTGAGCAGCATCAGCACGAACAGGAACAACACCATGATCGCTCCGGCGTACACGATGATGTGGACGACGGCGAGGAATTGCGCGTTGAGCATTATATACTGCCCGGCTATGGAAAAGAAAGTGAGAATCAGGTAGATAACGCTGTGAACAGGGTTCTTAGTGAACACCATGAGCAACGCGGTAATGACTGAAACAACCGCAAGGGTCAGGAAAATATAGAGTGCCATACTAAATAGGGTTTCAAGGTTTCCGGTTTCAAGGTTTCAGGGTTGGCAAAAGTATAAAAACTGCCGGCCGCTACTGCCAGCTGCTACTGTGCCATTGCCACTTTCTTTTCGGTAATATGTTTCTGCCGCACCGTCACGTCGATGCGTTTATCAGGTTCCACACCCTCTACGAGCATGTCTTTTCCAAATATAAAATTCTGGCGCACGTAGTCGGACGGGATAATCCGGTCGGTGAGGAAGATCGCTTCCTTCGGGCAAGCTTCTTCGCACAAGCCGCAGAATATGCAGCGCAGCATGTTGATCTCATACACAGCAGCGTACTTTTCTTCGCGATACAGTTGTTCCTCGCCTTTTTTGCGTTCGGCCGCTTCCATCGTAATGGCCTCCGCCGGACAGGCAACGGCGCAAAGTCCGCAGGCCGTGCAGTTTTCCCTGCCTTGTTCGTCGCGTTTCAGGACGTGCCAACCGCGGTACACAGGCGCAAAATCCCGCTTTACTTCCGGGTAGTTGAGCGAAACTTTTTTCCGGAAAAAGTGCTTCAAGGTCGTCCACATCCCCGCCAGGATCGCAGGCAGGTAAATGCGCTCCATCCAGGTCATTTTTTTGTTGACGACGTTTTTCGAGCGGTTGGTGAGTGGTTGCATATTGTTCGTATGTCTTTGGCTTTTAGCCTTTTTTAGTCTTTTCCACCTTTGGCTCTTTGTCCAAATAGGCAAGCGTAGATTTGTAATCAGGGCCATAAGTGTCGTACAGAGCCAACCGTCGGTACAACTCTTTGTTTTTCTCGAAGACGTATTTAGAAGCCTCCTCCAAACGTCTCTTGCGTTCTTTTTCAAATTCCTCCGGAGTCAAGTTTAATTCATCATTCATAACTCATCATTTATCATTTTGAAAACAACAACACCCCCGCTCCCGTCAGCACCATATTCAATATCGCCAGCGGGATCAGCGATTTCCAACCCAGGCGCATCAGTTGGTCGTAACGGAAACGCGGGATCGTCCAGCGGATCCACATAAAGACAAAGATGAAAAAGAACGTCTTTGTCAGCAACACAACCGGCCCCATCAATCCAGCCAGCCAACCCGGATCGATGCCCGGGAAGTTGTAGCCGCCAAAGTAAACCGTTGAAATGACAGCACAGGAAATAAACATGTTGATGTACTCGGCAAACAGGTAAAAACCGAGTTTCATCGAACTGTACTCCGTATGGTAGCCGCCGATGAGTTCTGTCTCGCACTCGGCCATATCGAATGGTGCGCGGTTGCATTCGGCCAGGCTACAAACAAAGAACAGCAGGAATCCGAGCGGCTGATACCAGATATTCCAGTTGAAACCGGCCTGTTGTGCAGCGATTTCTTTCAGGCTCAAGGTGCCGGTGAGCATCACAACGGAGATGATCGCAAGTCCCATCGCCAGTTCGTAGGAAACCATCTGGGCAGAGGCCCGTATAGCGCCGTACAGCGAGAATTTGTTGTTCGATGCCCAGCCGCCAATCATGATGCCGTAGACGCCCAGGGATGTGAAACCCATGATGTACAGAATGCCGATATTGATGTCGGCGACCTGTAAATCAACCATTTGTCCGAACCAATTCAATTGGGTTCCCCAGGGAATGACTGCGCTTGTCATCAATGCTACAAACATAAACGCTCCCGGTGCGAGTATAAAAAGCCCGCGTTCGGCTGCTTTGGGGATAAAATCCTCTTTTGTGAACATTTTAGCGCCGTCTGCCAGCGGTTGCAACAAACCGCCCCATCCGGCCCGGCTTGGGCCGAGGCGATCCTGCATAAAGGCGGCGACTTTGCGCTCCCCCCAGGTCGAGTAGGCGGCTACCCCCAGCGTGAGTCCGAAAAGCACCAGGATGAGGGCCATTTTTTCACCGAGCAATGCGAGCGAGAAAAGTAGAATTACACTCATTGTTTATCTTTATAACGAGATTTCAGGGTTAATACCTTCTTCAGAAAGGTGTTTGCCAATGTTGAATGTGATGCCTTCGATGAGTTCAATGTCTTTGTCCCAATCAATGATTTGCCAGTTTTTGTTGGGTTCCGCGACGATGACTTTTTTGCTTTTGGACAAGACCCACACGAGTTTTTGAGTACCGAATTCGAACAATTTTTTGGTTTTCAGGCCGATAAATTCCACATCGCTCATGTTGCCCTCTTCCCATTCGGCCTGCACATCTATTTCGATGACACAATAGGCCGGAACGTCCACATATTTGGGCGTGATTTTTTCGGCAGTCAAAACCTCGCGGTCGAAAATGGAAATGTCGAGTGAAAAATTATTCCGGTGGCCGAGGTGATTGCCTGTTTCGCCAGAGAAAATCCGATATTTTTTCCGGTCTAACTTGTTGAGTACGTGATAGGTAAAGTACTCTATGATAAAGGCTTGCAGTCCGCTGTATCCCATAACGTCTTCCAAGGTTTTTTTTCCGTTCAAAACTTGTCGGTAGCCCGGGTAATAGAATTTCATCCCGTCGATGGTTTCCTTGACGAGATAATCCGGCACTTTCCTTTTGCGGGCGGGCCGCCGGGGTTGTTCGATTGCTTGTGTCGCTTCCATATCCACAAATATAAGTCAAAAATACGTGTCTCTTACCGCACTGTCAACGCCTCGCCTTCGTAGTGGTTTTGCGAAATCACGGAATGCCGGTCGATGTCGCGCGGGCCTTCGACCGTCCAGTCGCCGGCGCCTTTTTTCTCGAAACGGCAGGTGTTGCATATAAAGTCGTGTACCTCGCCATTTTTGTCCTTGCGGGCCGTGACGCGGTAGATTTCGCCGCCATACATCCACACCACCGCTTTGCCGGAACAGGTGGGGCAGTCGCGGTGAGCATCCATCGGGTTGAGAAACCACACGCGGCTCTTGAAGCGAAACGTGCGGTCGGTCAAAGCGCCGACAGGACACACATCGATCACATTGCCCGAAAAGTCGTTGTCGATTGCCTTTTCGATATACGTGCTGATCTCCGCGTGGTCGCCGCGGTTGACGACGCCGTGTACGCGGCTGTCGGTCAATTGATTGGCCACCATCACACAACGGTAGCACAGAATGCAGCGCGTCATGTGCAGTTTGATGTACGGGCCGATGTCGATCTTTTCGAAAGTGCGGCGCTCGAATTCGTAGCGGGTGTTGGATGCGCCGTGCTCGAAAGCCAGGTCCTGCAAACTGCACTCGCCCGCCTGGTCGCAAATCGGGCAGTCGAGCGGGTGGTTGAGCAGCAAAAATTCGACCACGCCGGCGCGTGCTTTTTGCACTTCTTCACTTGTGATATTGGCCACTTCCATGCCGTCCATGATTGTTTGCTGGCACGAAGCCACGAGTTTGGGCATGGGTCGCGGGTCTTTTTCCGAGCCTTTGGTCACTTTCACGAGGCAGGTGCGGCATTTGCCGCCCGAGCCTTTGAGTGTGGAGTAGTAGCACATGGCGGGCGGCACGATGTCGCCGCCGATCTGGCGCGCCGCGTTCAGAATGGTCGTGCCTTCGGGCACTTCAACTTCGAAATTGTCAATTTTTACTTTGGGCATATTTACCAAATTCGTTTTATCGGCTTGCCAACCAGATAGTTGTCAAAATCTGTGTCTTTTCCAATGATGTCCATATTTTCAGCAATGGCTTGAGCGATAATCATACGGTCGAAAGGGTCGCGGTGGTGAAATGGGAGTTTGTTGACAAGCGAAACATGGCCGAACTCGATGAACATTATCTCGATGTCATTTACTTTCAAATCGTTGGGTATCGTATCGAAGCCTCCCTTCACGTCCAACTTCCCCAATGAATTCTTGATGCCGATTTCCCAAATGCTGGCTACGCTCAAAAAAAGATTGGAAGTGTCGTCTTCCATCAATTGTCTTGCTGTTTGGCTCAAATCGCGTGAATTGGAGACAAACCACAAGAACGTATGCGTGTCCAACAGGTAGTTCATTGCATATATTCTTTGAAGTCTTCCAACGGCGCATCGAAGTCAGGCGCAAGAACGTACTTGCCTTCCGCGCTGCCTGCTTTGCGGCGTTTAGGCGGTGTTCCCGGTTGGCTTTGTACACTTTGTTTTTTCAAAATCTGCACATATTTCAACACCTGTACCTTGAGTGACTCAGGCAGATTGTGCAGTTCGCGGAGAATGAGTTGCTCGGTCATGGCGTGCGCTTTTTATTCTTTGAGTTTGGGTTTCAGGGCAGTACGTTTGGTTTTGATGTTGGTGAGGGTTATGTAATAACTCCGTTAATATTCATCAGGTATCAAAAATTGATCGCAATCTGTCCAAAGCACGATTTGGTCTTCGGGGAAATTAGGTAGAATTGCTTTGAATCTGATTTTGATGTTTTCCGCTGATTCTTTAAGGGTCTGAATGTAAATTTTTTTAAGATTTTTTATGCTTCCAATAATCTCTCTGTCAACCCTGCGATTAAAGTTTGGGAATGAATATCCAATTATTACCAGCACTTCGCTATCACGAATGTTTTCTTTTGCTGTATCAACAATGTTCCCTTTCCTCCATTCAGATTCCCAAGAAAACGACAGAGTTGATTCCCATTCATTCGATTTATTGAATAAAAAATCCGTGTAAGTCTTCAATATCTTTTGGGATTCAGATTTAAAGTCGGCACTCGGAAGAACATTGACGTAGTTGAATGGGGACTTAACACGAGAATAAAAACCCACAGAACCATTTATCTTGGTTAATGAAAATTTTGTTGCATCGTTCTTGCCCTCCGAAAATTTAGAAATTTCATTTAATTTTCCCTGAAGGTCAGATAAGTGCTTTAAGCCAGTGTATTCTGCATATGCTCTTTCAAATTGCCAGTCATAATTCCAAGAAACTATTCGAACATGCGAGGGTAAAGCGAAAGGGTCTTCATCAATTATCGTGGCGAAAAAAGCATCGTATCTCTTATCAAAATTTTGAACTTGACGTAAAGTGAAAAAAGCTGACAAAGTAGCCTTAAGTTTTTTTAAGGAGTCAAGGTCTTTTCTGACAAAAAGTTTTTTGGCAAAAGTGTCTATTGATGTATGGCTTCTCCCCTCGTCATTTAGCCAGAGTAAGTTTCTGGCAAAATCTTCCCAAATTTCTACTTCGGTCGTCGGATTATCTTTAACTTGTATTGACTCTACTTTTGGTATTACTACCTCGCCAGAGGCATTTCTAAAAAAGTGTGATAGTCCACTATTAGTTGCCATCAACAACATTTCTGAAGGCATCTTTTCTACAATCGGTAAAGCGAGTGCACTTGCTCCTGCTCCAAAATAGTATGTAATCATTAAAAATCAATATTTTTTGTTTTAGCCTTCACCCCTGCACCCCCTCCAAAAATACCCCCACTTCACTCACCAACCCATAATTCCTTTCCATACACAACTTCGGTTCGCGCACGTGCCACTCGAACTCCTCGCGGAAATGCCGGATCGCCGCGCTCACCGGCCAGGCCGCCGCGTCGCCGAGCGGACAGATCGTGTTGCCTTCGATTTTCTTGGCTACGTCGGCCAGCAGGTCGATGTCGCTCATTTTGCCCTGGCCGTTTTCCATGCGCCAGAGCACTTTTTCCATCCAGCCCGTGCCTTCGCGGCAGGGCGAACACTGACCGCAGGACTCGTGGTGGTAAAAGCGCGCGAAATTCCAGGTATTGCGTACGATGCAGCGGTCTTCGTCGTACACGATGAAGCCGCCCGAGCCGAGCATGGAGCCGGTAGCGAAACCGCCGTCGGCGAGGCTTTCGTAGGTCATCAAACGCGACTCGCCTGCAGCCGTTTTGGTCACGAGCGTGTGCGGCAGAATGGGCACCGACGAGCCGCCCGGCACACAGGCCTTGAGGCGTTTGCCGCCTTTGATGCCGCCGCACCATTCGTCGGAATAGATGAACTCCTCGACGGAGATGCTCATCTCGATTTCATAAACGCCGGGTTTGTTGATATTTCCGCCCGCAGAGATGAGTTTGGTGCCGGTGCTTTTGCCGATGCCGATTTTGGCGTATTCGTCACCGCCGTCGTTGATGATCGGCACGACCGCCGCGATGGTTTCCACATTGTTCACCACCGTCGGGCTTTGCCACAGACCTTTTACGGCGGGGAACGGCGGTTTGATGCGCGGGTTGCCGCGTTTGCCTTCGAGACTCTCGATCAGCGCAGTTTCTTCGCCGCAGATGTACGCGCCCGCGCCGGGGTTGACGTACAAATCGAGGTTGTAACCCGTGCCGAGGATGTTTTTCCCGAGCCAGCCTTTATCGTACGCTTCGGCGATGGCTTTTTCGAGGATGAACACGATCCACGAATATTCGCCCCGGATATATATATAAGAGGTGTTGGCCCCCAAGGCATAACTCGATGTGATCATCCCCTCGATGAGCAGGTGGGGGATTTTCTCCATCAGGTAGCGGTCTTTGAAAGTGCCGGGTTCCGATTCGTCGGCGTTGCAGAGCAGGTAGCGCGGCACACCTTCGGGTTTGGCGAGGAACGACCATTTCATACCGGTCGGGAAGCCCGCGCCGCCGCGTCCGCGCAGGCCGGATTTTTTTACTTCTTCCACCACCGCCTCAGGCGACATGGTTTTCAATGCCTTTTCCACGGAGCGGTAACCGCCGTGTTTGCGGTACACGTCGTAAGATCGGATGCCCTCGATGTGGGCGTGTTCTAATAGTAATTTGCGACCCATATTTTTTGAGTTATGAGTTATGGGTTATGAGTTATTGAGCGAAGAGCAATCTCATCTCTTATAGCTCATAACGAGAAACTCATTCTTTTTCTTTATCAAATTCAGCCTGAAAATCGGCTTTCAAACGTACCGGTGTCATCACCGCGCTCTGAAAATCAGGCGTGGGAAACACCGCCACTTTCATTTTTTCTTTTTCAAAATCGTCGAGCCATTCCATGAACTCACTCAAATCCAGCGGTTCCACCTGGAATTCCTCAAAACCGCCTTTTTCCCGAAAAACCTCGGCGAATTCGGAGTTGGGGAATACGGCCAGCACATCCGTGTCGTCTTCATCGTCTTCCAGCAGCAACCAACCCTCTTCGTCGGCCAAACCCCACACTTCTTCCTCTGCCGCTACGGTTCTGATGAAGTATTTGTAGCGGCTCTCCGGCTTTTTCGCTAATATTTCTTCGATTTGTCTTTGCGTCAATTGCATAATTTCAATTTAGTCAGTTTGCAGTGACAGAGCGAGCCACAACCCAGCCTTCCTGCTTATCGGCACACCGCACCTTGTACCATTTCGGATACGGGGCAACATTGCCCGCATCGTCGGTCATTTTGGTTTCGAGGATGATAACTTCCTCGTATATCTTAAAAGTCCTGGTTTGGGGCGCATTTGTCATTGGTTCTTTTTGCAGCACGACATTGTTTCTGCTGATGTATCCGGTTGGGCCTGCCGGGGCAGATTTTTTTGCCGGCACTACCGTAGGCGGCGCAACCACGGTTTGATTCAACTCGGCGTCTTTACCTGTTGGCACGGTGCCGACCCTGTTCGTTTTGTTTTCCCGCAATTCTTCCACCTTTTTTTCAAGCGGGATTTCATTTGTTTCCTTCGGTTGAGCCGCCGCAGTTTCCTGTGCCGGTTCCGGAGTTGCCGGGGTAGTAGTGGTCTCAGGTTTTTGTGGAGCGGCTTTTGTGTTGTTGTTAGAACAATTTTGAAATAACAACATGACACTCAACAGAATAAATAATCTGTATTGCCTGGTCACTAAACCAGTTTGAATCAATTTGATGAAAGGTTGACAATCTTTTGAATTCATCGTTTATCGTTCATCGTTCAATCATCGTTTATCGTTCAATCAGTGCATTTTCCAGGTGCCTTTGTCAATCTTATCAGCCTTGCAATCCTCGATGAATTGGTCGATTTTTGCCTCATCCAGGTGCTCGTGGTAAAATTCGCCGACCTGCATCATCGGCGCGTAGCCGCAGGCGCCGAGGCACTCCACTTCTTTGATGGTGAACATGCCGTCGGGCGTAGTCTGGTTTTTACCGATACCGAGTTTCAGTTTGGTGTATTCGATGATCCGTTCGGCGCCTTCGATGGCGCAGGGGCCGGTATGGCAAAATTCGAGCACATACTTCCCGACGGGTTCGAGGTTGTACATCGAGTAAAAACTCGCCACCTCGTACACCTCGATGGGTGTGATGCCGAGCACTTCGGCTACGTGATCCATGGCAGGCACGCTCAGCCAGCCGTGGTTTTCTTCCTGTGCGATGTGCAGGGCGCGCAAAATGGCGCTCTTGCCCCGGCCTTCGGGATATTTTTTCATTAATCCCTGCACCTCGGTGAGTGCAGCGGGGGAATATTTGAATGGCGTTCCGTTTTGAGTATTGGCGTGCATTTATTTCAAATAATGTTTGGCAGTGAAAGGGTTATCGGGGTTGACAGCCAAAGTTTGCGTACGCGGATGAATTACAACATCCATATCTTCCATCGGTATGGAACCTAAAAGCGGCTCTGTATCACCGGGTAAAACAACTGCGCGGCAGGTCGCTTCGCGGTTCCCGAATCGGATGTCGACCGGACCGACGATTTCAAAACGCTGCTCGGTTCCGTCAGCCAGTTCGAACATCCGCGCTTCCAGCACGGGCAATTCGAGTTGGTTTTTGACGTGTTCGTTGATGCAAAGGTAGTCGGCACCGCTGTCCACCATGAAGCGGACGACGGCGCGGCGAATGGCGGATTCTTCAATAAATCCTTTTCTTGAAAGAATAAGATCTTCAGTCGGAATCACTTCAATTTCAGCATAAACCCTTCCCATATCAATCCATGATTTAGAGGTGGCTGTTTTTTTGGTTGGGATATAATGTGCAATATCTTCTTTTACCTGTAACATAATCAACGTTTTAGGTTAGAAAATCACGCGTCTAATTCCCCGGCGATCACATTCAGCGAACTCATCGCAAGGATTGCGTCCGACAGCATCGCGCCTTTTATCATTTCCGGATATGCCTGGTAGTATATGAAACATGGACGGCGGAAGTGCAGGCGATAAGGTTGCCGCCCTCCGTCGCTGATCAGGTAAAAACCCAGTTCGCCATTGCCCCCTTCCACGCAGTGATAGACCTCGCCCACGGGTATCGGCGTTTCGCCCATCACCACTTTAAAGTGGTAAATGAGCGCCTCCATTTTGGTGTACACATCCGGCTTGTCGGGCAAATAAAAATCGGGCACATCGGCGTGGTAGTTGCCTTCCGGCAGATTTTTATACGCCTGCTCGATGATGCGCATGCTTTGGCGAATTTCTTCCTGGCGTACCACGAAGCGGTCGTAGGTATCGCCGCCCGAGCCGACAGGAATGATGAAGTCGAAATCTTCGTAACTGCTGTAGGGTGTCGTCACCCGTACATCGTAATCTACTCCGGCAGCGCGGAGGTTGGGGCCGGTAAAGCCGTACGCCAATGCGCGCTCACCGGAGATCGGCCCGGCGCCGATACAACGGTCCATAAAAATCCGGTTGCGTTCGAGCAGGTCATTGTATTCTTCGAAGCGCGCCGGGAAGTTTTTCAAAAAATCCTTGAGTTTGGCGTGAAAAGCCGGCGTGAAATCGCGTTCCATGCCGCCTATCCGGCCGATATTGGTAGTCAGGCGCGAGCCGCACACTTCCTCGAACATGTCGTAGATGCGTTCGCGTTCCTGAAACATATAGGTAAAACCCGTGAGTGCGCCCGTGTCCACACCGATAACCGAGGTGCACACCAAGTGGTCGGCGATGCGCGACAACTCCATGATAATCACACGCATATACTGCGCCCTTTTGGGCAGGTCGCAACCGATCAGTTTTTCCACCGTCATGTGCCAGCCCATGTTGTTGATGGGCGACGAGCAGTAATTGAGGCGGTCGGTGATGGGCGTGATCTGGTTATACGGGCGATGCTCCGCGAGTTTCTCGAATGCCCGGTGGATATACCCGATGGTCGGCTCGGCAGAGTGGATGCGTTCGCCGTCCATTTTCAGCACGTTCTGGAAAACGCCGTGCGTGGCCGGGTGCGTCGGGCCGAGGTTGAGGGTGGCGAGTTCTCCGTCGATGTTGTCGAGGGAGGAGAAGTATGATTGGACTTGCATTTGTCTGTGTTCGATGGCCCTTAAGCCGATTTTCAATCAAGAATTTGTTTCAACCATCCAATTTGTTTGTTTAAAGCGATAATCGCACCTTCTTCCTCAGTGAATTTCTTCGCGGCCTTTAAAGCATTTATTGCCTCTAAAATTTTCTTCTTATCAATTGCTACGTCTTCATCTCGAAGTCGCTGATACTTTGATAGATTTTCTATGCCAAAATTGGATTGTAAAGCCTTGTTTGCTCCTTTGATTGCCAACCCTATACTTAATTTGAAAAATTCTTTGTCCGGCTGTACCCTCCATTCCTTGAAAAAGTAATGAAGAATTTTCTCCGCTGCCAAGGAATCCGAAACCTCTCAAAACCACTCAACACTGAATTGCCCTAAAGCTCCTGCTTGTCCAGTCAACACTTTACATCGTACTTCTGGATGACTTTTGCTTCTTCCTATCTTCAATATTCCTTGATGGTAGGAGTTGCTCATAATATAAACAAATTCTGTTTTTTTCATCGGGAATCTGAGAATCGTTACCAAATATGCAACTAGCATGATTTTTTTTAATATACTGACCAATAAAAATGACCAGTAACCCACTAATTGTCCCTCCCAATACCTCAATCGTCCAACTATTTGTTAAAAACTCACTCATTAGTTTTAGAATAATCTCGGCAATGTAGGTTCTCATTTTTACTTTGGACGAGTTGCTTTTCTTTTGCCGCTTGCCTTGCGTTTCAAACTGACTTTTTCCAAATCAGATTTAAGCACATCGATATGTTGCCAATATCGTTGGCTCAGTTTTTCCCGAATGTCGCGCATAGCCTGCACGGCATCGAAAGGTTTTGTTTGAACAGCAGTTTTACTCATCGTTTTCCAAAATTTCGCGTGGTGTCCGAATCTCGATCAGCCGGTAGCCTTTTTTAAGGTTTACCGAGTTGTAAAGTCGGATACGTTGCAGGTTGACAATGTGTTTAAAATTCCAACTCGCCAGCACATCAGCATTGTGAATTGTTGCGGCGGCGATGTGCAATGCATCGTTAAAGAACTTGGGCGACAACGCACCATCCTTGATGTAAGATTCAGCCAACCTGATGATTTCGTCAGTGATTGAAACATCAAGACGGTTGGAATCGGAGATGTCTTGCAATTTCTCACGCACTTGTTCCGGGGCAAATTCAAGTTCTTGTTCCGTCAAATCCGCAATCATCGCTGTTTCTTTCCCCAATCGGAATTTCTCAAACAACTTCAAAGACTATTCTTCAAACTCAACATCAAAACACCCGCCAATCACCGATGTGTCAATGTATATTTTCATGGCCTGTGAATTTTAAAAATTTGATTTCTAATAAATTAAGTCAATCAAATTCTCTCCCCTCATGCCCCTTCCTTCCAAAAAACCGGTCGTCCTTATCCGTCCGCGTCCCATCCTCCAACCGGTACTCTTTCCGCATCGGGAACACGTCGAGATCGTCCACGTTCAGAATACGGCGCAGGTCGGGGTGGCCGGTAAAGATGATACCGAAAAAGTCATATTCCTGCCGTTCCATCCAGTTGGCGGTCGGCCAGATGGTCGTGGCGGTCGGTACGTGCGGGTCGGCGATGGGGAAAAAAATCTTGATGCGGAAGCGCAGGTTGTGTTTGAAGCTATGCAAATGGTACACCACGCCAAGTTCTTTACCCGCATTGTCGGGGTAGTGCATGCCACAAAGAGTAGTGAGGAAGTTGGCTTCAATAAAATTGTCTTCTTTCACAAAGCGCAGCAGGTCAATGATTTGTTCCCGCGTTGTTTCCAGTGTCAGCATCCCGTGCGGCTCGCTGTGCGCGAGGATCGTTCCGGGAAACCGGCGCTCGATAGCGGCGAGCAGAGTAGCGTTGGTAAGTTGCATACGAAGTTTTCAGGGTTTCAATGTTTCAGGGTTTCAGGGTTTTACCGGCATTTAACCTTGAAACCCTGAAACCCTGAAACCTGAAACCATTTTATCCGATTTGATATTTCTCCAAAAGATGTTGGTATTCCGGCGAATAGCGGCGCCGGAACGATTCGTGCCGCACCAATTCCTGGATTTTCATCACCCCGTCGATGATCTGCTCGGGACGCGGCGGGCATCCGGGAACGTACACATCCACCGGGATCACCTTGTCGATACCTTGCAACACCGAATAAGTATCGAAAATACCACCCGAACTGGCGCAGGCGCCGACGGCGATCACCCACTTGGGCTCGGCCATCTGAGTGTACACCTGTTTGAGCACCGGCCCCATCTTTTTGGCGATGGTGCCCATCACCATCAACAAATCGGACTGGCGGGGCGAAAACGACAGTCGCTCCATGCCGAAGCGCGCCAGGTCGTAGTTGGAAGCCATGGTAGCCATGAACTCGATGCCACAGCAAGAGGTGGCAAAAGGCAAAGGCCAGATGGAATTGGCACGTGCCAAACCCAAGGCCTTCTCAATCGAGGTCAACTGATAACCTTCGCCAATGTATCCTTCGAGGACTTCTGCTTTTGAAACACCCATAATTGAGTTATAAGTTGGGAGTTATGAGTTATGAGTTTTGGGGAAATCACCGGAAAACTCATAACTCATAACTCATAATTAAATTTATTTGTCCCATTCAAATGCGCCTTTGCGCAACACATAGTAAAAACCGATCAGGAACACGCCTACAAACATCAAGACTGCGAAAAAGCCATGAAAACCCATTTCGCGGAAATTGACGGCATAAGGGTAGAAAAAAATCACTTCCACATCGAACAGCACGAACAAGATCGCCGTCATCAAATATTTGATGGAAACCGGATAGCGGGCATTGCCCTGCGATGCGATCCCGCTTTCAAAGTTTTCGCCTTTTTTGGCGCTCTTCCGGCTGGGCCCCAACCGGGGCACGACGATGAGCACAAATGCCACAAAGCCGATTGCGACAAGCGCCTGCAACACGACCGGTAAATATCCTGATGGTTCCATGACTGACTTTTTGATCTTTGTTGTTAAACGCTGATCCGAAAATTCTGTTTGTTAAAAACCGGGAAAACAAACGCCCGAAAAGGCGACCCCGGCGGCGGCAAAGGTATCATTATTCGATTCAACTTTTAGAAAACAAACTTGCCTGTTGATGCCGGGTTTATTTTAAAATGAGTATAAATTTCGGGGCAGGCAACCAGGATTTCACGTGCTTTCGTCTTAAGTTGGCAAGGCTAACACTTTTTCGTCCGAAACAAACGCCTACTTTTGCCGCCTCTTCGATGTTCTCAAACGTTTTACAATGAAAAAACTACTCTTAATGCTGCCCGTATGGATGCTTTTGTTGGCAGCTTGCTCCAATGAATTTGACGTGGCCGCCCCCTGGAAAGAAATTCCGGTGGCGTATGGCATTCTTTCGCCTGTCGACTCGGCACATTATATTCGTGTAGAGAAGGCTTTTCTCGATCCAGAGACGAGCGCGCTCACGATTGCACAGATACCTGATTCGCTGTATTACCCCGAAAACGCGATTTCCGTTTACCTGCAACGCGTGAGCAACAGTCAGCTGTTTCAGATGACCAGGGTGAACGGGACTTTGGACGGTTATCCGCGAAAAGACGGAATTTTTGCTTCCTCTCCCAACTGGCTCTACAAGTTCAAGCCCGGTACAGTCCTCGACAGCCTGAAACGAGGAGAAAAATACCGGCTTGTCATCAAACGCACCGATGGGAAACCGGATATCACGGCAGAGACTGCCATTCCGAAAGATTTTTCATTCAGAATTCCCGACCCGAATAAACCCATCTTAGAAATCAGCTTTCTCCCGGAGTTTCCCACGACCGTCGAATGGCGCTGCGATGAAAACGGCGTTTATTTTAATGTCAGTTTTGTCATTCGTTACCGGGAGGAGTATCCGGATGGTTCGATCGTCAACGATACCGTGGTGTGGCTGGCGGCCAAAAACATAGCGCGTACCGATTTGCAGGTGGCCGGAGGGATTTATAAAGGTGTTGTTTCGATCCCGGGTGAGAGTTTTTACCGTTTTCTGGACAGCAGCATCGACTCGGTTGCCAACCCTCCGGTTCGACGTTTTAATGGCGTGGATATTATTCTCACCGGTGGCGGCAAAGAAATCAGAGACTTTCTGGAAACGGCTTCAGCCAACTCCGGGATCACCGGCGCCGAAGTATTTCCGACGTACACGAATTTGTCCGAAGGCTTCGGACTTTTCACAGCAAAAAACACTTCCATTATGAACAACGTCAGGCTGACAGAGAAAACAATGGAAGAGGTAGAACAGAACCCCATTACGGCACACCTCAATTTCCGTTATTAAGCGAAATCCGCCGTTGCTTAGACCAAAAGAGCCGGAACGTCGGAAACAGCGTTCAGGCTCTTTTTTTTGCCGTTTTTTGTCGGTTAAATTGCATTTCCATGCTTTAAAACAAAAAATATTGAGAAAAAGAGCCCTTTTTAGCAGGTTTTATTTCTCACAAAATGAGAAAAAATAATGAATGGTTTTATAAATTAAGTTATTGATTATCAAAGACAAAATATTTTTTTAATAAACATTATTACTCGGAAAATATTTTCACAACATCCAAAAATTGTCATTGCCAGAAAAAAAAACACACTGCACTTTTGTAACATGAACGGTGGTAATAAAAGAATTGCCGCCAAGAGATATGTTCATGGGATTATACAAATTCAGGTGAAAAAGCAAGTCCTTCTTCTCAAGTTGGGAGGACTTGCTGAACCTGAAATCCTATTTTGAATGACATGTTAAGGCTTGATATTTCACAACATAAAGATTTGTGAACCGTTTATTTGTCGTGTGATTTGCAATTAAAGTTCCGGCAGCATTGCGCCGGAACCACCGAATTCGAAATGTTCATGGGATTATAATTTGTTGTTTTACAGGCCGCGCCAAAAGAGGCGCGGTTTTTTTATTTTATGCCCATACCTTTGTGAGAAGTGTGAGAGCCGTGAGAGCTGTGAGAGGGATGTCAGAATGGCTGAGTCGGATTTGGGGCATTGACGAGCGAGTATTCCTCTCACGTCTCTCGCGTCTATCACGTCTCTCACCACTCTCACGTCTCTCATATCCCTCTCACGTCTCTCACCCATGTCAGCATCTACCGGCGAAATCAAACGTGTCACTACCCATGTGATCCAATCCATGAAAACGCGCGGCGAAAAAATCGCCATGCTCACGGCCTACGATTTTTCCATGGCACGTATTCTCGACGAAGCAGGCGTCGATATCCTGCTTGTCGGCGACTCGGCCTCCAATGTAATGGCCGGTCATGAAACCACCTTGCCTATTACACTCGACCAGATGATATATCACGCCCAGTCCGTTGTACGTGCGGTGAAACGCGCCATGGTCGTGGTGGACTTGCCTTTCGGCAGTTATCAGTCCAACCCTGAAATCGCACTTTCGAGTGCGATCCGGGTGATGAAAGAGTCGGGGGCGCACGCCATTAAATTAGAGGGTGGCGCTGAGGTTGAAAAATCTATTAAACGCATTCTTATGGCCGGAATTCCGATCATGGGTCATCTGGGCCTTACGCCGCAGAGCATTTACAAATTCGGAACGTATTCGGTACGTGCAAAAGAAGAGGTGGAAGCGCAAAAACTGCGGGAAGATGCGAAGCTGCTCGAAAACCTCGGGTGTTTTGCCATCGTATTGGAAAAAATACCCGCCAAACTTGCCAAAGAAGTGTCGGAAAGCCTTGAAATCCCGACCATCGGAATCGGCGCCGGCAAATATGCCGATGGCCAGGTTCTGGTGACGCACGATATGCTGGGTATAACAAAGGACTTCAAACCGCGTTTTCTGCGTCGTTATCTCGAATTATTTGATGAAGTGGGCAATGCGACCAAACAATATATAGCCGATGTAAAAGGCATGGATTTTCCCAACGATTCCGAACAATATTAAATTGCCAATTGCGTAATCCTGTCTTCGGGTGTGAGATTTGAGTGTGTGACACCTGAGCAGCGGCTGCTATTTTTGCGCAGACTTTCTTTATAATCAAAACCCCCACATAATGACAATCACTACTATTACTCAACATTCTCAAACCCAAAGCATTCGGGTCGAAAACATGGAGCCACAAAAATCTTCACGCTGGAAATACCTGCTCCTTTCCGGCATCGTCATACTTGCAGTCGGGGCTTTTTTGGCCTGGCAACCGCTCAAAGCCATCTATTTTTCCGGAGTTCCTGAAAAATTAGAAACAGATTTCGTCTGTATACCTACGGGTTCTACGTTCGATGAAGTTGTGGCAATTTTGCGAATGGGCGGTTTTATCACCAGCGAATCCGATTTTCGCTGGCTGGCGGAAAAAATGAATTATAAGAAGGACAAAATGCGGGCAGGGCGTTTTGCCGTCGTGCCCGGATGGAGCAACCGCCAACTCATCCAGCATTTGCGCACCGGGGAACAAGCGCCTGTAAAAGTGATCTTGAACAACGAACGCCTCCCGGAAGAAATAGCGGGTGTCGTATCTCGTTTTATCGAGGCCGATTCCATTTCAATGCTGAACGCCTTTCGCGATCCGGCTTTCCTGAATGAAATCGGATATACACCCGAAACAATTATAACGGCTTTTATTCCAAACACTTACGAAATGTATTGGAACACGGATGCCCGTGGGTTTGTACGCCGGATGCTCAAGGAACACGATGCTTTTTGGGACAAGGAAAATCGCCGTTCCAAAGCGCAGACACTTGGAATGACAGAAACAGAAGTGTATATTCTGGCGTCAATCGTAGAACGCGAGACGAATGCTAATTCGGAAAAGCCAACCATTGCCGGCGTTTATCTGAACCGGCTTAAAATCGGCATGAAACTGCAAGCCGATCCGACTTCCGTATTTGCTACCCGCGATTTTGGCACCCGTCGTGTGACGGATTATCACACCACTTTTGACTCTCCTTACAATACGTACGTTTACAAAGGATTACCACCCGGGCCCATCAGCATGGCTTCCATTCCCAGCCTCAATGCGGTATTGAATCCGGCGCAACACAAATACCTGTATTTCTGTGCAAAACCGGACGAGTCCGGCACACATGCTTTCGCCGAAACTTACGCTGCACACAAAGTCAACGCCAACCGTTTCCAATCTTATGTACGGCAACGGGGCTTGTAAGGAGGCAATCGAAAAATTATCTTTCCCTTTTCGTAACAAAAGCACGCCCTTTTCGTAAAATGGGCTCTTGATTTAATCCGCTTCATTCGTAATCATTCAAAACACGCATTCATGTCCAAGACAAACCATGGACGGGGGGAGTTACATCCTTTCCCGGCCCAACGGCCCGCATCCGGGCTGTTCTTCCTGTGCACATTTCTGTTGCTGATAGGAATTCCTGCATCCAGTTATGTAGAAATCGGGATCAAAGCCTGCCTCGACGGCAACACACCCTACACTGCCTTGTCCGAAAGCGACGGTATGATCATGCAGCGGTATGCCCCTCCAGTTAACGACAGGCGCATTCCGGTCGCTCCGCTCCGCCTACAGCCCACGGGAGATGAAATTGCCGGCGATGGCGTGATATCTGAATGATCTACTGCTTCGCTGCAGCAAAGCCGTTGTAGCCTTTTATTATTGACTGGTACAGCAGTTTTCCCTGTGCGGCATAGCCGAATTTTGTGAAGTGCACCGAATCGGTAGACATCAACCCGTTCGTTTTCCAGTTTTGTGCGGAGTTTTCTCCGCCTGAAAACTTGTACAGATCCCACAACGCATAGCCCTTGTCGCGGGCTAATTTGCGGATGATTTCGCTTACCTCAGCCATGTAGGGGTTGAAACTCCTGCCGCTGCGGAGATAGGAGTCAGCCGGTGTAGTGAGCATAATTTGTGCGTTGGGGGAGTGTTCCTGCAGGGACTCGATGAGGTTCTGAATACTGCGCCGGAGGGTGGCCGGGTCGGTTCTGCCTTGTGCTTCGTTGGTACCGCAAGAGATGATGATAAGGTCGGGCGCGAGTTCGGACACCTGACGGGAGAAGTATTTTGCGCGCACAAAATCCTGGTACTTGGCGCCATTGACGCCAATGGAGTGATATACCACGCCGGAAAGTTCGTTTTCCAGGGACACACCGTCGATGGTGATGCGTTTTTGCTGGCTGGTGAGTTTTCGTGTCCGCACCGTTGCCTGACCTACCGGCCGGTCGAAATAGTACGACTGGGAATACTGGTCTTCGACGAACAACTCCGCTTTTTGTCCGCTCGCTTCATCGAGCACCTCGACGTCGTATTCATAACCCGTTTTGTGCTGAAAAACGGTGACTTTGGTAAAAAAGCGGGTTTCGGAAGTAGCGGTATCCCGCAGGCGGAAAGTGAGTTCGGCATTGAGGTTGGTCGACTGGATTGAAAAACCGGAGATGCCAAACGGCGTTTCGGGGGCAAGTACACGCTGACAATTGGAACCGATCCACCGGGCATTCGTTCCTACAAGGAAATCCTTTGGACCATTGGACCCACCCAGTTTGTATGGGAAAACCAAACCGCGCCCTGCGTCGCCAAATTCACTTTGCAGGCGCGCACGGACTTCCCGCGTCAGAAAATTGCCCAAAATGTGTGAGTCACCGATGTGGACAATGCTGATTTTCTGACCACCGTGAATACGTTGTTCGTATAGTTTTTGAAAAAACGGTTCGAGGTAATCTGCCTGGTCGATCCGGTTGTCGTCCTGCCGGAAAAAATCGTAGTTCACAGTATCCTTGTCGGTAATCACTACCTGCGGCGGACGGAACTGCGACTGGCATTGCCCGATGAACAAGGTAAGAAATGACAGGCAAACGATCAGGCGCATTCGGGTAGCGTGGGGGAGGGGGAGGAGTAAAGTTAAACGCATAAGGTGTCAGCCAAACTTTTCCTGAAATGGCTTTATCGTGCCAAAATCCCCCGAATAATCGAGAACGGCAAGTACTACTTTTTCAAACAAGCTTTTAAGCGTTTGATTTTCAAGGAGGTGGAGCCCAAAAAAAATATGCTTCCGGCAATCCGTTTGGGGCGGTTCGACATTTACCGGTGATGGTTTTGTCCGGCTGTCTGCTTCGCTCTCCAACCTGTCTGCTCTGTCAAAAACAAGGTGGCGAACATCAATCCGATCGTTTTGCCGCCTTCATGGGTCAGGTGCGTGTAGTCGGTGTTGGCCAGTCGCGGTTTTTGATGCGCCAACCGAATCATCGACCCCGGGCCGCCCATACCCCAAAATAAGTCATAGAACAAAAAGCCGTGCTTGCGCGCCAGTTCGCGTTGCATTGCTACAATGGCGGGCACACCGCGCATGGTAGCGAGCTCCGTGCCGTCTTTGCCGGCCCGGTCGCCCACACTCACCACCAGGATCGGCTTGCCCGGGAAGCACGCGCGCAGGTGCAGAAAAGTGCGGTCGAGTTCGGCTTCATACCACCTGATATTTGTCAGGGTATTCGTGACGGCATTCAGGCCAACCTGAATGACCACCAGGTCGTATTTTTGGTAAGCGTCGAATTGTCGGATAAAATCGGGTTTCAACAGTTTTAACGGGCCGCCGCTGTTGCCGCGCACAGAAAAGTTGTCGATGTAAATGCCGGGGCCGCTTTCGAGCGTTGCGCCGTACACGAGCAGGCTGTTGGTGGAGTCGGCAAAAGGAAAGCGACAGGCAAAGGCCGTGGTGCCGGGGTAGTTGGATTCCCATTCCCACCGGTTAAGTTTACCGGAACGGCTTTTCAGAATTTCCGTTTTGGGCAAGTCGCCTTCCTGCTGCCACACGAAAGGCGTATTGTGGCCGGATGTGTAAAACAAGCGGAATTCCGTCCACGATTTTGTGTGCCGAAAATAATCCGCTCCTTCATAATGTATTTTTGCGTCGGCTTCTACCGGGCGATAGGCATATCCGTTGATGCCGAGCGGCGGGCGGGTGTCCGTTTTTTTGACGATCGAATAAGTCGACCAGCCCCTGAACTGGTGTTTCAGGGTGCGCTTGAATTGCGCTACTTCCGAAGTGACCGGCACAAAACCGACTCCGGCGCCACCCCAGGCCGATTGCAGCGTATCGCGCAAATCGCCGATCAAAATATCGCCTTCCACAAAAGAATCGCCGTACCACGCCACCCGCACCTTCCGACCGTTTTTGATCGAATCGATGGCCGCAAAAAAATCTCCAAGTCCTTGTTGGTCAAATGTATAGTCTTCGATGATTTTTCCAAAAAAGGCAGAATCTTTGGGCGGAAGCGGCCCGAACGAGTCAATAGACACAGAGTCTGTCAGTGCCAAAGCAGTGGTGTCTTCCGGAATAAAAAGTGTCGTATCGGAGGGTGGGATGCCTTTATCGGGGCCGACAGGTATCTCATCGCTGCGCACATCGGCAAAGATGTCCATTTTGCGCAGTTGGAAGCCACCCACCGTCAGGTTTTCCGGCACAAGGGACAGGCAGGTGAGCAGCAGCAGCAGCAGGAATGTAAGGATGAGTGTTTGCCCGAAATAGTTTTTCATGCTGCGGCAAAAGTACGCCTCATTGAAGTCATTGAATGGACATTATTTAGGGCAGATTATGCAGATAATAGTTTCCGCAAATCCAGTTCAAAACCCGGACACACGTCTTCGCCGGAAAGCGAGCGGTCGAATCCTGCCAGTTCTTCTACCGGTTGGCCGGGGCGATAATCATCGGTGTCTGCAATATGCAATACTCCCATAGGGTGAAATTTTGACAAAAATACGAACAAAACCGCATTTAAACCAAATTGAAAGGGCATGAGCAAACAAAAATCAGCGAACAAGAATTGTCAAAATCAAAATTCGCCCTACCATTGACCTCGAAAAAAAGTGAGACGTATACATGCCGGTTTCTACTGAAAACACTCTTCCCGAGCGCAGCCTCATGCAAGTTATCCTTGCATCATCGGTCGGTACGCTGATCGAATGGTACGACTTTTACATTTACGGGGCGATGTCGACCATCATCGCCGGACAGTTTTTCCCGAAAGAAAACCCGACGGCTGGCTTTTTGGCAACGCTTGCCACCTTTGCCGCAGGTTTTGTGGTACGTCCGTTCGGAGCGCTCGTATTTGGCCGGCTGGGGGATTTAATTGGCCGCAAATACACCTTCCTGCTCACGTTGCTGCTCATGGGTGGCTCCACGTTCGCCATCGGACTGATTCCCGGTTATGAACAAATCGGGATGTGGGCGCCCTTCATCATTCTCTTGTTGAGGTTGCTGCAGGGGCTGGCGCTGGGCGGCGAGTACGGCGGCGCGGCAACGTATGTGGCCGAACATGCACCCACCGGGCGGCGTGGCTATTACACGGCTTACATCCAGACGACTGCGACGTTGGGCTTTTTCCTGTCGCTGGGCGTGATCCTGCTCGTGCGCAATGCCGTGGGTGTGGAAGCCTTCGATGCCTGGGGCTGGCGCGTACCGTTTCTTTTATCTGTTTTTCTGGTCGGTATTTCAGTGTATATCCGGCTGCGCATGGCAGAGTCACCGTTGTTTGCAAAAATCAAGAAGGAGGGGAAAATTTCGGGCAATCCCTTGAAGGAGTCTTTTGCCAAAAAAGACAATTTGAAAATGGTGCTGCTGGCATTGTTCGGTGCAGTGATGGGGCAGGGTGTGGTGTGGTACACGGGACAGTTTTATGCTCAAACATTTATCGAACGAACACTCGGCGTGGAGTTCGAGCAGACACGCTACCTGTTGTGCATCGCCATTCTGGTCGCCACTCCGTTTTTTTTGGTGTTCGGCGCCTGGTCGGACAAAATCGGGCGCAAACCCATCATGCTCGCCGGGATGCTGCTGGCGGTGCTGACGTACCGGCCGATTTACAAAGCGATGCACGGCTTGACCGAGGTTGACGTTGCAAAAACTGCCCGGATCGAATCGGTACATGCGTCGACGCTATCCAACGGCGATTCTTTGATTGTCAAAATGTTGTGGGAAAAAAACATAAACGGCACGGTTATAAAAACGGACACCAAACGAACCGTTTTTGCCGACGCTACAGTACAACCAAAAACAGAAATCTCCCGCACGACCTGGCTTTCCACGCCGGCTTTTTGGGTCATGACCTTGCTCGTTTTCCTGCAAATTCTCTACGTTACGATGGTTTACGGCCCTATCGCAGCGTTTCTTGTGGAGTTGTTCCCGACGCGGATTCGGTACACGTCGATGTCGCTGCCGTACCATATCGGCAACGGCATTTTCGGCGGCCTCACGCCGTATATCGCCACACGTTTGGTAACGGAGAGCAAAAATTTTACACATAGCGGCAGCACTGATCCGTACTTCGGGCTTTGGTATCCGATAGCGATTGCGGCGGTCTGTTTTGTGATCGGGCTTTTGTATTTGCCCGCCCGAAATCAGGTTGATGAAAGTTGATAAGGGTTTATAAAGGTTGATAAATCGCGGCTTAGTCTACGGCATCAACCTTTATCAACCCTTATCAACCTTTATAAACTTTTATGAACCCTTCTGATTATGAACACTTTGAAAAAAGCAGCCGGTTTTCTCTGGATCGTCCTCGCCGCAGCGACGATCGGCTTTATGCTTTATCGCGCCAACCTCGAAATCGGCCTCGCCGTGAAATCCGGTAAACCCGACGAAATCCTCAACCAGCGGATGTTCTGGTTTATCATTATCCCGATTTTCACGCCGATCATGGCTGGATTGGCATTGTTCGGGTGGTATGCGTGGCGGGGGGAATATCGCACTTCGTAATTTTGCGCTTATATTTGTGGTCAAAAAACAGCGTCATGGAAGTTTTCACATATCAGGTTAACGCCGACGAATTGGACGAACGATTTGTCGAGGCTTTAAAAACCCTGTTCAAAGGACGGAAAATTGCCATTTCAGTGCAGCAGGTGAACGGGGCAGCAGAAAATGAACCCAAGAGTTCAGTGTGGGATGTTGTTGAGCGCAATGAAAAATCCCCATATACTTATCTATTCAGCGCCCAGGAGTTTTCTGCAATGGTGGAAGAAGCGTCATCTAATGAAAATTATGATTTAGAATCTGCTTTTGAAAGGCATAAAATCCTGAAAAGCAATGCGAAAACTGCAAGTTGAACCCGAGGCGTGGGAGCATTTACGCCATTGGTTGCGCAATGATAGGCGTATGCTCGACCGTATCATGCGGTTGGTGGAGGAATGCCAACGAGACCCGTTTGGTGGAATTGGCAAACCTGAACCACTCAAAGGCGAAAAACAAGGCTTCTGGTCGCGGCGAATTGACCAGGAACACCGTTTAATTTACAAAGTCACAGATGAACTTGTAATCGTCCATTCAGTACGCGGCCACTACGACGCCTAAGCAACCTCACCCCATAAACCGGCTCACATAATTCAAATAGCCCTTTGCACCGTCTTTTTTGTTCCAAAAACGCATGGAGTCGTGTAGTCGCTCCAGACAAACAACCATGATGCGCAGCGGCACACGGTAGCCCATTGTTTCGTCGTTCACTACATTGACCGAGTCGCGGGTCAGACGTATCTCACAGATATCTTTCATTGCTTCGAAAAGTGGCGTCACATTCACCGGAAGGCTTACCGCAAGCGTGGGTAATTTCTTTTTTTCGCGGGTATAAAGGCCGATGAGCCGCTCGATTGCCAGCAATACATCGGCGTCTTTGAGATCGGGATGTCCGCGACAAATAGTCACAATCGCTGATTCTATATTTTGCAAAATATCGGTGAATTCTCTTGTAACATCCATATTTTCAACAATTTGACATGAGTGAATTTGCGCGGATAGATTTTCACAGTTTAACCATAATAGACTCCACCACCTGCTCCGTCGGCGCGATGAGTTCAATCAACTCCCCGGTCTCTTCATCGAGGTATTCTTCCTTTTCGCCTTGCACCTGTTTAAGCAACGCTTCATGGTGCTTGATTTTTTCTTTGAGGTGTTCGAATTCGTCGTGCAGTTTCCGCCAGGTCGGGTCGTTGTCATATTTGAACACCGAACGTTGTATGTTCGATACCTGGGCATCCGCGTAATTGAACGACTTCATCCCGGTTTCCTGAGCCACTACAAGCGCTGCTTCGCGTACCTTGTCCATAACTGTTTTGAAGTACACTTCGTACCGTTTCATTTCAACATACACTTTCAACAAGTCATATTGACCACTCCCGATTACCTCGGCAGCGTTCGATTCGGCCAATGCGACCAGTTCGTCTTTGCTCAGCCCGCGGTCGAGCGAGCCGATTGGTTTTACAAGTCCCATGATATGGTGCGTTTTTTGAAAACAAAACAGACAGTAAAGAAAATGAAAACTCTGATGCCCGGTATGGAAAGACCTGCCTATTTTTCGCCCACCTCAACTCAACAAATCTGCAACTCAACAAATCCACGATAAAAATGTCATCGCAAATCAAATCCTTAGAGCAATACCGGGAAATCTACGCCCGCTCCGTCGCCGATCCTGAAGGATTCTGGGCCGAACAAGCCGCCAACTTCCAGTGGAAAAAGCCCTGGAAAAAGGTGCTCAAATGGAATTTTCAAAAAGCCGATACCAAATGGTTTCTGGGTGGCAAACTCAATATCACTGAGAACTGCCTTGATCGCCACCTCGAATCACGCGGCAAACAAACCGCGCTCATCTGGGAACCCAACGATCCGAAAACGAAGCCGAGAAAACTGACGTACAAGCAGTTGTATCAGCAGGTATGCCAGTTTGCCAATGCGCTGAAAGACCAGGGCGTGAAAAAAGGCGACCGCATCTGCATTTACATGCCCATGACGCCCGAACTGGCCGTTGCCGTACTGGCCTGCGCCCGGATCGGCGCTATTCATTCGGTAGTATTCGCGGGTTTTTCGGCCATTTCTGTGGCCGACCGCATCAAAGACGCGCGGTGCAGCGTCGTACTGACCTCCGATTACAATGCGCGCGGCGCAAAAAATATCCCGGTCAAAGCCATTATAGACGAGGCACTTGCGATGGATTGCGACTCGGTGCGCACGGTCATCGTACACAAAAATACCGGAGACAAAGTGAACTGGACCGAAGGTCGGGATCAGTGGTGGCACGACGTGATTGCCGGCAAACGCAAGCGCTGTAAGGCTCAGGTCATGGACTCGGAGGATCCGCTGTTCATCCTCTACACCTCGGGCTCGACGGGCAAACCCAAAGGCGTGGTGCACACTTCGGGCGGCTACATGGTGTACACGGAATACACTTTTCGCAACGTGTTTCAGTACCAGGACGGCGAAGTCTATTGGTGTACCGCCGACGTGGGCTGGATCACCGGCCATTCTTATATCATTTACGGCCCGTTGCTCGCCGGCGCGACGACGATGATGTTCGAGGGTATACCGACTTACCCCGATGCCGGGCGTTTTTGGGATGTCATCAAGCGCCACAAAGTCAATATTTTTTATACCGCGCCTACGGCAATCCGCGCGCTTATGGCCGCCGGCGACGAATGGGTAAAAAACCGCCGGTTGCCCTCGCTTCGTGTCTTAGGCACGGTGGGTGAACCTATTAACGAAGAAGCCTGGAATTGGTACAATGAAAAAATCGGCAAAAAACGCTGTCCCATTGTGGATACCTGGTGGCAGACGGAGACCGGCGGTATCATGATCACCCCGCTTGCGGGCGTCACCCCGACGAAGCCCTGCTTTGCCACTTTGCCCATACCCGGCGTCCAGCCCTGCCTTGTGGATGCCAACGGCAAAGAACTGGAAGGCAACGATGTGGAAGGTTTGTTGTGCATCAAATTCCCCTGGCCGGGCATTATCCGCACCACCTGGGGCGACCACGAGCGTTGCCGGCAGAACTATTTCGCCACCTTCAAAAACAAATACTTCACCGGCGACGGCGCGCGGCGCGACCACGACGGCAATTACCGCATCATCGGGCGTGTGGACGACGTCATCAATGTCTCCGGCCACCGCATCGGCACTGCCGAAGTGGAGGATGCCATCAATAAGCATGATAATATTGTGGAAAGCGCCGTCGTAGGCTACCCGCACGACATCAAGGGACAGGGTATTTATGCTTACGTCATCACCAACCATCCGGTGGAAAGCAAAGGCATGCACGACTTTCGGAAAGAAGTGCTCGAAGTGGTGACGAAAGAAATCGGCCCCATTGCCAAACCCGATAAAATTCAGATCGTGCCGGGGCTGCCGAAAACCCGCTCGGGGAAGATCATGCGGCGCATTTTGCGGAAAATCGCAGAAGGTGAGACTTCCAATTTGGGCGATATTTCGACGTTGTTGAATCCGGAGGTGGTGGAGGAGATAAAAAAGGGGGCTGTGAATATTTGAATCGAACCGCCTATTGACAAGTTGCATTTTTGACAGGATTTACAAGATTTACAGGATTTTATACTTCAATCAAGTCTATAAATCCTGTAAATCTTGTAAATCCTGTCAAAAATAAAACTTGTCGGAGCGTCTCCGCTAATAAACTATTGTACTTCAATTCAATACCGTCCCCACCTTTTCACCCGCAAGCCGGCCATTTTTACCGAACTCCTTCATCAAGTCTTCCACGTCGGGCTCACTGTGTACAAAATCGGAGTCGCCGACTTTGTATTTTTCCTTAAACCCTTTGAGCACGACCGTGATGTTTTTCGCGGGGGCTTTCACGTCGCGGAATTCGCGTACGAGTTCCAGCACGTCGTGATCAATGTAAGCCGTGTCGGAGGCATCGATGAGCACGCGGGAATTTTCAGGCAAGTGCTCGAGTGTGAGTTTGATGCTTGCCTTGTTCAGGAATGACACTTCCTGCGACAATTTGATGAGAATCAGATCGCCCTCGTGGTATGCTGCTTTATGAAAAAAATACGAGTTTTTCATGTTGCCTCGTAAAATGGCGAACGCGCTCGCAGCCAAACCGATACCGACACCGGTGAGCAGATCGGTGAACACCACTGCCACCACCGTGATGATAAACGGCCACCATTGGTATTTGCCGTTGGCCCACATTTCCTTGAAAATCGAAACTTTGGCGAGTTTGTATCCTGTGAGAATCAGTACAGCGGCCAGTGCCGACAAGGGAATGAGGTTGAGCAAACCCGGAATCAGCGCCACACAGACGAGGATAAGCACCCCGTGCGAAATAGCCGCCATTTTGGTGCGGGCGCCCGCATTCACGTTGGCCGAGCCGCGTACGATCACGGAAGTGACGGGCAGGCCGCCAATCAGGCCAGATATCAAATTGCCGATTCCCTGTGCTTTGAGTTCTTTGTTCGGGTTGGTGTTGCGTTTTTGAGGGTCAATATTATCCACCGCCTCGATGCACAACAGCGTTTCGACGGAAGCTATGACACAGAGCGTCAGCGCAACGGTATAAACCTGCGGATTCGCCCATTGGCTGAAATCGGGGAACATAAACTGACCAAAAAAACCAGGCAAATCCTGCGGAACGGGGATGCTGACCAGGTGTTCGTGGCGAATAGCCCAGGGATCGCCCCCGATTTTGTACAATTCATTGAGCAACACGCTCGCCAGCACAGCCACAAGCGCACCGGGGATCATTCCGACGTGCTTTTTCACGCCCGGCCTTTCCCACAGCAGTAAAATCCCCATGGCCATAATCGCCGCCAACGTCGAACCGGGATGGATGAACTGCGTCACCGATTCCAGGAGGGAAGAAAACGTATTACCGCCACTGGCTTGAAAAAAGGCCTCGTCGCCTTCGGCTGTTTTGTCGTAGCCGAGCGCGTGCGGGATTTGTTTCAGAATAATGATAATTCCGATGGCCGTCAACATCCCTTTGATGACGCTGGATGGGAAAAAATTGGCAATCGTTCCGGCCCGGGCATAACCCAAGGCAATCTGAAAAAGACCCGCAAGTACTACCGCCAACAAAAATGTTTGAAATGAACCCAATTGCTGAATTGCTACCAGCACGACCGCCGTCAGACCCGCAGCCGGGCCGCTCACGCTGGTGTGCGAATTGCTCAACAAGCCGATAACAATGCCGCCGACAATACCGGCTATCATTCCGGAGAACAGGGGCGCTCCGGATGCGAGTGCAATGCCAAGACAGAGCGGGACGGCAATGAGGAAGACTACCACACCCGCCGGCAAATCGTATTTCAGATTTGCCATGAAGTTAATTTTTTGCATAAGATTTTGATTGTTAAATGTTTACCGAATGCGCGCGGCGCAACGCCGACGCAGGCAAAATGGATATGGTGAAATCAAAGGGGAAAGCGGACGAATGCCGCAGCAGAGCGAAATCTTCCTGTTTCAAAAAAAGACAAACCTGATTTGCGCCATTAAAAATGCATGCGACGTTCAGTCGCGAAAGCAGCGATTGGTTGGAAACAGGAAAGAATTTCGGCCGGATGTCAGGCCAAGTTGGGAGGGGGAGAAAAGATGGGGATGTAGGCGAGGTGCCGCACATCGTCGTCTTTAATGAGGTGAGCGACGGACGTTTCCAATTCATTTTCCACGATCGAAAGATGATGAAAACGGTCTTTATCCGTATGTTTTACTTCTTCTTCAAAAAAGGAAAATCCGCTGATGGAGTTGTTGTCGTCTTGCGTTTTTTCATCGCAAATCCGCTCGATAAGGCCCTGCTGAACGCCGGGGAACAGCAGCCGCGCGACATCGTTGACCACCAGGCAGGAGGCGGCAACGAACATTAAAACCCGTAGCGTGCGAAGCAAATGCGGCATAGTGTGTTTGAAACGCAAAGATCGGCGGGCGGTTTAGCCGGAAGGAAATAATTAACGTTAAGAAAATGCAAAAATTCGGAAAGTCTCGCATTGTTTTGGTGTCGGTAATGGATTTGGAGAAACAGATTTCCGGGTTACTTTTGCCATCAAAAAACCTGCTCCACCCCTGATCCCTATAAAAAAATCAAAACTTTCCCTACTTCCTTTTCCGACTCAAACCCGAACACAAGCAGTCCGAGATAGAAATTGATCACTTATGCAAAGATTCGCCCATTATAATCATTGGATATTATTTTGTAAAAAACACGTAGCCGGGTTATTGTTCCTTGTCGCTTTTCTGGTGGGGATGTACGGCCTGCCCGATCATGGTATCACTTGGGACGAACCTGCCCAAAGAATTATCGGCGCACAAAATTTTGATTACATTTTCCTCGGGAAAAATGATTTAAAGGAAAGTTTCACCCGCGATTACGGCCCGGCGTTCGAATTGCCCCTCCACGCTATCGAGCGGGCAGTTAAATACAACGATCTCCGCTATTTGTATTGGATGCGCCACTTTTTTACGCACCTGTTTTTCCTTACCGGGGCTTACTTTTTTTTCAAACTTATAGACGAATTATACAAAAACAAAACCCTGGCCACCGCAGGGTTTTTATTCATCGTGCTGATGCCGGTGATTTACGGGCATTCCTTTTTCAATACCAAGGACATCCCGTTTTTATCCATGTTTATCATCACTTATTACAACGCGGTAAAGGCATATTACCATCCTTCGGTAAAACGGTATTTATACCTGGGCATTTGTATGGGCTTGCTGATCAACCTGAGAATTGTCGGGTTGTTACTGTTCGGATGCCTGAGTTTGTTTATGGTGCTGGAGGCATTCATAAAAAGCCCTTACCGGCCGGGTACGCGCGATCAATTGAAGTTTTTTGGGGTTTTTGCGATCACGGCAGCGGCTGTACTCGTGGCAACCTTCCCATACCTGTGGTGGGATCCCTGGCACAATTTTGTTTCGGCATTAAAAAATATGTCGAAATTCAGGTGGGAGGGCGTCACCCTGTTTAATGGCCGGATGGAAAAGACGGTAGATTTGCCCTGGAACTATGTGCCGGTTTGGTTTGGCATTACCGTGCCGATCGTTTATTTGCTCACAGGCATCATTGGCATCGGATGGTTTCTGTTCAGGTTTATACAAAAGCCGGCAAAACTGTTTTCCGATGGCATCATGCGGTTTAATGCCATTTTTCTGGCTTGTTTTATAACGCCTCCGCTGGCCGCTATCCTGCTGAAATCTGTTTTGCTGGATGGTTGGCGGCACATGTTTTTTATATATCCTTCTTTTATTTTATTGGGTATATTTGGATTATACAATGTCTGGAGTACGAAATGGAGGAAGGCCGTGCAGGTTGTTTTGGCTATCGGATTTGCCAATTCACTCTTTTTTATGATAAAAAATGCGCCTTTCCAGCACCTCTATTTTAACCGGTTGATCAGCGATGGAACGCCGGAAAAATTGCGGCACAATTTTGAAATGGATTACTGGGGGGCTACCTATTTACAATCACTTGCCTACATCATAAAGAACGATCCTTCGCCCGTCATAAAAGTTGCCGTAGCGAATTATCCGGGTCTTATCAATGTCGATCTCATTCCTATGAAAGAACGGCGGCGCATCGTGATTGTAGAAAACCGGGAAGAAGCAGATTATTTCATCACGGAATACCGGCAGCATCCGGATGATTACACAGAACTGGAACCCTATAAATGGCATTCCATCAAAACCGATAACTCATCGGTCAATACGATTTTTAAGTTGAAAGGGAAGGAGTAATATAAATTATGTGAATCAGGGGTTGGAATTGGGCTCTGGAAATCAGTTCGTTCAATCGAGACACCCTCAGGTCTACAACGTTGATAACCAAATGAACAGATTAGCAAACCCCAGATTTGCATGACCCATATTTATGTTGGGCGCTTATTCCTTTCTCTCCCACACATTATCCTCCCATTCCACATCCGCCATCCGCTGCGAAGGATCGATCTCGATTTTGACGATGTTTTTTGCCCGTTCCGGTATGTCAAATTCATACGTCGGATCTACCCAGCGGTGGTCGGGCAGGACGGTGCGTTTGGTACCGTCCTCAGCGGGTTTTTCGCCGCGCATGCTTTCAAGCGGCGCATAAAACAGCTCCTTTTCACCATTGTCGTACGTCACCACGATGTCGAGCGGCATGGCCATGCGGCCTTTGCGGCTGATGACGACTTTGGTCGATTTGCGGCTTTCGGAGATCACCGTATCGATGGCGTAATCGATGGTGTTGATGGTGTTGACCCAGTCTTCCTTATACCAGTCGAGTTCGAGGCCGCTTTGTTTTTCAAAAACACGTGTCACGTCGTTGGCATTCGGATGTTTGAATTTCCAGGTGTCGAAATAACGCAGCAGGCCCTTGTTAAATGCCTGTTTCCCAACGATATATTCCATTTGATGCAGAAAAACCGCTCCCTTTACATAAGCCGCCAATCCATAAGCGAAATTGGTGTTGAAATGATCGGCGTGGGTCGTAAGCGGCTCCTCCTGCCCGCTGGTAGCCAGCTGGACATAAGCGCCATAGGTGCTGAGAAAGGGATTGTCTTCAACCGTTTGACCAGGCAACAAACCTTCGCGGGCGAGTTCGTTTTCCACGATGGAGGAGGCATAAGAAGTAAAGCCCTCATCCATCCAGGCATACAGGCTTTCGTTGCTGCCGAGCACCATCTGGTACCAGGAGTGCAACTGCTCGTGCACAGCCACACCGACCAGCGAACCAAGTCCCCGGTTGCCGGTGATGAGTGTAGCCAATGGATATTCCATACCGCCGTCGCCGCCCTGGATGAAGTAATATTCGCGGTGCGGGTATTTGCCAAAGCGCTCGTTCATGATCGTCCGGGCGCGGTTCATGACGGTCGGTAGTTTTAACCATGCAGAGTCGTATTTCTGGCCTTTTTGCCACACAAAGTGCATCACCGTACCGTCGTCGGCGTTGATTTTGGTGTGGGTATAGTCAGGGTCGGCGGCCCAGGCGAAATCGTGGACGTTGGGCGTTTTGAAATGCCAGGTAAGTTTGTCTCCGGTGGGCCGGTTGACGGTCTGACCGGGGGCTTCGTAGCCATAACCGATTTCCTGCGGATTTTGCAAATAGCCGCCCGCTGCGACGAGGTAGTTTTTATCAATTGTGATTTTGACGTCGAAATCGCCCCAAACGCCATAAAACTCGCGGGCGATGTAAGGATTGGAATGCCATCCCTGGTAGTCGTATTCGCAGAGTTTGGGGTACCATTGGGTCATGGAAAAACGCACGCCTTCGCGATTGTCGCGCCCCGAACGGCGAATCTGGAGCGGGACCTGAGCATCCCAGTCCATTTCAAAAACGGTCGTGCTGCCGGGCAGGACCGGCTCGCTCAATGTGACTTCCAGGATCGTCTCGTTGACTTCGTATTTGACCGTTTTTCCTTTGTGTTTAAGTGCATTGACCTTGATCCAGCCCTGCTCTTCTGGTTTGAGTTTGGAGATGCGGTCGGCTACGCGCCCGTCGGCATCGGCAATGGTGCGGGAGCGCACGTCCATCATACTGCCGGGTTGGAAGGCATTGAAATAGAGGTGGTAAAACACCTTGCCGAGCGTGTCGGGGCTATTGTTGGTGTAAGTGATGCGTTGGGTGCCGTGATATTGATTTTTGGCCGCATCCACGTCGATATTCATTTCGCAGTCGGCGCGCTGTTGCCAGCGTTCGGGTTGGGCTTGTGCGAGGAATGAGAGGGTGAGAAAAAAGGTGAGCGGCGTAAGCGCGGAGAGCAGTAAACGGGAATTTTGCATGTCCAAATCGTAGTTTTTGCTGCCGCAATGATACGCCATTTGCTTTTTTGCAAAGTGTTTTTCCGAAATACAACACATGACAAGCCTTGTTCGCCCTATCTTTGCCCCATTACCGAACAAAAATTCAGACAACATGAATACTCGCATTGCCATAGCCTTGATTTTTCTTGCCGCGCTCACCAGGCTTGCACTGAACCTCTTGCCTGCTCCTCCTCATAATTTTTCGCCGATAGCTGCGATCGGTTTGTTCGGCGCGGCATATTTCAGCCGCCAGGCGCTTACACTGACTGTGCCGTTTATCGCCTTGTTTCTCAGCGACCTGATTCTGAACAACATCATTTACAGTCAATATTATCCCGGATTCACACTAATCACTTCCTGGTGGATTTACGCTGCATTCGGCCTGGTGATGTTGGCCGGTTGGTTGCTGCTGCGTCAAAAAATTTCACCCCTACGGGTTGTCTCCGCCAGCCTGATCGCTTCGATTGTTTTCTTTCTGGTTTCCAATTTGAGCACATGGGCGGAAACGACACTGTATCCGAAAACGGTGGCTGGTCTCATGGCCTGCTACACCGCAGGTTTGCCGTTTTTGAAAAATACGCTAATGGGCGATTTGTTCTTCTCGGCGGTGCTGTTCGGGACTTATGAATGGGCAGTAAGCCGGAAGTCTGTTCCGGCAAATTTGTAAATCGGAAGTCTGTTCCGGCAAATTTGTAAGCCGGAAGTCTGTTCCGGCAAATTTGTAAGCCGGAAGTCTGTTCCGGCAAATCTCTAAAATAAATCGAGCCGGAACGGACTTCCGGCTTACCATTTATGGCAAAACGCGACCTTACTCCGAAAAAAGTTTCCGATAGTAAAACCGTGATGACCGAACTCATCATGCCCAACGATACCAACCCGATGGGCAATCTGATGGGCGGGTACCTGATGCGATGGATGGATATCGCGAGCGCTATTTGTGCCGGTAAACACTGCGAAGCGCACGTGGTAACGGTAGCCGTGGACTACATTTCGTTCCAGAACCCGATCCATCTGGGCGATGTCATTACGCTCGAAGCCTCTGTCACACGGGCTTTTAATACTTCCGTAGAAATTTATGTGGAAGTGTTTGCCAACGATATCAAAGGATTGCAGCCGCGGCGCTGCAACCACGCCTACTTTACCTTCGTGGCAATGGACGACAAAAAGAAAAACCCGGTGCAAGTGCCCCCGGTGCTTCCGCTTGCACATGAAGAACAACAGTTGTACGAAAGCGCCGCCCGCCGTCGGGAACTCCGGTTAATTCTGGGCGGACGTATCAAACCAAAAGATGCAACCGAACTGCGGAAATTTTTTGCGGATTTAGAAACATAACAATGTTTTAACGTGGAATAACACGTACATTTGACCTTTTGCGTCGGGTTTTTTCATAAAACGCATTTATTTCAAAAAACGGCATAGTTTTCTACTTGAAATACCTGTCCTTTGCAGCCCGTATTTTTGTAATCATCATACTGCTTCGAAGAGAAATAACCTATTCCTACCTGATTTTAAAGATTTGCACCAAGCGCCAAATTGATACGACGGATCAAAATTCAGTATCAAAAAAATTTAATTAAATGTCTGATAATCAGCATAAGTTGACCCGGATCGGAGTCTTTTACGACGGTAATTATTTTCTCCACGTTTCCAACTACTACGCTTACCATCACGAACGACGCAGCCGCATCAGTATTTCCGGATTGCACGAATTTGTACGCCACCGTATTGCCGACGAAGAAAGCAAGGATTTTCATCATTGTCAGATTGTGGATGCGCATTACTTCCGCGGCAGGCTTTCTGCGCAGGAAGCGAGTGCCGAAGGCAACCGGCTTTTTTATGATCGCCTGTTCGACGACATACTGATGATGGAGGGTGTCACGACGCATTATCTTCCCGTGCGCACAACGTACCAGGGTTATCGCCAGGAACGGGGTATCGACGTTTGGATGGCGCTCGAAGCTTTCGAGTTGTCGCTGCACAAACAATTTGACGTGGTCGTGTTGATCGCTTCCGACAGCGATTTTGTGCCGTTGGTGCGCAAACTTCATACACTGGGTGTTCGCGTTATGTTGGTCGCATGGGATTACGAATACTTTGATGAAGAAGGCCGGCGCAGGAGCACCGTTACTTCGCAATATCTCTGGGAAGAAGTGACTTACCCGGTTGCCATGGAAAAATTCATCGATAGAGACAGCGACGAAAATTTTGCGGTCAGCCGGCTGTTTGTAGAACGTAAAAAAGTCGTGCTGAACAGTACCGAAGAAGAAACGGCCGAAGTGGAAGAAGGGGAAGTAAAAACCAGCACTATTTTCAGTCTGAAAGACGGTTACGGATTCATTGCGTATCCGCAGACAAACAACCTGTTTTTCCATTTTTCATTCCTGGTCGATACGGATTTCAACGACCTGCGTGAAGGCGACATGGTAGAATTTACGATGGGGAAAAACGAACGCAGCGAACCGATTGCACGCAATGTGAAGTTGATCAAGTAAGTAGAGTAGGACGGCAATCTTTTCCGTCCGGATGAGATTCACTTTCAGGATGTTAGAAAGAAAATTGAGGCTATTAATTTCGTCCGCCTACTTGAGCAAAAAGCGATATAAAAAATAAGCCCGGTGGATTGCTCCGCCGGGCTATAATAATACTGCTAAAATGTTGTCGGTTTTTGTATGCAGGCATTTGGGTATTAATAGCTGTCTGAGTTGCCGGGCCAGCGCTGTGGCAATGGGTCGAGGGGCGTTTCCCACGCTTCTTTCGCACGTTTAGCCAGTTCGGCTTTGCGGCGCAAGGTGGAATTAGGTACTTTCCGTTCCTGTTCGGCAGGTTTTTCAATTGAAGAGTCAGGTTGTGTCGTCTTCGCTGCTTCGGCTTCCACAGATGAATTGAAAGGAACCTGCTTTTTTGCTGCTGCGGCTTTTTTCTTTGCTGTTTTTGCGGGCAAAACCTGCGTCGTTTCCGGCGATGAAGTCGGTATATCGGCTACTTGTTCCTGCGCAGCAGTGGCTGATGGTTCAGTTTTTTCGGCAGTCACCGGCGGCGGCACGGCGGCTTCGGGCGTTTCCGGCTGTGCCGGACGGTTGAGGAGGAAATATAGTCCGACGGCGATGGTGACGGCAAATGCCGCGATGAGCGTAAGTGTTTGAGCGCTCCAGCCCGATTTCGGCGGTTTTATTTGGTGTTGAACGTGCAGCCAAACCTTTTCGGAGGGCGTATCCCATCCCGACGGAGCGGGTGTTTCCGGCAGGTTATCGAAAGTTTTTCGGAAGAGTTCGTCGAGCGACTCAAATTCTTTTTGCTCAGCCATTGGTTTGAAAATCAATATATTAAAAGCGTGTTTACGAAATAAAGGATTTATCTAAAATCTTTTTGAGGTATTCCCGTGCTTTGAACAACTGGCTTTTACTGGTACCGATGGAAATGCCCAATTGTACGGCGATTTCTTCATGGCTGTACCCGTCGATAGCGTACAGATTGAAAACGGCCCGGTATCCCGGCGGCAATTTTTGGAGGTATTTCATCAGTGTTTCCGCATCCAGATTGGATGCAAAGTCTTCTTCTGTTTTAAACCGGTTTTCAAAAGGACTAAAATCAGCCGTATCCCGGATGAAGTCGCGCTGTTTGCGCAAATGGCTCAAAGCGGTATTGACCATGATCCGTCGTATCCAGCCTCCCAACGCACCGTCGCCCCGAAACTGCGACATATCCCGAAACACCCTGACAAATCCATCCTGCAACATGTCCTCGGCTTCAGCCTTGTCGCGGGCAAACCGCAACACGACGCGGAACATCGGCACGCTGTACTGGCGGTAAAGCGCGGTCTGGTGCGCCGGACTGCCGCGCAGTACACCACTTACCAATTCCTGGTCGTTCAACTGTTGCATGAGGCGGTAAACGTTTATATTGGTGGTATTGGTGGATAAACGGTTGCCCGGCCTTAAAAATATTTTTTAAAAGCCTGATGAGGGGCAGGTTCCGGCCCTTTTATTTGATCGTATTTTTATAAACGACGCCATCTTTGATGATCAGCAAAAAGTTCATATCGGGGTCTTCCAGTACTTTGATGTTCTGTAAAGGGTTGCCATCGACGAGCAACAAGTCGGCCAGAGCACCTTCTTCCACTACACCAAGTTTCCCGGCGTAAGGGCTTCGATTGCCGGAAAGCGCCAGTAGTTGAGCGTTATCACTGGTCGCCATTTTGAGTACTTCGAATGGCGTGTACCAACGCACCATCTGGGTCAGTCGTGAAGTTTGCATGGTTGCGGCAAGTTTACCACTGAATAAAATATCGGAACCCCACCCTGTTTTGATTGTATATTTTTTGGCAAGGGCGTACGCTTTATCTGTTCCTTCTGCCACCTCTATCTGCTTCTTCCGGTTTTCAGGATTTGTCATCGGACTGGCATTTTCATCTTCAAGGAATGGCTGCAAGCTCCACCAAACACCTTTTTCCGCCATAAGTTCGGTATTGCTGCAAACATCATGTGCGTATGGGCGTCAATTAGCCCGGGCATTAAAAATTTGCCTTTCCCGTCGACGATTTGCACATTGGCGCTTTTGTCGGTCGGAATGGGCGCCGTAGAAATTTTACTGATAAGATTATTGACAATCAATACGTTGCCGGTAATAGTTTTTTCATCTTTCCCATTGAAGATTTGTACATTGTTGAGAAGAATATGGTTGGCCGGTTTGGGAGTGGAGGTTTGGGCCAATGCAGATAATGCGCTCAAAAAGAGCATGAAGAAAGGAATTGGTTTCATCATAACAGACTAAAGATTGTTTCTTGTTTCAACAAAAGTACGCTCCTTATTTAGCCATTTATGATTTTCCCGATCTACTTAACTTTCTTTTATCCTTCTGTCAGCAGTATCTTCAAATCCGCTTTAAAAAAACCGTTCTCCCGTCCGGTAGTGAGTTCGTACCGGCCGGGATACAAGAGATCCAATTGGCGTTGTACGTTTTTCAAGCCAATGCCGCCGCCATTATTGTTTCCCTCGTGCGGCAATTCGAAGTCGTTGTCTACCGTGTTTTTTACCGAAAATGCGAGTTCGTGTTCGTGCAGGGAAAGATGGATATGAATGTCCACGTCGCCGGTGGTGCCGCTTGCGCCGTGTTTGAAACTGTTTTCCACAAAAGGCAGGAGCAGGAGCGGCGCGATGGGCGTGTGCGGATTGTCCATTTTCTCCTGATAATCAACGCTCAGGCGTTTGTTGTACCTCAGTTTTTCCAGTTCGATGTAGTCCTGGATGACCTTCGCTTCATCGCCGACGGCGACGCGGGGCGCCCGGCATTCATAGATGACGTAGCGCATAATTTTGGAGAGCATCATGATGGCGTCGGCGGTTTTGTCCGATTTTTTGCGCGCCAGCACGTAGAGGTTGTTGAGGGTATTGAACAAAAAATGCGGGTTGGTCTGTGCGCGGAGGAAGTTGAGTTCGCTCGATAGTTTTTCCCGGATCAGTTCCTGTTCGAATTCGAGGCTTTTGTAGTGCATCCGCAGCAGTTTGACCGTTACCGCCGCCGCGAGCGTGATGAACAGGTCGAAGACGGTTAGCAACAGACCCTTGAAGGAAAACACATAAACGATCCTGTCGGGGGCGTTGATCGGAAAATAGATCCACGCGATCTCGAACCGGTAGAGGATGGTGGCAACCACGAATGCCAGCACCAGCAAACCGACCAATTGCCAGATTTTGCTGCGTTCGAGATAAAGCGGGATGACAAAGTAAAAAATGAAATAAACAAACAACAACTTCACCGGCAACGAATACGCTTCGCCGATGAGCGCATTATGAAATTCTTCTTCGAGGGTTGCGCTGCGGAGGATGCAGGACAGCACGGCGTTGATCGGCAGGTAAGCCAGCCAAAATAAGACGTGCAGGGCAATTCGGGTCCAGTTCAGGTTTGACATGGTTCGGATTACAGCCTGGATTCTGGCTGCCGGGCAATGTTACGGCGCGGTTGGGTTTTGGAGAAGGCCAAATATACGGAAGTGGAGGAGCAACATATTAATAACAGAAAAAACAGGGTGTTCATCGCTTTATTAAACAAATTTGCCTCACCCCGGTCAATTTGACGGAGCGAGGCAATTTTGTTTAACATTGGATTGTTGACGTTTATTGCCGCACGATTTTCCGCACCGCAACCCCTTGTTCCGTTTCGATAGTTAAAAAATAGACACCGGAAGCCAGGTGGCGCACATCCAACTGTTTATCGGATATTTTATCTGAAAACACGCTGTGTCCCGACAAGTCGTTGATTGTTACAAACACGTTTTTTGCTGCTGAAAACCCGTCGAAATCGAAACGCACCACGTCGGTGACCGGGTTGGGTGAGACCGAAAAGCCGGGAAGCTCGGCCGGGGTTTCGGCGCCGACAAGGGGGGCGCCGGTGTACTTGTACAAAAGCGGTTGTGTCGGAGGTTGCGTTACTGAAATGACTTTGCCGGCGCCGATCCAACCGGTAGTCGGACTGGTGAATGCCACTGCGTTGAGCGACTGGTTGAGGCTCTGGACCGTCCAGGAGTCGCCGAAATTTGTCGTGATTGCCACCTTGCCCAGATCGTGATTATAGTTGGAAACAAGCACATAAAAACCCGGCGCCCCGGGTACCGCAGCGATGTTCCAGCCGATGGTATTCCCCGGTTGCTGGGCAAGCACCGACCAGGTTGCGCCGCCGTCCATACTGCGCGCGATCCGGTGGTTGTTGGATATATTGCGGCTGTAACACAGCCCTTTAGCATGATCCTGGAACGCAATGGAAGATATTACCGTAGCCGTGCCGAGGGGTGTATTGAAAAACTGGGAAGATTGGCCGAAGTTCGTGAATCGCACGATCCGTCCCGATGAAGTGCCGTTCCAAAGCGTGTCGCCAACGGTGCAGGACATATTTGCGCCGGAATTCAGAATCTGGTATTCACCGGCTTGATAGCCGGAAATGCTTGTGTTGCTCCAATTTGTACCGTTGTTCGACGAGCGGCTGATCGCTTGCCGGTTGTGTGCCAGCCAGTGCTGGCCGTCGGCAAAACGGTTGAGCGCAACACCGGCAGCAGCATTGGTGAGTTTCTTTGTCCAGACAATGCCTCCATCAGTTGTCTGATACAGCGCCAGCCCTGGACCGCCGCCATAATCCTGCGTGGTGATCCAGGCTGTCAGTGAATCCATTGCGACGATTTGAAAACTGATAGCGCCAGCCACTTCTTCTATTTCGGTTACTGTCCAATTTTGACCGCCATCTGAGGTGCGAAGCAGATAAGGATGGTGCGAAGCGGGTATCGGTGCGCTGTAATATTCCCCCGACGCGACTGCCCATGCGACATTGTCGCCTATTGCTGAAATACTGAAAATGACATAATTATCCGGCAAGAGTCCCACTGCCATGGGTTGCCAATTTTGGGCGGAAAGTGAGATAAGTGTGGTGAAGAGGAGCAGGGTTGCAAGTTTTTTTTTCATGGAAAATAATTGGTTGTCAATGTTTTAGAATTGTAGTTGGGTGAATAGAGGTGAGGTTATTGTTTCACAAACTTTTTGCTCAAATACCCTTTTTCGCTACTTACCGTAATCGAATAAACACCTGCCGGCAATTGACTCAAATAGAATTGTGCATTGCCCTGTGCTGTTTTTTCCGTGGTTTTGCGATCTATCAGCCGTCCATGCATGTCGTTGAGCAGCACCAAAAAATCGTCGGGGGCTGGAGCCGACCAGGCAATTTTTATAAAATCCGAAGCAGGGTTTGGAGAAACAGCGAGATTGATATCCAGCGTGTTGCGCTCAAACAAGCCAGTTATGGGCGAGCCGGTGTAACGGAATATTTTTGTTGGATCTGTATCATTAGCGATTTTCATTTCAGTAGCATAGCCGGTGTTTGCATCCCAGAAATGGAGCGTTCCGGCTCTGTCGCCAGTTGAAATGGTCTGCCAACTGGCGCCCTGGTCGTAGCTGAGGCGGGTGTAGTAGGGGCCTAAAGAAAAACTATTGCGGAAAGTAGCCATGAGCACATCGGTGCCCGGAATAGATGCAATGCTTTGCAGCACGAGGTCATTGTCGGCGGGTGTCAGGTCAGTCCACGCACTGTCGAGAGCGGAGCGGCGGAACAAGAAGAACTGGCGGACGAAGGTGACAGTGTCAGAAAAATCATTAAACATCAGGTAACAATTGCCGGCTTCGTCGGCTTCGATATCCCAGACGGCCACAAGGCCGGGGTTGCCCCATACGCCCCAAGTCGAGCCTGCGTCGTCGGAGTAATACACCCGCCCGTGGTTGGTATAAAACAAGATGCGGTTGCCTTCCGCTTCGAAGCCGGCGGAATACCCATACTCGCCCGGCTCTATGGCCGGCACATTGGCCGTGCCGATGCGCTCCCAGTTGCTCCCGCCGTCGGTAGTTTTGACAATCTGGAAGCCTGTAAAATCGGGGTCGCCCATAGCCACACCGACGGTACTGTTGAAAAAGTGGACAAAGTTGACCCAGGTCGTAATGCCCGCGTTTTGCGGTTCCCAGGTTTGGCCACCATCCTCCGTTTTCAGCACTTTACTGCCATTGGTGTAGTCTTCATACGACAACCAGGCCACCTGGTCTCCCAGGGGAGCAATGTTGCCAAAATAGCCCGGCTCGCCGTGCGGGAAATTTCCGTTCACCCAGGTCTGGCCGCCGTCGGTAGTACGGGAGAAGGAATAGTCGGTATAAGTGGAAAACCCTTGAGAATCAACAGCAAATCCGGAAACCCAGGCCACAGAGTCATTGGCCGATTTTGGTTCTGTGCTAAAAACCGGGTTTGGGAAATCGGCATCCCGAATGTCCCAGATTTGGGCGACAGCGTGATTGAATGCACCTAAAAGGGCGAGCGACAAGGTGAAAAGTGATTTTTTCATACAACAGAATTGGTTTTCAGCATCTCAATGCTGTGATTTTTAATGACATGCGATTGCAAAGGTTCCAACCATTGCAATCGCAAGTCATTATAAAAATTGCAGGCTATTGCTTCATAATTTTTTGAATCAAATATCCATTTTCGTTGCTTACAGTGAGGGTGTAAATACCCGCCGGGATATTGGTCAAATCGAATTGGGCATTGCCTTGTGCTGTTTTTTCCGTGGTTTTGCGCTCTATCAGCCGTCCATGCATGTCGTTGAGCAGGAGAACAAATTCGGACGGTTCTACCGTTTTTATTTGCACATCAAGTTGGTTGGTAGTCGGGTTGGGCGAAGTGCTCACTTCTGCATTTAGTGTCAGGCCGGAGAAAAGTCCGGTCAAAGGATTGCCCACGTATTTGTACATCCGGGTGGCATGATCTGCGGGTTGCCATTCGCCGGCATAACCGACGCTCGGGCTGCTGAATTTTGCGTTGGAAGCGAGTTCCGTTCCGTCGCCGGTTTCCATCCATGTTTGCCCGAGATCGGTGCTAATCATCGTGCGGAAAGGCCCGGTAACGTTGTTGGTGCGCGTCATTGCCAGGATGTAGTGCGATTGCGGGATGAGGACAAGTGAAGATATTAGACCGTTGGGCGCTGGGATGTCAGCCCAGGTCGCCCCGCCGTCGTTCGTGTATCGCAATCCATAGTTTGGGCCGATGAAATAAGAACCAATTCCGTGTAGGGCGTCGGCAAAATTGATGGCTCCGCACAGCGCATTTGCGGCTGTCCAGGTAGCGCCCCGGTCGGCAGAGTGGAAGACCCGCCAGTATTCGAAGGTGGAAAAATCGAATGTAGAAAACCAGACGTGGTCGCCGACGACATGATAATCCCCTCCCAATCCGTATTCATTGGGCAATGCGGCCGGAATAATGGCGCTGCTCACCCGCGTCCAATTCGCACCGCCGTCGGAGGTATTGTAAATTTCAAAAAATGGGACAGTGTCGGTGTCCGATACGGCAGGGTCGCCCATGGCGACGCCATTTTGAGCGTCCCAGAAATGCACAAAATCGAGATAAGACGTAGCCGCTGCATAACCATCTTCTAATTGGCGTTGCCAGGTTTGGCCGCCATCGTCGGTGCGCATGACGTAACTGATGTAATCCAGGTCAATCCCGGCGGCCCAGGCAGTGGTGGCGCTGATGGGACAGATGTTGCTCGCGTAGGGTTCGGGGCCCATCGGGATGGCGCCGCCTGACCAGGTGTTGCCGCCGTCGGAAGTTTTGGTGAAAATAAGGCTGTCCATAGCGACCCAACCGTAAGTAGAGTCTGTCACACCGTATTTCATTAGGACAGCCCAGGCCACCTGGTCGTTTCCTTGAGCGATACGCAGGTCGAAGGATCCTACCGTGTCGGTAAGCGCCGGGGTGTAAGCCTGCCATTGAGCGTTAAGGTTTGATGTAATGAGGCAAAAAAAGAGTAACAATTGGAGCGTTGCGCAGGTAGTGTTGAGTTTTGATTTCATTGGATTTGATTTTTAAAAGTGAGAAAGTTGGTTGCTGTGTCTGATGTTGTCAACGCAAAACGACCCTTACCGCCTACTCGTCAGACGACTTTGAGTCGTCAGATGAAGTGTTTGCTGCGGTCTGACGACTCAAAGTCGTCTGACCGCTTGTTAAGGTGATAACAATTGGTCATTGTACCGTCTTCACTCCCGAAACCAATCCCTCGTGTCCGGCATCTTGAATGGCTTGTCGAAGAAATCGGAAGCCAATTGCAGGAACAAGTCCTTTTTCTCCCAGGGAGAACTGTGCGCAGTGCCGGGCATCACGCACAATTGCGATTGTGGAATGGATTGAAATATCCTGAGCGTGTGTTCCAACTTTACCCAGTCCCGGTCGCCCGTGATGAGAAGTACGGGACACCGGATACCTGCCAGTTTTTCAAAAGAAAGACCGGACGGTGAAAGCATCCATCGGTTCAGTTTTCGCTGATCGGAGTCAACCGGATCGCTGGCGCTCTTTACCAAATGTTGATAAATGATTGAATGCACAGCCGTTGTGTCGGGCAGGATATTGGGCACGCCTGCAAGCAGTTTTTTTACCAATCGCGGATGATTTACCGCCAGCGACAAGCCTATGATGGCGCCGTCGGAAAAACCCCAGATGTAAGCGGAATCAATTTTTAGTTGGACAAGGGCTTTGGCGATATCATCGGTCATTTGTTGATAACCGAGTTCGGTATCGCGGCCGCTTGAATTGCCATGCCCCCGCATATCAAAAGCGACTACCCTGTGGTTTTTGGCCCATTCGGGGATGAACTGTGTGGACTCTTCAATAGAACCGCCGGCGGTATGCAGCACCACCAAAGGTTGCCCGGTGCCATAAACCTCGTAATAAAGCCGGATGCCGTTGACATCGAGGTATTTGCCGGCTTTTTTGTTCATGCCGTAATTGGGGACGTTTTTGCCCGTAATTTTCAGGCATCGCTGCCCTTGAAAAGGTTTGGTCGTGATGCTTGTTGCCTGAAAAAGCGTGTTGGAACTGTTCCCGATTTCTTCCCATCGCTGGATGCCTTGTTTCCAGTTGCCCAAACCCGCCGACTCGAAACCGTCCGACAGCACCGTTGTCCATTTGTCCTTACCCGTTTCGATGGAAAGTTGCACCGCATCCAAAAAGTACGTTCCGTTGTACTGACACCAGAGACCGAATGCCAACTGGTAAGCGCCGGAGTCAATCTTGCCTTCGATGGTGTAGGTTTTCCATTCCCGGCTGCGGACGGGGCGATTGCCCATATTTTCAAAGAAACCGCTTCCCGTTTTTTTATCCACCCTTGCCCAAAGGTGGGCCGCGGCGCTGTCGTCCTCGATGTCGGCGCGGACGGCGGCTTCGAAGCGAAAACGGCGGCCTTCGTGGCCTTCGGTTTTGATGGACTGGGAGTAGGAAACCCAATTTTCCTGGGCTGCCAGTGGGAAGCAGATGACGGAGAGCAGGAGGAGATGGAAGATTTTTTTCATGGCTGAAGGTTTTGTTTTCCTGATTGTTGTCTTCAAGCCAAAAAATGTGGACGGGGGAGAGCAGTTTTATCTGCGATCAGGCAGCTATTTCTTCAAAAACTTGTTCTCTACCCGCAAGCACTGCTTCCCTTCGAATGGATTTCGCGCATCGAGTGTTGCTGTCGCGCCCAGCACCCTGACCGGTACGCCTTGCGCGGTCTGTTGCCAGGGCGCGAGGCTTTCTCCCTCAAAATCACCGTTTTGAATGGGTAGAGTCGTCCATTTTCCCGATTCTGTTTCCACTGAAAGACGCATGCCGTCATAGTAAAATACCCCGTTGGAATAAGCGAGGATGCCGAATCCGATCCAGGGCGCTTTTTCGTCCACGACGTATTCGAGGGTGTAGGTCTTCCAGGTACTGTCGCGCACGGGGCGATCCATCATGTTGTCCATATACACCCAGTTTCGCAATCCGCTCTCTGGAGATTCATTTCGGATGAATGCGGTGGCAAGTGCCTCCGGGTCGCCGGGCTCTGCCCGGATGGCAACGGTGAGGCGGTATTTTTTGCCGACATACGGACTCATATCCATGCGTTGCGACCAGACGGAGAAGGTGGAAGGGGTCAGGGGCGGTTCGGTGGGAGGGGTGGTTTGGGCATACAGGGCACTACAAAACGTAAGAAAGAACAAAGTGTGGGGCAGGGTAATTGATTTCATTGTTGATAGATTTTTTTTAAAAGTTCGTCGCTGTTGTTTGTGTCGTTGGCAACCTTCCAGAGTATTGTAGGGAACTCAAAAAATGTGGACGACCCAGGGTGTTTTTTGAAAAAATAAAAGAGGGTGTCTCAAAAGTTTCTTTTTGGACAGGATTTACAAGATTTACAGGATATTTTACTTCAAAACAGGTCAATAAATCCTGTAAATCTTGTAAATCCTGTCGAAACTTTGACTTGTGAGAAAGCCTCTCCGACAGGAAATTATCATTCAGGATTCACTCAACCAGCACAAATCCCGCCCAATAAAAAGGCTCATACCGTTTCTGCCGCATCTCGTTTTGCGCCGTATGCAGCGCCTGCCGCACGGGCATTTTCCCCTCCAGCATATTGCGGTAAAAAGCCGTCATCAGTTCCTGCGTCTGGTAGTCGGGTACTTGCCAGAGCGACATGACGAGGTATTTCACTCCTGCGATTTTGTAGGCGCGTTGCAGACCATAGACGCCTTCATTGCCCTCGATTTGGCCCAGACCCGTTTCGCAGGCGGAGAGCACGACGAGGTCGGTGTTGCGCAGGTCGAGTTGGCTGATTTCATAAGCGGTCAGGATGCCATCCTCGCGGTTGCCGAGCGGTTGGCCGTTTTTCCATGCGTAGTTGCCGCCGGCGAGCACAAGGCCGGAGCGGATCATCGGGTCATCGCTGATTTTGAAAACGGGTTCACGATCCACGGACGACGGTCCACGGTTGACGGCTGATTTCGGGTCGGGGAAGAAAAAACCGTGGGTGGAAACGTGGAGGATGCGGGGCGAAGGTTTTTTGTCACCCTGTAAGGGTCTGCCGATTTGTTTGAACGATTCTTCGGTGGCTTGCCAGCCTTTGCGGGTTTCAGCGGCAATGCCGGCCTTTGCAAGGATGCTTTGAATGTTGTCCGCTTCTTTTTCCGACCATTTCAAGTATTGCCAGTTATCACCCTGTACGCCCCGCAGGGTGGAGTCGGTTTGTCCGAACGAAAGCCCACGGCGGTTGTTGAAATCGTCATCCTGTAAATTACTCCGGACAGGGTATGCTGTAGAATCCATGTCAAACTGAATGCCGCCGAAGATAGTAGCAGTGACAGTTGCAGTTGCAGAAGTTGTAGCCGTAACGGGTTTACCCGCCGAAGGAGCAAAGGCGGGAGTAGTTATCAATTGCCGGGTGCTACTCAGGCAAACGAGTTCGTAGCGGTCAGCGAGTATTTTGCCTTCGGCAACATGGATTGCACCCATATTGAGCCGGTGCATCAAACCGGAAGGGGAATAATAGATAGTTTTTATCCCTGCCAGTTGCGACTCTACCGGCGACCAGAGCAGCCGGTAAAGCGATTGACTCATCCGTCCGCTATAAAGTTCGTTCAAGCCGCCGCTACCTTGCCCTGCAAGCGGCGCAAGCAGCACATCGAGTTGTTTTTCTTCAAAAAGGCTGATAAAAGCAGGACTTTCCATGCCGGGCTTCAGCAACAGGGCGGCGTAAAGAATACTGTCGGTCGGGCTGGGGTTGTAGTAGTGGAAACGGATGAATTCGATGGCGGCTTCATCGGGTTTAAGTGCGGCCTGCACCTCCTGCCAGTTGACCTGGCGGAGGGCTTCGTCAAAACCTGCCACGCTGCGGGTGAGTTCTTTTTCGAGGGTGTTGGCTTTATCTTCCAGTTCGGCGACGTTTGTTCGCTCGGCGATTGGTTTGGCGTATTCGGTGGCGAGGCGACGGCGGCAGGATTTGAGGCGGAAGTAATTTTCGGCTGCTGCAGAATCGGTCAATGCCAATTTGTTTACTTGTAAGACGGCATTTATCAGGAAGCCCTTATAGAACAATGTATTGTCATAGCAAGCATCGGAGTTTGTTATTTGTGTTTGCGTAAATGAAAAATTCAGGTTCATGCTTCTGACAAATTGATTGTTGTATGCAGTCAACTCCCGTTCAGAAAGGTGTTGAGTTGCTTTGGCAAGAAGCGATTTTTCGATTACTCCGGCTTCCAATAAGTAGGACTCAGCTGTATCGAAGTTACCGGTAGCCCAATTCAGGATCGCCAGGTTGTTCAGGCTTTGGGCATATTCGGGATGTTCCTTTCCCACAGTTTTTTCCCGTATGGATATAGATTCAAGGTAAAGAGGCCCGGCTTTTTCATATTTGCCCAGCATCCAATACAAGCTCGCCAGGTTGTTTAAGCTGAGAGCATAGCTGTGATGTTCTTTTCCCAATGTTTTTTCCCGGAGAGATATACATTCAAGGTAGAGCGGTTCGGCTTTTTCATAATTACGCATTTCCCAATACAGACCCGCCAGGCTGTTCAGGCTTTTGGAATATTCTGGATGTCCTGTTCCCAATGCTTTTGCCCGGATCGATTTGGATTCGAGGTAGAGTTGCTCGGCTTTTTCATAGTTGCCGAGGCCCTCATATAGAGCGGCCAGACTACTCAGGCTTAGGGCATAATCTGGATGTTCCGTTCCCACTGCTTTTACCCGTATGGCTTTGGATTCGAGGAGGAGCGGTTCGGCTTTTTTATAATTGCCCATATCCAGATACAGATTCGCCAGGTTATTCAAGTTATAGGCATAGTTGAGGTGTTCTTTTCCCACTGTTTTTTCCAGTATGGCATTGGATTCGAGGTAGACCAGCTCAGCATTTTCATAATTGCCCATATTCTGATACAAAAGGGCAAGGTTGGTCAGACTTGCCGCATAGTCCGGATGTTCCTTTCCCAGTACCTTTTCCCTTATGGCCTTGGATTCGAGGTAGAGCGGTTCGGCTTTTTCATAATTGCCCATATCCCAATAAAGCGCTGCGAGGTTGTTAAGGCTTGCGGCATATTCGGGATGCTCCTTTCCCAATGTTTTTTTCCAGATGGCTTTGGATTCGAGATAGAACAACTCGGCTTTTTCATAATTGCCCAAGTGCCAATATAAAATCGCCAGGTTGTTGAGGCTTTGGGCATAGTCGGAATGTTCTTTTCCTAATACTTTCTCCCGAATGGCTTTGGATTCAAGATAATACTGCTCAGCCTTTTCATAATTGCCCATCTTCATATACAGATTTGCCAGGAGGTTCAAACTTTGAGCATATTCGGGATGCTCCTTCCCCAAAACTTTCTCCCTGATGGTTTTGGACTCGAGGCACCATTTTTCCGCTACCGGGTAGTCCCCTTTGAAATAAAGTATCCTGCTATGATTAAAACAGACTCTGCCATAAGATGCTGACTCCCTGTACAATTTTTCTAACGATAGTTTTTCAGCTGCGGCATTGATTTCGAGGGCTTTATCAAAGCCACGCTTGCTTGCGAGGGCACGGGAGACTTGAATGAGGCTATCTACCTCCCGCACCACCGCGGCAGTATCCACCACTTGACCAAAACCAGAAAATGAGAATAAGAAAAGAAAAGCGAGCAGGGAAAAAGATGTTTTCATGGTTAAAAAGTGTTAGTTAAAAAATGTTCATTTCCATTGCCCCAGCAGCCTTTTGGCATCGGACTGCCTTGGCGATCCGGGGTCGGCTCCGATGGCGCGGAGCAAGTTTTTGGCTTGTTCGCTTTTCCCTGATTTCAAATAACTCAACGCCAAATACCATCTCGCTTCGGCCATAAAACGGGTGCGGTCGTTGCGGATGATTTGTTCCAGCAGAATTGCCGCTTCCTCCACCCGGCCGGTCGCCAGCTGGCAGTTGGCTCTGAGAAACAGGAGGTTGTCGTTGTTTTTATCGGTTTCACTGAGTGACTCGAAGATAAGGAGCGCCTCCCTGTGTTTGTCGTCCCAATAGAGATGTTGGAAGCGTTCGGCAGGCGAAGGCCCGGCAGTGCCCCGGAACAAAGGTTCCAGGGAGTCGTCTTTGTACGGCTTGAAGTTTTCCGCAAACAGGCGGCTTCCGGTTGCAGCATTGTCCGCCTGTTTTATAGAGTCGCCGGCGACTTTGGGCGTTTCGAGTGCCGGATTAGGGGCAGTATCGGGATCAGTCGGAAGGGTGTTATGTTGATCGGGTTGCGGTTGTCCCTGTTCCGGCGCAACCGACTCCGGCTTTTTTCCCCATTGCCACCAAATAATGCCTGCGAACAGCAGGGGTACCAAAACCAGCGTTGACCGGAACCAGCGATTCCGACCTTTCCGGGTCGTTTGTTTTTCCCAGAAAGCCTGCTCGCCGGGCAGCACACTCTTCTCTATGGCAAGCCACGACAGGTCGTCGCGCAGGCGCCGGGCGGCGGCCACGGCATCGCGCAATGCTGCGTCGCGGGTGAGTTGCGCTTCAAATTCCGTTCGTGCTTCCGGGTCGAGGGCGTCGTCCAGATAAGCCTCGATATCGAAGTTCATTTTTCGTGTTTTGTCTTACCGTCGAAGTTCTTCGGCATTGATTATTGTCTTGATTCCCGGTTTTGTGGCTGCTGCCAGTTCTATAAGTTTTTGAAAACACTTGCTTCGTTTGGAGCGCAGTGCCAGCGGGGTGGTGTAATGGGTCAGGTTTTGGGCGAGGATTTCCTCGTCGCTGTACCCATCGAGGTATTTGAGCCGGATGAGCCGGGCACAGGGTTCGCCGAGCGTGTCGAGCAGGGATTCGAGTAACTCGCGGCGCTCCCGGCCTTCGAGGAAGTCGTGGATGTGGTTGTCGGGGATTTCAGGGGCCTCGTCCAGTGTTATTGTGGAGGCTTTTCTGTTGTGCCGCAGTTGGTTGGCGATGAGGTTGCGGGCGATGGCGATGAGGTAAGTCGCCGGGGCGCTTTCGGCGGAGTTGTATGCGTTGTCGCGGATTTTTTTTATCAATATTACCACCGCGTCGTGCAACACGTCGCGGGTGAGGGCTTCGGGAAGCTGTGCCCTGCGAACGAGGTAACCCACCGAAGACGCCGTTTTTGCCATGATGTGCTCCACTGCGCCGGTTTCCATACGTCGCAACCCTTCGACGAGTACCTCGGCGGTCTCGTATTCCCCGGTACCGGAACGGGCAAATACAGAGCGATACAGCGTAGTAAGGGTTTGGCGCACGTGGAGTTGGAGATTTTGGTAATTGCGTGTAAATGTAGCCGCAATTTCAATATCAGCGCAACAAACGAAATTTTTTGTGCTTGCAGGAAGGAATGACAGACAGCGGGTATTCCAACTTACGGGGTGAATGGAACCTCGGTGATCCAATGAAAATGTGTCTTTCAGATTCTTGTAAAAGTAAATTGCCCCGCCGTCAAAGGTCATTTTCATCAATGCCGGCACCTTCACAAATCCAGGTTTTGAGTTGTTGGAAGCCGGGTGCTTTCTTTTGTTTCAAAAGGCCAAGAAAGTTTTTGACACGTTCGTTGCGTTTCGCGTCATATCGCTTGCATTCTTTAGCGAATTTCTTTTTACTATCAAAACCATATTTGGCTGGTTCAACATTCACATTCACTGCAATTTTAAAAATCCAACCTTCAAATGCGGGGCAGACAACCAAAATCGTGTGTTTACCTTTTGTGAGCCTTTTAATGCCATGACTTTCTTCAACAGTCGCAAAACCGTCCAAATCTTTTGGCTTTATCTTGTCGTCGTCAATGATTCCAACGGCAAGGCGGTTTTCAAGTTTCTTTTTGATCTCGCTAAATACCTTTCCGATTCCCAATTGGTGGTTAGGTCGTTCAAAGCCGAGCATTTCTACTAACAGCGTATCGGCATAACATTCCGGGACGACTTGGTAATGATGGCTCATGCGGGCGTAAAATGGTCGAGGTTTAAAAATACATCCACGCCATAGTCGAGCATCTCGCGGATTTCTTCTTCGGTAAGCCTGCGCGCATGAGTTTGATAATCTTCAAACCAGGTGGCAAACACGGCCACATCCTTGCCTTCCTGCATGAGCGGCAGCAGAAAATAAGGACTGTGCGTCGTGATAAAATATTGATTTCCACCTTCATCGTTCAGAATATGCTGTGCCAATTGGTAAACATAGGGCGCATAAGAGTGCGACTCTGGCTCCTCAAAAAGAAGCACCGAATCGCGATTCGACATGATGGCGGCGAGGTGGAAGATGTAGCGTTGGAAGGTGTCGGGGACGAGGTGGAGAGGGAAACGAATAAGCGAATCTTCTGTTTCCTGGACTATTGAAATACTTTTTGTTTCCTCATCAATTAATAATTTCAACCCATTTGGTTTTAAAAACTGCTGAATATCTTCGCGCAATTCTTTATGGCTACGTACAATTAAATAAAAATTTTCTCCGTGAGGTGGATATAAGAAAAGACCTTTTTCTACATAATCGCCTAATTGTTGAAATGTGTATTTTTTAATTTCCTTGGGAAAATCATTTTGACCACCCCTAATATTTTTTCCATCAAGAAAAACCAATCTCTGAAACATTGCTGGTTCAATAATTGGAAGATTTTCAAGTTCCTTAAATTTGAAATCGCCGTTTTCTGATGGTAATAATGAAATCAAAAACTCGAATTCACTCTCAATTTTTGAAGAACGAAAAGTTGCCAGATACTCACCAAGGCGAACTTGAATAGGATCGCGATATTGGAGATTTGAAAATAACTGTGCAACTGTTTTATACCTAATGAAGCCTTCCATAAATTTACTTCCAAATTCCGAATACCCCGCCCCCAACAGCGAAATCGCCTCCAGAATATTCGACTTTCCCGCGTTCGGCTTGCCGATGAAGATGTTGATCCGGTCGCATTCCAGCGACAGGTCGCGCACCGACTTGAAGTTTTTGATGTGGAGATTTTTTATCAGGCTACTCATTTTTACCGGATTTAAGCCCAAAGAACGGTTTAATATGCTTGAATCAATACCTCTGCAGGAATCTTTAATTCCCGGTTTAGTTTGCGAATCATCTCCAAACTCAATTTTCGCTCACCCGAAAGAATTTCCGATTTGCGACTGCGGCTGCCCAAAATTCGGGTCAGTTCGGATTCGGACAGTGCCAATTGTTCGAGCCGAAATTTAATGGCCTCGATAGGGTGCGGCTTTGGCACCGGATAATGCGTGCTTTCGTATTCTTTCACCAACAAGGAAAGAATTTCCAGTTCGTCGCCAGCCTCCGTACCGGGTTCGAGGTCGAGTTGCATCAGTGTGTAAATGCGTTCCAACGCAGCCTCGTATTGGGCTTCACTTTTTATCGGTTTTAACATAGCGGACAGTTTTTGCGTCAATTTGGTCGTATTCTTTGTGGGTACCAAACCACACGACGAAGACGATTTTAAATTTGAATTCTACGTCAACGATCAGCCGAAATTTGTTGCCGTGAATGTTGAAAATCACTCGTTTACCGCCGACTAATGAAGCATTCCCAAAGTGTGCTTTAAGTTCGTTGGGTGTTTCCCAAATTGCATCGGCAACTTCCTCGTACCAAGAAAGCAGCGCACCCTCGGCTTCCGGGTATCCCTCCCAGTAATGTTTCAGCGTTTTGACGGCGATGATGCGCATAAGTACGCTGCAAAAATAAACAATGTTCCCAAATTGGGAGCGAATTTTATTTTAATTGTACAAATACATACTCCGATTCCTTTCCAACTCCCTGAAATACGGGTCCTTCAAATCCTTGATAAAGTAAATCGCCTCGCCGGTGCTCTTCATTTCCGGCCCAAGGCGTTTGTCCACGCCGGGGAATTTATCGAAAGAAAACACCGGGATTTTGATGGCGTAGCCGTCGAGTTTTTGCGTGATGTCGAAGTCCTTGAGTTTGTGCGTGCCGAGCATCACTTTGGTGGCGATGTTCAGGTAGGGCACACCGTAGGCTTTGGCAATAAAAGGCGTGGTGCGCGAGGCGCGGGGATTGGCTTCGATGACAAATACCTCGTCGTTTTTGATAGCAAACTGGATGTTGATAAGGCCCTTGATATTCAGCGCCCGGGCGATTTTTTCGGCGTATTCTACCATGCTCTGGATGACGATCGGGCCGAGCGAATAGTGCGGCAGCACCGCCGACGAATCGCCGGAGTGGATGCCCGCCGGTTCGATGTGCTCCATAATGCCCATCACGTGGAGTTCGTCGCCGTCGAAAATGGCGTCTATCTCGGCTTCTTTGGCCCGTTCGAGGAACTGGTCGATGAGCACCCGGTTGTCGGGCATGTGTTTGAAAATCGTCAACACCTGGCGCTCCAGTTCGTTGTCGTTGATGACGATTTTCATGCGTTGGCCGCCGAGCACGTACGAGGGGCGCACAAGGAGCGGATAGGGTATCTTCTTCGCAATCTCGAGGGCCTCATCCACGTCGCGGGCGGCGCCGTATTTGGGGTAGGGGATTTCGAGTTCTTTGAGCAGGTCGGAGAAGCGGCCCCGGTCTTCGGCGATGTCCATGTCGTTGTAACTCGTGCCGATGATGTTCCAGCCCTTTTTGTGGAGGTCTTCGGCGAGTTTGAGCGCCGTCTGACCGCCGAGTTGCACGATGACGCCTTCGGGCTTTTCGTGTTCCAGTATTTCTTCCAGATGTTCCCAGTACACCGGCTCGAAGTAGAGTTTGTCGGCCATGTCGAAATCGGTCGAGACCGTTTCGGGGTTGCAGTTGACCATAATCGCCTCGTAACCAACCTCTTTGGCTGCCAACAAACCGTGCACGCAACAGTAGTCGAACTCGATACCCTGTCCGATACGGTTGGGGCCGGAGCCGAGCACCACTATTTTCTTTTTGTTCGTGACAATGCTTTCGTTTTTGACCGGGGCTGTTAGTGGAGGTTCCACTTCAAGTCGAACCTCCACTTCATTTACCGCACTTTCAAAAGTGGAGTAGAAATAATTGGTCGTACTTTCAAACTCGGCGGCACAGGTGTCCACCATTTTATATACCCGGCGGATGCCGCGCTTTTTGCGCTCTGCGGTCACGAATTTTTCATCGATGCGCAGGATCCACGCGATTTGTGCGTCGGAATAGCCGTTCTTTTTCAGTTCGATAAAAAAATCCGTCGGGATGTCGTCCGGTACGTTGAAGCGCAGGAGCCGCTCCTCCATTTTCACCAGATCTTTGATTTGCCCGATAAACCAGGGATCGATGCCGGTGAATTTGTGGACGGTTTTGGAAGGGATGCCGAGCCGCAGCGCATCTTTTACGCGGTAGATGCGGTCGTCCGATACTTTTTCGAGCCGCTCCATGATGTCGTCGGTTTTGAGCCACTCCTTTTTGTCGGCGCCGAGGCCGGTGCGGTTGTTTTCCTGGCTCTGACAGGCTTTTTGCAAGGCTTCGTTGAACGTCCGCCCGATGGCCATCACCTCGCCGACCGATTTCATTTGCAGTCCCAGGCGGTAATCGGCGTTGGGGAATTTTTCAAAATTCCAGCGCGGCATTTTTACGATTACATAATCCAGCGTCGGCTCGAAATAGGCCGAAGTCGTTTTGGTGACCTGGTTTTTCAACTCGTCAAGGTTGTAGCCGATGGCGAGTTTGGCGGCGATTTTAGCAATCGGATAACCGGTCGCCTTGCTCGCCAACGCAGAAGACCGCGATACGCGCGGATTCACCTCGATGGCGATCAATTCTTCGGTTTCAGGGTTTTGGGCAAACTGCACGTTGCAGCCGCCGGCGAAGTTGCCGAGCGCGCGCATGATCTTGATGGCCTGGTTGCGCATGTCCTGGTAGGCGGTATCGGAGAGCGTCATGGCCGGGGCGACGGTGATGCTGTCGCCCGTGTGGATGCCCATCGGGTCGAGGTTTTCGACCGTGCAGATGATCACCACGTTGTCGTTGGCGTCGCGCAGGAGTTCGAGTTCAAATTCTTTCCAGCCGAGTACTGCTTTTTCTACCAGTACTTCGTGGGTAGGGGAGGCGTTGAGGCCGCGTTTGAGGGCTTCGTCGAACTCTTCTTCTTTGAAACAAAAACCGCCGCCTGTTCCGCCGAGCGTGTACGACGGTCGTATAACAAGCGGAAAACCAATCTTTTGTCCCGCTTCCTTGCCTTCTAAGTAAGAATTGGCGATGTACGAAGGCGCGACCGAGAGCCCCAGATCAAGGACGAGTTTTTTGAATGCCTCGCGGTTTTCGGTGGTTTCGATGGCTGCCGTATCCACGCCGATCATGCGCACGCCGTATTTTTCCCAAATACCCATTTTTTCGCACTCGATGGCGAGATTGAGCGCCGTCTGGCCGCCCATGGTGGGCAGCACCGCGTCGAGGGCGGGCAGTTCGATGTTTTCCTGGTGCTCCTGCAAAATTGCTTCGATGCTTTCCGGTGTGAGCGGTCGCAGATAGACATAGTCCGCCGTCACGGGGTCGGTCATGATGGTGGCCGGGTTGGAATTGATGAGGGCGACCTGAATGCCTTCTTCGCGCAGCGAACGGCTGGCCTGGGAGCCCGAATAATCGAATTCGCAGGCCTGGCCGATGATGATGGGGCCGGAGCCGATGATGAGGACGGATTGGATGCTGTTGTCTCGTGGCATAACGCGTTGGTTTCTGGTTTCTGGTTGCAAGGTTTCTGGTTAAAAAAAATGCCGGAAACTGGTTCAAAGACCAGTTTCCGGCATGACCGAAGTGAATTGCGATTGGTTCGTTTTTTCATTTCGAGGGGCAAAGGTAGGAAAAGCCGAATGAAAAAATTGAGGACTTTTCAAAAGTTGTTAATTCTGCTTGTCCCTTCTACTGATACGGGTCTTTCCCTGGGTCTTGCCTCGTATCAAACAGCGCAATTACAAACAAAGTAGCCCCTTTCACTCGGTAGTACAGTCGATGATGTTTGCCCAATTGAACGTAACGGATAGTTTTAAACCTTTTAGAAGGCCGACCAATTTCTGGATACCGGGCGAGCGTGTCAGTTTGTGAAAAAGCCTTGTTAATGAATATATCCGCGACTTTTCGACCAAATTCACCATTTATGTAGGCTGCAATTTCATACAAATGGAGAAGGGCTTTATCAACCCATTCTACTGTTTTTGGCTTAGCCATAATTGAAGCATTTTTTTGGCTTCTGCCTGCGAAATCAGGTTTTTGCTGTCATAACTGCGTTCGATTGATTCACGCATAGAAGTTACCTGTTCATCTGTCATGTGTTCTTCAAAATCATCCTGTTCGTCAGCAGGTTCGGGCTGCGACTGGAGGAAATCTCGAATGAGTTCCAGTAGATGTTTTGCGGAGGTTGTAGTCTGCACTTGTGTAATGAGTTCGTGCATTTCCCCTTTTAATTCGAGTACTGACATAATCTTGTGATTTTTTTGCAAAAATAAGATTGCCTGTCCACATAGGCAATACATCAAAAATTCTTGCGAATAAAATTTCAAAAGAAAAAGCGCATTGTAAAATAATTTGTTTTTAAATTCGCCCCATCTTTCACCTTATTTTCAAACAAAAATCAACTGTTATGGAAAGGAAAACAAATTGGCTGGCCATTGTAGTCTCTGTCGTCGTCACCATGCTCATCGGATTCCTCTGGTACGGTTTCCTCTTCTCCGAACAATGGATGGCCGGAAACGGCATCACCGTGGAAGGCGAAAAAATGTTCAAAAACGGCGTGGAAATTCCCATGACTTTCACGCCGATGATTGTCAACACCGTTGGAATGGTCGTCAATGCGCTGGTGATGAACTGGCTGTTGGGTAAAATGAACGTCAGCACCTGGCAAACGGGCGCGACAGTCGGCGCAGCCATTGGGCTGTTAATGGTGCTCGGCATTCTCACAGGCAATATGTTTGCCAGCAACCCCATGAGCCTTACCCTGGTGGATGGTTCTTATTCCTTCCTGCTGTTCGTCATCATCGGGGCGATCGTAGGCGGTTGGCAAAAGAAGTAACAGCCATCGTCCGACTGAAAAACGTGCCCTGAATTTATCACAAGAGACGATCGCGTAAGGTTGATAAGGGTTGATAGAAGTTGATATGGGTTGATTTTAGATGCGAAAACAACAGAATTAATTTGACCTTTTCGAGTCTAAATATCAACTTTCATAAATCTTTATCGACTTTTATCAACCTTAGTTGAGCGTCTCAGAGATTCACCTTTCTCTCCGGGTTTTTTCCAGCAACCAAGTCCTTTCCGCCACCAATGGTGTGTCCAAAATCTTCGTTTCCAACCGTTTGCGCTCTTCGGTGCTGCCCGGCGGCAGCCGCAGCAATCGCCTGGTGAAACGGGCGAGGTTGCGGTACATCTCCCGGTGGTAGCCGAGTTCGCCGTGGCGGCGCAGCCAGTTGAGCAGGTTTTCGAGCAGCGAATCGAGCGCATCGAAGGCTTCCTGTTCGTAGTAGATTTTCAGCAGCATTTTGCGGCTTTCAAGGTTGTACATCGGGTCGGCAAACGTGACTTCCCGCAGCAGTTCGAGCGTGCCGTCGTAGTCGCCGCGCCGGAAACGGTAAATGGCCAGGTTGTACCGGTAGATATTGTCGCGTTCGGCGGCGGGCAGTTCTTCGCGGTACCGTTTGAGAAATGCGGCGGCCTGTTCCCATTCTTCCAGCGCCAGGAGGCTCATCAGCACATTGTTGTACGTATATTTGGACAATATGCCGCGCTCGTCGTGCAGCAGTTTTTTCTCCAGACCCAGCAGGTAAAACCCAAGGGTTTGACGGAGTGCCTCGCGATTGCCGGCATTGATGCGCCGGATACCGTGGTTGATGGCCAGCATCAGCAGGTCGCGGGCTTCGGCCTGCGATACGGAGTCGATTTGTTGACCGAGCAATTGACGGAAAGCGTCCATGCGCGCGCTGTCGTCGGGACTTGCCAGCATCCGTTGCCCGAGATGGTACAACATGACTCCGGGCAGCGATTCCTGTGGCCGGCCAGGCAGTTGTTCGAGCAGCAGATCGAGCGTGTCCGGAGAAGGTGCATCCTTGTGGTCGCGGCTGCGTATGGCTTGCCGCGATTGTTCCATGCAGGCTAAGTGCAGGAGTTGCCCTGCGTACCAGGCATCGAGGTTGGCGCGCAGGGCTTCAAACGAAAAGTGCTGTTCTCTGCTGACCCTGACATTCCATTCGTATTTTTCCATGTCGATACGAAAGGCTGTAAGGTGACGGGCGAAGGCACGTTGCCCCGGTATTTGAAGCGTTTTTTCGGCATCCTTTGCTGCAAGATGAAAGTTTTTCTCCAGCCCGCGTTTTCGCACGGCACGCAACAGCAGCAATTCACTTTGCCCCGCATCGCGAAGCAATTCCTGCCAAACCATAAAATCGCGCAGCAGGGCGGTGAGGGCGCTCATTTCGTGCCGGAGCCGGGCGAGGTCGTTCCCCGCTCCTTTAAAAACGGTTTTATTTGCGGCATTCCATTCGGGCACAACATTCTCTGCGCGGCACGCCGCGAGATAGTCGAACAGGTGCAGGGGCCCGGCGCGCCGGTTGAACAGCGTCGATTCGAGCCATTGGCGGGCCGTTCTGATTTCGCGTACTTCGAGGGCGTCGAATATTTCACAGAGCGCGGAGTCGGACATACGTTTCTTGATGCTAAATTTTTATTTGCAAAACAAACACTTATCTGAAAACTGCGATAAAATATTTTAAAAGATATTGATAATCAATTAATAATGGCAAATATTTTTAAAAGTATTCCGATAAATTGCGAAAAATGATTTTTATGGCTGAAAGAGGAAGGCGGACTTTTGTACCGTACCAATAAATGTTCACACTATGAAAAAGAAATTCCTGCTTCTGAATGCTTGGTTGCTGTGCCTCGGACTTCTATCCGCCCAGCAACAAAACCAGAAAATCATTTTCACTAACCCTCAAAACATCGATAATTCCTTCGGTCAATTTGCCCGCCCCACTTCGGACGGCGGCTACATTCTTACCGGTACGGTTTCGGGTACACAGACCAACGCATCCGCGCGGCTGATCAAATTGAACGACGCACTCGAGGTCGAATGGGATAAAGTCGGATATTTCCAGGACCCGCCTTCGTCGTCCAACGCCTACGTCAGTCCGACCAGTGCGGCCATACAAAACAGCACCGGCGGCTACGCAATGGCTTTCCGGAATGACTCGACGACTACAGACTTTCTCCTGTTCGATGCACAAGGGGATATTATTGCCCAAAAGGACCTGTTCCCCTGGGCCAATAACTGCAACCTGCTGGGCACCTTGCCCGGCGGGGGGTATCTGGTAGGCAGGGAATACAGCGGTTTCGATCTGCTGCACCTCGATGCGGACGGAAACGTGACGGCCCAATACCCGCAGGGCAACATCGCGCCCCGGTCGATCCTGCTGGCCAACGGCGATGTGTTGCTTTGTTTCAAACAAGCGAACAAAATTATTTTCAGGCGGACGACCGTGACCGGCAGCCAGATATGGCAAACTGCCCCGAACGCCAACCTGCCGTGGTGGGACAACCTCGCGCCGGTGCCGGCCCCGTTGTCCGACGGCGGTTTCGTCATACTTAGTTACGAATCCCAGACCGGAAAAAACCGCGTCTTCCGCTTCGACGCGCAGGGCAACCAGACCTGGGTATCGCCCGTCGACGCTATTCCGGCGACGATGGTGCCCACTTTTATCGCAGTTACTGCCGGCGGAAGTTATCTGCTGAGCGGTCATACCGCAGCCAACCGGGGTTTTGTAGCCCAAATGACTGCCGACGGCAGCGGCATCGAATGGTCGGCAGAATCGCCCGAAGACGGCCAGGAACACCTGACAGCACTGAACGCCATTCCCAGTCCCGACGGCTGGGCGGTCGGTGTCGGTCCGACTACCGGGAGTAAATTCGGTTTTCTCAGCGTCGATGCCAATACAGGCGTTTTTGTCAATGTCATTTCCGGTTACGTTGTTAAAGACAACGACGAGAACTGTGCCGCTAATGCGGGCGAACCGGGACTCCAGGCGACCGGCATCACTGCTTCCAACGGCGCCGAGACTTTCTACGGATATTCCGCCTCCAATGGTTTTTACAAGTTCACCGTACCGTCCGGCGATTACACCATCTCCGTCTCACCGAACCAGCCTTTCTTTTTTTTGTGCCCGGCTGCTGATGTGACGGCATCTTTTCCACCCAACGCGAGTAATACATCGAGCCACGATCTGCCCATGCAATCGCTGGATTTGATCCACCAGATCACCGGCACGGTTCGCCGCGACGAAGACGGAGATTGTATCGCCGACCCGAACGAACCACTGCTGGAAAACTGGTACGTGGAATTAAACACAGGCACACACCTGCTCTCCACCGACACGGATGTCGACGGGATATACAGTTTTTTTGTGCCCGACGGCGCCTATTCCGTAAAACTGATCCCTTACAACCAGAATTTCAGTGTGTGCGCGCCGGCGATACAAACGCTGAGCCTGGCCGGCCCTGATCCGCAGACCGCTACGGCCGACTTCACGGCATCCCCGGCTTTCGATTGTGCATTGATGCGCGCCGAACTCAGCCGCTGGAACATGCGGCCCTGTTCGACCGCCAAGATCCGGGCGCATTACCGCAACGTAGGAACAACTACGGCTGAAAATGCAACTATTCAGGTGACGTTCGACCCCATGCTGACGTATCTCGACGCAACACAAACGCCGGTCAGCATCGACGGACAAACCTTGCTTTTTGACATCGGCGACGTGCAACCCACACCCGGCTCGGCATGGGGTTACATCGACATCTCTGCCCAGGTGGATTGTTCGGCGCAAATCGGCGACCAATTGTGCATCATTGCGGAAGTACAACCCGATGAAATGTGTTTTCAATCGCAGGAATGGTCAGGGGCCATCGTAGCAGTGTCCGGAATTTGTGAAAACGACAACCAGGCCATCTTTACGATCAGCAATGTCGGCCTGGCGCCTAATGCAACCCTGCTCGACTACACCATCATCGAAGATCAAATCGTGTTGAAACAGGGCAATTTCCAACTCAATCCCGGCGAAACCCTCAACGATACGGTGCCGGGCAGCGGCCTGCCGCTCACGATCATCGCGCAGCAGGAACCCGGTTATCCCGGCGACACTTCGGTGGTGTTCAACCTGTACAATTGCGGCGAACCGGACAGCAATCCGCCTAATGGATTCGGAGGCCCTGCAGGGCCGTTTATTTATCAGGAATGTTTTGCAGTCACCAATTCTTATGACCCGAACGACAAAGATGCCACGCCGCAGGGTTTCGGCGTCGATCATGTGGTGCATCCCGGCACACCGCTGGAATACCGGATCCGTTTCCAAAATACGGGCAACGACACCGCTTTTCTCGTGGTACTCCGCGACACGCTTTCGCAGGCGCTTGATTTTCTTCGCATCGAGCCGCGCGGATCGAGCCACAACTATGATTTCGCACAGATCAACGACAGTATTCTGCAATTTACATTCTCGAATATCCAATTGCCGGACAGCACAACGAATCCGGTAGAATCTCAGGGTTTTGTCGAGTTCATGGCGTATCCCAAAAATGATCTGCCGCTGGGCACAAAAGTGACGAACCACGCGGCGATTTATTTTGACCACAATCCGCCGGTCATTACCAACACGGTCGTACGTGTCTACGGCGAAGTGATCTTAGTGAGCATCGACAATCCGGCAGATAAGGCGCATTGGCCGGTCAAGGTCTATCCCAATCCTTTCGTGACGGAAACGATGTTCGAACTGCCCGAATCTGCGGCCGGTGCGCACCGGCTCGATCTGATGGATACAACAGGGCGGATATTGTCCTCCGTGGCATTTGAGGGCTCACAATGCCGTTTACAGCGCGGCGATCTACCGGCAGGTGTGCTGGCCTGGGCTGTCACTTCCGGTGGGCAAACTGTGGCGAGTGGAAAAATAATCGCGCACTAAACTTTAAAAATCAACGTGTTATCACGGAGCGGCTGGCGGTCATTACCGCCAGCCGCTCCGTTTTTCTTTTCGGAACAATAGTGGACTATTTGAGCGCCTTCCTGTAAAACAACGGCCTCAAATACCTGAAATTACCCATGCTGTCATATACATCCAGCAAAGGCGCCACGGCATCGAGGCAAATGGAAAGCCGGTGCCGGCGCTCGTCCCAGTACCAGGTTTGTCCGAAGCGGAGACCGCGGATGTGATCCAGGTTGATTTTATATTCGGGATGACCAACGCTACTTCCACCACTAATCCAAGTCATTCTCCGCAACCCGGCCCGGCTGTTACCTTTGAACAAATTTTTTTTAGCCACTCCAGTTCCTCAACAACCTATCATTGATATGGTAGACGCTTTTCAACAGGCCATTGCTGAAACGGACAAACATCAATTGCAGGCGTTGCAGGATGATCTCGCGACTCAGTTTCAGTACCAATTTCCCGATCCCCTTGCGCCGAAGACCGTCATCATTGTGCCGAGTTTTTCGCTTGATCCGGAAATACTAAGCAAAATATCGGGTCAAATCCATTACGAGGAGCGACTCCTTTGCCTGCTGCTGCTGTTGCGGATGCCCCGGACGCATATTATTTACCTGAGCAGTATGCCCATCGATGAGGTAATCGTGGATTATTACCTGCACCTGATTCCGGGCATCACCGGTATGCACGCCCGGAAGCGCCTCACCCTCCTGAGTTGTTATGATGTTTCCAACCGCCCTCTGACGGAAAAGATACTGATGCGGCCACGTTTGATAGAACAAATACGTCAGCATATTTGCAACGGACATGTGGCGCACCTCTCCGCTTTCAATGTAACGTCGCTGGAGGAGCAGTTAGCGGTTCGGTTGGGCGTTCCTTTGTATGGATGTCCGTCGGGGCTTTCTTACTGGGGCACTAAAAGCGGGAGCAGGGAGATATTTCGCCGGGCAGGAGTGCTGATGCCGCCGGGATATGAAAATTTGTACACGATGCAGGAGATGGTGGAGGCATTAAAAAAATTGAAAGCCGAATATCCTGGTTTGCGGAAAGCGGTGTTGAAACTGAACGACGGTTTTTCAGGCGACGGCAACGCGGTATTTTCTTTTGAAAAAAGTCGGGATATTTCGGAAGATGCGCTCCGGCAGCACCTGAAATTGGTGGCGCAGGACATGCATTATGACCTTTTTTCAGACAAGGTGGCACAAATGGGCGGCATCGTGGAAGCGTTCGTCGACGGGGACATCAAAACTTCACCGTCGGTACAGTGCCGCATCAATCCTCTGCGGGAAATAGATGTCATTTCCACCCACGACCAGTTATTGGGCGGTGAATCCGGGCAGGTTTACCAGGGCGCCGTCTTTCCGGCAAATGCGGAATACCGCCGCGAGATCGGAGCATTGGGCCACCGGATTGCGTGTGAAATGGAGCCTTTGGGCGTGCTCGGACGTTTTGGGGTGGACTTTGTATCGGTCAAAGAAGGCAATAGTTGGAAGCACTACGCCATCGAAATTAATTTGCGAAAAGGTGGTACCACCCACCCGTATCTGATGCTCCAATTGCTGACGAACGGTTACTACGATTATAAAAAAGGGACTTACGAAATGCCCAACGGCCAGACCCGCTGCTATTTTGCTACCGATGGATTGGTGGCGGAACAATTGAAAAAACTCACTCCTGCCGACCTGGTCGACGTGGCCATTTGTCATGATATTCATTTCGACGGCGCCACGCAGGAAGGCGTGATGTTTCACCTGGTCGGCGCGATTTCGCAACATGGAAAACTGGGGGTTTTGTGCGTCGGCGCCACCCCGGAAAGGGCTTTTGCGTTTTATGAAAAAACGGTGGCCGTGCTGGAGGACGAAACCCGTTAGGCCAATATAAGCACCTCGACAAATTTTTTTGACAGGATTACAGGATTAACAGGATTCGTAGCGTGTTTTTTTATCCTGTTAATCTTGTAATCCTGTCAAAAAACCTTAAGTCAACGATATTTCCCGTTTGGCTTCCCGTAGGAATTACGAGCAAACAGGATTGACGGACAAGGCTTTTATTTGCATCATTTTTTATCAATGCCGCCAATCATGGAAAAGAATGACGATACCCCTCTACCAGTCGAAACCTGCGCCAGTTGCGGCGCAAAATTAAAGGGCGACTATTGCCGGAAGTGCGGCGAAAAAAAGATTGTTCCGGAGCGCGATTTCAGCCTGACGAAATTTTTGACCCAAACACTGGGCCGGATCGTGCATTTCGACTCGAAAATATTGCGAAGTTTTTGGCTTTTGTTTTCAAAACCCGGTTTTCTGACTGCCGAATGGATTGCCGGGCGGCGCGTCGGCTACATGAAACCTTTGCAGTTGTTTATCATCGCCGGATTGTTGTTTTACTTCTTTTTGCCAAATGTATCGGCTTATTACAGCAAAGTTGGAAGCCTGAAAGCAGGATTCGAACACCATGATGTGTTGCGGAACATGTTTCACTGGGACGCGGAAAGGGCAATGGCCGAAAAAGTGACGATACTAAATCTGGAAACAGATGACTTGGAAGACGAGGTCAACCTAAAGGCAGCGTTGCAATCAAAAACATGGTTGTTTCTGGTCATCCCGGTTTGGGGGGCATTGATCTTTCTGTTTTACCGAAAAAAAATCCCCTGGCTTGCACCGCACCTCATCTTTGCGATGCACGGACTGACCGTTTATATCCTGACCGACTTGTTGGTGCATCTTACTACAAAAATTTTGAGCATCACTTTAGGAATGTGGATTTTGCTGCCGTTGAACCTGACGCTGTTCATTTACCTCGTGTTCGCCACACGATGCGTTTACGGCAGCGCATGGCCGGAATCGGTGTTGAAAACACTGGGTATCACGGCATGTTTCATAGTTTTGCTGATGCTGTACCGGCAGTTGATGACGATTTCCTCGATTGTTTGGTTTTGAAATTCGTATTCCAATTCGCTATAAGCGCATGTGCTGTATGTGTTTAGTATTCAATAAATTCGCTCAAATCAAAACTCACCCCCCGCGCCGCCCCCGCCGAATTGACCACCGCCGAACGATTCCTTTTTGACCGGCGTTGGCGCCGTTTGAGCGGCTATCGTCTGTTCGATGAGTTGTTCCTCTACTTGCTGGAGCAGCGACGTGCGCGATTCCGCATCGTAGGTGTACGCGCCGGCATTTTTGTGCAGAAAACGAATCGAAAAGTAAGCGATCAGAAACAAACCCACCCCGGCAATGGCAGCGGCCCAGGCCCACGGAAGCACATGAAAATAATACCGGAACGTAAATACCGCCGCACCGGTACACGCCAGGCCGATGTCCAGCAAGTGCCGGTCTTTTCGGACAATGCCCTGATAAACAGACAGTAATGGAAAAAGAAAAGTAAACGACCAGAAAAACCAGCCGATCGGCGGCTGCGGTATTGCAAACATGTCATTGGCGACTTGTTGCACCACCCAATAATTGCCGCTTGCATAAAAGGTCACGAGCGCCAGCATCTCCACCACAATAAACAACCCGCTCCAGTGTCGCCGGTCGTAATTCCGTTGTCCGCGCCGGGCAAAAAAGTATGCTGCTGCCGAAAATGCCATGCCTGTAAACGGCAGCAAATACAGTGCAACGCCGGGTATTTTATTGACTATCAATAGAACAATCAATAAAGAACAAATAAATGTCGCCGCGGCCATCAGCCGGTCGCGGTAGCGGATGCTGCCCGCCAACAAAAATGGCCATGCAATGAAGCAATACACCAACGTATCGGTATTGTAAGGCAACAAATTGCACAAACTCATGATAATACACATCACACCTGTATACAGCATGATATCGTCGATACCGCTGCCGAGATGCTGCGCCGACCGGATCGCCCAATAATCCAGCGCGACAATCCAGATTATGCCCCAAAAGAGCCCGAAAAAAGAGAATGCCACATCCGATTCCGGGTCGCTGATGAGCGCGGCAAGCCCCATCACCGCCAGCATCAGGATCAGGCCGAAAATGGCCAGCCCGATACGGACGAACACATTCGGACTGTAGAAGTTGGATGGATACCCTGCCTGTATCGCCTGCCACTTTTCATCGGATAGCAAGCCCTTTTTATGCCATTCCCGGGCGGCATCTTTGGTCAGCAGCGCGTCCAGCCATTCGCGGTTATAAGCGATCATGCGGGCGTGTTTTTAAAAAAACGTTTGTAATTGGTCAGAAAAACGATGATGCCACCACACGATAGGATAAAGTAAAGCATATAGGTCGTGGCATCCAGGTTGGAAGCGTTACGGAGCAGCAGATAAGTGATGCCCATGTAACCGTAAACGACCGCAACCAGTAAAAAATAAAACGAACTGCGCGCACGGGCATACCACAGGAAAAAGCCGGTCATCAGACACAACAACGGAAAATAAACTACCGGGCGATCCAGCGACATCATCCCTGCGAGACAGGATATCATCCCGATGTGAACGCCGAAATTTAGATATGTCAGCGAAAAATGCTTTTTGAAATCCATTCTCTCGCTCACAAACGTCACTGCGATCAAAAACAAGCCCAGGAAAATGCCGGTATTGACCAATGCCGGGCTACTGAAATCGTTTTCCGAGAGCAAATCTTGGGGCGCCACTGTGATTCCCAGCCAGGAGGCCAGCGCGGTCAGCGCCAATGCCAGCACGCCTCTGTTGTCGAGCCAATAGGCCAGCCCAAAAAAAAGTAACATCGGGATAAACGTCGCCAGGCCGTATCGCGTGCCGAAAATCCGGTACTGATACTGCCAATAGCCTTCCATGACCAGAAAAGCGAGACAACCCAGCAGCAAAATGTAGTCGTAGTAAGGCGTCGGACTATCCACTTCGCCCCTCGAAAAAGGTCGCCTGTGTCGCACGGCGTACCAAAAACAACCCGCGCTGATGACCCCGATCAGGATGATAATAGCCGTGTGCCCGACGCTGTCTATGTTTTCATACACGATGTAACCCAACCCGATATTTAACAGCAGAACGCCGAGGTAGAGCAGCGTTTTTAGTTCCCAGTGCAGCGAAAAGGGCTTTGTTGCTTCAAAATGCGCGATTTTTTCGGCGTCATCAGGTGTGATCAGTTCCTGTTGAAGCAATCGGCGGAGGATGTTTTCGTGCATGGGCGGGTGATTTTTTGCTTCAAATGTAGTGCGGGTTTGCATTTCTAATCACTAATTCATAGAGGACCTGAAAATTGCTGTTAATAACGAATCGTATTTTTTTGACAGGATTTACAGGATTCACAGGATTTAACGATTGATTTTCTATCCTGTAAATCTTGTAAATCCTGTCGAAAAACCTTAAGTCAGAACCATTGCTCACGAAGCATTTTCATTTTTTCCTAACTTTGCGCCACAAACAAATATGCCCGAAGCATTTGCGCAGGCACAAACCCATCAAAGTTATGTCCGACGATAAAAAAGATCCAGTCCCCAACGAGCAGCGCCCCGAAACGAAAAAACCAAAAGCGCCCGCCGCTCCGAAGCGCAGTACCGTCAACCCTTTCCTTAAAAACAACAAGTTCGTTTCGCCTAAATCCGGCAATCCGGGCATGAAAGGGGGCGGTCACAAGGGTGGCGGGATGAAAAAAGGCAAGTAGGTGTTATACATTTGACAATTTTCTCAAAAGTTGTCAAATCTTTCCCCCGTGAATCGTTTCGCTCGTTTCTGCCGGGGCTTCGGCTTACCGGGTGGCGTCGTTTTTTTCCTGACGCTGGCTATTTACATTTTGCTTTTCTCCCGCCGCGTTTTGCTCGACATCACAGCGCAGGTACAGACGCTCGTGAAAGTCTGCCACGGCGAGGTGGCGCTGCCTCCAACGGCTTTATTCTATGTGCTGACCTGGCTCGCCGCTTTTGGCCAATGTCATTTCACCCTGCTCATGGGGGCTGCGGCTGCGGTGCTGGCGGGTTTGGCGGCGGCTAAATGGTGTGCGACGCGCCACGTTTTTCAAGACTATTTTGGAGCGCAACACCCTGCAAATGAACAATTTGGCTGGCTCGCGCTTGCGCTTGCCTTCGTGTGCAGCCTGCCCGTGTACGACTGGTGGTTGCTCGGCTACTATATCAAAGGTCAACCCTCGCCCAACTATTGGATGAACGGCACGGTGCTGGCTTCCTGGCCTTTTGCCGTGCTGCTTTTTTGGCAGTCTTACCGGCAATTACAAAGCCCGGAGGCCGGCTGGTGGCGCCGGATGCTGCTTTGGCTCGTGTTATTGGTGGTGTCCAAGCCGAGTTATGCTTTTGTCTTTGCGCTGGTGTATCCGCTTTTTCTGGCCGGCAGGCATGGTTTCGGGCGGGCCGTGCGCCGGCATTTTGTGCCCTTAGGTCTGCTTGGTTTGCTCGTCGCAATCGAATATTATCTTGTTTTTTTGCAAAAAGACAGCGTATACGTGCGGGTATTCAATCGCGGCGAAGCGAGCGGGGTAGACGTTTGCCTGTTCTGCGTCTGGAAGTTGTATTCTTCCAACATCCCGCTCTCCGTATTGGCGGGTGTGGCGTTCCCGGTAGCGACAGCAATGGCGTTTTGGCGCGAATTGCGTCAAAAACTGTTGTTTTGGTATGCCTGGGCAGGGTTCTTCACGGCCATCGCCATTAGTGCAGTGTTCACCCAAAAGGGCGAAGAGTTTACATGCTGGAATTTTCGGTGGCAGACTTACATCGCCGCTTATTTGCTGTTCACCGTATCGGTTTTATTTGTTTGGGAAAAAATAAGCGCCGACGGATATCGCATGAATGGTCGTACCCGCCGGCTTGCTTTCCTTTTCCTCCTGCACCTGCTCTCGGGATTTGTCTACATAGTGAAAATGTGGTGGACGCGCAGCCACTATTGACAATTTGCGCGAGGTATATCGATCATTCATACTGCATCGCCGCTTACGCGCCTGAAACTGCTTTTACCTTCCCTTCTTCTGTTGACCGTCTATATTTTTCTGTTGCCGGTAATTTGCATTGATACATTGACGAACGTAAAATTCCGATTTTCCCTCACCTTTCACACAACTGAAACATGAAACGTCTGCTTGCCTTCATTGGATTCGTTATTCTGAACAATCACTGCTAAGGAAGCGGGTATCAAAGTAACGGGACACGTCGGGCCTTTGGTCAAATTGCCCGCTGCTTTAGCTGCCGGGCAGCAGATCGAACACATGGACGAGTTCATCGACATGTTGCTGCCCGATACCTCGTACAACCAAGGGCAGAGCGTGTCGGATATGAACATCTGGCGCAAAAAAGCCTGGGCGACCGTGCCTTATCTCGACGAGACCAAAATCCCGGCTTTAGTCAAAATGGTGAAAGACGCGGGCGTCTATGTCACGCCCACCAATTTCTTTTTTCTTTCCTCTTTCGGCGAGGGTATGAGCGACGAGGCGTACAAACAACGCCCTGATTACCAGTTCATTCCTTCCAATATCAAAAAGGATCGCTGGAGCATCAAAGAACGCTACTGGAACAATGCGCCGCCGGAAAAAAGTCGCAAAAAATACGCTTACCTGCGCAAAAAAATGACGTACGAACTCTGGAAAGCCGGAGTACCGCTAATGGCGGGTTCCGATTCACCCGAATGGTTTCTGGCACAGGGCTTTTCGATCCACGACGAACTCGAAACTTTTGTAAAAGCCGGGCTGACACCGTTCGCCGCCATACAAACCGCTACCGTCAACACGGCGGCGTATCTCGGCGTGTCGCAAAATAAAGGAACGATAGAAGTGGGCAAACAAGCCGACCTGATTTTACTGGATCAAAACCCTCTGGAAGACATCCGGCATACCCGGAGTATCCGCGCTGTTTTTCAGGGCAAAAACCGGTACGATGCGCAGGCTTTGAAGCAGTTGTTGCAGGATGCGCGGGTTCTGGGGGAGTGAAAAACACGACTAAGGTGAACGCCGAACGGGGTTCGGCGGTACGTAGCCATATCGCTCTTTGAATCCGTCCCAGCCTTGCAGTCCGCCGGTATGCACCGCCACGACCATGCTGCCCGGCAGGAACGCTCCATTGCGGAGCATATCGTATACGCCGAACATCATTTTCGACGTGTATACCGGGTCGAGCAAAATCCCGGTTTGTTCCCGAAATGAGTCAGCGAAATCGAGTAGCGGTTGGTGCAGTTTGGCAAAACCGCCGAATTCGTAATTGCGGATAATGCTGAACCGGCGTTCCAGTTCGACGATTTCCGCCCGGCTGCGCAAACAGGTTTCGTCGAGCAAACGCAGGATCGTATGCGGCTCAAACCCTTTGTTGACTACCGGAAATACGAATACCTGGCCCTTTTTCACGTCGAAGCCGTCTATGATGCCCGCTGCCGTGCAGCCGGTGCCGGCAGGCACACAAATATACAAAGGCCGGATGGGGCGTTTGATCGGTAAGGCCTGCCGCAGTTGGGTGATAATTTCCCAGCTGATACAACTGCAGTTTTCCACCGCCATCCACGTGGCGCCTCCTTCCGGGAGAATATAATATAGCGGAAAATCCCGGCCGATCAATGCTTCGCCGCGATCTTTACACGCGTCGTATTCGCTTTTGGCAACCGGAAACAACATCATGCCGTTTTGCCGGGCGGCGCGCAGCGTGGGGTTGTCGAGATTGGCGTGTTTGCCGCGCACGATTCCGAAAGTACGGATACCGAACACCCGGCCCGCCGCTGCTACAGCCTGCAGATGATTGGAAAACGGCCCGCCGAACGTGACGATCCCCCCCGGATACGACTTCCGCACCTGCGCCAGCACGGGCGCCAGTTTGCGCCATTTGTTGCCCTGTATGTCAGGGTGCAGCAAATCGTCGCGTTTTACGAACAAATCGATCCCTGCATCTTTTCCGGGATGCTCAGGGATGGCTTCCAATGGCGATATGGGAACGTTCAAATGCACGCAGAAAGGTACATTACCGGAACCTGTCTTTGTCCTTGTCCTTAGAACTTTGGTCGTCCTGGTCTTTGTCCCGGGCCTGGTCCTTGTTTTCGGGCTTGTTGCCGGTTCGTTTTTCTTGTCGACGCCTAAATTATGCGTTCGAATACTTTCTCGATTGAAAGTTCAATTCCTGTGGCCGGGTCGGTGAGTGTGCCCGAATTGAAATACAGGTTGTTGTCGTCGGGCAGCAAAATGTGGATGCCTTTGAGTTCAGGCACTACGATCCAGGCGGATTTGACGCCATGAGGAAAATAAGACTTGCGGATTTTTTTAGCCATTTCACTGAAGGATTGGCTCGGAGAGATAATTTCGATGGTCGTGAGGGGCATTTCCGGTTCTTTTGCAGGCGTTTCGAGCGGGTCGAATGAAGCCCTTTTCGGGTAGATGGAAATGTCGGGCGTGGCAGCCGGGCTGATGTCGAGGGTAACTTCAGAGGGGGCGTCGTATCGGTCTCCATATTTGATGGCTAACTGCACAATGATTGCAGTTTGGAGCGTGCCGTGAAGCATGTTTGGCATGGGCTTTCCGCGTTCGGTTTCGTAATCGGATTGGACTTCGGCTTCTGCTACCGGCTGAGTGATAAGCACTTCCTCGTTCATTAGACTTGAATTTTGGACAAACTTACATAAAAATATCCATTACGCAGGAACGGGATAAAAAAAATCTGTTGCACAGGTGTGGCATGACCGCTTTTGGGATTTCGCTTACTTGATGATTTCAAACNNAAAGCGGTCATGCCACACCTGTGCAACAGATTTTTTTATTTCTTCAACTCCTTCATTTTCTCTTCCAACTCCAGTTCATCGCCCGGCGTGTAGCCCACGTGTTCGAACACAATATTACCCGCTGCGTCGAGCAGGAGGGTGTGCGGCACGGAAGCGACATTGGCGGTCTGCTGGAATTCCTTGTTGTTGTCGTGCAGGATGCGGTATTCCCAGCCTTTTTCTTTTACCATCGCCGGGATTTTGGCAGCGGTACGGGTGTCATCCACGCTGATAGCTACCAGTTCCATGTTGTAGTCTTTTTGCCAGTCGGCGTAGTAATCTTTGATGGCGTCGAGTTCTTTTTTACAGGGGGAGCACCAGGTCGCCCAGAAACTAATGACAGTAATTTTGCCGGTTTTTCCGAGTTCCTGTACGTTCATGGACTGGCCCTCGAGGGTTTTGACGTTGGCAGAAGGCAGGGTTTTGTTTTGAGCGAATGCCGCGGCAGAAAGAAAGCAGGCGACCAGCACAAAGAGTGTTTTTTTCATTGTCAAAATTAGATTTTGAAAAAGGTGTGCGAGAATGAACGCTCAAAGGTAAAACAAGCCGGTTCGCCAATTTTTAGATTAACCAAGGTTTAACGAGATACTTTTGTAATTGCATCAAGCACATATTTAACCCACATTTCCCAAATCGAACGGCAGTTTCCGCACCCGTTTGCCCGTCGCCAGGAAAATAGCGTTGCACAAAGCCGGGGTCAGCGGCGGGAGACCCGGTTCGCCCGCCCCGCCGGGGTTTTCGTTGTTTTCGAGGATGTGAATTTCAATGGGCGGCGTCTCATCCAGGCGCAAAATGCTGAACTGGTGAAAATTGCTTTCCTGCGCTTGTCCGTCGACGAATGTAATCGCCGGTTTCAGCGCCGCCGACAGGGCCATGACCACATTCCCTTCCGTTTGGGCTTTTACCGTGTCGGGGTTGACAAACTGGCCGCAATCGATGACGCCGACGATATTTTCGATCACAACGCCTGCATCTTTTTTGGATACTGTGACGGAATATGCCGCCGTGCTGCCGAACGAATGCGCGATGGCGATGCCGACAGATTTACCGGCTTTGCGCAGTGCGCGATAATTCGATTTTTCGGCCAGAAAGTTCAGTAAAGCCGTCCAGCGAGGCTCGTTTCTCAACATTTCCAAGCGAAAATCCATAGGGTCTTTCCCGGCGGCATGCGCCATTTCATCTACAAAAGACTCCTGGCCGAACGAATTGGTGGAAGAATAAACAGAACGCCACCACACAATCGGTATGGGCGTGTCATTCAGTATGTGCGCCTGCCGGCGGTTGGGAATGGCGTAGGGGCTGGTGGCCTGATCGATGGTTTCGCTCGCCCAGTCGTCTATTTTATTGCTTACGTCATCTTTGAAAACCTGGTGTTTGATGGAAGCGCCGATGATTTTGTGCTCCCAGGCAACTAAGTTGCCCGCCGCGTCGAGGCCGCCTTTGACGGCATTGAGCATGCCGGGGCGGAAGGGGCCGTTAACCATGTCGTCTTCGCGGGTCCAGATGAGTTTCACCGGAGCCTGCATCTTTTTGGAAATGGCGGCGGCTTCCATCACAAAGTCGTAGTAGCCCTTGCGACCGAAGGAGCCGCCCATGAAGACGGTGTGCATGGTCACGTTTTCCTGCGGGATGCCGAGGTAGTCAGCCACCTCCTCGATGGTCTGGGTAGAGGCCTGCACGGGCGCCCACACTTCCGCCTTGTTGCCTTGTGCAAATACGGTGGCATTCATCGGCTCGATGGGGGCGTGTGCGGTGAAGGGCGTTTCGTACTGCGCCTCCAGCACTTTGACGGCTTTGGCGAAACCCGTTTTGACATCGCCCACAGCATCGGGATATGAATTGCCATCCTGCCCAACTTTGGCGCGGCATTCGGCGAAATACTTTTCGGTGGAAATATTTTCGTAACCCGTGTTGTCCCATTCGATTTGTAAAGCCTGGCGGGCTTTCAGGGCAGACCAGTAATTCGTGGCAACCACGGCGACCGCATCCACCGATTTGTGCGGCATTTTGCGTTCGGTTTTAAAAACGGCTTTAACACCGGGCATGGCTGCTACTTCCGACTCGTTGAAACTGACCACTTTACCGTGGATAACCGGACAACGCTGCATCGTGGCGTAAAGCATTCCCGGCACCTTTACGTCTATGCCGAACTCGGCTTTCCCGTTTACTTTTGACGGCACATCGGGGCGCATGATGGATTTACCGAGAATTTTGAAATCCCTGGGATCTTTGAGTTTGGGTTCTTTGGGCACTTCCAGTTTGGAAGCCTCGGCCACTAATTCGCCGAAAGTGAACGATTTGCCGCTCGGGCGGTGCCAAACTTTGGCGTTTTCCGTGTAACAGTCGCCCACTGCCGCTTTCCATCGTGTGGCGGCGGCTTTTATCAGCATTTCGCGGGCGGCGGCGCCGACTTGCCGCAGGGGAATCCAGCTTTGGCGCACGGAACTGGAACCGCCGACCCACTGCTCGCCAAAACGTTTTTCGCCGGTAGTGATGCGGATATCTATCTGGTCGAAAGTAACGCCCAATTCCTCTGCAATCAAAGCGGGCATGGACTGCCAGGTGCCTTGTCCCATTTCGGGCCGGGGGTTGAAAATCACGATTTTGTTGTCGGGCGTGATGAGGATAAAAGTGTTAAGCCCGGTTTCGGGCCCGGCGCCGTCGGCAAGCGTCATTTTGCGCGGACCAGCCAGCAGGCTGCCGGCGGGACCTACACCAATTGCCAGCACTGTACCGGCCTGACCCATGATTTTGAGGAATTCGCGGCGGGAAGAAGTATAGTCAGACATTGTTGATTGCATTTATGGTGATTGGTTTTTGGTTATTAGTTCTCGGTTCTTGGTTATCAGTTATTGGATCACAATTTACTGATAACCAAGAACCGAGAACTCATTTATTTTGCTCTTTCAGCAGTGTTGCCGCTCTGTGAACGGCTTTGCGGATACGGGGGTAGGTGCCGCAGCGGCAAAGATGGCCTGACAAGGCGAGGTCAATATCGGCGTCGGTGGGGGAGGGTTTCTGGCGCAGCAAAGCGGCGGCGGCCATCACGATTCCGCTATGGCAGTATCCGCATTGGGGCACCTGCTCTGCAATCCAGGCTTGTTGCACCGCGTGGTCGGTATTGGCCGAAAGGCCTTCGACGGTGGTGATGTTGGCCGATTTTCTGATACTTGAGATCGGAGTAGAGCAGGAGCGGATAGGCTGGCCGTTGAGATGCACCGTGCAGGCGCCGCACAGCGACATACCGCAGCCATATTTGGTGCCGGTCAGACCGATATAGTCGCGGACGACCCACAGCAGCGGGGTGTCGGGATCGGCTTCTACGGTATGCTGCCGGCCGTTGACGGTGATGGTATATTTTGCCATGACAAAAGGGCGTTTTTTTAATAGCGGGCAAGAATTTCGATTGTTGTCCCAAATGTAGGAGTTTATTGCGTGAATCCTGCAACCCGTTTTACATTTCCGCTTCTTTGAGCGTATAAAAAAGGCGAAAATGGACACTCGATCCATTTTCGCCATCTAAACCCCTTCCGGGAAGCAGTACACGTTGCCGGCTGTATTCAATTCTCCACAAAATACATATCGATCTCGCCCCTGTTTTTCACCGATATTTTACCCCTGTATTGGCAGGGACTGAATGTTTTGACAATCTCGTAAGCCTCGCCGGAGATGTTGATCTTGCCGCCTTCGCTGGCCTGTTCCACCCGGGCGGCGATGTTCACAGTGTCGCCCCAGATGTCGAAAGCGAATTTTTTGGAGCCCACCACGCCTGCTACGACCGGGCCCCGGTGGATACCGATACGGGCATCGAAACGCGGGAGTCCCTGGGCTTCGCGTTCGGCATTCCAGACGGTCAGCCAGTTTTGCATGTCGCGGGCTGCACTCACCATGTCGCGGATCTGGCTGCCATTCGGGGCGCCCGGTACGAGGCCGCCTGCACACATGTATGCATCGCCGATGGTTTTGATTTTTTCGAGGTTGTAGCGGGCGATGATGTCGTCGAATGCTTTAAAAGCGGTATCGAGTTCGGTCACGAGTTGTTGGGGCGGGAGTTTTTCGGCGATTTTACTAAAGCCCACAAAATCAGCGAATAAGACGCTCACATCCTCGAAGTACCTGGCGTTGGTGCGGCCATTTTTTTTGAGTTCGTCGGCGACAAGTGCAGGCAGGATGTTGAGCAGCAGGTTTTCCGAACGCTGCTGTTCTTCCCGGATCGTTTTGTTCTTTTCTTCCATCACTTTGCTGTGCTGCCGGGCGCGAACGAAACTGAACAGGGAGCCGCCGGCAAGCAGCAGCAGGGCAGCGATGGCAGCGATATAAAACTTCCGGTTGCTTTCGGCTTCGCGGAGGGCGAGGTTCCAGTTCTCGACGGACAACGAGTCGAGCCTGTTGCGGTATACGACCGAATCCAGTTTGGATTTTTGTTCCAGCAGCAGCATGGAGGTTTTGATTTGTTCCTCCGTCATCAGGCTGATTTGGGCTTCGCGGGCTGCGAGTTGGGCCTGCAATTGTTTTGTCTGCCGCTCGTAATCGGCCGGGTTGAGGGCCGGGCTGCCGGTGCGGACCTGTTGTTTGGCAATCTCCTGCTGCAATGCTTTGATTTCCTCCCGCAATTCCTGACGGGTAACTCCAGGCGCCGGCGTCAAAGGCGGGGGAGGAGCAGCCAGGGTGCCGTTGAGTCGCGCAATCTGAAGTTCTATTTCTGCGACATCTTTGCCTTTTCCGGCGCGTTGTGCAATTTGGCGCAGGTTTTCAAGGTTGTCGAGGGCGAGTTGTTTGTCGCCGGAGTGACTGTCGCGCAAAATATCGAGGCTTTGTTCGAATTTTCCGGCAGGTTTGCGCTTGCCTCCGAGTACCATGGCTTTGCCTTCGCGGTTGAGCGCCTTGGCACGGAGTTCGGGTTGTTTAATTTTTTTTGCAAAATCAGCGGCTTCGTCGGCCCATTCGATGGCTTTGTCGTAGTTGCCGGCCGATGTATAAGCGTCGATAAGCACGATCATTTTATTTACACGATCGGCGCCGGAAGCGGCCTTGGCTTCCGCTTCCATTTGCTGGAAGTTTTGAGCAAAAACCGCATGGTTAAAGCATAAAACGACGGGCAGAATCCCCAATCGCAGGACTGTTTTCAGCATAATATGGACGCGTTGTTGCAATGTTTGGAGAAAAGCGATGCGAAAGTACGGTGAGGTAACATTTGTTAAGACAAGTATTTTGCCAAAAAGACAAACCCTTTCCGGCAGTGATGGCCAAATGATAAAACCCTGTTCCCCGCAGTACAGTGCAATGGTACGACAGGCGAAAGCAAATTCTCGAAATGAAAGCAGTAAGTCGGGATAACTGAACCGTGAAACGGGAAAACCGGGTAGTGAACAAGGCGTCCGTGATTATCACCTTTGGCCGGCGTTTTTTTCTCCTGTAATAATCGCTAAAAAACTGACGATCAGCAGAAAACTGTATTCATACCCGTTGCGTCCGGCGCCCACCACAAACCAACCTTCCTGGAAATGCACCAATGCAATACCGAACAACAACTCGACGATAAAAATGCCGGCAATGACGCGTTTGGCTACCCCGAACGCCAGCAAGGGCGCGCCGATCAGTTCGAACAAAGTAATGCCCCAGGCCAACGCGACGCCGAAGGGGAAACCTTTGAAAGCCAAAAATTCGCCGAATCCTTCCGGGCCATTCTTTATTCGGGCGACGGCGTGTGTGACATAAATGAATGCGACGGCCAGGCGGAGGAGGGTGAGGCCGGTGGGAAAGGATGCGGGAAGTTGATTGATCATTATGATATACCTTAATTTAATTTTTTTGAATGCCGAATGCCGATTACATGATTGCCGATTGACGATGTTCGTAGAGACCGCGAGTACATCGTCAATCGGCATTCGGCATTCAAATTATTCCTGTCAAGTGGCCCGGATTGCTTCCAGCCCGGGCGATTTTGCTCAGCGCATCACAGCCCATTTGCCCACTCGCATGCCCGCTGCACTATTCCGGGTACCGTCCGGCCAGTTCGGCGATGTAGGTGTAGTTGTTTTCCCGGTTGATCCGGTTCACCACTTCCTGCTGACCGTTTTCCCACATTAAAAAGCCGACAGCGCACAACACGCCGAAGTTGTCGCGGAAATACGGTTGCCGCTGTGCGTGGTAGTGATTGGTGGGAAAAATGCCTTTTTGCCAATAGCCGTGCAGCACATCCAGATGGTGCACGATTCATTTTTTGCCCGGGTGAAAGCGATCCAATATCACTTGCACGCAATTCATTTTCAACGAGTTCGAGGTGTTTTTGGATGCGCGCACGGTCGTTGACGAACGCTGTGTTTTCCAAAAACGCCTGATCCGGTGTGTGGTGCAGCCATTCGCGGTTGACTTCGACGAGGTGTTGATAGAGCGGCGCGGAGGTAGTGGGATCGAGTGCCGGCAGGCGGGCGCCCAGCAGGAGCAATGAGAGCAGGAATGTTGTTTTCATGTTGAACAAATTTTCACCAAAAGTAAAACCTGCGGCGCTGCGTTGTTTGTGATTTTTTTGCCAGAACCGGCTTTTGGGTGATAGAGGTTTTGTCAAAAGTCGGAGTGATTTCTCAGTCGTCAACGAGCCGCTTTTCCCGCTGCGGTACTGCCGGTATAACTTGACGCACTGTGCAAAAAGGCTTCCTTTTGTATTTCGTACAATGATCGCTCCATCACCTGCCCGGCGCCCACCTGCGCAATCATTCCGGCCAACAGAAAATAAAAAATTGCAGAGTGTCTGTCCGTCATTTCCAATACCAAAATAGCCGCTGTGAAAGGCGTTCGCGTTACACCTGTCAGAAAACCAATCATACAAACCAACACCAACAGATTGTGATGCTCCACTGGAAAGCTGCTGAAATGCACCAGTACCGCCCCCAATGAAGCGCCCGACGACAAGGAAGTAGCAAAAATCCCACCTGCTGCTCCCACGCTGAACGACACAGCACTGGCCAAAAAACGAACCGGGAAAGCGTACCAGGGCACCGAAGCCGAACCATCGAACAAAATCTGGTTGATGAGCGATTTTCCGGAACCCATGGCCGTTTCGCCTGTGAAAAATATCAAACCTGCCGATAATATTCCCAAGGTCAGCACGAATGTCAATTGTTGCTTCCGGCGCGGATATTTCTCTCGCAAACGGCCTATCCACAACAGCAAATTTGTAAATAAGGCGCCCAGATAGCCCGACAAAAAAGCAAAAACAATCACCACCCAAATCAGACCAAGCGGCAGTGTCTCCAATTTCGGATAACCGAGGTACAAGTACGAACCCAAAAAAACCTGAGCGGTCATGCCGGCAATAATCACTGCGCTGAACACAGATGTGCGAAACTGCGTAATATGACTTTTGGTCAACTCCTCCAACGCATACACAATACCCCCCAAAGGTGTGTTGAATGCAGCCGCCAGCCCCGATGCGCCCCCTGTAATCAACATAATGCGGTGCGAAACCTTTGCCCAATCCTGTGGAATCGCCCGATACACCGTTTCAAAAACTGAACCCGCTATTTGCAAAGTCGGCCCTTCCCGGCCAATAGCGCCGCCGCCCAGCAGCAGCAAAAGGCTGCTGCCGATTTTGATCAAACCTATGCGAACACTCAGGAGATAACGAATGCCCGTATGCCGCGATGTGCCGGCCATATCGACCGCTGCCAGCAGTTGCGGGATACCGCTCCCCCGCGCATTGGGTGCGAAATGTGCCACGACAAACCATGCGACGGCAAACAGCAGCGGCGTTGTCAAAAAAACAAGCCAGGGCGCAGGGGCAGCAAGGGCTTTGCCCGCGTGTTCGAAGAGTTTGAACAAATGTTCATAAGCCACCGCCATCAAACCCGTCAACACAGAGGCAATCCAAAGAGGCATGGCCTGAAAAGGGATCTTCAAATTGGGGTTTTCGAGAATCTTATTCTGAATAAATTGACCTGCGGTTGTTCGCTGCCAATCGCGCAAACGCTTGCCAATCCATATCTTCCAAAAAGGCAGGTGAAACTTTTTACTCATACCAAAACACAATTTATAACTTGTGTGCTCGATTACAAATGAACAGTTATTGATTCACCCACACCCAATTTTTATCGAAAAACTACGATCTTGAAGTGATTTTGTTCCTGATTTTGCAGTTTTGCCCCCGCTAAATCAACTTTTGGATGAATAATACAACCATCGCCTCCCTAATCTCCAATCCCCGGTGCGCCAACAACGGCAGACGCTTCCCATTCCTCATTCATCATTTATCATTCATCATTTTTCTCCTTGCCCCTTTTCTCCTTTTTTCTCAATCCCCCGATCCTGAATTATTAAAAACCCTGCACGTCCGCAATATCGGCCCCGGCGCTATGTCGGGCCGTATCACTGCCATAGCCGTCGATCCCACACATCCTGAAGTCATTTACGCCGGCGCGGCATCCGGCGGCGTGTGGCGCAGTAAAAGCGGCGGTACGCGTTGGGAACCTATTTTCGACAAAGCACCCACCCAAAGCATCGGTTCTATCGCCGTCAGCCCCCGCAATCCCGATGAAATCTGGGTCGGCACAGGGGAAGGCAACCCCCGCAACTCGCAGAACTTCGGCGCGGGCATTTTCAAAACTGTCAACGGAGGTCAGGATTGGGTGTGCATGGGACTACAAAATACCCGCACCATCCACCGCGTCATCCTGCACCGCGACAACCCCGATGTGATCTTCGCGGCTTCGCTGGGTTCATCCTACGGCCCGACCGAAGACAGAGGCGTATTCAAAAGCGCCGACGGCGGCAAAACCTGGAAAAAGGTGTTGTATGTCAACGATTTAACCGGCTGCGCCGATCTCGTCGCCGATCCGCAAAATCCGAACAAACTTTTCGCCGCGATGTGGGAATACCGCCGCTGGCCCTGGTTTTTCAAAAGCGGCGGCAAAGGCTCCGGACTCTATGTGAGTTATGATGCGGGGGAGACCTGGGAGCGCCGTACCGACAAGGACGGCCTGCCGGAAGGAGAACTCGGTCGCCTCGGCCTGGCAGTCGCCAAAAGCAACCCCGAGGTGGTGTATGCCCTCGTGGAAGCCAAAGAAAACGCCTTGTACAAAAGCACCGACGGCGGTCGAAAATGGCGTAAAATGGCCGAAAAAGGCATGGGAGACCGGCCGTTTTATTACTCCGAAATTTATGTAGACCCGCAAAATGAAAACCGGGTGTACTCGATCTATACCTTCATATCGCGCAGTGAAGACGGCGGTAAAACCTTCGAAACCTGGGCGGGTTGGTACATTCACCCCGACCACCACGCCTTCTGGATTTCGCCCGACAACCCCGACTATATCATCAACGGCAACGACGGCGGCCTGAATATTACGCTCGACGGCGGCAAATCCTGGCGTTATGCCGAGAATATTCCCGTCGGTCAATTCTACCACGTCGAGACCGACAACGAGTGGCCCTACAACGTCTATGGCGGTTTGCAGGACAACGGCTCCTGGGTCGGCCCGTCGGCAGTGTGGAAATCGGGCGGCATCCGCAACTCCGACTGGCAGGAAGTGTATTTCGGCGACGGCTTCGAGACCATGCCGCTGAAAAGCGATCCGCGTTATGTTTTTGCCATGTCGCAGGGCGGCGAACTGGGCCTCGTGGATCGCAAAACCGGCGATACCCGCTACATTAAACCACTTCACCCAGACGGAAAAACTAAACTTCGTTTCAACTGGAATACCGCTATGGCGCAGGATCCCTGGCAACCGCAGGGCATTTTTCTGGGAAGCCAGTTTTTACATCACAGTTACGATGCCGGTCAAAACTGGCAAATCCTCTCGCCCGATCTGACCACCAACGATACTTCTAAAATGCACCAGGATGTATCGGGCGGTCTTACATTCGACGCTACCAGCGCCGAAAACCATTGTACGATTATCGCTATTGCGCCATCGCCAGTGCAACGCGGCGTGGCCTGGATTGGCACCGACGACGGCAATGTGCAACTGACCGTCGATCACGGCAAAACATGGACAAATTTTGCCGGCAAATTGCCCGGTGCCCCCAAAAATGCCTGGATTCCGGCCATCGAAGCCTCACACAAAAACGCCGGGGAGGCCTTTGTCGTGCTGAATAATTATCGCCAAAACGACTGGCAGCCTTACCTCTACCACACAACAGATTTTGGAAAAAACTGGAAGCGGTTGGCAGGGCCGGGAAATTTGCGGAGCAAAAATTATAATAATAATTCGGGTAATTCAGGTAATTCGGGTAATTCGGGTAATTCAGGTAATTCAGGTAATTCAGGTAATTCAGGTAATTCAGGTAATTCAGGTAATTCAAAAAATGACCGCAATAACTCCAATGACCGCAATGCAGGCAACTATTGCCTCAGCGTCGTGCAAGACCCCGAAGTACCCAATCTCCTGTTTCTCGGCACCGATCAGGGCTTGTACGTCTCTATCGACTATGGCGCAAACTGGACCTTATGGCCGGGTGAATCCTTCCCGGGCGTGCCTGTTTTCGACATGAAAATCCAGCAGCGCGACGGCGATCTGGTGCTTGGCACGTTCGGACGCGGCATCTGGATTTTGGACAATCTTTCCGTCTTGCGCGAACTCGCGGGTTCAGGCGGGAAAGTCCTTGAACAACCGTTCAAACTTTTCGCGGCGCAGCCCGGCATTCTGGCCGAGTACCGCTCTTTCGACGGGCCGCGTTTTGCCGTAGATGCTACTTATCAGGCAGAAAATAAAGGCACAGCAGTGCGTATTCCCGTTTGGGTGAAACCGGGGTTGAAGAAGGAGGAGAAAGGAGAAGGGAAGAAAGGAGAAAAGGAGAAGGGAGAAGCGAAAAAGGGAGAACCCGCCTCCGCCAAGGCTACGGCGGGTAAAAAGGAGAAAGCTACTGTCACCGTGCTTTCAATGAGCGGCGACACCTTGAGGCGCTTCAAAACCGAATTAGACACATTTTTTACCAGCACCATTCGCTGGAACATGGACACGAAAGGTGCGCGTTTTCCTTCAAAAAACGAGCCGGACAAAGAACAACTCGAGCCCGGCAATGGCCCCCGCGTATTGCCCGGCGAATATTGGGTGAAAGTAAAATACCTTGATTATCAGGATTCTGTAAAAGTGAAGGTACTCGATGATCCGCGGCTGAATATCCCGGTAAAAGACCGGGAGGCAAGAAACATCGCGATGCGGGATATGTACCAAACCGTCGAACGTGCCAACAAGGCTTATGAGCGGTTGAAAGAGGCGGAGAAAACCATCGGCCTCGTGGAAAGTCAGTTTGTCAACGTACCGGACAGCCTGAAAAAAGATGTGAACAAATCAGGCAAAACGTTGAAAGACTCTGTTGGTGTTTTGAAAGATAAATTCCTCACACACAAAGAAGTAAAAGGCATTCAACGCAACCCCAACGTGTTGAACGCCAGCCTTTCCCGCGCGTTCGACTATATCGAGGGCAACCAGGGGGCGCCCAATGCCGCTACCCAGATTGCTGTTGCCGAAGCAAAACGCGCAACAGAAGAACTTATCGGAAAGGTGAACGCACTCTTCGACACCCAATGGAAAGAATACCGGGCAAAGGTGGAGGCGGTTCAGTATTCGTTGTTTAAGGATTTTGACAGGTTGTAGAGGTAAGACGTTCAAGAAGCCGCTCAGTCGTCAAAGTTTCGACAGGATTGACAAGATTTACAGGATATTTTATTCCGAAAAAGGTTTATAAATCCTGTAAATCTTGTCAATCCTGTCAAAAATGAAACTTGTCGGACATCCTATGATTTCATTGCTTCATAACCTTTCCCCTCAAAACCCATTCCCCCTGTTCCGATTGAACCACATATATACCCGCCGGCCAATCAACCGTGCTCAATAGGATAAGTCCGTTGTTCGATGTGGCAACGAGGGAAGTCAAACGCCTGCCCGCCATGTCAAAAACCGAGATATTCCAGACTCCGCCGGCTTCAACAGGTAATTCCAGCCACACGGTTTCCCTGGCCGGTTGCGGGTAAATGCGCATCAGGCCGTCGCGCTGCCCAACATTGTCGGTTGGGACATTTACATCGAATGAAAGTTCCACACAGTAGTCTTCCACCTGCCCGAACTCGAATGACTCGCAGGGCGCAGGCGGCAGATTGCCCGAATCTTTGTACTTCATCATCACACGCATCCGTGTCAGACCCTCGTTGGTAAACAAAGGAGGGATTATTTGACCTGATACTGTGTTATCCGCTGCCCAGCCCGGAGCAAAGGCCAGTTCGCCGTCGTCGTCAAAATCGCCATCCATATTGAAGTCAATATAGATTCGGAAATACTCCTTATAAGACAGACTCTGAAAGCCGGGGTCAATTGTCACATCAACAGGATTCTGCGGCAATAATACCGGCGCAGGTATGGCGGTAAAATTTTGATAACCGTCTCCTCCGTTTCCTGAGACGTGTATCCAATTGTCGATCTCTATGGAAGCGATCCATTCTTCGGTAGCAAACTCACTTTCGGCAGAACAATACTGCGCGTCGATGCAGGAGCCGCATCCGGCCGTTTTGAAGAACAACAAACTGGAAAAAGCAGTCGTGCCGGTATCGCACAGCGTCTGAACGCCGGCTTCATAGTCGGTACAGGACATCAAATTTTGAAAGGTAAAAGCAGGGGTGTTCGTGTCATAGATTTGCCAACTGCCCGCCGGTGGGCGTATCCGTACCCGGTAACTGTTCGCAGCGGTGACGGCGTTCCAGGAAATCGTTGCTTCCGTTGTACTTATATCGGTTGTCCAGACCGATGCGGGAGGTTCGCAGCAACCGTCGGTTTTAAAACCTGCGAGGGGCGACCACCCGCTCGAAATGCCCTGCCAGCAGTCGGCCGACAAGGCAAATTCGTATTCCGTGCATGGGCTGAGGTTTTCGAGCAGAAAGGAATTTTCAACGCCGGTCTCGGTGTGCCAGTTGCCGGTGTTCTTTTGCCGCCAGTGAATTGCAACGGCTTGGAAATCTGCAATTTCAGACCATTTTAACAAGGCGGAATTGATGGAAATATTGTTTGCAGACAGCGCGAATGGAGGTGGGCAGGGACTGCACTGGTCTTCGTAATCCTGGAGAAGCGTGTAGAGGTTGAGCCGGCCACCCGTCAGCGTGATTCCCTGCATGGCGTTGTTCGGTACGGTGCTGCCGAGCAGCAGGTTTTTCGACCAGATCGCCGCTGCAGCCGGATCGGATTTTGCCATTGCAATCAAATTGGGGCAGGGAGCGGAATACAACAAACCGATGGCGCCGCTGACTTGTGGTGCAGCAAACGAGGTACCCTGGAAAGAGCCGTATGTATTGTTTGCTCCGGCGGTGTAGACAGCTTGTCCGTAGGCGCCAAGATCGACATGGGTCATGCCCCAGGCAGCGAGAGGCGCTTTGAGGTCGGCGTTGGTCAGACTGGTGACGGAGATCAGATAATCACTGGTGCAGGTAGTGGGCAGATCGCCTGCTTCATCCACATTGACCGGGTTATTGGCCGTCGCGGCGATGCTTAAAATCCCTTCGTGTCCGAGCGAATCAAATGCCGCGCACCACAGCGGCGCGTCGGAAGGTTGACCGTAATCTGTTCCCCACGAACAGTTGACCGCTACAACGAACGCACCCGTTTGACCATTGGAATTGTTGTACCTGCGGCGCGCCTGCAACACATAATCGTATGCACTGAGGATGTTGGCTTGTGTGCTGCCACCGGCTACAAACATGATTTTCACGTTCCAGTTGATACCTGCCACGCCGTTCGCATTATTACCTTTTGCGCCGATGATCGCGCTTACGGGTGTGCCGTGTCCGGTGTTCACACCGGCAATATTGTCGTTTCCATAAAAAATATTCCAACCGTGGAAGTCGTCCGGATATCCGTTGTTGTCGTTGTCAATGAGATCATTCGGAATTTCATCCCTGTTTTTCCAAAGATTGGGCGTCAGGTCGCTGTGGCTCATGTCGATGCCGCCGTCGATGACTGCGACCACAATCGTGTCGCCTGCCGGGGTGAGGCCTCCGGTGGCGATGTTCCACGCGAGATCGGCATCGAGATCGGCGTCCGGCACACCGCCGTTGGTGCCGTTGTTCACATATTGCCATTGTTGGGCGATGTATGGATCATCCGGAAGAACGATATTTGGATTGTCGGCACGGTTATCCACTATGTAATTATATTGCACTGCCTGTACCTCCGGTTGACGACGCAGCCAGTCAAAAGCCGTGGGATCGTCAGATAGTTTTGTTTCCAAAAGCCAGATATTCAACAGGTTCGCAACTTTTGTAACAGGTATAGGCGCAGCGACAAAATGAGCCTGCATTCGCCGGGCCAGGGCTTCAGGTTTCGATCCCGGGTGCAGGCTTACAAGCACCTGCTCCGGTACATACGATTGGGGCTGGGCCAGGCTAAGGTTATAACCTAAAAATGTTATTATTAAAAGCAGCGAAAAACGGTCGAGGTTCATCTTGTGTGGCAATTATGCAGGGTGGGCGCGGCAAAATTAAGCCGGTGTTTACTGTTCTTTGGCTTAACCCGCTTCCACGCATATTTTTGACAAAGTTTTAATCATTTGTTTTTACCTTACAACAAATTTTCCCAACTTCTTTTACCAAATGAAAATTGGAAACAGACCAAATTAGTCATTAACCGAGGAATTTTTAAAACGGCAAAGTGCTTGCCCGCCAAATTATTCATTGATGTTTAATCTTCTTCCACTTTTAGCGAACTCCCTCCGAAAGTCTGTTTACTTTCTCACGGCAGTAACATTTGTTGCATGTTCCATCCAAACCTCCGGGGCGCAAGACTGCATTTGTACCAATTGCCCCCAATACATGCCCGACGGGTTTACCGGGAGTTTTTTTATTCAGATTCAGAATGCGGCCAACCCGACGCTCGGTCAAAACGGGCAAGGCGTATGCGGGGTGAGATTGACTTTCGACCATGAATACATCGGTGATCTGCAGATAACACTTACTTCGCCGGGCGGTCAGACTGTGACGTTGATCGGGCCGGTCGGATTATTTGGCCCGACCGATTTTACAACCTGGGATATTCTGTTTCTGCCCTGTGCGGATCCGGTCAGCCCGGATCCCGGTTTTTCGGATCAATGGAACAACAACCAAATGTGGGGGCTGTTCGGTAACTATACAGGCTCCTATTATCCGGCTAACGGCTGCCTCGAAAATTTCAACTCCGGCCCGGTGAACGGCCAGTGGACGCTGACCGTTTCGGACTTGCAGGCAAACGATGTAGGCAATTTTTACAACTACGAGATCATTTTTTGCGACCCTGCCGGCATCAACTGTTTCTCTTGCGCTGCCAATGCAGGCAACCTGCTCCAGGCCGATGTCGTTGCTTGTGAAGGTGACGCCGCACTTAACCTGAATCTGCCTCCTGCTTATATGGCACCCAATACGCCGCCGCCCGCTTCAGAGTACGGTTACACGTATGTGATCGGCGGCCCGGGCGGCGTCATTCAGGGGTATGAACCGGGGCCTGATTTATCAGGTTATCCGGCAGGTGGTTATACCGTTTGCGGTTTGTCTTATCTGATCTCCCAGGAATCCGATATCCCGCCACCCGATGGAACATTGACCATTGCACAACTTTCGACACAACTCAATTCCAGCCAACCGCCTTTCTGCGGTAAAATTACATCCAATTGTGTCAACGTGACGATAAAACCCACTCCGGAAGACGAGGAGGAGTTTCAGGAGATCTGCGCACCGCAATGCTATTTGTTTCATAATCAAACGTATTGTCAGAGCGGTACTTACGTGCGAAATCTAACGCAAAACGGCTGTCCATATACCGCAACCTTGTACCTGACGGTGCTTCAACCTACTTTTAAAACGATTATCGAAACGATTTGCGAAGACGGCTGTTCTCAGACACCGGGTTTCGAGTATGCCTGTAGTTCCGGAACTTACCAGGAAACTTTCATCAACGAGGCCGGTTGCGACAGCATCGTAACGCTGAACGTGAGTGTAATGGCTATCCAGGCCGATATCGTCCAGCCGCCGCCGCAAATTCCATGCAATCTATCATCCGTAACACTACAGGGGTCGGGCTCGACAACGGGACCCGGGACCTCCTATCTGTGGACGACAAGCAACGGCGGCAATATCGTAGGTTCGGCTACCGGTATCAACGTGAATGTAAATGCCCCCGGCGACTACCAATTGCGCGTTTGCCGGACCTTGAACGGCACCACATGCTGCGACAGTACAAGCGTGACGGTCTCTGCCAATCAAAGCATACCCGGCGCACCTGTTGCCATCAACGGCCCCACTCAGGTATGTCCGGGCCAAACTGCAACGTACTCCATTGCCGCCGTCACGGGCGCTACGACATACACCTGGACGGTCCCCTCGGGTGTGACGATCAATTCAGGTCAAAATACTACCACGCTGAACGTAACCTGGAACAGTAATTCGGGGGGAGATATTTGTGTCACCGCAGGGAATGCCTGTGGCCAGAGTACTCCTGCCTGTTTGACGGTGGGTATAGCCCCGGTTCCCGTTCCGGCTATACCCCAGGGTGCGGCAACCGTATGTGCCGGAAATACGGAAAGTTACAGTATTGCGCCGGTGAATGGCGCTACGGGTTACAACTGGTCTGTCACTGCGCCGGCTGTAATTCTATCGGGCCAGGGCACAACAGGAATTGCGGTCAATTGGGGCAATGCGCCATCGGGCAATGTTTGTGTGAATATTACCAGCACCTGTGGTACGAGTCAGGATGTTTGCCTGCCGGTACAAATCAATGCGGCTCCCACGGCTCCCCAGATTGCAGGCGATTCCATGTTGTGCCTCGGTATCAACGGCAATTATTCAATCAGTCCCATTGCAGGCGCTACAGGATACAACTGGACGGTTCCGGCCGGCGGCAGTATCATTTCAGGGCAAAATACCCTGTCGATCACGGTTAACTGGACGGGTGTGCCGGGCGGAAACGTTTGTGTAACAGCCAATAACAGTTGCGGCGACAGCCCGCAGAATTGTTTCTCCGTCACAGTCGACGAAATGCCCAACGCCAACGCAGGTGCTGACGATGCCGAATGCGGCGTCACCGCCGGCCTTCAGGCGTTCACAAGCGTATCCGGCGGCGGCGGCCAATGGACGGTCGTTGCTGGTCCCGGAACAGCAACTTTTGCCAACCCCAATGCATCTGCCACTTCGGTTTCTGTGACCGTCAACGGAACATATATATTCCAATGGACGGAAAGTAAAAACAGTTGTTCGGACAGCGATTCAGTGGCTGTGAGTTTTAATGACTCGCCGGCAGCAGGTTTGATTGAGACCGATTGCGATCCCACCAACCAAAATTATACTGTTTCTTTCCCGGTGACCGGCGGTGCGGCGCCTTATACCATCGCCGGCGGAACCATTTCGAACAATGTTTTCACGTCCGATCCCATTTTGAGCGGACAACCTTATTCATTTTTTATTATCGACACCAACGATTGTATTTCTTCAATAATTACGGGTTCCGTTAATTGCAATTGTGCCACGAATGCCGGTCAGATGAGCCTCCAGCCACTATCGGCTTGCGAAGGCGACACCGTTACGGCACAACATTCAGGTGGTGAGACTCTGGACCCCAATGATGTGGCGGCTTATATACTGCACGACAATTCCGGGCCGTCGTTGGGCCAGGTTTTTTCCCAAAACGCAAGCGGCATATTTACTTTTCAGAACGGAATGACCTACGGCTCAACGTATTATGTCTCGTATGTGGCGGGCAATAACCTCAACGGTGTTCCCGATCCCAACGATCCGTGTCTTTCCGTATCTCAGGGCCAGCCAATTACCTTTTTCCAGAATCCGGTCTCGTTTGCAGGCGTCGATGCGGACACTTGCGGCTTCTCATTAAAATTACTGGCAGGGCAGGGGAATGGCACCGGTCAATGGACGGTCGGTTCCTCGCCGGCAGGCGCCATGCTCGATTTCAGCAATCCGCTGGATTCAGCAAGCACCGTTACCGCCTCTTTGCCTGGCATTTATGTGCTGACATGGACAGTTGATGAAAATGGTTGTACGGACAGTGATGAAGTGGAGTTGCAATTCAATGAATCGCCGGCGCTGGCGGATTTGACGCGTACCTGCGATGCGGCGAATCAAAACTACACTGTAACGCTGGTTATTTCGGGCGGCACGGCTCCTTACAATGTGAACGGCAGTCCGGCAACCGGTAATACTTTTGTATCACAACCCTTTGCAAACGGTCAATCCTATAGTTTTTCTATCGTAGATGCGAACGGCTGCACTACCCAGCCGGTAACGGGAGCATATAGTTGCAATTGTACCACCAACGCCGGCGCCATGCAATCAGACACTTTAAACGCCTGCGAAGACGCCAATCTGACGGTTTCAGTCAATGCTTCCGCACCGGTATTGGATGGCAATGACGTAACAGGTTATGTGTTGCACGACGGTGCAGGCCCGGCTTTGGGACAGGTTCTCTCCCAAAACACCACGGGCACATTCGGATTTCAAAACGGTATGGCTTACGGCCAGATTTATTTTATCTCGCTTGTCGCCGGCAATAATCTGAACGGCTTTCCCGATCCTTCCGATCCTTGTTACTCGGTTGCAGCCGGGCAACCGGTGGTGTTCCTGAAAAATCCGCAGCCCGATGCGGGCACTGATGCGGCTATTTGCGGGCAAACAATTGGTTTACAGGGAAATGGGAGTGTATTTGCCGGCGTGTGGACGCAAGTTTCCGGTCCTGCCGCTGCCGTTTTTGCCGACGCAGGCAACCCGGTAAGTACCGTGGATGTCCCGGTCTTTGGAACCTATATTTTTGAATGGGCGGAAGCGAACGGGGTATGTACCGGAGCCGACAGTGTGAGCATCGTTTTCAACGAGTCGCCCGATGTGAGTGCGCTGGATGAAACATGTAATGGCGCGAATACACAGTTTACCGTGACTTTTGCTGTCAGTGGCGGAGCAGCACCCTATACCGTCTCAGGGATAAACGGCTCGTTTACCGGAAACACCTTTACGTCGGTACAACAAATAAACAATGCTACGTATACCTTTACAGTAACAGATATCAATGGTTGCGCGAGCCCTTCGGTTTCCGGCGTAAAAAACTGTAATTGTGCGACCAACGCCGGTTCGATGCAAACCTTGGCGACTGCGTTTTGTTCGGGCGATCCGGCTGTAGCGACCTGGAACTACGATGCCACGCTGGACGCCGACGACATCCTCCTGTTTGTTTTACACGACCAACCGGGTGCTACGGTCGGGAATATTTATGCCGTCAATTCGCTGCCCGATTTTCCTTTTACCGGTGCTTTGCAAACCGGGGTGACCTATTATATCTCCGCAGTTGCAGGGAACAATGTGGGCGGAACGGTTGATTGGAACGACCCCTGTCTCTCCGTGACGCCGGGTGTTCCGGTGCAGTGGAAACCGCTTCCAACGGCAACTTTGGCCGGCGATGCTGCAATTTGTAACGGCGGCAACGCGACACTTACTTTCAGCGGCAACGGCGTTTTTCCTTTGCTGGTGACATATTCGGATGGAACCGCCAACCAGAATACATTGACAATCAACGACCAACAGCCGGTTTTTTTGAATGTCACACCTGCCGCGACGACGGTGTTTACTCTTATCTCAGTCAGCGACGGCACAGCGCCCACTTGCAGCACGGTACTCACGCAAACTGCAACGGTGACGGTAAACCAGACAGTGACTGCCGGTACTGCGAATGAGCCGGTAGAACTGTGCGAGGGCACGGCGCTTCCCCTGCAACTCATCAATTTCCTTACCGGCGCCGACCCCGGAGGCCAATGGGCTGAAACATCTGCAGTGCCGTCACAGCCCGGCGGTTTCAATGCCCAGACCGGTACGTTTGAAACAGCAGGCCAACCGGCAGGCACGTATACATTCAGGTATTCACTCACGGCACAACCTCCTTGTGCCGGCGACGACGAAACGGTGACGGTCAAATTGCTTGCACTGCCCGTCGCCGATGCCGGTGACGACCAGGCAATTAACTGCGATCAGGCGGCAGTGCTGCTTGGCAGCTCCGGTACATCTGTCGGGCAGGGAATGGTTCATGAATGGCTTTTGAATGGCGACACGGTTGGCGCGACGGAACAGATATTTGTCAGTGCTCCCGGCGACTACACCCTCGTTGTCAGCAACACCCTGGGTTGTTCAACTTCCGACCAGGTTACGGTAGTGTTAGATAATGACCCGCCACAGGCAGAGCTTATTTCGGTAAAAAATATCCGCTGTTTTGGAGAAGAAAACGGGGCCGTTTCGATCGATTCGGTTTCGACAAACCACCCGCCGTTGTTGTATGCGCTCAATAACGGCCCTTTTAGTGCGAATCCTGTTTTCGCGGGATTGCAATCGGGTGTGTACACCGTCACCGTGATGGATGCCAACGGTTGCGAGTCGACGACTCCGCCGGTCGTGGTACAGGAGCCCGCAGAATTAAAAGTTGATCTTGGGGCGGATGTCGAGGCAGCGTTGGGCGATTCAGTGTATCTTACGGCGTTGACGACGGTAGACGCCGATGCGCTTGACACCATTTTGTGGCAACCGTTACTCGACTCAACTGCTGCCGGGGGCGCTTATCAACATTTTCTTCCGATGCAATCCTGGAAGGTAAGTGTCATGGTGACCGATTCGAACGGCTGTGAAGCACGGGCTGAATTGTTGGTTCGGGTTGACAGGACACGACATGTTTATATCCCCAATGTTTTTAGACCTTCGAGTGCTGAAAATGCCGTTTTTCAAGTGCATGGCGGTCAGGATGTGGCGGAAGTGGAGGCATTCAGAATTTATGACCGCTGGGGAGAGCTTTTGTTTGAGGACGCACATTTTCAGCCGGATGACCCTGCGCACGGATGGACCGGTTTGCAGGGCGGCAAAGAGGTGGCGCCGGGTGTGTACGTTTATTATGCGGTGGTGCGGTTTATCGACGGACAGCAGGAAATTTTTACAGGAGATGTAACGGTATTTCGTTGACAAACTGCGTGTTAAATCTTGCATTTTTTTGTTTTTCAAAATTCAATTGGGCGCATTTGCAAAAAAACTCAAACATTGTTCATAAAAACCGGAAGCAGGCGAATAATGGAATAAATAGTTAAAGCGGCAGACAAGAAGGAATTCAAAATAAAATTTTTCCTTTCTTTGCGCGTCACTTTTAATTTGGTTCAAGTAAACCTTCTTCCCAAGCAACAACCCTGATTGCTGACTGGTACAATTCCAACCGATTGTTGACGACATTCTTCTCCAAGAAGACAAACAATTGCAAATCAATCTTTTTTTCTTCGTTAATCAAGGCTCTTACTGTTCGACAGCGAAAAGTGTATCGCAGTCGGGATGAATTCCTATTCAAACGTTTTAAAACTACCGGATTCATGGTGAAAAAACTACTCTTACTGTGTGTTTTGCTTCAAACAACATTGTCACTTCTTGCTCAGGTACCGGACCCTTGTCCTTCGGACGACACTCCGGCGTCAGACATTTGTGAGCAAACTTGTATCTATTGTAACTTTAACGGTTATACGGGTACAACGGCCGGATATTCGGGCCAAACACCGGCAGGTTTTTGCGGTACTATTGAAAATGAGCAGTGGCTTGGCTTTATTGCCGGCGCAACAGGTGCAACATTTACTGCTTCCGCATCCAACTGCGACATTGGTAATGGTGTACAAATAGCGCTATATCAATCTTGCTCGGGTACGCCGGTTCCAAATGGCTGCAACGGCGGTATGTCCGGAGGAGCCAACACGCCGGTATCAATTACAGTTAGTTTAACGCCCGGAGTCAACTACTTCCTGCTGATCGATGGCTATGCAGGCGACCAATGCGATTTTACAATAGCGGTAACTCCGCCTACGGCTGCACAAGCGCCACCTTTGGGCAATGCCGGTGCGATTCAGGGACCGAACAAAATATGCCCTGGCGGTGATATGACTATTTCCATTCCTCCTGTCCCCGGTGCGGGCGGTTATAACTGGACCGTAACCGGAGGGGCATCCATCAATGGGCAAGGCTCCGCAGTACAGACCGTGGCGCCCGGAGGCAATGTCGTAACGGTGACGGCTCCGCCGAATGCTCCACCGCCTGCCTCCATTCAGGTCTGCGTACAACCCATTAACTCCTGCGACCAGGACAACCCTTCTGTCTGTAAAACCATTCAAATACAAAAAATCCCCGATACGCAGTTGCCTCCGACTACCGTATGCGCGGAAGAAGCGCCTTATGAGCTTCCCTGGGGCGATTTAGCCGGCATTCCGGGCACACAAAACTATTCGCATACATACACCTCCTACCAGGGCTGCGACAGTATTGTGAAAAAAACAGTAACAATTAAACCTCCGATTATCAAAAACCTGGCACCGCAAACGATTTGTGCCGGAAGTTGCATCATGATCTGCGGAGAGGAATATTGCGATGGCGGCCAGTTCCAGAAAATTTGCGAATCATTCCAGGGCTGTGACAGCCTTATAAATTTTTCAATCCTGCTGCTCAGCCCCGTAGCGGAGATCATCGGGGGGGGCACCCTTTCGTGCGTTACAAATTCCATTGTACTGAATTCAACATCTTCACCCGGCGCCAAATTTTGGAAAAGTATGCCCACCGGTGTAATCGTGGGTTCCGGCAACACATATACAGTGACACAACCGGGCACATACGTTTTGAGCGTTTCGGCATCCGCCGGCGGCAATTCGTGCATCTCTACCGATACGATCGTAATTACCGGTAATACCACACCGCCAACCGTTACAGCCACAGGCGGGATATTGGGTTGTGGTGTTGCCAATTCGATACAGTTGTCTGTTACAACGAATGCGACCAACCCGACGTATTCATGGTCCGGGCCCAATGGTTTCACGTCCACTTCGCCTACTCCAACCGTCACACAACCAGGCGCTTATGTTGTTACGGTAACAAGTCAAAGCAACGGTTGCACCAAAACTGCAACAGCAAATGTGACAGGAAACACTACTCCGCCGTCGCCTACAGCGACCGGCGGTACTCTTACCTGCGCACTAACAACCATCACTTTGAATGCTACACCCGGAACCGGAGTCACCTACTCCTGGTCGGGTCCGAACGGTTTTACCTCGACTATACAAAATCCACCTGCCACGGTTGCGGGCAACTACACCGTAACCGTTACCAACAATTCAAATAACTGTACGGCCACTGCAACGGCTGCGGTGAACCTGAACAATACGCCCCCCGCTGCGGGAGCAACTGTAAATGGGCCAATTACTTGTCCCACACCGACAGTCAACCTGAACGCTACGCCTGCATCCGGCACAACATACAGCTGGTCCGGCCCGAACGGATTTACCTCGACATCCCAAAATCCGACTGCCAATACTGCCGGTGCATACGTCGTGACTGTGACGGCCAACTCGAACGGCTGCACGGCTGTGGCGACAGTTAACGTTACAGGAGATACCAACCTGCCCAATGCGACAGCTACCGGAGGAACCGTCACTTGCGGCGCACAATCTACCGTCATCAACGGTGGGTCTACGACACCCGGCGTATCGTTCTCTTGGGCCGGGCCGGGTGGTTTTACCTCGAACCAGCAAAACCCAACCGTAAATACCGTCGGCAACTATATACTGACGGTTTTAAATCCGGCAAACAGTTGCTCTTCTACCGCAACCGCTGCGGTGGCCGGAGATTTTGCGGCGCCCAACGCTTCTGCAACGGGTGGCATTATTACCTGTTCTGCCAGCAGCACTGCGATTTCGGGGGCTTCCACGACTACCGGCGCAACATTTGCATGGTCCGGCCCCGGTGGTTTTACCTCCAATTTGCAAAATCCGACGGTGAGTTCTACGGGCCTCTATACATTGACGGTAACGAATCCGGTCAACGGTTGCACCTCGACGGCGACCGCAATGGTTTCGCCGGATGCCAATGTGCCTGATGCGACGGCCACAGGCGGTACGATTACCTGCTCCAATACTACAGTTACACTGAACGGCGGATCCGTAACGCCGGGTGCGACACTCTCCTGGGTTGGCCCGAACGGTTTCACATCCACCTCGGAAGATCCCGCTGTGTCATTGGATGGCACATATACATTGACCGTACTCAATCCGGGCAACGGCTGCACCGCACAGGCGACCGCTACGGTTAATTTGGACAACGACGACCCGGGCGCATCGGCAACAGGCGGTACACTTACCTGCGCCGCACCGTCATTCACGTTGGACGGCAGTTCGCCGACCAATGGCGTCACCTGGTTGTGGAGCGGACCCAATAGTTTCAGTTCGACACAACAAAGTCCAAGCGTTACCAACGACGGGACTTATACACTGACCGTAACGAACCCTGCCAACGGATGCACTTCTGCTGCGACCGCCGTTGTCGCTGCCGACCAGAACGCCCCGGTTGCTGCTTCCACAACCGGCACCCTGACCTGTGCAGTTACTTCCATCGTGCTGAATGGTTCTGCAGATCAACCCGTTACGTATAACTGGTCCGGTCCCGGCAACTTTACTTCTACTGCTCAAAACCCACCTGTCAATACACCCGGCGACTATTTACTCACGGTCACCAGCACGGGCAATGGTTGCACCGATGCGATCACCGTTCCTGTGGCCCAGGACATTGTTCAGCCAGGCGCTTCATCGACGGGAAACACCATTGATTGTGCAAACCCGCAGGTTTCGATTTCGGCTTCCTCATCGACCACCGGTGTGACATACGCCTGGAACGGTCCCGGTAATTTCACGTCTTCATCGCAGAATCCGGGTGTTTCGCTCAGCGGAAATTACACTGTCACGGTTACCAATCCGGCGAACGGTTGTATCAGTACCAGCACAGCGCTCGTACAAATCGATACCGTAACTGCAGTTCTGCAAGCCTCTGCTCCCACTCCGCTCACTTGTGCCACTACGTCAGTGGACGTTCAGGCTACTGTAAACACTTCCGGCTCGACACTGCAAGGACTCTTGTGGTCCGGCCCCGGCGGCTTCACTTCAACGGTTGAAGACCCGGCAGTTACCAACCCCGGCGTTTATACGCTCACCGCCACACTGTCGAACGGATGTACTTCTCAGGTTCAAACAACTGTTAATCAGGATATTACTGCTCCAAATGTGGCGGCGCAGGGCGGGACATTGACCTGCGCAACCACTGCCATCAACTTAGACGGCAGTTCGTCTACCACGGGCGCCACCTATGCTTGGACGGGGCCGAACAATTTCAGTTCGACGGAGCAGGATCCTTCTGTAACCCTGAATGGGGATTATTTGCTGACCGTGACCGGGCCTAATGGTTGTACCTCTACTTCTGCTGCGACGGTCGATCTCGACGTAGCAGAGCCTGGCGCAGTGGCCGTATCTTCCAACAATCTCGATTGCGACGAACTGACGACCGATCTTACCGGTACTTCGCCGACCAACGACGCAACCTTTGCCTGGTCAGGCCCCGGCGGTTTTACAGCCACTACTGCGGTGGCTACTACCTCGAACCCAGGGACTTACACCGTGACAACTACCGGTCCTAATGGTTGTACTTCCGTTGCAGATGTGGTGATCACACAAGACATCACAGCGCCCGGCGCTTCCGCTTCCGGCGACACAACGGACTGTATTTCAGGCCAGGCAATGTTGTCCGGCAACTCACCCGCCGCAGGTGTTTCATGGCTGTGGGCTGGGCCGAACAACTTCAGTTCGACCCAGCAAAATCCGGTCACCACCGTACCAGGGGCTTATAACCTCACCGTGACCGGTACAAATGGCTGTACGTCTGTGGCTTCCGCCAATGTAGCGGAAAATACGGACTCACCGGAAGTGGCGCTCGGCGGGGGTGGCACGCTTACCTGTGCGGTGACCGATCTGATCATTACCGGCACAATTTCGACACCGGGCGCAACCGGTTTCTGGACGGGACCCAACAGTTTTACCTCCACACAGGATACGATCACTGTTTCGGTTCCCGGTGTCTACCTGTATACGGTGACTGCCCTGAATGGCTGTATTTCAGCCCCCTCTTCCACGGTGCCGCAGGACATCGAATCGCCGCAAAGCGTGACGGCTGTGGGTGGTTTGCTCAACTGTACTTTCCCGACCATTACGTTGCAGGGCGGTTCTTCCACTGCCGGCGTGAATTACAACTGGTCCGGGCCGGGCGGTTTTATCTCCCCGCAGCAAAATCCGGCAGTGACCAATCCGGGTACCTACACGCTGGTTGTGACCAATCCGGTGAATGGCTGTACCACTGAAGCGACAACCGAGGTAACGCAGGATCCGACCGTACCGGATATAGCAGTGCAAGCCGATTCGCTGACATGCACCGTGCAAACCGTGACGCTACAAGCTACCACATCCACGCCAAACGTGACATTCCAGTGGTCGGGGCCCAACGGCTTTACCTCCACAGAAGAAGATCCTGCGGTAAGCGTACCGGGTGCTTATTCCGTTATTGCGACGGCATTAAGCGGTTGTACTTCAAGTTTTGCATACAATCTGACGCAAAATATCAATGCGCCGGGCGCCATCGCGCAAGGCGACACCCTCACCTGTACCGTGCCCACCGGTACCATATCGGGCGGCTCACAGACGCCGGGTGTTTCCTATTCCTGGACCGGACCGAGTGGCTTTACATCCAATGTGCCGAATCCAACTGTAACACAGACAGGAACTTATACACTTACCACCACTTCGTCCAACGGTTGCACTTCTATCGCTACCGCAGAAGTGGTGCCGGACCAAAGTATCCCGCAAATCAATATCACGACCGGAACAATCACCTGCGCGGTTGCCAGCATTCAATTGACGGCAACTTCAGCGAATGTACCCAATGCGACGTGGCAATGGTCGGGCCCTGGAAACTTTACTTCTACGCAGCCCAACCCGACGGCAACCGTGCCGGGTAACTACACTGTGATCGCTACAGCACCCAACGGCTGTTCCGCCACCACCGGCGGTACCGTCGAAGACGATACGGATGGCCCTGCTGTGAATGTCGGCACGCCGGACGAATTGAATTGTACGACTACCCAGGTTGCTTTGTTGGCGACAGTGCCCGTACAGGGTAGTTATTTGTTCCAATGGAATACGCAAAACGGGAATATCCTGACGGGCGCCAATACGCAAAACCCACAGGTAAGCCAGGCCGGTACTTATACGGTGGTGGTAACGAACAATTCCAACGGTTGTACTACTGCGGAGGATGTGGAAGTGGAAGTAAACCCGGCAACGCCTTCAGACGCAATTTTGCAGGAGAAAGACGTTTCCTGTTACGGCTCTACCGATGGCCTCGCTATTGTTGAATCCGTGGAGGGCGGCACACCGCCTTTCGTCTATTCGCTTGACAACCTTGCGTTTACCACAGGTACCCTGTTCAATGGCCTGGATCCGGGTGTACATTCGCTCGTGATTCAGGATGCCAACGGTTGCGAGTATGAAAAAATCTTCGAACTGCTCGAACCGGAAGAACTCACGGTTACTTTAGGCCCCGACACGACGGTTCAATTTGGCCAAAGTCTCTCGCTGTCGCTCGACCAGGTCGTCAATTACCCCGAACGGGTCGTGAAGACGATCGTAACGCCGCAGGGTGTGATGGATTCCATTCTGTGCGATAGTTGCGATGAGTTCCTGCCCTTGTATTCTTTCCGTTACCACATGACGGTAGTCGATTCAAATGGCTGTAAGGCGACGGACGACCGTCTGGTTATCGTGGATAAAACGCGTTATGTCTTCATTCCGAACATCTTCAAGCCGGATTCGCCGGATGAAAACTCCATTTTCACCGTCTTTGGCAACCTAGATCAAATCGTGAATATCAATTCGCTTCAGGTATTTGACCGCTGGGGCGGTTTGGTGTTCGAAAACTTCGATTTTCAGCCGAATGACCTGAATTCAGGTTGGGACGGCATGGTACGGGGTGACAAAGCGACTCCCGCCGTATTCGTTTACTACGCCGAAATCCTGTTCATCGACGGAGAAACGGTGTTGTACAAAGGTGATGTGATGTTGTATCGTTAATAGATTTCAATAGAAAAAAATAAGCGGGTCGTTCCGGTGTATCGGAGCGACCCGCTATTTTTCAGAAAAAAGATTGGGAAACAAAACCTGCTATTGCGTTATCAGGAGTTTGAGTTTGTAATCTTCCTGCGGGATGGGGGAGTTTGCTGCTGTGGGGTAAGGCTCGATGGCCAGCAATTTTATTTTATAGGTTAAAAACGAGGTCGAATCGGCAATGGGATCATCGCTCAAACCGCCAATTGAAAGCGTGTCAGACTGGCTGGTTTGACCCAGTGAAGCGGTGAAACCAGCATCAGCGCGACCCTGCCAGACACAGAGCGTCAAAGAATCATTGGGGCAACGGCTGTCGCCGTACAACGTGTGGAAACTGACAATGAATTCGTCGTTGTCTTCAAGATGCGCGTTTACTCCATAACACAGAAAAAACGGTTCTCCGAGCGCAAATTCGGTGGCTCCGTCACAAGTGGTGGTTTCTGTTTTGTCTGATTTTGAACAACCTGCATATATTGCAAGCAACACGAAAGGGAATAACAAAAGAGCGTTTTTCATGGAAATAAATTTTGTAAATGAACTTTCTAACGTAGACAACCAGATTCCCCCACATGGTTGGATAGGATGCAGTTAACCTCCCGTTAACAATAAAAAGTATAAAATATATAATATTTATAACATTGATTATGAATACCAAAGTGTTGCTAAACTGTTTACCTATTGCCTAAATAACGCAAGTTGTGACCTACACATCACCCCCCCTGCCCCCCTCAAGGGGGGACTTCTGCTTCGCTACGCTCCGCAAACGCGTCGTTTGAG